>Ga0182024_10011638_pt1 | contig 17613 bp, 21 predicted proteins | sample P32metaG_FD_120480 | JGI IMG/M metagenome (GOLD analysis project Ga0182024, IMG submission 120480) | Permafrost microbial communities from Stordalen Mire, Sweden - P3-2 metaG (Illumina Assembly) | ecosystem: Environmental > Terrestrial > Soil > Wetlands > Permafrost | place: Sweden: Stordalen... | reverse complement strand
GCGTTAATGAAGTAAAGCACCGCGTCGGCGATTTCCTCCGGCGTGCCCGAACGTTGCGCCGGCGTGGCCGCGATCAAATCCTGCGCCCGGGGATCTTCACTAGACGCGAGAATCACACCTGGAGCCACGGAATTCACCGTAATCTCCGGCGCAAACGCCTTGGCCAGCGCGCGGGTCAGCATGATGACCCCAGCCTTCGAAGCGCAGTAATGCGCGTACATATCCCAGGGCCGGATGCCGCCGAGCGAGCTCATGTTCACGATTCGGCCCGCGCCGGTCTTTTTCATCAGCAGGGCGGCCTGCTGGCAACAGAAAAAAGTGGCTTTGAGGTTCACGTTGTGGATGAAGTCCCAGTCGGCCTCGGTAAGTTGCAGAGGATCGCGGCGGCGGAAACGAGCGGCGTTGTTCACCAGGCCGTAAAGCGACCCAAGCTGCTGTTCCACCTCGCGAAACAAGCGCTGGATTTCGTCGACCTTTTCGAGATCGGCCTGGAACAGCGGCGCAGATCCGCATTCTTCAGCGGTTGCGCGAGCGTCCTTCTCCGACCCGCCATAGTGGATGGCAACGCGATAACCGGAGTGATAGAGCCGCAGTGCGATTGCGCGTCCAATGCGCTTGGCGGCTCCGGTGACTAATACGATGGGCTTGTCTGGCATGGATTCTCAGACCACCGGGTCGCCGTGTACTTCGATTTCTTCCGGTTCCACGCCTTCGCGCGCCGGCTCCGGCAGACGGTGGGTCCAGTTGGCCCACAGCCAGAAGAACGCAGTGCTGGAACTAAGCAGGCCCGACGCAATGCCGATGGTGCGCGGGCTCCAGCTCTGCGACGCCACTCCAGCGCCCGCCATCGAAAGCATCATGGTGGACCATTGCATGGTTTCCATGGTCGCAAACACGCGGCCGCGAAATTCGTTGGAGACGTGCCGCAGAAGTTGAGACATGTTGAGCACCGAGCTGACTGCGATGGCCGAGCGCGAGATTGCCAGGAACAGCAGAGCCATTTGGAAATTGCGCATCTGGCTGAAAATGACGTACGATCCGCCATGGATCACATAGCAGATGCTGATGGTGCGTTTGTAAGAGCCGAACGAAATCCGCTTTCCGAGCCAATGCGCGAAGGCGCCGCCGGCCAGCAGGCCCACTCCCGCCGCGGCCCACAAATAGCCGATGCCCGCCGGCCCGCGATTGAACACCAGTTCGCCAAACAGGCTGAACAGGATTTGCGCGGCGCCGCCTCCGGAAGCCCATCCGATTCCGAGCAGCGCGATTCCCAGGATCAGGGGCGAAGCGCGCATGTAGCGCAGGCCTTCGGTGTATTCGTGCCAGGGGCGCACCACTTTGTCTTCACCGAGCACTGTTCGTTCCGGGCGGAATCCGCCGCGTTCCACGCGCAGGCGCGAAACGCACGCCGCCGAAAACAGGAACGACAACGCGTTAAAAGTGAACGCCCACTTATAGCCGAACTGCGTGATGCTGGTTCCGCCGAGGAAGGCCCCGATGGTCAGCGTCATCCATTGCGTGGTTTGGGTGAGCGAGTTAGCGGTGTGCAGCTCTTCCTTATTGGCGATGGTTGGAAGGATGGCGGAGCGACCGCTGGTGAAGAACGGCGAGGCGAACATCAGCAGCGCGCTGAGCAAATAGAGCAGCCAGGTATCGGAGCGCGGGATGGCGAGAATGAATCCGATGGCGACCACGGCGCGGATCAGGTCGCTTGCGATCATGATGCGCTTGCGGTCCATGCGGTCGAGAATTACGCCGGCCACCGGTCCCGCCATTACCGCGGGAATCGCGCGCGAGAGCATGACCCCGGTGACCACCAGTCCCGAGCGCGTATTGGCCAGCGCCAGGCTAAAGACGGCGACGTTGTTGAAATGGTCGCCGATCTCGCTGACCACTTGCCCGCTCCAGGCGTAGCGATAGTTCCGGTTGGTCTTCAGGAGCTGGAGAAACTCCGACATCTAGGAAATGGATTCCTGGCGGATGGTAATTGAGTCCAGAAATTCGCGATCGAGCTCGTAGCCGAAGCCCGGTTCGTCGCGAACTACGATGGTTCCGCGCGGTGTTACTTCCACGGGTGGCTGGATAATATCGCGCGACCAGTAACGCTGGCTGGCCGAGACGTCGCCCGGAAGCGTGAAGTTGGGGAGGGTCGCGAGGGCGATATTGTGCGCCCGGCCGATGCCGGATTCGAGCATGCCGCCGCACCACACCGGGATGCCGGCCGCTTGTGCGACATCGTGGACGCGTTTGGCTTCGGCGAAGCCGCCCACGCGGCCCAGCTTGATATTAATGATGCGCCCGGCATCCATCGCGATGGCCTGTTCAGCTTGATGGGCCGAACGGATGCATTCATCGAGACAGATGGGAGTGCGAAGTTGAGCTTGCAGTTTCGCATGGTCGATGATCTCGTCATGCGCGAGCGGCTGCTCGATCATCATGAGGTTGAATTCATCCAGGCATTTCAGGCGCGCCGCATCGGCCAGTGTATAGGCTGAGTTCGCGTCGGCCATCAGCAGGATGTCGGGGAATCGCCGGCGTACCTCGCGCACTACTTCGACGTCCCAACCGGGCTTGATCTTCATCTTGATGCGTTGATAGCCGGCCGCGAGCTCGGTTTCGATCTTCTGCAAAAGGTGCGGCACGGAATCCTGGATGCCGATCGAAACTCCGCAGGGAATTTCACGACGCGCACCGCCTCCAATATGCTGGTAAAGCGGTTTCCCGAGCAACCTTGCTTCGAGATCCCAAACCGCGACTTCCAATCCGCCACGCGCCATCAAGTGTCCACGGATATGTGCGCTGCGCGCCCCGACATCGGACGCACTATCAAATTGGCGATGGAGGACGCGCGGCGCAACGTAATCGCGCAGGATCAGCCACGCCGATTCGGTCCATTCTTCGTTGTAGAAAGGGTTCTCGCCGGCGGTGACCTCGCCCCAGCCCGAAACGCCTTCGCTCGAAACTTCTACGAGAACAATGCGGCGCTCCGTGGTCCGGCCGAAGCTGGTCTCGAAGAAATGCACCAGCGGCATCCGGATTTCACGCAGCTTGATTCGGTCTAAGTGGATTCCCATTTTCCTAGTACGTAAGTGCCGGCTTGCTCGGATTTCTCAAAGCCAATTACAGCCAGGCCGCGATCGAACGCCAGGAGGAACTGCTCGCAGGCCTTTTGTTGAATTTCTCGGGCGCGCGAGGGTTCATTGGCGCGGATGGTTGCGATGTCGCTCGGAATGGCGATGCGCACTTCGGCCGGATTGTGCGTGAAGTATCCCCCGTCCAGCTTGGTTGTGACACGCGGGCTTGAGATCCACCACTCGGCGATGCAGCGATCGGTGGGCAGGCCGCCGTGCAAAGGACTGCTGGTGGTCCCGTATTGGTTGGGCACGTAGCGGCGGACAATTGCGCCCAGCCGTTCCATATTGAAAAAAGCGTTCTTGATTTCGAGCGGATCGAAGGTCCACTCGATCAGATCGATGCCACGGCTGATCGCGTTGTCGCGCTGAGTGAGCTTGAGAGTCCGGCCAACGCCAGTGTTGCGATATTCCGGGAGCACACCAAGCATGTGGCTGTGCAGGTAGGTCTTGCCGCCAGGTTTAAGACCGGGAATCGCCATACAGAAGCCGACTAACTTCGCGCCATCGAATGCCCCGTAGACTTGCCCACCGATTTTTGACGCAACAACGAAGAGGCGAAGCGGGATGAGATCGACATCTTCAAAACCCCAGATCTGGCGCTGTAACTTCACGACCGACTTCAGATCTTCGCGGTCGGTCAGCGGACGAACATCGATCATTCCTGCGCCTTAGCCTTCTGCCACAGCGCCTCCATTTCGGCGAGCGTGGCGCCGGGCAAAGTGGCGTGGCTCTCCACGAAAGCGAAGCGCTTGCGGAATTTCGCATTGGTCCTGCGCAACGCCTGTTCGGCATCCACTTTGAAGAAGCGCGCCAGATTCACCAGGACGAACAGCAGATCGCCGATCTCGCCTTCGAGTTCGGCGGGCGTGCCATTTTCGCGCGCTTGCGCCAACTCGCGCAGCTCTTCATCGAGCTTTTCGAGCACCTGGCCGGGATTTTCCCAATCGAAACCGACGCTCGCGGCCTTGGAACTGATTTGCTGCGCTTCTACCAGCGCGGGGAGTTTACGCGGAACCGAATCCAAGCGGCCCAATTGAGGCTGGCCCTTGTCCTTTTTTTCGACGGCTTTGATTTCGTCCCAGCGGCGCTTCACGTCGTCGGAGGTTTTCGCCGTGCCGTCGCCGAAAACGTGAGAATGCCGGCGGATCAACTTTTCCGAGATCGCGTCGAGCGAATCGTCGATGCGAAACTTGCCTTCTTCGGACGCCATCTGCGCGAAGAAGACAGCCTGCAGCATCAAGTCGCCAAGTTCTTCAGCCAGGCCCGGCCAGTCGCGCTGATCGATGGCGTCGAAGACCTCATAGGTTTCCTCGAGCAGATAGGGCTTAATGGTGTCGAAGTTTTGTTCGCGGTCCCACGGGCAGCCGCCGGGAGCACGCAGCCGCGCCATGATGCCGACCAAGCGCTCAAAACGTTCTCCAGTTGTGCTTGGATCTTGTGGCATTCCTGAGAGGGTGGAAATTTCAGTTTAGCAAGACCGCTTCCTCTGGGCGCGGCTCGGAAGGATGGGCGCGAGTCGGAAGGATGGGCCTGGGTCGGAAGGATGGGCGCGGGTCGGAAGGATGGGCCCGGATTGAAAGAGCGGCGGGGTCGGAAGGATGGGCGCGGATTGAAAGAGGGGCGCGGATTGAAAAGGGGGCGTTGAGTGAAAAAGGGGCTCGGATTGAAAGAGGGGAGAAGGGAAAAAGAAGCCGGCCCTCAATGAGGAGAGCCGGCTGCATAGAGACGAAGTTTCGGTGCGCCTAGCGAAGGGCTGCTGCGACCGCTCCTTTTTTGACGTGCTTAAATGCGGACATTACGCTCACGTTATTATCCTGCCATGCCACGGCAGAGAGGTACGCCATGCCATCGCGCCGTTCAAAGACCAGCCTGGCGGCGGTGGTGTGGGAAACGGCGTCCGAGAAAGTGGTGAGCAGAGCGACCGAATTTCCGGCCGAACCGTGGAGCACAATTACGCCGGACATATCCGCAACGTCGACGGTGTATTGGCCCGGCGGCAGCGTGGCGGCGCCAGCCGCGAACTCAAATGGAACGGTCACTTTGACGACGGCCGACTGCGCGTTGGCCGCCAGCGTAAGTGCGCAGAGGCCTCCTAATAGCAGAGCGCCGCGGAGAATGTGAGTAGGCAGAAATCGAGTATTCATGTTAGAGACTCCTTTCAAGTCTTTGATCGGAATGATGAGGGCCTGAACGCCGTGGCGCATGACAGCGCACACAAATCGAGATGGCGTCAGGAAAACTTCATCGAGGAATGAAAGATGTCTTCGAGGACTACTGCTGAAACCCCAGGAGCAAGCCTGCGCCCACGGGGCAAGTCTTACAATTCGAGAGTAAACGAAAAGACGCTTGCGGTCCAATCAAAATTTTGTATGCACGCAATATAGGGTGTTTCACCGGGGCTTACTCACGTGCGCGGCTCAGTCCGAGGTTAAAATGAGGTTAAGATGAGTGACCAGGAATATCCACTTCCAGCGGCAACCTTTGAATTCTTGATTCTCTCGCTCAAGGCGCAAACCGAGATGCACCTCGGCATGTTTCACTTTGGCGAGGAAAAGGACCGGCCCGAACCCGATTTCCGCATTGCGCGCCACACCATCGATCTGCTGGCGATGCTGCAGGAAAAGACGCGGGGCAATGTGTCGATGGAAGAGCAGCGCCTGGTGGAGAACGCACTGACGGAGCTGCGATTCCGCTTTGTGCAGGCTATGGAGAGTAAGAAGGCAGCGCCGGAGATTGAGTCGAAGGAAGAGCAGGCCGGCTCTTAAGATGGCCTCGGATTCCATCCATATTACGGTGCTCGGCTCGGGCACGAGCGTGGGGGTGCCGACCATTGGGTGCCGCTGCGCGGTGTGCCATTCTAAAGATCCACGGGACCGGCGTCTGCGGCCCTCCATACACATCCAATATGGCGAACGTGGCGTGCTGATCGACACCACGCCCGACTTCCGCTACCAGGCGCTGCGCTCCGGGATCGAACGTGTGGATGCGATTCTGTTTACGCACTCGCACGCCGACCACGTGATGGGCCTGGACGACGTGCGGCCGTTCAACTACCGGCAGGGCGGCGTGATTCCGATCTACGGGTCGGAGGAGACGATCGGAGCGATCCGGCGGTCGTTCCAGTACATCTTCGACGAACGCGACACGCAGTCGTCGCGGCCGCGCCTGGTGACGCACGCTTTCGACGGCGCGCCGATCGATCTCTTCGGACTCGAGTTTACGCCTATCCGGCTGAACCATGGCAGAGGCACGGTGTACGGGTTTCGCTTCGGCAATGCAGCGTATTTAACGGATCACAGCGATATTCCGCAGGAATCCATGGAACTGCTGAGGGGGCTGGACGTTTTGTTTCTGGACGCCTTGCGGCATAAGCCCCATCCGACGCACTCGACGGTGGAGCGATCGCTGGAATCGGTAGAAAAGCTGATGCCCAGGCGAGCGTTCTTCACGCATATCTGTCACGATCTGGGGCACGCCTGCACGGAAGAGCGCTTGCCGCCGCATGTCCGGCTGGCCTACGACGGGCTGGAAATCGAAGTTGGAAAGACGGCGGCATGATTTACCGGAGTCTTGCGGAAACGCCGGACGATTTCGGTCCATGCGCCATCACGATCGGCAATTTCGACGGCGCGCATGTGGGCCATCGGCGGATCCTGCACCGAGTGTCTGCGCTGGCGCGGGAAGAGGGCTGGAAATCGGCGGCGCTGACGTTCGATCCGCATCCAGCCAAACTGGTGGCGCCGGCGAGCGCGCCGCGTTTGCTGACGACGCTGGACGAGCGCGCGCGAATGATTCTGGAACAGGGGATTGACGAGATCCTGATTCTGCCGTTCACGCCCGAGATCGCCGCGCTGGGGCCGGAAGATTTCGTGCGCGAGATTCTGGTGGACAAACTGAAAGCGCGGGCGGTGCTGGTGGGCGCGAACTTTCATTTCGGCAAACGCGCGGCGGGCGATGCAGGGACTCTGGAGGAGTTGGGCGAGCGGTACAGTTTCGAGACCGATATCATCGTGCCGGTGGTGTGGCGCAAGCGTGTGATATCGAGCAGCGAGATCCGCCGGGCAATCGAAGGGGGTGACGTTTCTACCGCCTGCCGCATGCTGGGCCGGCCTTACGCATTGCGCGGAACCGTGGCGCCGGGCGAAGGCAGGGGAAGGAAGCAAACCGTGCCCACTCTCAATCTCGATACGAAAGCCGAACTGGTGCCCAAGGCCGGCGTGTACGTGACGCGGACGCGCGTCGAAGGCGACCGAGAGGGCGCGCAATCCCGCGAATGGCCGTCTATTACGAACGTCGGCTATCGGCCGACGTTTGATGGACACACTCGCACGATCGAGACCTACTTGCTGGTTCCGCTGGATTCCGCTTCGCCGACCGAAATTACGGTGGAGTTCCTGCGGCGGGTACGGGACGAGCGCAAGTTTGAGAATGCGGAAGCGTTGAAGGCGCAGATTTTGCGCGACGTGAATCGCGCGCAGACTTACTTCCGTAGGCGAGGCCGAGCGGTTGCATCGGCGCGTTGACGGCGAGAAATGCGCGAGAATCTAGAAATGGAGGAAGCAGGGTTATGAGTTTCTCGGAAGCCAAAGTGCGCCACATGAAGGCGCTCTCCAACCAGCACGGTGTGATCGCGGCCGCCGCCATGGATCAACGTGGCAGCTTGAAGAAATCCATCGCGTCGGCCAAGGGCGTGCCCGCCGATCAGGTGACGGATGAGATGATGAGCGAGTTTAAGATTGCGGTGTCGAAGGTGTTGACGCCGCACGCGAGCGCGATTCTGCTGGATCCCGAATACGGTCTTCCGGCGGCGAAGGCGCGGGCTTCCAACGCGGGTCTGCTGCTGGCGTACGAAGAGAGCGGCTATGACAATACCAAGCCAGGCCGCCTGCCCGATCTGCTGCCGCATGTTTCCGCCAAACGTATTGCCGATTGGGGCGCGAACGCCGTCAAGATTCTGATTTACTATTCGCCTTTCGACGACCCGCAGGTGAACGATATCAAGCATGCATTTATTGAGCGCATCGGCGCTGAGTGCGAGACGGCCCAGGTTCCGTTTTTTCTGGAGTTCGTGGGCTACGATCCCAAGGGCGGCGATGAAAAGGGTCTGGAATACGCCAAGCTGAAGCCACAAGTGGTGATCGGATGCATGACGGAGTTTTCGAAACCGCAGTACCGGGTGGACGTTCTGAAGGCGGAAGTCCCGATCAACGCGAACTATGTGGAGGGCAGCAGCGTGTATAAAGGCCAGAAGGCCTATTCACGAAGCGAGGCGCTGGATCTGTTCCGGAAGGCCGGCGCCGTGGCGACGAAGCCCTTCATCTACTTGAGCGCCGGCGTGGGCAATGCGCAATTCGTGGAGGAGTTGAACATGGCGGCTGAGGCGGGCACGGATTACTCGGGCGTGCTGTGCGGCCGCGCGACGTGGAAAGATGGCATTCCGATTTACGGTAAGCAGGGTGTGAAGGCGTTGGAGGATTGGCTTGGGACGGAAGGCGTGAAGAACATCGAGGCGGTGAATAGGGCGATCAAGCCGGCGAAGCCGTGGTATGCGAAGGCGGGCCTTCCCGCTGTCGCGTGAAGGCCCGCCGGGAAGAATTCAGAATTCAAGAATTCAGAATTCAGAATCTAGGAATACGTGGAATACCAGGAATGCGATTGCGCGGGTGAGAGCGGGAACGTGGCTATGGTCGCGCCGATGGGCAAGCAGCGTGACGAAGGAATGTCCTTACTATGGTTCTCCTGGCAGCGGCTTACGATTTCCGACCTCGGTGGGGCTGGAACCACGAATTTGCCGATGGGCGCGAGCCAAATCGGAAGTAGGGCGCGCTTATCAAAGACGCTTGTTTAAGGCAGCGCGAAGGCGTAAATTCCATTGATTCCGCGCGGCGGATGCAGCTCCGGGGTTTCACCGAGCAGCACGCCATCCAACAAGCCATTGCCGGTCATGACGGCGACGTATTGTTTTCCGTTCACCGCGTAAGTGATGGTGCTCACCGAAATGGATCCGCCCAAAATCGATTCCCAAAGCTTCTGGCCGGTGGCGGCGTCGTAGGCGCGGAAGCGGCGATTCAAATCGCCCTGGAAAAGCAGGCCTCCAGCCGTCACCAGAGCCGCGCCATCGGAGGGCGAGCGTCCGACGTTGATGCGCTGGACCTCGCCGGTTTCGAGATTGATCTTGCCGATCGCGGTCAGCGCGTTTGGATCGGAGCCCGGACGCGGCACGGCCTTGCGCATCTCACGCTGCTGCTTGGGGTCGGCGCCGGCCGACGTCATGTCGAGACAATTATCGATGTAGGGCACGTACAAGGAATTGGTGTCGGGATCGAAAGCGGTGGGCCAAAAACTCCGGGTGTTGTACGAGCAGATCACGTGCTCTTCGCCCGGCTTCTTGTTGACCAGATCGTAGTTGATGGTGACCTTGCCCGTCTTGCCGTCGATGTTCGAGATGAGAAACAGCGGATCGTCGTAAGGGAAAGGCGTGGCCCACAGGAACTGGCCGGTGCCGCGGTCGATTTCGAAAACTCCGCCGCCTTCGCCCACCATCACCGCTACGTCGTGCTCTTCGCCGCGCGGGATATCGGGATTGAACCATTTCACGAACTTCGGATTGGGATTGAATTTCTCGCGAACCAGCGTGCGCTCGTGCGTGTAGTCCATGTCCCAATCGTCGGCGGGCAGATGCTGGTAATACCATTTGAGCTTGCCGGTTTCAGGGTCGAGTGCGACCGTAGAGTTGCTATATAGATCGGCGGGCGCAGTACGCGCAGTGCCGTCCGGATCGCCGCCGTGGCGCTCCAGCCGAGTGTCGGGCATGGGATTCGCGACACCCCAGTAAAGGGTCTTGCGGACCGGATCGTAAGTGCCGGGCAGTCCCCAGGTGGACGCGCGGTTGGTGTCCTTGAAGTCCTTGCCCCAGCTCTCCGAGCCAGGTTCGCCGGGCGCGGGAACGTTGTAGAACTTCCAGACATCCTTGCCCGTAACGGCGTCTTGCGCGGCGATGAAGCAGGTGTCGCGGGTCTTTCCGCAAGCGCGGCCGGAAATCACCTTGCCTCCAACGACGATAGGTCCCGAGGTGTTCTGCGCCTCGCCCGTGCTGGTCTGCCAGCGCTGCTCGCCGGTGCGCGCGTCCAGGCCGACGACGTAGCCGTCCGGCGCGGTGTAGAGAATTACATCCTGATAGATGGCTAGCGCCTTGGTGCGAGCCGTACTGGCGGCGGCTGTCGGGACTTTGCGCTTGTACTCCCAGATCAGATCGCCATTGGTGGCGTCCAGCGCTTCGACGATGGCGCCCGGTTCCACCAGGTACATCACGCCGTTGTGAACGATCGGAATGGTTTCGCTCGTGCCGGGTCCCAGGCCGCGCGTCCAAGCCATGCGAAGCTGGCCGACGTTCGCGCGATTGACTTGTTTCAGCGGGCTGAAGCGTTGGGCATCGTAAGTGCGGCTGTACATCAGCCAGTCGTCCGGGCTGGGATGCAAGAGCATGTCGTCGGTGACCGGAACGAAGTCCTTCACCACTTGCCCTTGCGCGCCCAGGATGACCGACGCCGCGAGTATAAAATTGCGAATAGTCATTGGCTGGAAAGCATTGTATAGCAAACAGGGTGATAGAATCACAGACTTCAGGGGGTCGCCGTGCGAAGCCATAGGATAATGCGAAGCTTTGTAGTGTGTTTGATCGCCGGCGCCGGGTTGCTGGCCATGGCTGCGATGGCGCAGGCGCCGTCACAGGTCCCAACGGCGGGCCGGCCGGTAGGCACGATGAGCCAGTTGATGATCGACATCATCTATCCGACGTCCGACGCGATCTTCTACGTCGACCGCGAGCCGCCCAAGAATCAGCACGACTGGGATGTGCTGCGGACCGAGGCGCTGACCTTGGCCGAATCGGGAAACCTGCTCATGATGGAGGGCCGCGCGCGCGACCAGAAGAATTGGATCATGGAGTCGAAGATGCTGATCGACATCGGCGGGAAAGCGTACAAGGCCGCGCAAGCCAAGGATATCGACGGGATTCGCGCGCTCAACGATTCTTTGAATGCGGCCTGCGTGGTGTGCCACTATCAGTACCGGCCCGGATATCATCGGCGCAAGCCGGCTTCCGCACAATAGCCTCAGCCCTACTTGCGAGTCGAGCGCTTCCCAGGTGGAGGCAGGTAATGGAATCGAATGAGATAGATGTTCTGTCCCTTCCCATGCTTTGCGACCTTGAGCAACGCGTCCAAATCCGGGAAGCCCGACTCGCGCACCAGTTCGGGAGTGATATCGGCAAAATCGATGGATTTTATCGAATCGACTTCAATCTCGCCCTCTTCCATGGGATAACGCCCGCCGACTTTCACATGCGGATGCATCCAGATTCTGATGCTGCAAGTTATATCGCCGCGGCGAACTCCGTCGCGCAGCCGCTTGTCGAACACCATGAGGAGAGTGTATACCTGGCTGACGCCAAGGAAGAGGGTTCGTGATCAAGCAAGCGATTCCGGTCCTGCATATCACCAACGCGGAGGCATCCGAGGCCTTCTACTGCGGGCTGCTCGGCTTTCAACGCGAGTTCCATGTCCCGGCGAATGAGACGAGCCGCGATCCGTGCTACCTGGGAGTCTCGCGCGACGGCGCCGTTCTCCACCTGTCCTCGCACGCCGGCGACGGCGTCGTCGGGGGTGTGGTCTATTTCCTGTGCGACGATGTGGACGCGCTGCATGCGGAATTCGTCTCAAAGAAGACTAGACCTGGGGCGTGCGCGAGCTGTACGTGCGTGATCCGGATGGAAACAGCGTACGTTTTGGCGCCCCATTAGTAGCTCGCCGAGACTAACGAAATTCGCGGCCGATGCCGATGATTAGATTGTGGCAGTCTGTCGATCCCGAACCGGCCAATCCCCAAGCAGCCGATCGCAAAGCGGTTTTGTCCTCATCGTCACCTCCATCGCAATGACGCTGCTGCTCGGCGTGGCGGGGCTGGCTATCGACATCGGGCGGATGTATGTGATCCGCGCCGAATTGCAATCGTTCACTGACGCCGCCGCTTTGAGCGCCGCCGTCGAACTGAATGGAACGGACTCGGGTGTTGCGCTCGCCCGCACCGGCGCCGGCCGATTGGCGACTGGGCCGCATGCCATGCGATGGGATATGGGCACGCAACCGATCACTAATATCGCGACCAGCTTCTCGCCCGACAACAAGACGTGGCAAGAGCAGCCCAAGCCATCGGCCGATTGCCGCTTCGTGCGCGTGGTGGCCACTGAGCCGGCGCCGGTGATCTTCCTGAGAATCTTTCAGCCGCTGAACTCCACCACGGTGGCCGCCGCGAGCGTGGCTGCGAAGACGGAACTGTCCGCGAGATTGATCCAATGATGCGGCGTTCAGAAGCAGGCAGCGCACTCATCGAATTCGCGGGATCGTTGATCCTGCTCGCGGTGATGTTCGCCGGCATCTTCGAAATCGGATATTCGTTCTACGCTTACGGCACGCTGGTAACGGCGGTGCGAGCAGGCGCGCGCTACGCCGCCTTGCAATCACGCGGAGCCGGCATCGATCCAACGGTCGCCAAGGCAGTTCGCAATCTGGTGGTCTATGGCGACCCCGCGCCGGCCGATCGCAGCAAACCCGTGGTTGCCGGCCTCACTACCGAGCAGGTGGAGTTGATCGGCAGCCCGAATGCCAGCACGGTCTCGTTGCGCGGTTTCCAACTGGATGCACTCTTCATGAAAGTGAAGTTGGACGGGCGGCCTACGGTCACTTTCCCCGTTACGAGCCGGGGTTCTCAATGAGGCGCGCGCGTAAGCAGGCAGGCCAGTCGCTGATTGAATCGGCTCTGATCCTGACCGCTTTCATGGGGCTGCTCATCGGGATGGCGGGCGTCGGACAATTGCTCTTCGTCCGGCAAACACTGGCCGATCGGGCGCGCATGGCCGCACGCTGGGGAGCGCTGAACAATTACGATCCGGCAGCCATTCGCCGCATGGTCTTGTTCGGTACGGCCGATACCGCGCCGGGCCAGACGGCATTTTTCGGCCTCGCGCCAGCCGCGGTGGAGGTATCCAATCCAGGCTGTCCCGGCCCGGCGTGCCGCGTCAGCGTGGCCATTCCGGAGCATGGAATCCGCAGTGTCGAACCCGTCGAAGAAGACGCTACTCCTCCCGCGGTTGCTTCCCTGCCTTGACATAGGGCGCAGTCTTGGGATTGGCTTCGTTCCAGCGCACCGGTTGTTCGCTATCGGCCATCAGGAACATCGCCAGCGCGATCGCGCGATCCACTTTCGCCATGTTATCGTAATCGATCTTTTGCCACTCGTCGCCGACGGCGTGGTAATCGGGAAATTCAAACGCCACGCACAGCGTCTCGGCGGGCACCCCGGCTTCGGCCAGCGACAAGTTGTCGCTCTGAGTGAAGTATGGGTCGCTGCCCTTGGCGTCCTTATAGATCTTGATTCCCGTGCTCTCTCCGGCGCGTTCGACGTAACTGGTCAGATCGGAATAATCGAACCCGGTGAGTGAGGCGTTCGAAATTTGCGGACCCTCGCTGGAATCCGTCCGGCCCACCTGTTCCAGATTCAGATCGGCCACCGTTTTCGCCAGCGGCCACACTGGATGATGGGCGTAATACGCGGAGCCGATCAAGCCCTCTTCTTCCCCGAAGAACGTCATGAAGACGATGCTGCGGCGCGGGTGTTTGGGGAGCCGGGCCAGCGCGCGCGCCACTTCCATAACCGAGACTGTACCGCTACCATCGTCGTTCGCCCCGTTATAGATGCGATCGCCCGGCCCGTCCGGACGCACGCCGAGGTGATCGTAATGAGCGGTCAGCAGGACGCAAGTATCGCGCAGTGTCGGGTCGGAGCCGCGCAAAACTCCGATCACGTTGCGCAGTGTGACGGGGGTGCGGTGCGGCGCCGCGATATGCACCGAAGCGGTGGCATTGCTCGCACCGGATCTTAGAGCGGAATAGAAGCGCGCCGCATCTTCGCCGGTAATCGTGATGCGCGGGATCGGCGGCTCGCCGCCGGTTTCCTTCGTATCCACAAGCTGGCGCGGGCGCCGGCCGGTGGTCGTAGAGCCCTTCTTGTCCACCAGAATCACCAGCGCGGGTTTGGCCGAACGCAACATGCGGTTTACGGGCCGGAAACGGGCTCGCAGCCTGGGTTCGATTTCCACGATTACAACCTTGTCTTCCACCTGGCTGGCCGTGAGATGCTGCACCGCGGCCTCGTCGTTCAAGTCCAGTTTGAAGATCGGCTCGTCTTGCAAATCCAACGCGGCTGGCAAACTGAGCGCCGCGTTCTTTTGGGTGGCCGAGAATTGGCGATCGCCGGCCGATAGCTTCAGCTCGAAATTGCTGAAGTTGGGTTCCTCAACCAGCATGGATGCGTTTTGGAAATAGCTATCGCCGACGCCCGGCTCCAAGCCCGCCGCGCGGAACTGAGCCGCGATATAATCGGCCGCAAGATCCAAGCCGTGGGACGGCGAGTCGCGCCCTTCCAGCTGGTCGGAAGCGATATAGGAAAGATCGCCGCGCAGTGAGGAAGCGCGGATCCCGTCCAAGGCGGCCTGCATTTCCGGCGGGACGCCGGCTTTCGGCGGAGGGCTTTGGGAAAGTACGCAAAGACATGTAAGGAAAAAAACGAAAACACCGCGAGAACGCATAAGACGGATCCGGTTTGATGTTAGCATCTTGAACTGCAAATCATTTTGGGGCAGAATTGTTTTGATAGAATTGTTCCACGGGGCCCTATATGCCGAACCGAACCAATATCCATCTTTTGCCGCAGCGGGTTATTGAGAGCTCCCAGCGAGGGAGTCCGCATTCGATCGGCTCGAAGCTGACCGCGCCGGGAGTGCGGGATCGCGCCGTGCTGAATCGCCAGATCGAGGAGATCCTCGACGGCCTGTCTGAAAAACCCAGCCTGACGCCGCGCGTGGAACGGGACTTTGACGCCGCGCTCGACGCCCTGCGGCAGGGCGATGTGCCGGCTACGGCCAGCCACGTTTGCGCTCTACTCAGCCTGGAGATGGACGACCTCCGCAGAGCCGCCCTGCTATCCCTGATGGTGCGCCTGGTGGGGAAGCGCAAATTCGATCCAATCGCCAGCTACATCCTTCAAAACCAGCAGGTTCTCGCCAATCGGAGTTGACAACCGCAGCAAAGAGGAGCAGGATTTATTTAAGGAGTTTTCGCAAATGCGTTTCCTGGTGGCTGGTTGGTCTTTAGGCGTTCTGGCGGCGGGATCGGCGTGCGCCCAGTACGTAATTTCATCTCATTCGGGTGTCGTCCAATATGTGGAGGGCCGCGCCTATCTCGGCGACAAACCGGTTGAGCCGAAATTAGGACAGTTCCCGGACATCAAAGAGAACCAGGAGTTTCGCACCGAAGACGGCCGCGCGGAAATCCTCTTGACCCCGGGCGTGTTCCTGCGGCTCGGCGAAAACAGCTCCGTGCGCATGCTGTCCACCCGCCTCACCGATACACGCGTCGAAGTGCTCTCGGGATCGGCCATGATCGAGTGCAACGACATCCCTAAAGACAACGCCATCCAACTGGTCTATAAGAAGGATTCGATCCAACTGCAGAAGCAGGGTTTGTATCGCCTGGATACCGAACCGGCCCACTTCCAGGCCTTCGAAGGCGAAGCGGTGGTGACCGATCCGTCCGGGCAATTGACGCTCAAAGGCGGCAAGCAGACCAACCTGGCTGGGGTCCTGATGGCGGAGAATTTCGACCGTAAAGCGGACGACCAGGACGCGTTGTATCGCTGGAGCGATCGGCGCGCCAGTTATGTCGCCCAAGCCAATGTGGTTTCGGCGTCCGCAGTGGGGAACAACTACAGCGGAGGCGGATCGGGTTACGGCGGATCTGGATACGGAGGATACGGCCTGGGCGGGCTGGGATATGGTGGCTACGGCGGCTTGGGCTATGGCGGACTGGGCTTCGGCGGCTTGGGCTACAACCCGGCGTTCCTGGGCGGTTGGGCGTTTAATCCCATGTTCGGAATGTACACCTACATGCCCTATTCGGGATTCGGATACAGCCCGTTCGGATACACCTATTACAGTCCAAGCACCGTTGCTTACGCACCCTCGTATGGCGGCAGCGGATATGCCTACGGTGGTAGCCGGTTGGCGAATGTCCCCACTCACCGGGGAGCTGCCAACGCGCTGATGGCTAGCGCTCGCACGTCCGGTAGCGGATTCCTCGGCGGCCGCGCAGCAGCAGCCGGTCGTGCAGCCTCATTCGGGGGCGGTGTTGGTCACGCGAGCGCCGGTGGCGGACACGCGGGCGGCGGCCACCGCTAATCGGCTTTTCTCCGGCAAGGAAAGAGACGCCGAAACAGGGCTCGATTATTTTGGTGCGCGCTATTATAGTTCGGCTCAAGGGCGGTTTAGCAGCCCGGATGATTTTACAGGTGGCGTGGGTGGTGCATTCGAAGTTGGCAAGTCGCGCAGCCTTGAACCAGGACCACTGCCATACGCGGACATCACAAATCCGCAATCTCTAAACAAGTATACCTACGCTCTAAGCAACCCGCTTCGTTACATCGATCCAGATGGTCCTGAGGTCGCTCTTACCGGAAGTGATCAGGACAAGGAGGAAGAGAAGAAGCGATTGGTAGCGAATGCTTCCAACAAAGGCGAGGCGAACCTGTTCAAAACGGCAACCGATAAGAGCGGCAAGACGACACTTGTTCTTGATAAAGATAAGGCAGCTCAGTTTAGCGGGGAACACTCTGCAGGCTACAACTTGCTCACCGGCGCGATAGCCGCGAAGCCAACGATAAGCATTCAGTTGAGTACCGGCGGCGATAATGTGACCAACGCCCGTGACGCGGCCGGCAACGTGACCGTGAATCTTGATCGAAATGTGTCTTCGACAGATATCTACCCGCCACTTCGAGGCTACAACGGAGAGAAGATTCCGAACCCTTTCAATATCATCGCAGGGCACGAAGTGCTGGGCCATGCCTATCCCAAAATTATGGGCTGGCCGAGCGACGAACAAACGGCTCGTCAGGTCGAGAACATACTCAGGCGCGCGCAAGGTCTTCCCCTTCGTGACCCCAACTCCAACTAACGAAGCAAGGCGTGAACTATGAAGGTTTATATCTATCTTTGGATTAGCCTTTGGTTGTTCTTATTAAGCAGTCACGGTGCGAAGCGGTCGCTCGATGCGAGAAAACTCAGCTTCGAGATCACTCGGATCGGAAAAGACGCCGGGCTGTTGCACTGGAAGTTCGTGAACAACTCGGAGGATGGTGTGTTCATCTACAACTTTTTCCTTCTGGGCGCTGCTTACAACATCGAACGCAGTCCAGGTAGGCTAGTCTTCGACACGTGCCCAATCACTCGAGTTGCGAGTTGCCCGCCTAACAGCCTGTGGTAAAAGTCGCAAAGCGCCGTCCGAACATGTCACCTATGAAATGTTTCAGACGTCAAAGATAGTATGGCGATGGGCAAGCGCAAACCGAAGCAGGACGAGTTGTTTTT
>Ga0182024_10011637_pt1 | contig 17614 bp, 13 predicted proteins | sample P32metaG_FD_120480 | JGI IMG/M metagenome (GOLD analysis project Ga0182024, IMG submission 120480) | Permafrost microbial communities from Stordalen Mire, Sweden - P3-2 metaG (Illumina Assembly) | ecosystem: Environmental > Terrestrial > Soil > Wetlands > Permafrost | place: Sweden: Stordalen... | reverse complement strand
GTGCGCGGCTGGGTCCGCGAGATCTTTGGGCTGCTCTACGTCGCCAACTCCCGACGGCTCTTACGGATGGTCGTCAGCTTTCAGCGCAATCCGCCCCTACGAAGGTGACAAGGTAGTGTTAGCGGCCGGGTCAGACCGCTCCAGATGGCGTCGTGCATTGCGCTGGCTTCATTAAGAGCTTTTCGTCCCTCGGGTAGAACGGTGTAGAACCGTCTCGCTCTGCCGTCTCGGACTGGGGTGCCGGTCCCTAGCCTGGAGCCGACGAGGCCCTTCCGTTCGAGGCGTTCAAGGGTGGCTTGAACCGCCCCGGCGGCGACGTCGCGCTCAAGCCGGGCCGATACCTCGCGGAGCACCGCTCGACCATAGGCCTCAGCGTCGAGCCGTACTATCGACAGGAGAACCGCCTGCTCGAACGCGCCAAGGACGTCCGCCACTGTGACTACATTGTAGCCATACGTTCGTCGAAGTCAACTAGGCCCGGAACACTCGCCGCGGAACCCTGCCTGCCTGCGGGCCGGCCGCGCCTGGCCGCTAATCCGATCACTGCTCGACAATGGCGATTCCCTGGCAGCGCTGCCGGGTTTCCTCCGGCCCGACGCAGGGAGCCACGCGCGATAGCCCATCCTGGAAAGCGTCTGCGAGTGCCGTTTGCGTTGGGGGACTCTCTGAACCGACGCCGTCGTGGCAGCGTACGTTCACCGCGCAGCCTTGAGAGTCAGCAACAGCGGCGGAGCGTCTCGAACCCCGGTGACAACCACGACGTCGGATCGGATGATCCGCGGATTGCCGGACGCAGGATCGGTCACTTCCGATTCTGCGAACACACGATAGCGATAGCCGGGAAGCACAGCGATCGCGAATGCTCCGCGCGCGTCAACGACGGCGGGTTCGCCGACAAGCGTCATGCTCTGTGGATCGTCGACCTCGAGAAAGACCTTCACGCCCGCTACTGGCTCGTGATCATCGCGGTCGACAAGGCCTGTGACGCGCGCGATGCCGATCGCCGCCGGCACAACGAAGTCGCCGATGGCCACGTGCGCGCCGGCGGCGAGGGCAATGACGGAAGGACTCGCATCGTTGTTGGAGGAATAGAGGACGCGTGGGTACAACCCGTACCCGCTGACGCGCCGCATGTTGAACCCGACCGCGTAGGGTCCTGGTGGCAGCTCTGAAATCGTGAATGTCCCATCTGCGGCCGTGCGCGCCCGGTAACGAGGCGCGAAGAACGGCTGGTTCACGGCCGCGTCAGCGCCCGCTTCAACGGTCAGACCAGCGACCGGCCGCCGGTCCGCATCGATGACTCGCCCGCTGATGTGACCGTCCGAGTGCACGAAGATGTCACTCTCGGCGCATGCTCCGGGGTCGGGCAGGGTGACGTGGGGAAAGCCGGCGCCGCCGTAGCGCCCAGGGGCGACCTCTACGGTGACGTCGTACTCGCCGACAGGTGCATGGATCTCGAACGAGCCATCCGCGCCTGTCACGCTGGAAAAGTGACCCGCCGAGCCGGTCACCATGACGGTCGCACCAACGTAGGGCAATCGTCGTGGGCGGGTCACCCCGCTCTCGTCGTCATCCCACGCTTCGATCTCTTCGTCCTCTTCGTCGTCGTCCTCGACCCAGGGTCCGCGGCGGCGAGCGCGCGCCCAATCCCCGACCTGCTCTGCCTCGCTGGACCGAAGTTCGTACACGTCGGCGAGCGCGAGGGCGATCTCGCCGTCGAGCCTCGCATGCTCCTCGGCGTCTTCGAGAGTTCGATAGTGAAATCACCCGGTCGGGGAAGTGGCTGAAAACACAGGGCAACTTGTGTGGCTGGGTGTGCGGGACGATTTTCCCAACTGGATCGCCACCGCGGCGTGACAGGGCGTGAAGGCCGGGTCGCGCGAGTCTACGCCCTGTCGGGTCCGATGCCCTATCGTCCGGACGGCGGCCCGGCGGCCAAGCTTTCCTGAGGGAGCTGGACGTCAAACCCTTCCGCACGGGCCTGCGCGGATGCCGTTCGGCCGATTCGGGACGCCACAGTCGAGCGGCACATCTAAGCCGACCCCCGGCCGGCATATGATCCCCGCTGATCCCAATGTCGCTCTCACCCGGCACCCGGCTCGGTCCGTACGAAGTCCAGTCGCTCGTCGGCGCCGGCGGGATGGGCGAGGTCTACCGGGCGCGGGATTCGAAGCTCGGGCGAGACGTCGCCCTCAAGGTGCTGCCGGAGGCCTTCGCCGCCGACGCGGATCGGCTCGCTCGGTTCGAGCGTGAAGCGAAGACGCTCGCCGCGCTCAATCACCCGAATATTGCCACGGTGTACGGGATGGCCGAGGGCGACCGGGTGCACGGCCTGGTCATGGAACTCGTCGCGGGCGACGACTTGGCGGCCCTCATCGGTCGCGGGCCCATCCCGCTGGCCGAGGCTGTGCCCATCGCGCGGCAGATTATCGATGCCCTCGAAGCGGCACACGAACAGGGCATCGTTCACAGGGACCTCAAGCCTGCCAACATCAAGATTCGTCCTGACGGAACCGTCAAGATCCTCGATTTCGGGCTCGCCAAGGCACTCGACCCGACGAGCCAGTCGGGGGCCGACCTGATGAATTCGCCCACCCTCACCGCGCGAGCGACACAACTGGGGATGGTGCTAGGTACCGCGGCCTACATGGCGCCCGAACAAGCGCGCGGCAAGGCGGTCGATCGGCGCGCGGACGTCTGGGCGTTCGGCGTGGTCCTCTACGAGATGCTCACCGGCCGCCGGGCCTTCGAGGGCGACGACGTCTCGGTCACGCTTGCGGGCGTGCTGAAAGACGAGGTCGATTGGAGCACGCTGCCCGCCGGTGTGCCGGCGTCAGTCCGACGACTCCTGCGACGGTGCCTGGAGAAAGATCCGCGCCGACGGTTAAGCGCCATCGGTGACGCCCGCTGGGACCTCGATGAGGCTGACGCGCCGGCCGCCTCCCTGGCTGCGGCGCAGCCGGCCATCCTCCGCGGGTGGCCGCCCTTGCGCGTCGCTGCCGTCGTGCTCGCTGCCGTCGCGGTTGCGGCAGTCGCGGGGTGGTTGATCGCCGGCCGCTTACACTCACCTCCAGCGGCGATCATGATGAGGTCCTCGATTCTCCCGCCGGAGAAGGCGACCTTACTGGTTGACTCGTCGGCAGTGGCTATCTCGCCTGATGGACGTTGGGTCGCCTATGTCACTGGCGACGTCGCGTCCTTCGCCGGCCAACTGTGGGTGCGTCGCATTGACTCACTCGTCGCCCATCGGGTCGAGGGCGCCGACGCCGTGACGCAGCCCTTTTGGTCGCCCGACAGCCGCCAAGTCGGCTTCTTTACCAAGTCAAAGTTGATGCGGGTGCCGGCCGCCGGGGGCCGCGCCGAAGAAATCTGCGACGTGCAGGACAGTCGAGGCGGGACGTGGAACGCCGATGACGTCATCGTGATGGCCCCGGCAAACGGGGGGGCGCTCGCGCGTATTTCCGCGAGTGGCGGTACCCCGACACCGGTGACGGTCCTTGACGGCAGCCGTGGCCAGACGGGACATCGATTCCCATTCTTCCTGCCGGACGGCAACCACTTCCTGTATGACGCCCTGCCTGCGCATGTCGGCGAGTTCGACGTTTATATCGGATCGCTTGACGGCGGGAAGCCCGAACTCCTCATGAAGGCCGAGAGTGCGCCGATCTACACCTCGGGCTTCTTGCTCTTCGATCACAAAGGTGGGTTGGTCGCGCAGCCATTCGATCCGGCGCGCCGGACGCTTCTCGGCGCCCCGCAGTCCCTCCAGGACGTGCCCGGGGGCGTCTCGTCGCTCTATTTTGGGAACGCGGCCGTCAGCGCGTCGACCTCGGGGACGATGGCGTATTTGGTGACGCCACCGACCAACACGGCGCTCGTGTGGTTCGACCTGTCGGGTCACGAAATCGGACACGTCGACGTGCCACCCGGCTCGTATGAGGCAGTGGCGGTCTCACCGGATGGGAAGCGAGCGGTCGCCGAGCGCCGGACGTCACCGTCCTCGGCGGACCTCTGGGTCGTTGATCTCGTCCGCGGCGGGGCGACACGGCTGACGACAGCGCCCGGTGTCAATTTCTTTCCGATCTGGTCACCGGATGGGCAGACGATTGCGTATTCCGGTGATCGCGACGGCCCGGAGGCGATCTACCGCCGAGCTTCCAATGGGGCTGGCGGCGATGAGCTTCTCTATACAAACACGACCACGATGTTCAAGCAGCCCCAATCATGGTCACCTGACGGTCGATACATCGTCTACTTGGACACCAATCCGGTGACCAACCAGGACCTGTGGCTCCTACCGACTTCAGGCCCGCATGTCCCGGTGCCGTATGTGCAGGGACCGTCGAATGAAGCTTCGGGCCGCATCTCGCCCGATGGTCGCTGGATGGTTTATGTGTCGGACGAAACCGGCACGCCGGAAGCCTACGTGCAGGCCTTTCCCAAGCCGCTGGGGAAGTTCCGGGTCACGACCAGCGGCGCGTCGGCCGCCTGGTGGCGCGCGGACAGCAAGCAGCTGCTCATCTTGAACAGCGACAGCACGCAAGTCCTGGAAGCCGACGTGCTGGCCGGAGCCGAGTTCGCGACGGCCACGCCGAAGGTGATTGGACAGCTGCCGAAGGGGATTCAAGGGGCCGACGTCACGACCGACCTCAAGCGCCTGCTTGCGCTCCGGATCGAGGGTGGCAACGTGAACATGTCCATCACACTCGTTCAGAACTGGTCGTCGCAGCCCGGCAAGGTCTGGTAGGCCTCCAGAGATCCCAACGCAGCATGGTCGGCGACCCTGTTCGCGCTACTTACCGCCGGCCGACGGTAGCGGGAGATCCGAGTTCCAGATGTCGGCAATGCATTTCCACGTGCCGTCCGCCTGCCTCTTCCAGATCTCGGTGAACTTGCCACGATCGGCCGTGCCCTTGCCCGCGGCATCGGTCCACGTGAACGCCCACGTGCCGCTCGCGTAGCCGAGCTCGCCCGACCGTGAGACCTCGGCGCGCACGACCTTCCAGCCGCCGCCGAAGCCTGGGCTCTCGAGATAGCCTTTCCAGATCGCGCGAATATCGCCTGGGCTCGTGACCGCGACGCCGTTCGGCGGCATGACCAGTGCGTCGGCGGCGTAGAACCCGACCGTCTTATCGAGGTCCTTGGCCGTCGCTGCTGCGTGCGACCAGTCCTCGTCGGCCTTGCGGATGGCGGCCTCGTCCTCCGCGCGCGTGTCCGGCGCCGGCGGCGGGGCCGTCTGGCAGGCGAGCGCGCTCGCCAGGACGATCGCGATCGAAGCACAAAGACAGAGGTGTCTCATTGGGCCGGCGGGCCGAGACTCTAGCGGTTTGCGCCACAAGGATCAAGCGCCGAACAACGATCGGCCGCCGTGTCTCATGGTGTCTCATGGGGCGTCTTGGGAACATGGTCCGGGAGGGACCGGCTCGGCGTCTCGCTAAGCAATTGAGCGGGCAATGATTACGAACTTGGCTGGCTGTCCGGGACGAGCTTCGCAACTGGCTGATCACGGCGGCGTGAGCCGCTTACCAGCGGTCGCGGCGTGACGGGCGAGCCAGCTACCGATTCTTACGCAAGCGGTCGTGTTCTGTTGTTCGTCTTCCCGTTCCAGGCGAACCTGGCATCGGCCGGCGGAGCGGCCGAACGAGGGCCTCGGCCTCCTCGAGACTGAGTCGGTCCGTCATGCGCTCGAGCAACACGGCCGCCACCTGCATCGGTCCGACGGCAAGGCCGTCCTGACGACGTGCCTGGGCGCTGATCTTTTCCAAGCGGCCGAGTGTGCGCGATGACAGAGGCACCAACCGCCGCTCCGTCCAGCGGGGATCAGTGCCCCGTCCGCCGCCTTCGGGAACTCTGAACCTCGCCCCGACGTCGGCCAGGAGTTGCAACGCCCCGAAATGGCCGCCAGGTGCAGCGACCTTGCCCAATCGTTGCGCCCGAAGACCTTTGGCAATGAACGCCATATTGAGACGAGTCGCCCTGCTCACGTCGACACCTCTCCAAAGTCACGAATGGCGAAGTACTCGTCGCCATTCACGAGGCCTTCCGCCCGCCGAGCAGGTTGGGCCGTCGGCGCGCTCCCTTCGGCTTGGGAGACACGTTACGATCAATATAGATCGACGGCTGCCAAAGTCAAGACCGCTCCGGCCTCGATGCCTACCTGTCGACCGCGGTGGTGCCGTGCGCCAATGCCAATCGATGGCCGAAGGGAGACACTGTTGCAGGGCGCTTCGCTCTCATCGACCTAGCAGCGGCGCCGCCAAGGCGTCTCTAGCACCACGCGAGCACCACGGCGTTTCGCGCGCGACACGCGCCGTCCCACCTTCGCCCGTTGCCCCTGGCGAGTCGTCGGGGAGCGCAGGAAGTCGGCGCAGCCACGCTGGTGAACGAGCAAACGGGTTCTCCACGCGCGCGTTTCTCTGCGCCTTCGAGAGTTCGATAGTGAAATCACCCTGTCAGGGAAGTGACTGAAAACACAGGGCCATTTGTGTGGCTGGCTGTCCGGGACGAGCTTCGCAACTGGCTGATCATGGCGGCGTGAGCCGCTTACCAGCGGTCGCGGCGTGACGGGCGAGCTGGGCTTCTGACTTGCTATTCCATATTCTAGATTCTAGAATATGGAATGCCTCAGGGCTTGCTTTCTCAGGACGTGGTCGTGCTCGCCAAGCTCATCAGCCATGGCGGCACGCGCCCATCCATGGCTCAGCTCGCGGCAGACCTCTCACTCAGTCCGTCGCAGGTGCATGCCGCCCTCAAGCGCCTGGAGCGATCGCGGCTTATCGAGCCTCAACACGGCCGACCGCTTCTGAGGGCCATTGAAGAGTTTCTGCTCCATGGCGTGAAATACGCCTTTCCGGCGCGGCGCGGCGAAGCCACCCGTGGCATGCCGACGGCGTACGCCGCCCCTCCGCTGAGCGATCACATCGCACAGAGCGCCGATCTGCCACCGGTCTGGCCTGACGCCGAAGGTGACGTCCGAGGCATGACGCTCGAGCCCCTTCACAAGTCGGCGCCAAAGGCCGCGAGAAAGGATCCCGGTCTCTACGAACTGCTCGCGCTCGTCGATGCGCTGCGTGACGGACGGGCACGCGAGCGGCAGATCGCCGAGCGCGAGTTGAGTGCTCGGCTGCGGAGGCTGCTGCGTGGTTGATCCGAATCGCGCGCTGTTTGAATCCGTCGTCCGCCTGCTTGGTCCAGTGCTCGACGATCTGGTCTTTGTCGGTGGGTGCACGACGGGTCTCTTCCTCACCGATTCTGCCGCGAGCGGCATACGCCCCACCAAGGATGTCGATGCCATCGTGGACGTGGCGTCCTACGCGAAGTACGCCGCGCTTGCCGACCGGCTGCGAGCACTGGGACTCGCCGAGGACACGACGCCGGGCGCGCCGCTCTGCCGCTGGCGACGCGACGACATCCTCGTCGATGTCATGCCAATCGACGCCAGCGTGCTCGGATTCAGCAATCGATGGTACCCGGCTGCGATCGAATCAGCGCGGCCCTGGAACATCGCCGGACACCACGTGCGAATCGTCGCGCCGGCACTCTTCGTGGCCACGAAATTGGAGGCCTTCCACGGGCGCGGCCGCGGCGATGTTGTCGCGAGCCACGACCTGGAAGACATCGTCACCGTCGCGGACGGTCGCTCTGAGATTGTCGGCGAGGTCGCTGCCGCCGATGCACAGGTTCGCGGGTACATCGCCTCGGAAATCCGATCGCTGCTCGACAACCGCGATTTCCTGGAAGCGCTGCCTGGTTTCCTCCGGCCCGACGCAGGGAGCCAAGCCCGGCAGCCCATCCTGGAAGAGCGCCTTCGAGCGCTGTCTGCGCTGGGGATTCCTTGACTCCGTGACCGACGACACGACGACGCAGTGGTGAAGATTAGGCCTCGCGGGGGGACCGCATCGCCGGCCGAGTTCCCTAAGAGCGCCGGCCGCCTACGGAATCGCGTACCGATTTGATGGCTTGGCCGCCTGCCGCGCCGCGCCGGCGGGTGCTACGTTACCATCGCCAGATGACGAGGCGCTCGCGTCGGCGAGGAGCCGGTGAGTTCCCCCTTGCGGTCGTTGCGGTCTACGGACCGGACAACACCCGTGCAACGAAGCTCGTCGTGTCGATATTCCAGCAGCCTGATCACGAGCACCCTCGAGCGACGCGGACGTGGATGAGCGACGTTGACGATATTCGCGCAGTCGAGACCACCCAAGCAGACGTCGCCGCCTTCATCTCAAGCCATCGCGTCAAACGAATCGCGAGGCCCGATCGGATTCTCGGGTGTCCGCATCAAGAAGGCATCGACTATCCCATGGGGCGGCACTGTCGGCTCTGCCTCTTTTGGGCGAACGTCGACCGACTTACTCACGATCCGATCCGCGTGGCCGAGCCATCCATGTCGGCTGAAGGCGTCCTAACGGCATTGGCGCGAGAGGTGCCCGACGCCCTCAACCAGGCGCTGGTCTCGGCCGATGCGCATCGAGAGGTGCTCATCGACCCGCTGCTCGAGGCCCTAGAGCGGGGCTTGGCCGATCCAGAGAACGCTTCGAAGGAGGATGCCTCACTCTTCTCGTACGCCCTTTATCTCCTGGCCCAGTGGCGCGAGCCGCGAGCGTATCCCCAGGTCATCCGCTGGTTGAGTCTGCCGGATGAAGAGCCGTTCGACATCGCGGGGGATATCGTCACTGAGGACGGTGGCCGCATTCTCGCCGGAGTGTGCGACGGCAATCTCGAACCCATCGTGTCGCTCATCCGGAATCGGCACGCCGACGAGTGGGGTCGGGCCGCAGGGGTTAGCGCATTGACGCTGCTGGCGGCGTGGGCTGAGATTCCACGGACTCAAGTGATCGAGCGGCTCTTGTGGCTGATACGGGAGTCTCGAACGACACCCGAGTGTGGTATGGGACAGTCTTGCATGCGAGAGCGCGGATATTGAAGCCATAGAACTTTTTCCCCAATTGCGGATGGCGTACGACCAAGGTTTCATCGATCCGCAAGTGATGGGCCGATCTGAGCTCGATGACGTCGAACGCATGCCCCGGGGCGACATGGTCCGGAAAACGCGGGAGCTTCGTCGGCCGATTGACGACGTTGTGGCTGCAACGGCATGGTGGGATCGCCGCTCGCATGATGCCGAGAACGATGAAGCGCCACCACACGAGGATGAGGACTTGGCAGACTCAGGCGCCGAGGGGCCGGTCGAGGTTACCGAACCCTATCGCGCGCCGCCCAAGGTCGGTCGCAACCAGCCGTGCCCGTGCGGCAGTGGCAAGAAGTATAAGAAATGTTGCGGCGCGTGAGGTTCCGTCTCGACAGTGACCGTCGAGGTTCCCTCACGTCCGCTCAGGAGCTTGTCTGATGTGAATTGCCCACGATCTCGATGGCATCGCTGATTCGCGCCTCGAGCGTGAAGCCTTCGAACGTCATGAGCATGTGGCCGACCTGCTCCCAGGTGAACGCTTTGCCGTCGATGACCACGATCGGCACCCGTCCATCGTTGTTGGAATCCCATTCGATTCGGCCGACGAGTTGCTGTTCCGAAGTGAGCTGCCAGCCGAACTCCGTGCGATGAACATGGCGGATCGCGATCTCGCGGCGCATCTTCCCATAGAGCCGTTGCAAGAGCTCCCAAGGGTCCGCGTCGAAGACGTCGAGTACGGCAAAGTAGTAACCCGTAGTTCCGTGGCCAGCTGTCTCGAAGGCTTCCATCTTGTAACCGGTCGGCACCAACATCGATCTGACGTTGAACGTGTGCTCAATGCCGTCGACGTCCGTGAGCACAATTGGCCGGAATCGTGGCTCGTCGAACTGCACCCCGAGTTGCTCCGCCGCTTCTCGGTTGAAGCAGGAATAGCAATGAGGTCCCTGGCCGGCAACGTGAATGGCGTCGAAGGACTCGAGCGGCGTACCGCACACTCCGCACTTGGTTTCCATGTGTCCTTCCAGAAGGTGCGTTGGCGCACCGAAGTGTTGCATCAAGAAATACCACTGGCGATAACCTGCGTACGAGGGCGACGAAGGCCCCAAGGTCGCGTACCGAATTGAGCGGTTCGGGAGGTAGTTCGATAGTGAAATCACCCTGCGCTGCAAGTTACTGAAAACACAGGAGAAATCTTGTGGCTGGGAGACAGGGATTCGAACCCCGATAACCTGCTCCAGAGGCAGGTGTCCTACCGTTGAACGATCTCCCAGCACCGACGATCGGCGAGGCGATAACCCTACAAACCTAGCAGTACGGTGAGCGACCGGCAAGCGTCCTCTGCCCCGCACATTACATTTGACTGCAAGTCAATTACACTGGAAGGTCGACATGGCCCACCTCCGCGTCTCTCCGCCCGCGGCTCGCCGGTGGCGGCGGCGTCCGGACGAGCGCCCGCGGGCGCTGATGGCGGCCGCGCTGACGCTTCTCTACGACCGCGGCTATCGGCGGGTTCGGCTCGAGGACGTCGCGGACGCCGCCGGCGTGTCGAAGGGCACGATCTACCACTACTTCGTCAACAAGGACGACTTGCTCACGCAAACGGTCGCCGAGCGCATGGCCGAGCGGCATGCCGCAATGGAGCAGCAACTAGCCTCGGCGGGCGGCACGGCGGCCGATCGGCTGCGGCTCTTCCTGCGGCAGTTCTGGGACCTCTCGCTCTCGCCGCAAGCCGGGCTTTGGCAGCGACTGCTCGTCAGCGAGATCGTGACGGAAGCGCCGGACGTGTTCGCGGCCTGGGCGCGCGGCCTCGTGCAACGGTGGCGCGTGGTCGAACGACTGGTCAGGGAGGGCCAGCGGGCCGGCGAGTTTCGCCGCGGCGTCGATGCCCCGGTGGCCGCCCGCATGATCGTCTCGGCGCTCTCGCATCAGGCGCTCTTCCACGTGCATTTCGGCGTCCGACGCTTTGCGCCGTGCGCGCCACACCGGCTGTTCGACTCGGCCGTCGACCAATTTCTCGAGGGGCTTCGCGCGAGGTCCAGTCGGACACCGCACAAGTAGTCGCCATGTCACAGTCTCATCGGTCCGGTTCGCTGATCGTGGTCCTCTCTGCTGCGGCCCTGCTGCCCGGCTGTCGGAACACCAACGCCTCGCCACCCGCGCCCGCGCCCCCCGACGTGAGCGTCGTCACCGTCGAGCCCGAGCGGGTCGCCCTCACAAGCGACTGGATCGCGACGCTCGACGGGTACGTCAACGCGCAGATCCGGCCTCAGGTCTCCGGCTATCTGGTCAAGCGCGACTATGAGGAAGGCGCGGTCGTGCGGAAGGGCGACGTGCTCTTCGAGATCGACCCGCGCCCCTTCGACGCGGCGGTCGCGCAGGCGCGCGCGCAACTCGGCCAAGCCGAGGCGCAGCTCGGCAAGACCGCACGCGACCTCGCGCGCGACCGGCCTCTCGCCGATCAGCACGCCATCGCCCAAAGTCAGCTCGACGACGACGTGCAGGCCAACCTGGCGGCCGATGCCACCGTGAAGGCGATGCAGGCGACCGTCGACACGGCGCAACTGAACCTCGGCTTCACGAAGGTGACCTCGCTCGTCGACGGCGTCGCGGCGATTGCGACGGCGCAGATTGGCGATCTGGTTGGTCCGTCGACGCTCCTGACGACGGTCTCGCAGATCGATCCGATCAAGGCCTACTTTCCAATCAGCGAGCAGGAGTACCTGCCATTGGCGGACCGGATCAACAGCCGCAACGGGGGCACGCCCTGGCCGGCTGGCGGCGGCCTGACGCTCATTCTCGGCGACGGCTCGGTGTACCCGCGACCGGGCGCGTTTCTCGCGGCGGACCGCGAGATCGACGCGACCACGGGCACCATCCGAATCAGTGCGGTCTTCCCCAACCCGCGGCGGACGCTGCGGCCCGGGCAATACGGCCACGTGCGGGCGGAGACGAAGGTCCGCACGGACGCCTTGCTCGTGCCGCAGCGCGCCGTGGCCGAACTCCAGGGCTCCTTCCAGGTGCGCGTCGTCGGATCCGACAACCGGGTCTCGACGCGGGCGGTGACACCCGGCGATCGCGTCGGCAGCCGCTGGATCATCGACGCGGGTCTCTCCCCGGGCGTCCGGGTCGTCGTGGAAGGTGCGCCGACGCGGGACGGCACGGTGGTGCACGCGCGGCCGTACGCGCTGCCGGCCGCCGCGGCGCGCTGATCTCGGGGCGTTTTCAGTCATGTCCCGCTTCTTCATTGGCCGTCCCATCGTCGCGATCGTCATCGCCATTGTCACCGTGCTCGGGGGCCTGGTGGCGATGCAGGCGCTTCCGATCGCGCAGTTTCCCGACATCATTCCGCCCCAGATCAGCGTCACGGCGACCTACACCGGCGCCGACGCCCTGACGATCGAGCAATCGGTCGCCACGCCGCTCGAACAGCAAATGAACGGCGTGGACAACATGCTCTACATGCAGTCGACGAACTCGAACGACGGGACCATGCAACTGACCGTCACGTTCGACGTCGCGACCGATCCCAACATCGATCAGGTGAACGTGGAGAACCGGATGGCGCAGGCGCAGGCCAATCTGCCGCCAGACGTCAACGCCTTCGGGTTGACGATGCGCAAGTCGACCGGCTTCCCGATGCTGATCGTCTCGCTGACGTCGCCGAAGAACACCTACAACGCGCTGTTTCTGGCCAACTACGCCAACATCAACATCGTGGACGCCCTCTATCGCGTGCCGGGCGTCGGCGAGGTTCGCATCTTCGGCGCCGGCGACTACGCGATGCGCATCTGGGTCGAGCCCGATCGGCTGACGCGGCTCGGGCTCACGGTGCCGGATCTGGTGTCGGCGGTCGGGCAACAGAGCACGGTCAACCCGTCCGGGCAGATCGGCGCGGCGCCGACGCCGCCCGGCCAGGAGTTCACGTACACCGTTCGCGCGCAGGGCCGGTTGCAGACGGCCGAGGAGTTCGGCGCGATCGCCGTGCGCGCGAATTCGGATGGCTCGGTCGTGCGGTTGAAGGACGTCGCGCGCATCGAACTCGGCGCGCTCAACTACCAGCAAATCGGCCGCGTCAACGGCCAGGAGGGCTGCGCCGTGGCGGTCTTCCAGGCGCCCGGATCGAACGCCCTGGCCGTCGCCGACGGCGTCAAGCGCGTGATGGCCGACTTGAGCCGGCGCTTCCCGCAAGACCTGGACTACCGCTATTCGATCGACACGACGCTACCCGTGTCCGAGGGCATGCGGGAGATCTTGATCACCCTCGGCGAAGCGATGGTGCTCGTCATCTTCGTCGTCTACCTCTTTCTGCAGAACTGGCGTGCGACGTTCATCCCCATGATCGCGGTGCCGGTCTCGCTCATTGGCACGTTCGCCGTGTTCCCGCTCCTCGGCTTCTCGATCAACACGCTCTCGCTCTTCGGCCTCGTACTCGCCATCGGCCTGGTCGTCGACGACGCGATCGTCGTCGTCGAGGCCGTGGAGCGCCACATCGAGGAGGGGATGACGCCGCGCGATGCGACGCTGCAGGCGATGCGTGAGGTCTCGGGGCCTGTCGTCAGCATCGCGTTGATTCTCGCCTCGGTCTTCATTCCCGTCGGGTTCATGAGCGGGATCCAGGGGCGGCTGAACAAGCAGTTCGCGATCACGATCGCCATTTCGGTCCTGATCTCCGCTTTCAACGCGCTCACGCTGTCGCCGGCGCTCGCGGCGATGCTGCTCAAGCCGAGGCAGCGGACGACCGGCATGCTCGGCCGACTGTTCGGCGCGTTCAATCGCTGGTTCGAGGCGGTCACGCACGGCTACGTGCGCGTCAGCCACGGCCTGGTGCGCAAGGCGATCATCGGCGTCACGCTCCTCAGCGCGTTCACGGTGCTTGCGGTGCTCCTCGGGCGACGGCTGCCGACGAGCTTTGTGCCCGAGGAGGACTACGGGTACTTCCTGCTCAACGTGCAATTGCCGCCGGCCGCGTCGCTCGAACGGACCGACGCCGTGTGCCGCAAGATCGATCAACTCCTACTGCACACTCAGGGGATCGCCAACTTCAACACGATTGCCGGTTTCAGCCTGCTGTCCCGTGTCACCGCGGGCAACTACGGCTTTTACTTCGTCGGCCTGGAGCCCTGGAGCGAGCGCGGCCGCGGCCTCGACGCGCGCGCCATCGTGGACCGCCTCAACACGCAATTGCGGCGGGTGGCGCCCGAAGCGACGGCGTTCGCTGTCATGCCGCCCTCCATCCCCGGCGTGGGCACCCAGGGCGGCTTTTCCTTCTGGCTGCAGGATCGCAGCGGCGGCACGCTCGAGTTCCTCAGTCAGAACCTACAGACCTTCCTCGAAGCCGCGGCGAAGCGGCCCGAGCTCTCCGGCGTCAGCTCGCAGTTCCGGGCCGCGGTGCCGGAGGTCTACGCCACCGTCGATCGCGACAAGGTCCTCAAGCAGGGCGTCGCGCTCGGCGACGTGTATCAGACGATGCAGGCTTTCCTCGGCGGGCTGTACGTCAATCAGTTCAACCGGTTCGGCCGGCAGTGGCGCGTGTTCATGGAAGCGGAAGGAGCCGAGCGCAACAGCCCCGCCGACATCGCTCAGTTCTACGTGCGCAGCAGCAACGGCGCGATGGTGCCGCTCTCGGCGCTCGAGGCGACCGAGCCGGCGTTCGGTCCCCAGTACACCAACCGGTTCAACGTGTACCGCGCCGTGCAAGTGACCGGCGCCGCCGCGCCGGGCTACAGCTCCGGCCAGGCGCTCGACGCGCTCGAGCAGGTGGCCAACCAGACGATGCCGCGCGAGATCGGCTTCGACTGGTCGGACCTGTCGTATCAGGAACGGCACGCAGGCGGGTCGGCCGGGCTCTTCGCGCTCTCGATCGCGTTCGTCTTCCTCATTCTCGCGGCGCTCTACGAAAGCTGGTCGCTGCCGTTCTCGGTCCTGCTGTCGGTGCCGATCGCGGTGTTCGGAGCCTTTTTCGGCCTGTTCCTCCGCCATTTCGACTTCGACGTCTACGCGCAGGTCGGCGTCATCATGCTGATCGGCCTGGCGGCGAAGAACGCGATCCTGATTGTGGAGTTTGCGAAAGCGCGGCTCGAAGAGGGCCGGGAACTCGTGGCCGCCGCCCTCGAAGGCGCCCGGCTGCGGCTCCGGCCCATTCTCATGACGTCGTTCGCCTTCATCCTCGGCACCCTGCCGCTGTGGTTCGCGACGGGGTCGGGCGCCGCGTCGCGCCGCATTCTCGGCACGGTGGTCGTGACGGGCATGCTCGCCGCCACGCTCATCGCCATTTTCCTCATCCCGCTGCTCTTCGTGCTGATCGAGCGTCTCGCGGTACGCGGCTCGCGCGCGTCCACGTCCCCGGCTGCGTCGGCGAACCTCGGACGAGGGGAAGGCGCGTCGTGATGTCGGGCCGGGCGATGCGCGGGTGGCTCGCGGCGGTGGCGGCGCTGTCGACGGCCTCGGCTGGTTGCCTGGTCGGCCCCAACTACAAACGTCCGCCGACCGACACGCCGCCCGCATTCCGCGGGCAGCCCGAGGCTCCTGCTGCGGCTGCCGAAACGGCGCTCGGCGACCGGTCGTGGTCGGACGTGTTTCCCGATCCGGCGCTGCAGTCGCTGATTCGAGCGGCGCTGCAGGGGAACAACGACCTCCGGATCGCCGCCGTCAGGATCCTCGCCGCGCAGGCGCAGCTCGGCATCACGCACGCCGATCAGCTGCCGACGGTGACCGCCGGCGTCGACGTACTCGGGGAGCGGCCGTCGGTCGCCCTCGGGTATCCCTCGCTGAACCTCGGCGCGATCGAGGCCCAGGGATCGGTCGCCTGGGAGTTGGACTTCTGGGGAAAGTACCGCCGCGCGACCGAGGCCGCCCGTGCCGAGCTCGTCGGCACCGAGTGGGGCCGTCGCGCCGTGGTCACGACGCTCATCAGCCAGACAGCCAACGCCTATTTCGGACTGCGCGCGCTGGATCTGGAGCTGGACCTCTCGCGGCGGACGCTCGACACGCGACGGGAGTCGCTGCGGCTCACGCAGGCGCGCGAGCAGGGCGGCGCGGCGTCGCTCGTGGACGTGCGCCAGGCCGAGCAACTCGTGTACGGGGCGGCAGGTGAGATCGTGACGCTCGAGCGCGAGATCGAGCAGCAGGAGAACTTCATCAGCGTCCTCGTCGGCAACAACCCGGGTCGGATCGCCCGCGGCCTCGCGCTCACCGACGAGCCGCACGACGCCAACGTGCCGGCCGGGCTTCCGTCCGACCTGCTCGAGCGGCGGCCCGACATCCAGCAGGCGGAGCAGCAGATCGTCGCCGCGAACGCGCAAATCGGCGTCGCGCGGGCGGCCTATTTTCCTGACATCCCGCTGACGGGTTCAGGCGGATTCGAGAGCACGGCGCTCGCCGCGCTCTTCACCGGCACGAACGCGATCTGGACAGTGGCTCTCAGCGCGACCGTACCCGTCTTTACCGCGGGACGCACACGATCGCAGGTGGCGCTCGCCGAAGCGGGTCGCGACGCCGCGGTCATCACATATCAACAGTCCCTTCGCGAGGCTTTCCTCGAGGTGTCCAACGCGCTCGTCGGGTACCAGAAGGTTCGCGAGTTTCGCGAGCAGCAGGCGCTCCTCCTCACGGCCGCCGCGGACGCGCGACGGCTGGCGGACGTCCGCTATCAGGGGGGCGCGACCAGCTATCTCGAAGTGCTCGATGCCGACACGCGCCAGTTCGACGCCGAACTCGGCCTGGCTGAGGCCCAACTCGCGGAGCTGTCGGCGCTAGTCGAACTGTACCGGGCCCTCGGCGGCGGCTGGCAAAAGTGACAGTGACTGGGTAGATCTTCAAGCCGCCACAGGAATCGTCGCCTCGCCGGCCGAGCGATCTCGCCGGCGTCGCAGCGCTCGGAACCACCACCAGGCCACCCCCAGGACGGCGACGGCTGCGATGATGCCGTCCAGCATCGCGCCTGGGTAAACCCGCGCGGCGCCTGTCAGCAAGGCCTCGCTTGCGCCGACGACGCCGAGCGCGAGCGGCACCATGGTGAGATCGAGGCTCAAGAGCCATGCGGCGACCACTGCCAGCGCTGCGGCGGTGACGAGGACGGCCGCCACCCACCCGCCCAGTGCCGATCCCATCGGGGCACCCACGGCGGTGCCGCCGATCGCCGCGATGGCGATCAGGCCGGTGGGGCGCCGGCGGGTCCATCCCGACGTCTGGCGACCCATAGCGGCCAGCACGCCGGCCACGAGCGCCATTCGCATGAGAAACGTCGTGATCGGCCCGAGTACGACGGCCACGATCGGCCAGGTCGTTGCGAGCGGCGCGACGTCTGGCGCGGACGCCCACGCCGGCGTCCGCAACCACCCCGCGCCGACGAGCACGCCGGCGCCAATCAGTCCCGCCACCACGCCAAGGCGCTGCGCGACACGATCCGACACCCGGGCCGCCTCTTCGATCTCGAGCGGGAGCGTGCCGACGATCAGCGAGGGCACGGCGGCCGCGATCAACAGCCCGACGCTCCCGGCGCCGATGAGGCCGCCGATCTGCAGCACATACGGCTGCGACGTCGAGAGGCTCGCGAGCATGGCCGGCCACCGGTTGACGAACGTCGCGATTGACGCCAGCAGAAACTGCGTGAGCGCGATGAGAAAGAGGCGCGGCGTAAATCTCCGCCGACTCCAGGCCACCACCGCCAGCACCGCGAGGGCCATCACCGCTCCTGACGGCACGAGC
>Ga0182024_10011636_pt1 | contig 17615 bp, 19 predicted proteins | sample P32metaG_FD_120480 | JGI IMG/M metagenome (GOLD analysis project Ga0182024, IMG submission 120480) | Permafrost microbial communities from Stordalen Mire, Sweden - P3-2 metaG (Illumina Assembly) | ecosystem: Environmental > Terrestrial > Soil > Wetlands > Permafrost | place: Sweden: Stordalen... | reverse complement strand
GCGGTAGAGAATGGTATTGGCGTCGAGCAAACTGAAGCGTTCCACAACGTGCATGTTGCGGTCCCAGCCATACATTCCCCCGGCGTCCCCGTAGAAGCCGCCGGCATCGTTGAAGTTGGTGGTCTCCACCACCAGCGTGGCGCCTTCCCAGTGGCCCACGGAATCGCCCAGCCATTGCCTGACATTCGATGGCAGATGCGAGCTGCGATCGAGCCGGATGATTCTCGCTTCGTGGATCATTTCCGCCTCCACCACGACCGCATCCCTGGTCTGGACGATTTGGTAGTTGCTGTTGTAGCGGTAGGGAATCATGGGCGGCACGGAGGTTGGGAAGACCAGGCATCGATCCTGGGTCCCCATATCCTTCGCCTCGGCCGGATGGTGAAGGCGGTCCACGCGTTCTTTCTTCGCAGCGGCCGCCGCGGGGGTGAGGCTGGGAAGCAGGCCATTGGGAGGATCGGTGATGATGGAGGTCCGGCGGCTGGGCAGCATCAGCGTACCGGTCTCCAACCGGTTCAGCGGATCGTCACCCGCGCCGCGTGTCTTCTTTTGTAATTGGGCCGCTTGTTCCGGGGTGTAGAACGGTTGGTCCTTCAGTTTCGCGGGGCGCTCGAGTGGAATAGCGGTAGCGGAACTCCAGGAGCCGTCAAAGTCAGGATGTACGCTCGCGGATCGCTGCGGCGTTTGCGCGACGACGCTCAACGCTGTAGAAAAAGCCAGAACCCGGAAGAAACCCGCGGTGTTCCGGCGGCAGCTCGATGGCATGGTATCCATACCCTATTATGCCGTGAATGGATCACTTCCACATCGCAGCGGATATACAATTATCGTTGGTAAGCGGGAGGCCCCCTAACGATGCGTCGCCGAGATTTTCTAAAGTCTGTACCTCCGGTGGCTCTGATGCCGCAGCTACGCTCCGCGCCCCGGCTCAAGATCGCCGATATCCGGATCGTGAACTTGAAAGTCGTTCGCGAAACCGGAAAGATGGAGGCTGCATGGAATCCGGGAACCGTGAGTACGCACCGGATCGGCGGCGGCTCGATCATCGAGATTCACACGGATCAGGGACTTTCCGGTATCGGTCCCGCGATCGACGCGGCTACCCTCGATTTGAGCAAGGCGCAACTCATCGGCAAGGATCCGTTTAATGTAGAGCAAATAGCCGGTCCTCTGCGCTACTACGTGGGCGGAAGTCCACGCACGATTTCGAGTCTGGAAATCGCACTGTGGGATTTGATCGGAAAGGCCGCGGGTCAACCGCTCTATAAGATGTGGGGTGCGGCCAAGGACCGGGTGCCCGCCTATGCCAGTATGATCCAGCTTTCGACTCCGGAGGAGCGCGTCCGCATGGCAGTCCAGCTTAAAGCGCAGGGTTGGAAGGCGATCAAGCTACGGGCGCATTACCAGACCCTGAAGGAAGACGTGGGGATGGTCGAAGCAGTACGCAAAGCAGTGGGCGACGACATGGAAATCATGGTGGACGCCAACCAGGCGCAGTCGTCCGGCACATGGCAACCCGGCGTCATGTGGGATTTCCGCCGCGCGCTCGAAACCGCAAGGCAACTCGAACGTTTGAACTGCTACTGGCTGGAGGAACCGCGACTGCGCTACGCCTTCGATGAACTTGCCGAGTTGAACCGGCTGGTGGGAATTCCCATCGCTGGGGGAGAGAACAATCGCGGCGTTCACGAATATCGCTGGATGCTGGCACAAAACGTCTTCGACATTTTGCAGCCCGATATCATGGTGGCGGATGGCGTCACCGGCTTTCGCGAGATCGGGGATTTGGCCAAGGCGCACAACAAAAGAGTCGTCCCGCATCACGGCGGTGGCAATCTCGGCACCATTGCCCAACTCCACGCGATCGCCTCCTGGCCGCACGCGCCGTGGATCGAGATCCTGCATGACCCGCCCATTGCTGCGTACACCAATGGATTCGCGATCATGGAAAACCCGCCGCTGGTAGACAAGGAAGGCTTTCTAAACTTGCCCCAAGGCCCGGGTTTGGGAGTCGCGATCAACAAGGATTTGATCGTCTCTTAGCGCAGCCTATTGCGGTTTTCAACCCGGTTTGGGGCAACCGATGTTATAGGTCCGAAACGAGCGCGGAGAAGGAATATTCGACCAGCGTCGCGCTTCCCCGAGCGACTTCCGGAGATTACCGGCCCGTCACACGGACGATGCCGGGTTCAACGCCTACTGGGCGCCCGACCTAGCTGAGCAACCCAATCGAGACCGAGGCTGCGGGCCGAAAATCGCTCCGCTGATGACCGGGCATCAGTTCAGCCGATCGAGATACTGCTTCACGAAATCGCAGCCCACCTCGGCGATGTAGGCGTCGATCAATCGCCTGGTGATCGGACCCGGCGGCCGGCCGTCGCCGACCCTGGCGCCGTTGAAGGTGCGCACGCCGGCGATGCACAGGCTCGTAGAGGTCAGGAACATCTCTTCCGCGTTCTCCGCGTCGAACAGATCGATGTCGCCTTCCATTACTGAAATGGCGAGCTTGCGCGCGAGATCGAGCGTCATCTGGCGGCTGATGCCGGCAAGGACGTAACGCTCGCTCGGGGTATAGAGCTTGCCGTCGCGGACGACGAAGATGTTGCTGCCCATCCCCTCGGCGAGATTTCCGTTGACGTCGAGCAGCACCGCCCAGCCGTCGGGATCGTGCGCTTTCACCGACTGCTCCGCGACGATCATGTTCAGGTAGTTGTGCGTCTTCGCACGCGGGCTAAGCATGTCCGGCGCGATGCGGCGCTGCGCGGGCGTCCACACATCGAGACCGTCCCGGAACTGACGCGCGCGCGCCTTAAGCGGCAGCGGCGTGCATTCCACAACCACGTTCGGACCGATATGTTCAGGCACCTCATCCCCGATCGGATCGACGCCGCGGCTGACGCGCTGCCCGATCCACCAATCGCCCGCCGCGTGGCGCAGATGTTCGTTGCGCGCCACGATCTGCTCGGACACGTCGATCATTTCCTGCCGACTCATGCCGGGATCAAGACGCAGATAACGCAGCGTGCGATAGAAGCGGTCAATGTGCTCCTTCAGCCGGAAGGCGCGGCCGTTAAAGGTGCGCGTCATGTCGAAGGCGCCGTCGCCGTACTTCCAGCTCCGGTCGCGGAACGAGATCAGAACCTGATTCTCGGGCATGAACTTGCCGTTGAACCAGGCCAGGCGGGAGTTGGTCGGCTGCGTCATGAGCGTCTCTGCTATCTTAGCCGTTCGTATCAACCTGTCGTGCGCCCGCGGGGGGATGATGGATGACCATGAAATTGGCAAGCACGAATCCGCCAGGAATAGACGGTGTTAGGATTCGGAAGTCCGGAGGAATGGTGAGCGCGGCGGGAATCGAACCTGCAACCTACTGATTAAGAGTCAGTTGCTCTGCCAATTGAGCTACGCGCCCACGTGTTTGATACGCTTAGACTTAGACGCCATTTCAACAACTCGCCCGTTTTGCCCTGTAGGGACTTTTGCAGGGATCACAACTTCCCCACGAGCGGAACTGTTCATCGCATCCAGCCTCTCGAAAGCCCTCTCCAACGATTCCGGCGACGGGTGCACATAACGCTGAGAAACTGTAACGCTGCTGTGTCCCGCAATCTTCATGATGGTGAAAGCATCCGCCCCCGACTCTCCGAGCCGGGTTAGCATCGTATGCCTTAACGAGTGTATCACAAAGTGCGGGAATACCCCGACCAGCGCGCAAAATTCCGCGTGTTGGTGGTCGAGCGATGATACTAGGAATGCCCCTCCGGATTCTCCGGGGAACACGAACGAGTCGCCTTGATGCGACTTCCGGCGCGCCCCGAGCATTGCGGCAAGGCGCGCGGTCAGGCTCAGATTGCGTTTCGCGTTTTTCGACTTCCCGCCCGGAATGTGCACGTAGCCGAATTTCGAGCCGGCCGCGGGCTGAAGGCGCACGTGTGACCATTCCAGCGCGCAGGCTTCGCCCGGCCGCATCCCGGTATCGAGCATTACCATAGCGATATCCTTCAGCGGATCCGGCGCCATGTGGAGGTACCATTCCTCATGCTGGTAGTTGAGAACAAAGTCGCGGTTTTCTTCCCCGCGAAACAGCCGTATGCGAGGTACGCGGTCGATCAGCTTCCATTCCTGAGCGAGCCGGAGCAGTCGCCGAAGGGTGGCGAGTTCGCGATTGATCGACGCGACTGAGAGCGCCTTGCGAAGGCGCGATATCTGGCGCGTGCGCTGGTGTTTCAGCTTCTCGATTAGTTCCTCATCGATCTTGTCCAGCCGGCACTTCACCAGTTCCGGAAAGTCAAGCAGGCGCCGCATTCGTTCGTTGTAGAACGCGATCGTCCGAGGCTTGTCTTTGCACAGCGTTTCGATCGCCTTCAGAAATTCCGGCGCGAACTCCTTGAAAGTCTTTGCCGGTGGTTTTTCGACAATACCGGCTTCGCCCTTTGCCAATCGCACGCGGTGCGCTGATTCGATCTGGCGCGCCGCGTCTTTATTGCCGGTTTGCGCGCTCTGCTGAATGCGCTCGCCGTTGAATTGAAACTCGTACCAGTAGGTGTCACCGCGCTTGTAAATTGCCATCACTGCCACTCCTTCAAAAAGGGCCTCAGAATTTGTCCCGGTGCGTCTTCAATTCTCAACTCCTGACCGGGGTTCTCTTCTCGGCAAAGGAACGCGCCGCCACTCTTGGCGACTATCCGAAAGCGCTCGGTGCGGTGAGGTTGGATCTCGCCCGAATGCTTTCCAAAGTGTCTCACAACAAATTCATCCACATCACTGAATTCGAAAGAGAGAGTAGCCTGTATGTGTCTCACTGGATTATTCTGCATCCACTCGCGCGCGACCGAAAAGTTGCCGTCGCGCAACTCGCACTTCCAGGGAAGGAGCTTCGGGTGTTCTTTATTCCACGCATCCACATATTTCTCCAACTGTTTCACAAGCTGCCCCAGCACTCCTTGATCGTCTTTTTCCATGGCATCACCTCGCACTTAGAACACGCTGCACCGTCATCGGCGACGCGCCCACCTTCGCCCCGATCTTGCGCAAACTCAGACCTTCTGCGTGCAATCTGCGTACGGTTTCCAGCTTCGCGCCGATCACCAGCCGTTTCCGGCCGAGATGATCCGTTTTCCCCTGGCGCCGTAACTTGGCGATCGCCGCGGATGCGCGCTCGCTTCGCCGGATGCGTTCTTGCTTTGCGATCGTCGCGAGAATAGAGAGCACCGCATCACGGAAGACACCACAGGAATCGAGGTACTGTTCGGTGAACGATCGCCACTCCACGCCGGAATCGGTCAGGCGTTCGAGATGTCCGAGCGTTGCCGAAACGCCTTCACGCGAGAGCCGATCCAAGCTCCAAAAAAGCACCAGGTCAAACTTCCGCGCTCGCGCATCGGCAAACATCTGCTGGAAGTGCGGCCGGCGCGAATGACCGCCGCTCTCGTGGTCGACGTACTCGCCGACGATTTCCCAGCCCTGCTTTGCGCAGTACTCGCGAAGTTCTAGCAGTTGGTTTTCCGTATCCTGGCGCCCGTCCTTTGTGGAGACGCGCGCATAGAGAGCAACTTTCCCGATAACCGAGATGTGTTTCTTCATGGCAGCTACCAGCGTATCATATAGTCCACTCTTTGAGACAATATAGATGCGCTAGAAGTGGCACGTTTTTCAACGCGCCTTCTGTCGATTGCTTAGATGCTTTCTGATACACACCTTAACGCAGTTTCCAGGGTTTGACTGTATCCGGATCGCGCGCAAATGATTCAACGTATCGTCGGACGATGGAGCTTTTCCAAGTAGTCTATTGCGCGTTTTCCCCGAGTATTAACGATGCCGCCTCCCAAAAGTAGAACCTGAGTGTCTATTGTCTTTCCCATCCGGTATTCGAGGTGTGCGAGTTCTCTAAGGTGAACCTCATCGAGATCGTCTAGGCCGGCATTCGCCCGCACATATGCCTCAACGAAGACTTCTTCCGGCACTGGATATCCTTCGGTGGCTTTACGTGTGAGTGACCGCGCGGAAGAGCCATCAGCCGCGTTCTCAATCGATGCGCTCTGAGTTGGAACGTTACGGAGTCCCTCTGCGCACCGGAACCCAACGCCGTTGTCCCTGAAGGTGGGCGAAATCCACCCACGAGTCGACGCTCGCGCGAATCGAGGTCCACTATTCCAGGCGCCGCCGCGCACGATTTTGGTCGAAGTCCCGGCGTATTCGTCTTCCGTCCATTCCCATACATTGCCGAGCATATCGTATAGGCCGAGCGCATTCGCCTGTTTCAGACCCACGGGGTGGGTCATCTTGCCGCTGTTGCCGTCGTACCAAGCGATGGCGTCCAATTCCCCATAACGGGACTGTGCGTTTCCGGCGCGGGCTGCATACTCCCACTCAATCTCGGTGGGCATCCGCCCACCGACGGTTTGGCAATATCTGACTGCCTCATCCCACGACACGCTTTCTAAAGGAAACTCGGGGTCCCAGCCTGCGAAATTACTCGGATTGCTACCGGTAACCTGCTGGGATGCCGCCTGCGTAACGGGGGTTTGGCCCAACCAAAACCCGTTGTCTATGCGTTCGACGCGGCGAGGCTTCTCATTGTCGGAACATTCAACATCAGATTCCGAGCAACCCATCGTGAAGCTTCCCGGCGGAATCCAAACGTAGATTAGCCTGTCATTCGGATTCGTTTTCGTATCTCCGGCCCTCGCAGTCGGCGTAGCCACGCGCCCCGGTCCCGAGGAAAGCGTATCAGACGCCCGACGGCCCCCTGCGGCCGGATCAGCCTGCCCCGCCGGAATACCGTTTCCGCGGCGCTCGGGTGCGGTGGATGACAACCATTGGAAGACTACAAGCACCGCCACAAGGACTGCGATCGACGCCATTATGGCTTGCCGGGGGCTGCTCAGGATACTCTCCAAATGAGCCGATCCTCGCGTGATGCCGCAGTTGATGCAGCGGGCCGGGTAAAACGGTATGACCAATAACCAAAGGCCAAACGTGAGGAGCACCATAAAGAAAGTGCCAAATCCTAGTGCCCTCTTGAAGCCTGACCGCTTCCCGCAGTTGGGACAGTAAATCAGATCCATAACGACTTCCTTTGGACGTGGGTGGAAACACGCTTCCGCTCCGGTTGCAGTGTATCAAAAGTGGACTCGCGGAACCTTGAGCGAGCGGCAAAGCATCTCGACTTCCCGCCCGCCTACTAGTCCGGTTTCAATGAGTCGCGCGGCCACTCGTGAAACGGCGCCCCAATGCTTGTTAAGTAGCTTTCTTGTGATCGCTTCGAATTGGATCAAACTGGCGTCCGGATGATCCAAGTCCTTCAACCACGCGCGAGCCATTCGGCGATCTACCTCACATTCCATCGGATCGGCTGCGCCTGCGAATATTTCTTCGGCGCATGGTCCACCCAAACAGATCTGAATTTCTTGTGCCACCAGCTTACGCCACTCCCGCCGGGAAAATCTCCAGCGCGCGGCGCGGCGAAGTTCGTCGCATATAACCCCACCGTTGCCGCTGGCATCGATCGTTATTCGGCGGATCGCTCTGCCAACGTGGAAGGCGACTACACCGTGACCGGCCTCATGGAGCGCGGCTATTTCCGTTTGTTGCATCACTCGAATCTTCTCCCAAAATCTGCCAACGCTCAAAAATGCGCGGCCCACGGTCGCCATTCACATGTGGCCGCGCTGAAATCCGATTTACCGGGCTGGAAAAGGAGGTAGCCAGCAACCAATCGGATAAAACGCGCCTGCGGGAAAGTGAAGGAAAAGCGCAGGCGCGAAACTCGTTTACCTGCTCAATTCGACGTCGACGGCCCGCAGCTCCTCGACAAGCTTTTCGAGCTGCTGCCCCGCGTCGTGGCGCGCAACCTCCGCGAATTGTGATTCGCGCCGGAGGTCCTGTAACCTCGCCTCATGTTTCGCCAGTTCGGCCGCCACCTCGGCGCGCTTCGCACCCCAAGAATCGAGTTCTTCTTGTGTTGGAAAATTACTTTCGAACGGGCGCCTTGCCGCGTCGGCCGCTTTGTCGCGCCACGCGTTTACCGCGGTGCTTTGCGAATTGATCTGGCCGTTCAATCTTCCAAGTTCGGCCATCGCTGCTTTCACGCTGGTTTCGGCCGCGCGAGCTTCTGACCACAAATCCGCGCGCTTCGCTTCGAGCGCCGCGACGTGCTTCGATCGGCTCTCAATGAGAAACGCTTCGATGCGCTTTTCGAGAGCGGAGAATTCGACGATCAGCGCATCGCATTGGGAAATAGTCTCCTGCGCGGCGCCGGATCGATGCATGTCGAATCGAGCTGCGATGAGGCGATCCGCGAGGGGCGGCGATGGCTTGGCTTTCGGTTTGACGAATTGCTCGTATGAAGTAAGGTTGGTTTGCGAAAAATCCGGCATCGTCGGCGTGCCTAATGAAAACTGCGGAAGGTGTTGCATTCCCTTGAACATCAACGGCCCCCTTGTACGCTGAGGTATTGCGGCGTCACACTGCCGCTGGCTTGATTCGCGGTCAACGTGAGTACGTTGGCTCTTGCTCCAATCGATTGCGCTGGGCGTGCCTATCGGCGGATCGTTCTCTGTACCGGTTGCGCCGGTTGAGTAATCCCATGCGGAGTTCGGCGTCGCGAAAGTGAGAAAGCTGGCAGCGCCGAGCGTGTAAATCAAGCTTTGAGTGGCTTGGCTCCCTGGAACGTTGCAGTATTGCAGCGCGCTGAGCGACACGTTCACGGCGGTCAAGCTTCCCGTGCTGAATGGCTGGGAAATCGTAGTCCCGTCGATTTTGAGTTTGAGTGTCGCGGTATTGAGCCCCGCGCCGATGCCGTATGCGATGTTCCAACAGCCACCAGGTCTCAGCGGTGGCAGGCTGACACTGTAAAGCGTTTGATCGCTCCCGTTCATCCCGACGGCGGATCCGCCGGCCTGAAAAGAGTTGAACGTTTGTAGAACGGACCACACTCCAGAAGTTGCCGGCGGTGTGACTTCGCAGCTCACAACGAGGCCGCTCGCCGTTAGAAAATAATTGGGAGTCGAGTTGAAGGGCACGAGCTGACAGGCGCCACCGATCGGAGGAACGCCCACAGGCGTTCCGTAAATAGGCACGGGTAATGGTCCCTGAGCGCGCAGCGGAAGGAAAACGGCCAGCAGCAGCGCCAGCAGCGCCGGCACACCGCCGAACGTGATCGCGGGTGTTTTTTGAGCCTTTCTACTTTCCGTGCGCGCGTACTCGTAGGACCTTTCGAGATCGTAGAGCCGTTGCACATCCGCATCGGGTAGTGCATCCATTCCGTGAGTCCGCTTGAATCGCCCTATAGTCTCGGCCGCGTGCGTTCTGACGTCAAAACCGGGGAAGAGCGCGTCATCCATCTTCGCGACGTCTGCAACCGTAGCGACCCGATTTCCTCGGCATGCGTCGTAAGCGGCTTGCAGCTCCCGGTTTCTTTCTTCCCGCGCCCTGTCGTGCGGATCCGGCTGCCTTTCCGGCGCCGCGTCGAAAGCTTGCGCGCGGCCCTGATAACGCGCGCAGATTTTTTCGAACCACGGCGTACAGATCAGCTTTCCGTCTGGGGTCATGCCGGAATAGAATTTCGAAATATCGTCTCTAGTGAACATAAATCTCCTTTTCCGTTTCTCTCCTGAAATCTGTGGGGTCTTCCGCGACGGACTCGCCCGGCGAGTTCAACAGCGCCGCGGCGCATTCGACGAATCGGCTCCCGCCCGCCTCTCGCGAAGAAACGCATCTCCGGATCGCGTCAGCGAGTTGCCCGTCTGGTTCGCGCATCGCAGTAGCGAATAGGTCCATGGGGTCCATGCGAATCACCTGGTGCGTTCCGTCTGAGAAGTACAAAGTGACTTCGCTGCGTCGAAACTTTCGCTCCAGTTCGGCAATCCGTTTGTCGATGGTGTTTTTCAAATCCGTTCCTCCCGTAACAAAAAGCAATTCCCCGTATTGCCAATTTGGCTGTTGAAAACGGCACACTTACTTGCGCTGGATTCCTGTATCACAATGGCTACCTTTTGAGCCATCTACTTCGTTCCTTCTCCTGCGATCCGTTCGAGCTTCAATAGGCGATCGGAAATATCAAAAATCTCGATGCCCTTGAACAGAGCGCTCAAGCCTTCCCGACTCGCCTGGACGCGTGCTGAGGGTTGCGCCTTCGGATCGGTCGCGAGACTATGCAGGGTCGAGATGAAATCTGATGCGTGACTGTGAAGTTTGGCAATCGCGCCGTCCAGCAGTTCGGCCTTCGCCTGGCTGTATGCGCGCTGGAAGCTTCCCCGGTCCTTCATGCGGTAAACCGTGCGCTTCGAAACGCCGATAGCCGCGGCTGCGTCCGCCGCGCTCTTGCCCGCCAGCAGCGCGGCGATCAGCGCCGTCTCGCGCGCGTGTGAAGGTGCCAGTGCGTGACTCGCGGCGTCATTTGCCATTTAGAAGCACTCCATTCGTGCAGCATCTTCGGCGGGATCGTTGCGGAGCCCGCGGCGCACTTGCTCGGCAACATCGCCCGGAGGATTCAAGTCACGTTCGCGTCGGGTACGGAACTCCGTCGCTACGACAGTGACGAACCACGGGTAGGCGTGGGGTCGAGTCCGTTCGCGTTGGGGATTGGCGTAGCGGATTTTCTCGTCGATTGCGGTTGTGATCTCATCTACAGTCGCACCATACCGCGTTCCAGCTTCGATGATCGCGTTCAGCATACTATCGTCGGGTGGTTCATCCTGAATGCCCCAACTGTGAATGTGATCGCGGAGTGCCTCGCGGGCGCTCTTCCCTTGGGTGTACGTCGATGGCTCGGATCCGGGCAATGAAGGAGCAAGGCAAACGCTCCGTTCGCGCGCGCGGTTTTTGCGCGAAGCGTAGGAGCCATCTTGGGGTTTGTCTTCCTTCGTTGTGACACTTTTCCTCTGACACTTTTCTTCTTTCACTTTTCGGTGGTCATTTTTGACCCCCTCGTCCTGGTCATTTTCGACCATCCCGAGGTGGTCATTTTCGACCTGGGGTAGGTGGTCATTCTTGACCAGGTGGTCATGCTTGGCACCCTCTAGTGCCGGACCCCAGATGAAAATATACTCGTTGCTCGTTTGGCGCCCTTTTTCGTCGGTGCGCGAAACTGCTTTAATCAACGGCGGATCACCGCCCTGGAGTTCTTTGAGGGCACGACGCGCGGCCCGCTCCTTAACCCCGATGTACTTCGCGATATCGCGGTAAGAAGGCCAGCAGCGGCCGTTATCGCCGGCACGGCGGACCAGGTGACCGTACGCCAACTTCGAAGTGGACGAAATCAGCGTCGACGCTGCCAGCGCTTCAGGGATGAATAGCCCAACGAAGGTGTTGCGAGGGTTGAATGCTTCGCCGGCCTTCATGCGGCCTTACCGTGCCCCCATTGCGGAATCGGTCGCGGCAACGCGATGGACGCGCCGTTCCGCGATGAAATCAGCCAGATCAGCGGTCAGAAAGCGAACTGACCCGGTGCGGCCGGCGCCGATTTTGACGAAAGGCAACCCGGCGCGCATCAGGCGTTCCAAGGTGCCAGGAGAAACGGCCAGGTATTTGGCCGCGGCCTCTTTATTTACTAGCTCGCTCATAAGTTCATTTTACGCCACGATTCTTTAATGTCTATCGTTTTAGTGCTATTCTGGCGTGAGATTTATGCCGCGAAAAAAGACGTTGAATCGTTCGCTTCGCGTTCTGCCACTAGATCATGCTGAGATGCAGGCGGGGATGCTGGTGAACGCGTTGAATGCTCCCGACCGTCCCGGCTCCGCCGAAGTGCTCCAAATCCTCGCATTATGCCAACAGTTAGACGAACTGCGGAAAGAGGCGCCGGCCAGCTACCCGAAAGAGGCAACCGAGGCTATCTGGACCTTCATGCATAAGCGGGATTCCCTTCTGAAGGCCGTCAATGAGATAGTGGGCCGCTTTCAATTCACAGCCGCCCTTGTGGGCGGCATCGCCGCTTGGGAACGGTATTCGGTGCAATGGAGTGCCGCGATACCCCCCGGAGGTGAGGCTCGGATGAATCCCGAAACGGACCTGATAGTGATTCCGGCCATCAGCGCGATTCGGCTCGTGTTCGATATGCTCGCAGACGGGACCCTCCATCGCGTTCGTCACTGCACGTGTGGGAAGTGGTTTTTTGCCCGCACGAACAAAAAACAAACGTGTGACGACTCGTGTCGATCCCGAAAGTTCAGGCACAGCGAATACATGCGCAAAAACCGCAAGCAACCCGGCGCGCAGTTGGCCTTGAAGCGAAAGCGAAAAAAGCGAAAAGCTCGACTGTAGGGACTTTTGCAGGGAGTCAAGCCGTTTCAGGACTTCTCAGGATTTCTCACCGCTTATGGTCAAGTCGTCAGCAAACCGATGAAAAGATGAACACTTGCTTCGAAATCAACCACTTCTGGAAATCGTACGAAAGATGGCCTGAGCTTATTAAGAGTCAGTTGCTCTGCCAATCGAGCTACGCGCCCACGTGTGGACCAACTTTTCCATTCTACAACGATTTCAGCCGCTGCGCCTCTTCCTTTGTGATTTTTAAGAAGCTCCCGTGTTTGCTGCCTTGCGGAAACTGGACGTCCGCCGGACTCCAGTGATGACGCGGCTCAGCGTCGATACCGAGCCGCCATGCGTGAGCATGCGGGCAGACGCGAGAACCCTATACCAGCATCGTGGCGACATCGACGTTCGAACGGTGGCCTTCTATCACCACGATGCCGCTATCGGTTACGTGATACAGCTTGCGATCCTGCTCCAGGTCGTGGCCGATGACCGCGTCTTCCGGCACGCGGACGTTCTTATCGAGAATGGCACGCCGCACCTTGGCCCGGCGTCCGATATCGCAGTTGTCGAAAATGATGGAATCCTCGATAAGCGCCCCGGAATGGACGCGCACGCCGCGGCCGAGCACGCTGCCGCGCACCAGGCCTCCGGAAAGGATGGTGCTTCCCGCGACAATCGAATCCAGCGCCTGCCCGCGGCGGCCCTCCTGATCGAAAATAAATTTCGCCGGCGCGTCGGAATATCCGGCGGTGCGCAAAGGCCATTTGCGATTGTATAAATTCAGCGCCGGCGTGATCGCCCGCAGATCCATATTGGCTTCGTAATAGGCGTCGATGGTCCCCACGTCGCGCCAGTAGGGCTCCTGATTGGCGGGATCGCCGGCGATGCGGTTGGTCGTGAAATCGTAGGCGAACATTTCCGTGCGCCCCACCAGGTTGGGAAGAATGTCGCGACCGAAATCGTGCGAGCTGTCCGGATTCTGCGCATCCGCATACAACTCGCGCAGCAGCAGGTTGGTGGAAAAAATATAATTTCCCATCGACGCGTAGACGCGTTCCGGATCGCCGGGCATGGTGGGAGCGTCGGCCCTTTTTTCGTGGAAGCCCATGATGCCTCCGTCCTGCGCCGTCTCAATGACCCCGAATTCGCCGGCCAGCTCCTTCTCCACGGGAATTGACGCGATGGTCACCTGCGCCCGCTTGTGCATGTGAAACTCCAGCATCTCGCGGATGTTCATCCTATATATATGATCCGCGCCGAAGATCACCACGAAGTGCGGATCGGCCTGCTCGATCAGGTTGATGTTCTGGTAGATGGCGTCGGCCGTGCCGCGATACCAGTCCTCGCCCGGAGAACGCATCTGCGCGGGCACCGGGATGATGAAGTGTTCCTTCAACAGGCTGCTGGCCTCCCATCCTTCGCGAAGGTGCTGCAACAGGCTCTGGCTCTTGAACTGGATCAAGACGTAGGTGGAATAAATTCCCGAGTTGATCAGGTTGCTGAGCACAAAATCGACAATGCGATAGCGTCCTCCGAACGGCACCGCTGGTTTGGCGCGTTCCTTCGTCAGAGGATACAACCGGGTGCCCTTTCCACCAGCGAGAACAAAGGCCAGCACGCGAACTTGCATGACGGCTATTGTGTCAGCAGGATCGGGGAAAAGGCAACTTATCGCGCATAATAAATTCAGTGGACCGCGACCAGACCCTCGGACGGCTGCGCGAAAGGATTTTGCGCTACGCGGCATCTAAGTTGCAGAAGGACGCGGCCGAGGACGTGGCGCAGGAGGTTCTGATGGTCCTGCACGAAAAATACGCGGCGGTCCAAGATATCGAGGATCTGCTCCCCCTGTCCCTCGAAATCGCACGATACAAAATCTGGAGTGCGCGGCGGAAAACCGTGAGGCGAGGTGAACATACTTCCGTTTCGGTGGACGATCTGCCGCTGGCCGGCGCCGGTCCGGATCCTCTCGCGCAGACCGAAACGCGCGAGCGCGTGGATCGCCTGGAAGCCGCGCTGCTCCAGTTGGGCGACCGCTGCCGCGAGCTGTTCCGTCTGAAACTCGAAGGCCTTTCGTTTCCAGAAATAAAGAAACGGCTTAAAGTCGAGTCGGTGAACACGCTTTATACTTGGGATTTTCGGTGCCGCAAGCAACTGGCGGAGAAACTCGATGCTTAACGACATCCGCGATCTTCTCGGCCGCTACGCCACCGGCTCGCTCACGGTGGAAGAACGGAAGCGCCTGTTCGACGCGGCGCTCGACGATCAGGAACTGTTCGAGGAACTGGCGCGCGAAGACGAGATGAAGGAACTGTTCGCCGGACCCGGCGTTCGCGATCGCCTGATTCGTGCGCTCGAGCCGCCGAAGCGCCGGCTGTCCTGGGTCTGGGCGCTGGCGCCGGTGGCGGTACTCGGCGCGGTGGTGATGGTGGTGCTGATGCGTCCTGTTCCCAAGCCGCAGCCCCAGCCGCAGCAGGTTGCCGTCGCGACGACTCCCGCGTCGCCGGCCGCGGTCGCGCCCCCGGAGAGTACAGCGAGCGAACCTCAGCCCGCAGCCGCGCCAGCGCGGGTCGAGGCGAAAGAGGTCGAACAACTGCGCAGAGGCGCGAAGCCCGTCGGGGTGGCCAGCACTGAGGACGCGAAAACCGCCGCCGCCCCGCCTGAGAGTGCCGTGAAAAAGGACGAGCGGAAGGAAGCGGCCTCCAAGGCGATGGATCAGGTTGCGGCCGCGCCGCCTCCAGCAACTCCTCCACCTGCGCCCCGGAAGGCGGCGGATTCAGCGGTCGTCGAAGTCCAGGCGCAAGCCAGCCAAGTCCAGGTGCAGGGAGTTGCTCAGGGCGGGCCGAAACAGAACGCAGTGCAGTCCGCACGAGCCTTCGCGCCCGCGGGCCGCGCCCTCGGGAAAGTGGCTCTGTCGGCCGAGGGATTCGGTGTCCACTATTCGCTGCAGACCGCGGGACATCTGATTGTCATTCCGTCGGCTGATGGCTACCTGGCGGTCAAATCAGGAGACGGCTCGACCCTTTTCGCCTCGCAACGAATCGCTGCCGGGGTTGTGATCGATGTTGTCCTACCCGGGTCTGTCCGTTCGGTTTCCCTCGTCTTCTCCACCGCCGCGTCTCCGGCTCCCATGACCCCGGCCGTCCGAACCGCTACGGAAGGCGACGTGCAAGCACCGGCAGGCGGCCCGCAGGCCGTCGCTATAGAATTGAGAATTAACCCCTAGGAACGATCTTTTGAATATCATTGACCGCTCCACGTGGCGCACGCCCTCGGCGTGCCGCGTCGACACTCGTGTCGATGCTTGGCCGTAACCCGGGGGACGGTGTCGAGAGAGTCTCGACACGGCACGCAAGAGTGCGTACGCCACATCATCGACTGGATTTTAAGCTAGACAGTGCTCACCGGCGACGTGTTCTCGATAATGACGCACGGATTCGGATTCGGGCGGGGAACGGGAAGCCCCATTTCTTCAAGCAGGCCGACGTATTCAATCATGCCCCACTTGGCCTTGTAAAGGCAGTCTTCCACAGAGTTCCCTACTCCCGTGAAACCTTCCAATTCGGTGGAATAAAAGCCAAAGAAACTGGGATCCTCGGTTGCTTCGATCGTACATCCAGGGCTTGCTGCACTCCCGACACGATCGTGATCTGGTCTGCCGCGCATGCGATTCCCCTCGACGATCCCAGATATTGTGCGATTGCTTGGCGCAGAGGCTTGTAGCCCCTCGCGTCATATGCCGGATGCGCCCAGGAACCCGGCGATCGAGCGCGCCGTGAGACCAAGCGAGCCCAAAGCTTTGAGGGGAACTCCTTCAAGTCAACGTCCCCCATTCGAAAGGGGCGCGAAGCGCGAGAGGGCGGCAGACCCGCGAACGCTTTCGGCCTCTGATAGTTCGCCCTGACGCTGCGAATAGAAGCGGGAAGCGCGGCCGCCTCAGGACGGGACCGCCGTTGCGGCATCACCTGGCCACTGATCACGGTGCCCACTCCCACGCGCGAACAGAGGTAGCCTTCCGATTTCTACCGCTCGAAAACCTGGACGATCGTCCCACGTGACACGCCGTACTGAGCGGCAAAGTCCCTCGTAGAAGGAAGGCGCGCGGAGGGCGGCAATCTGCCTTCCAGAATTGCGGAACGGAGCTCCCGGCAGAGCCAATCCGTCAGCGGCTGCCCTTCGCCGCGGGCCTTAAGCGGAAGTTCAAGCCAACCTTTTACCTTCGGCATGGCAGGTCAAATGGTACAGTCGAAGTGTTCATAATGGCTCTTCTCAGAGGACCATTTCTATCCTAACAATCGCAGTACAGATGAGAACAAGCACTTTATTCCTATCAGTGATCGCGATATGCGCTGCCTTCTTCCGCACGCCCACGGTCCGTGCCGAAGATCGAACCGTCGCCTACCCTGACGGTTATCGTAACTGGACATTCCTACACGGCTCCATCGTTCCGGGCGCGTTCGGAGCGTTTTCCAAATCACCGTGTGTGAAGCCCTGTACCAACGGCATGTTTTACTTCTACGCGAATGAACTGCCATGAAAGGGCTGCGGACCGGCGCCTATGAGGACGGCGCAATCATCGCGGAAGAAATGCTGGCGTTCCAGATTGGAGAAAAGGGAATTGGCGGAGAGGGACGTCGTGTGCTGACGGCCGTGATGGTCATGGACCGCCGCCGCTATGCCTCTACTGGAGGTTGGCGCTTCGGACACTTCGACGAGGGGAGCAAGGTAAATCCGCTTGATGCCAAAGCCCAGCAGGCGTGCTTTCAGTGCCGCATATCCAAAAAAGACAACGGTTACGTGTTCACCCGGAACGTCGAGCGATAGGCATCCGCACATGAACAGCAGCCCGGCTCCGACCCAACGGATTCAATCGGTGGACCTGTTGCGCGGCGTGGTGATGATGGTCATGGCTTTGGACCACGTCTGTGACTTTTTCCACTCGGCGGCGATGAGCGGATCGCCGACAGACCTCGCAACGACGAGAAACGAACTTGCATCAGCCGACCACCGCTCCGAGAGGACGGTCGGCGAACTGGACAAAGGTGAGAGCGGGCTGTTCCCCGGGGGCTGTCTATGAGTTGCGCGTCATCCGTCCCGGGCTGCCCCAGGGCTGGCGTGCCAGATGTACGATATTGGAATTGGAGTCGTCAAATGGGCAGCGTACAAATCGAGCAGAAGAGCTATGAGATGCCCCCGAGAGAGGGGATCAGCATCGCACTTTTTCTCACCGTCGCCGACATCGAGCGATCGGCTCGCTACTACGAAAAGGTCTTCGGCGCTCGCATTCTGAGCTTGGGTGACGGCAACGCGCCTGGATACCTTCAGCTTGCGAATATCTGGATGATTCTGAACGTTGG
>Ga0182024_10011635_pt1 | contig 17615 bp, 14 predicted proteins | sample P32metaG_FD_120480 | JGI IMG/M metagenome (GOLD analysis project Ga0182024, IMG submission 120480) | Permafrost microbial communities from Stordalen Mire, Sweden - P3-2 metaG (Illumina Assembly) | ecosystem: Environmental > Terrestrial > Soil > Wetlands > Permafrost | place: Sweden: Stordalen... | reverse complement strand
GTAGGCCGACATGAGCTGGACGCGGCGCTCTTCCTTTTGCGCGACGTACTTTTCGTAGTTGCCGTGGTAGGTGTGCATGCGCTTGTTCCACAGCTCGATGGTTTTGTTGACCGTGACGTCGAGGAAGTAGCGGTCGTGCGAGATGAGGATATAGGCGTTGGGGTAGTCGTGGAGGTAGTTTTCGAGCCAGTTGCGGGACTCGATGTCAAGGTGGTTGGTGGGCTCGTCGAGGAGGAGGAGCGATGGTTTTTGGAGGAGGAGTTTGGCGAGGGCGATGCGCATCTGCCAGCCGCCGGAGAACTCTTCGGTGTCGCGGCCCCAGTCGTCTTTGGAGAAGCCGAGGCCGCCGAGGACGGCTCCTACCTGCGAGTCGAGGTTGTAGATGTCATGGACGTGAAGGTGGTCGGCGATGTCGGAGTAGCGCTCGGCGGCGGCCTGATACTCCTTCGATTTGGGGTCGGCTTCGGAGAGGGTGTGGGTGAGGAGGATGGACTCGGCTTCCATCTCGTGGAGGTGGTCGAAGACGGAGAGGCACTCGGCGAAGACGGTTTTGCCGCGGAGGGCGAGGCCGTCCTGTGGGAGATAGCCGATGGTGGTTCCCTTGTTGCGGGAGAGGGTGCCGTAGTCGAGGGTTTCGATGCCGCCGAGGATTTTGAGGAGGGTGGATTTGCCGGTGCCGTTACCGCCGACAAGGCCGGTGCGCTCGTCCGGCGTGATGAGCCAGTTGGCGTCTTCGAAGAGGAGTTTTTGGCCGAAGCGTTTACCGGCTGAGGAGAGTTGGAGCATTAGATTCTATTTTCTCATTGGCGGCCGAGTCGCGCTGACCCTGTTTCCGGGTAGCCGAAATCGCGCCCGGCAAAACGCAGTTCACATAACTAACTCGCGTTGTGAAGTAAGACTAAACAGCAACGCTGTAACCCACAACTCCTGACATATGTAAGGGAATCCGCATCGCTTGATGCTATCTTGTCAAGCGAGAGACTTCTCACATGCCGCGGCTAAAGAACGAGGTAGCGATACATTTGGAGAAGGCGCGTGACAGCGCTTTTCTGGCTGTTGAGACATATAACCGTCCAAGAACCAGTTTTCGGTCCGGTGGTTATATTGTGATGATGTGCATTGCTTGGACAGCTTTGTTCCATGCAATCTTCTTCCAGCGTAATAGGAAGCCCTTTTATCGAAAGAAGAGCAATCGTAGACATTACGAGATGCTTGAGGGTGACAAGAGGGCATGGGAGCTCTCTCACTGTTTAGCTGAATTCTGGGGGGCCGCACATCCTCCGGTCAGGCTAAATCTTGAATTTTTCGTAAAGCTGCGGAACAAGATTGAGCATCGTTCAATGCCAGGGCTTGACATTGACATCTTTGGCGAATGCCAGGCTCTGTTATTCAACTTTGAAGACATACTTACGACAGAGTTTGGAAGTAAGTATGCATTAAATGAGAGTTTGTCCCTCGCTCTGCAGTTCTCGTGTAACCGCAACGAACATCAACAACTAGCGATGCGGAAGTTGCACAAATGGCTAGCCAAAGACATCACATCCTATATCGATGCGTTCCGGTCGAGTTTGAGCGCTGAACAATTGCAAGACATGCAGTTCAGCTATAAGGTCTTCCTTTTTCCAAAGCCTGCGAACCACGAGCGTGGCGCAGATCTGGCAGTGGAGTTCATAAAGTACGACGTAAATAATCCCGATGAAATGGCGAGAATCAACCATGCTGTCGCCTTGATCAAGCCACCGACTACAACCATCGCTCAAGTGACCGGACCTATGGCAGCTTCACCTGGAGGTTTGCCAGTACGGATAGTAACTGACCCAAATGCAACGGCGGTCAGAGCGATCGACTACGACGTCACACATCCCTATCGGCAGATGGATCTCCTGAAGAGAATCAAAGAACTACTTCCCGAGGGAATTTCAATAAGCACCTACGACCTTACTGCAGTGAGACACGCGTTTAACATTTTTGAACGGGACGAGTATTACCACAAGTCAAAGTTCGGTTCAGGCCAATATAGCGATTCATACGCTCAATGGATCGCACAAAACTATGCCGACGATACACAGTTCTTTGTAAATGCACGGGGCAGATATTACGAAGATCGTCACTGAAGTAACTGCGTGCTGAATTTTCTTCTGAGGCCGGGTTACGATTGCGCGGCGCGTTCGAGTTCGGCGATGTCGAGTTTTTTCATCTGGAGCATGGCCTGCATTGCTTTGGGGTGTTTGATGAGGTCGGGGAGGCGCGCGGGGACGATCTGCCAGGAGAGGCCGAACTTGTCCTTGAGCCAGCCGCACTGAATCTCGCTGCCGCCGGGGGTGAGCTTCGCCCAGTAGTCGTCGACCTCCTGCTGGGTGTCGCAGCGGACGATGAATGAGATTGCTTCGGTGAATTTGAAGAGGGGGCCGCCGTTGAGCGCGGTGAACCTCTGGCCGTCGAGCTCGAAGGCGATGGTGAGGATTTTGGCGGGTGGGTTGGGAGTGCCGGGGGTGTTCTGAACTGCGTCGAGGCGGCGTGAGTTCTTGAAGACGGTGAGGTAAAAGTCGACGGCCTCCTCGGCGTTCGAGTCGAACCAGAGGAAGGGCGTAATGCGGGGATAGTTTTCGAAAGCGCTCATTGAAACCACCTATTCTGTCTGCGTCATCCTCTAAGCCCATCGCAACGTCGCTCGGCGGTTGCGCCAGGCAAAGCTCGCTGCATATTGTAGTTCCCAACTGTAGGCGTCACAACGGTGTCTTACCGAGACCTTATTTCCTCGATGGCTAAGGCTTTTGGGGGCGAATTCGCGTCCAACGCACAGGAGCGAAACTTGAACGATGCAGGGACGGAACGCCGGGGATGGTGGCGGAGACGGTGGGTTTTGTGGGTGGGGGCGGTGTTTGTGCTGGTCGCGGTTGTGGGTGCGGTGGCCGTAGAGTGGGCGCTGCGGCAAGCGCAGCCGTTGATGCGGAAGAGGGTGGTGGAGACGCTTTCGGCGCGGTTCCATAGCCCGGTGGAGCTGGATCGGCTTTCTATGTCATTGAATAAAAATGTTGTTGTGAGCGGCGGTGGGCTGCGGATTCTTTACCTGGCAGGACCGACGAAGCCGGATGCTCGGCCGAATGCGCCGCCGATGCTGACGGTGGAGAGCTTCGAGTTCAGGACTGGGTGGCGGGAACTGCTAAGGCCGACGACGCGGCTGGTGACGGTGAAGGTGCGGGGGCTGCAACTGAATATTCCGCCTAAGGAGGAGCGGGGCGCGGCGGAGCCGGATGATCCGAAGCGGCGGGGGCAGTCGAAGCTGGGGATTGCGGTGGACAGGATTGAATGTACCGACGCGAAGATCGTGATTGAGACGAGCAAGCCGGGGACGAAGCCGCTGGTGTTCGATATTGGAAGGCTGACGCTGATCGATGTGGGGGCGATGAAGCCGTTGAACTATGACGCTGTGCTGGTGAACCCGAAGCCGGTGGGGAATGTGCATTCGACGGGGAGCTTCGGGCCGTGGCAGGGGGATAATCCGAGGGACACGCCGGTGAATGGGAGCTACGAGTTCACGCATGCGGATCTGACTTCTATCCATGGGCTGGGGGGGATCCTGTCGTCGACGGGGAGGTTTAGCGGGACGCTGGGGAACCTGACGGCGGATGGGGTGACGGATACGCCGGACTTTCGGCTGGATATCAGCGACCATCCGATGGCGCTGCATACGGAGTTTCACGCGGTGGTGGATGGGACGACGGGGGATACGCAGCTGGAGCCGGTCCGGGCAGTGGTGGGGCATACTGTGCTGGTGGCGACGGGGTCGGTGAAGCGGGCGGCGGGAGTGGCGGGGCACGATACCGACTTGACGGTGGTGATTGAGAAGGGGCGAATTGAAGATATGCTGACGCTGGCGTTGAAGGCGAACCCGCCGCTGATGAGGGGGGCACTGGCGCTGAAGATGCACTTTTTCGATCCGGCGGGGCCGGTGAGCGTGTCGCGGAAGATGAGGCTGGAGGGGACGTTTGCGATCAAAGAAGCGATGCTGAATGACAAGAAGATGCAGCAGCAGGTGGACTCGCTGAGCGAACGGGCGCAGGGGAAGCCAAAGCTGGCCAATGTTCAGGACGCGGCGGTGGTGGGGTCGTCGGTGGGGGGTAGGTTTTCGCTGGCGGATGCAGTGCTGGCGGTGCCAGAGCTGAACCTCACGATGCCAGGGGCGCAGATGGCGCTGAATGGGCAGATTCATCTAGTGGGGAGCACGTTCGAGTTTCATGGAAAGGTAAGGACCCAGGCGACGGCTTCGCAGATGACGACCGGGTGGAAGAGTTTACTGCTAAGCCCGTTCGACAGAATGCTGAAGAAGAATGGAGCCGGGGTGGAGTTGCCGATCAAGGTGACGGGGACGCGATCGACGTATGACTTGGGGCTGGATTTTCCGCATGACAGGAAGATGCCTGCGGCGGCGGTGCCGGGGGCGGGGGGAAGCCCTCCTAAATGAACAGATAGCGCGGGGGAGCCTGGCGTGGTGCGTGGGTGGAGAGACAATGGCGGAGCGCTCTGCTACTGTCAATTGAGAGTTTTGATGTCAGGACAGCCACAACTTTTCCCGAATCCCGAGCCGGGCGCGGCCCATGCGCCGACCACGGGCACGGCCCCCCGCGACGAGTCCACCAGAAGGGCAACGCCGGTCTGGCTGCAGCGGCTGTCGCTGTTTGTGCTGGTGCTGTTTTGCGTGTACCTGGGCGTGCTGGTGATGGTGCTGCCGTGGTGGACGCGGATTTGGGACCACAATATGTTTATTCAGGCGCGGCCCCGGCTGGCAGCGGTGCTGTATAACGGCGCGGTGCGGGGGATGATCTCCGGGCTGGGACTGCTGGATATATGGATCGGTATCTCCGAAGCGGTGCACTACCGCGACTACCGGGGATAGACAGAGAGATTATGGACATACAGGAACCGGATGAGCTCGACCAGGCTTCGCTGGCTTACGAAAATGCTGATTTTTTGAACTCGCCCGATGGGCGGATGCTGCGGATCATGGCGGAGTACCAAGAGCCGATGACGCGGTTTCGGCGGGAGCGGATTCAGGACACGGTGGTGTTCTTCGGGTCGGCACGGTTTCGGGCGCTGGATGTGGCGAACTCCGAGCTGGAGCTGCTGGCGAATACGGGCTCGGCCCAACCGGCACCGGCGCAGGAGCAGCCGGCGACGCCTGAGGAGATTGAGAGTGGCGAGGCGAGTGCCTTGAAACTGCAGCTGGCGGAGGCTGCGGTGGAGATGGCCCAGTACTACGAGGACGCGCGGAGACTGGCGGGGATGGTGGCTAGCTGGTCGCAAAAGTTGCCGGGGCGACGGCATAGGTTTGTGGTGACCTCGGGAGGTGGGCCGGGGATTATGGAGGCAGCCAATCGCGGGGCCTATGAGGCTGGGTGCAAGACGATCGGGTTGAATATCCGGCTGCCGTTCGAGCAGCATCCGAACCCGTACATTACACCGGCGCTGAACTTCGACTTTCACTACTTTTTCATGCGGAAGTACTGGTTTGCTTATCTGGCGAAGGCGCTGGTGGTGTTTCCGGGTGGCTTCGGGACGCTGGATGAACTGTTTGAGCTGCTGACGCTGGCGCAGACGAAGAAGCTGGCGAAGAAGATGACGGTGGTGATCTACGGGTCGAGTTACTGGAAGAAGGTGATTAACCTGGAGCTTTTGGCGGAGAAGGGTGCCATTGCGGTGGCGGACCTGGAGCTGTTTCAGTTCGCGGACACGCCGGAGGAGGCGTTCGCTCTGCTGAAGGCGGGGTTGACGGAGAACCATCTGGAGTCGGAGTACGAGCGCGAGCAGCGGCGGCTGGAGGATCAAGTGATCCCGAAGGAGCCTGCGCCGAATGCGCAGGAGTTGCTGGGCCCGGATATTACGAAGACACGGTAGGGTCGTGCGTACCTAGAGGTCGCCATAAGACGGTATGCAAAGGGTCGATATTAAAGGAAATATCGACCCTTTCTCTAGCGGTCGATTCGCTCAAGAATCAGACCCAGCAGGTAAGCGACGAAGAAGCCGCATGACCAGATGACGGCTGACCCCCAAAGGATGACCCGACTGATCTTGCTGACCTCACCGCAGGTTGTTGGGTCGTCTGCTTCGCAGGTCTCCCCCGTTCGTAGTCGAGGGGCGATGAGATAGGTCGTCACAAAGCTCATCGCAATAAGTACGCCCGCGATGCTGAATGTCCAGATCTTGTGTCTGGATAGATTTACCAGCCAGGGAGCAGCCGATAGCAGCGAGGCCACCGTCGTTCCCATCCCAAAAGGACAAGCACCGAAGGCAGCGCACAGCATATAAGCGTGCTGAACGAACTGAAGAGAGAGAAATAGTTGAGCAGTGCGGCCCTTCTCGCACGTTGCACGGGGGCTTGTGAATTAGCAGTCATTATCATTTCGCCTCCGTCACCGACTTATACCGCAACGTGTCTGAAACCTTCCCTTTGCCAGACTGCGGGACCACACCATCGACGACAACTGTTTTCCCTAGCAGCCCAGAGATATCCGTCGCGGCTGCCAGGGGCGTCAAGGCATACCGATCCTTTGTTCCGGTGACTTCCAGGAATGGGGCTTGTGTCGATCCTGACAACTGCCCCCGCACGATTACGGTTGCATCCTTATGCGTAAAGCCGTTCTTTTCGACAGCTTCATTGAACTGGCGCATGTCCGCGTTATTTCCAGGTGTCAGCTTGATGGAGACGAGGCCGGTATTCAGGTCAACGTCTATGGTGTTCACTCCTTGAATCCCTTTCATTGAAACGTGGATGGCGTGAGCACACGGAGCGCAATCCATGCCGAAGACAGTTAGATTGACCTGCTCGTATTCAGCATGAGCGGCGAGTGCAGAGAGAGCGAGGAGGCCTGCAGTGAGAATCGTTTTCATGGTCAGTCCTTTCAATGGGAGCTGGTGTGTGAGGAATATTTGAGATAGCTGAGATTGATTGCAAAGCGGATACGTTCGCGTCCATAGACGGATTCGGACACATCGCGGAATAACGGCCCCTGAACTCCGCCTTCGATAGCGATGTCCTTGAAGATCCCAGTACAGACGGGCCTAACCAGACGGTTGTGGAACTGCTATTGGGCAGCACCAAGCCATCAGTGCGGACCGCACCCGTATGCTCTCCGGTGAGTTCGGCAAAGCCGCGATAGTCCCACTTGTCATATCCACTCCACGACGAAGTCCGGGCAGGGATCCTTCGCTTCGCTCTAGGATGACGACGTAGAACAAGCAACGACAACGGCAGCGGCAACGGCAAATGCAAATGCGGGGATTCTTCGCTGCGCTCAGAATGACAGGCGGTGGTGGTGCGTTGAGGAGGATAAGCAGAGGTCAGTGGTCGGGTGAACGAGTACGGTTCGTGCTGACGCACGAATGCCCACCTTAGCCGCAAAGTGCGCGGCGAAGATGGGGCACCCGGATTTGTGGCGGCTGAGCTAGACGGCGGTGGCTAGGGTTACGGCGAAGAGGTGGTGGGGGTCTTGCCAGGAGTTGGTGGCGGTGAAGCTGGCGGAGGTGAGGAGGGCCGCGACTGTGCTGGGGGTGAACTTGTAACTGTTTTCGGTGTGGATGGCTTCGCCGGGGGCGAAGTCGAGGGTGAGGACGGGGCCGGCGGTGTTGGCGGGGATGTGGACGCGCTGGGTGGTGAGGGATTCGAGGTGCATCTCGATGCGGGATTCTATGGGGTTCCAGAGGGCTTTGTGGCGGAAGGCTTCGGTGTTGAAGTCGGCGGCGAGGTCGCGGTTGAGGCGGGTCAGGACGTTGAGGTTGAAGGCGGCGGTGGTGCCGGCGGCGTCGTTGTAGGCGGCGAGGAGGGTGGCTTCGGTCTTGTGCGCGCCCGGGCCGCCGTTAGGACGGAGGTCGGTGCCGAGGACGAGAGTGTCGCCGGGAAGGAGCTGGGCGCGGAGATTGCGGAGGACGTCGCGGGCGTCTTCGGGGGTGAAGTTGCCGATGCTGGAGCCGATGTAGAGGGCCAGGGTGCGGGTGTTGGGGAGGCGGTCGAGGGGGAGGGGCTCACGGGTGTAGTCGGCTACCTGGACGCGGACGGTAACACCCGGGAGATTGGCGAGAATGTTCTCGCGGGCAGCGGCGAGGGCGGTCTCGGAGACGTCGACGGGCTGGTAGACGACGCTTCCCTGCTGGTGGACGGCTTCGGCGAGGAGGATGCCTGTTTTCGTCGCGGTGCCGGCGCCCAGCTCGATGAGGGTGAGCATGGGGGCGGGGGTTCCGTTGTGGGTGACGGCGGCTTCGCGGATGATCTCAGCGGCGTGGAGGGCGAAGATGCTGCGCTCGGTTCGGGTGAGGTAGTACTCGGGGAGCTGGGTGATCTGCTCGAAGAGGTCGGAGCCGGCTTCGTCGTAGAAGAGCCAGGGCGAGAGGGTTTTGGGGGTCGCGGTGAGGCCGGCGCGGGCCTCCTTTGCTACATGGGGGGCGGCGGCGAGGGTGCTCGTGGATGTGGCTTCGGGTGCGATGGCGAATGTCGACACTTGGATCCCCTGGAGTTCGTTGCGGCCTTGCGGACTGCATAGCTCGTGGGTTCAATCTCCACCGCTCTGATTGTGATGCATCTGGAGGCGCTTTTGTTCGTTTATTTCCGGACGAGTTTCGGATTGGCCTCGGATTGGCCTCGATTTTACTGCGCTCAGGGTCAGGATGACGGCGTGAAACAAGCAACAGCAGCAGCAAGGGCAAAGGCGAAATGCGGGGGTCTCTCCACTGCGCTGCTCACGATGAAGCCGCGAGCAGCTTCGGTCGAGATGACGTGGTTTTCAGGGTTGGCGCGGAACAGGCAAAGGCAACGGCAAGAACCAAGGCAACGGCCGGCTGGGTGAGGGTATACATTCCCACCTTAGGCGCAAAAAGCGCGCCGAACATGGGGCACCCGGTCGCTTTTGGCTGGTTGAAGAAGGACAGGCTACGGCAACGGCAGCTATTTGGGAGTGTCCTGGGCAAGGCGTAGGCCGGAGAACTGCCAGCGGGTCGCGGGGGTGAAGAAGTTGCGGTAGGTGGGGCGGATGTGGGTGGCGGGGGTGACGCAGGAGCCTCCGCGGAGGACTACCTGGCTGGACATGAATTTTCCGTTGTACTCGCCGAGAGCGCCGGGGAGGGGTTTGTAGCCGGGATAGCCGGTGTAGCCGGAGGAGGTCCACTCCCATACGTCGCCGAAGAGCTGCTGGAGGCCGGATTGGTTGGCGGCGGGGGTGGGGTGGAGGTTGGCGGTTTCGAGGAGGTTGGGGGTCGGGGACAACGGCAAGGATGCGATGGGGAGCTCGCTCCAGTCGGGGGAGTGGAGGTCGGGGTGCGGCCCGGTGTCGGAACGATCGGAGGACGGACGATCGGAGGGGGAGAGGGAGGCGCGCTGGAGGTGGGCGATGGCGGCGTGCTCCCACTCGAACTCGGTGGGGAGACGGTGGCCGGCCCAGCGGGCGTAGGCGTCGGCCTCGAAGAAACTGAGGTGGCAGACAGGGGTTTCGCTGAGGTCTTCGAGGGGCAGGAAGCCGTGGAGGGTGTAGATGCTCCAGCCGGAGTTGGTGGTTTCGTCGCGACGCCAGTAGAGGGGGGCCTGCCAGGATTCGGCGTGGACGGTGGTCCAGCCCTCGGAGAGCCAGAGCTCGGGGCGGTTGTAGCCGTTCTGGTCGATGAAGGCGAGGTACTCGGCGCAGGTGACAGGGCGGGTGGCGAGGCGGAAGGGCTGGAGGTAGACGGGGTGGCGAGGGGTCTCGTTGTCGAAGGCGAAGTTGGTGATGGCGGCGGGGTCGGGGGTTAGGCCGATCTGGGTAAGGCCGCCGTCGAATTGGATCCAGTCCTGCGGTGGGGCTATGGCTTCGTTCTTTTGCTCGGCGCTGTTTTTGGCCGCTTCGCGGTAGGCGGGGTGGAGAGGGTTGGTGAAGAGAGCGTGCTTGATGTCGGTGGCGATGAGCTCCTGGTGCTGCTGCTCGTGCTCGAAGCCGAGGGCGATGCGGCGGGCGGCTTCGTCTTCGAGAGGGTGCTGGAGGAGGGTCTCCATGGCGGCGTCGACGTGGGCACGGTAGGCGAGGATGGTGTCGAGGGGGGGGCGAGAGAAGGAGGCTCGGAGTTTTTTCTCGGGCATGTCGCCGAGGGAGTTGTAGTAGCTGTTGAAGAGCCAGTGGAAGTCGGGATGGAAGGGCTGGTAGGCGGCGACGAACTCGCGGAGGACGAATGTCTCGAAGAACCAGGTGGTGTGGGCGAGGTGCCATTTGACTGGGCTCGCTTCGGGACAGGATTGGACCATGAGGTCCTCTGGGGAGAGGGGAGCGCAGAGCTTGCGAGTGGCCTGGCGGACGGTCTTGTAGCGAGCGAAGAAGGAGGCGGATAGGGAGTCTGCGGCGGAACGCGTCGTGACGGGCATATTTTTCTCGCTATGGGAACGGTGGCGAGGGATTTGATGCTTTGAGGAAGGTGAACGTTGCTGCGGCTTGGGTTCTGACTAAGAATCTGTTTAGAAACTGCAAGTCCGTGACCCGAATCGGGAGCAGATCAGATTCTTAGGACAGTCGTCTTCGCAGTCAGAAGCCCGGCGGGGAGTGCTCGTCAGGTACATGCGAGACGGTAGAGGCTACAAAGTGAATCGAGACAGGAAGAGAGGGCAGGTGCGCCACACAAACCCACTGGACATTGGTTGCCGGGGATCTCGCCGCAAATTGCGGTGTCTCATCAGTATGAATATACGTCCGCCGGCACTCGAATTCTTGCTTCCTGCAAAGTCGGGTTTCCGGTAATTTCTCTGAAGCTGGCCGGGCGAGCATCACACCACAACTTTTGGGGAACCATTGTAGATACGGGAGTTACGGATTTTGAAGCTCCATTGTTGGTGCAGTCATGCCCCCGTAATGTAAGGCCTCCATACTTTGTTCGTAGGAAGCCTGAACGTTGGGAGGCAGCCGATGAGCCAGACGAGCATATCGTATCTGTGGCGGGAACCGGAGGCAGCGAAGGGCTTTGTGACGGGCGTGTCGCTGCATAGCCATACGAACCAGTCGAAGGAGACGCTGGACTTTATCTCGGAGCTCTCGAAGGAATGGGGACTTCTGCAGCCGGTGATGCGGTGGGCGGAGCGGCGGAGCATTCGGTTGACTGGGATCCCTGCGGACTATGCGCGCGCCTACTGGACACCGCCGTTGACGCCGAGCCTGGCATACGACCTGGAACGCCGGCAGATCGAAGACACGCTGGAGCTTCCGGGGCTGGTCTCGATTACCGATCACGACAATATCAACGCGCCTATGCTGCTGCGATCGGTGCCTTCGTCACGGCATATTCCGGTGTCGGTGGAGTGGACGGTGCCGTTTGGCGCGACTGCGTTTCACCTTGGCATTCACAACCTGCCGAGTTCGACCGGGGCTGACTGGATGGAGCGGCTGGCGGCTTTTACGGCGCTGCCGGAGGCGACACGGCCGCCTCGGCTGCTGACCGAGATGCTCGCGGAGTTGGATGAGATTCCGGGGGTGCTGATCGTCTTCAACCACCCGCTGTGGGACCTGTACCGCGTGGGTAAGGACAAGCACGAGGTTCTGGTAAACGAGTTTCTGGCGGTCAACGGGCAGTTTGTTCATGCGCTGGAGTTGAACGGTTTGCGCAACTGGAAGGAGAACCGCGATGCCGCTACGCTGGCCGGCAAGTGGAACCAGTTGGTGATCAGCGGGGGCGACCGGCATGGTGTGGAACCGAACGCGAACGTAAACCTGACCCAGGCCAGCAGCTTTACCGAGTTTGTGCACGAGGTTCGGCGCGACCGGGAGAGCCACGTCCTATTTATGCCGCAGTATGCTGAGCCGTGGAAGCACAGGATTCTGCAGTCGACGCTCGATGCGATTCGGGACTATCCACACTTTCCCGAGGGCTCGCGGCTGTGGGATGAGCGGGTGTACCACCCGGATGCCGATGGCGTGATCCAGCCAATGACGCGGCTGTGGACGACGGGGAAGGCTCCAGCGTTCTTTCAGGCGGTGCTGCTGACGGTTCGGATGTTGGGTGCGGCACCGGTGTCGAATGGGCTGCGAATGGCATGGAACGAACGCGGAGAGATGCGGACGACGCTGGCGGAGCTTTAGACCAGCGAACAGGATTAGAGAACAGGAGCGCGGGGTTAGTCTAGACCGATGCGTGTGCCGCGTGTTGCCTACCTTCCGGACTCCTTCCATGAGGTGAATGGGGTAGCGCATACCAGTCGCAATTTTGTGGCGTATGCAGAGCGGCATGGGTTGCCATTTCTCTGTGTGCGGGCAGGCGGCAGGGCAACGACCTTCGAACAGGTGGGTGAATTGAGGACGCTGGAGTTGGGGCGTAGCCGGGGCTCGGTGCGAATGGAGAAGGACCTTGAGTTCGATATGCTCTTCTGGCGTCATGGGGGCGCGATACGACGAGAGCTGGAACGGTTTCGACCAGATGTGATCCACATTACGGGACCGAGCGAACTGGGGATGTTTGGGGCTTATTTTGCGTGGGAGCTGGGGGTGCCTCTTGTTGCGTCGTGGCATACCAATTTACATGAGTATGCCGCGCGGCGGATGGGGTGGTTGACGCGACACCTTTCCGAGCGTCAGGGAACAGCGACTGAGCGCAGCGTTGAAGACAGTGCGCTGTGGGCTACGTCGCAGTTTTATAGATTGGCGAAGGTCTTGTTCGCTCCGAATGACGAGCTGTGCCGAATGCTGGAGCGGACGACGGGCAGACCGTGTTATTTGATGCAGCGGGGCGTGGACACTGAGCTTTTTTCGCCCGCGCATCGGACGCGTGCTGAGAACGATAAAACGGTGGTGCTGGGGTATGTGGGACGGCTCTCGATCGAGAAGAATGTTGCTCTGCTGGCGCGGGTAGAGCGTGAGCTGGCGGCGATGGGCATGACGGGTGTGCGGTTTCTGATAGTGGGGCATGGAAGTGAAGAGGCTACGCTGCGCAGGGAGTTGGCGCAGGCGGAGTTTGCTGGGGTGTTACGGGGCGCATGGCTGGCTGAGGCTTACGCGAATATGGATGTGTTTGTATTTCCTTCGCACACCGACACGTTCGGCAATGTGGTGCTGGAGGCGCTGGCCAGTGGGGTGCCGGCGGTGGTGTCGGGCGACGGCGGGCCGAAGTACGTCGTGCGGGATCAGGAGACGGGATTTGTAACTGAAGATGATCGCTTCGCAGAGGCCATTGCGGAGTTGGTGCGGGATCGGGCTCGGCTGGATGGGATGAGGCTGCAGGCGCGGGAGTATGCGCAGGGGTGTAGCTGGGATGCGGTCTTCGACCGGGTGTATGCGGGATATGGGACGGCGCTGCCGGTCGGATTCGATGACAGCCAAGTGTAGCTGGCGTTCTGGAACGACGCCTTGTTGAGCGTGGGAGATAGGGCTGCCGGGATCAGGGCGAGTCGTGATATTTCTTACCTCTATGCACTTATCCGGATCGTTGATTCTGATTCTCTTTCTCATCGCGAGTTCTGCGCTGATACTGCTTGTTCTTCACCTGACGAAGCTCGGGCGGCTGATCCACCAGAACATTCCTGATCGGCCGCATCGGCGGCTATTTCTTGCGTCGGTCAGTTTTTTTATTACGTTTCTCGCGGTGCGACTGCTGGTGGTCTCGATCACGCACCATGTCGGGCCGTTCGGGTATGTCGAGATGGGAGGACGGCACATCCATCACCTGGTGTGGGGGATTCTTCTTCTGCTGATCTCAGGTTATGGAACGTTGGCGGAAGTTGGCACAGGCGACAGCTCGCTCTCGATTCTTGCGAGTCGGCTGCTGTCGTTGGGTTATGGGATTGGCGCGGCGCTGACGCTGGACGAATTTGCGCTTTGGCTGAACCTGGATGCAGCGGCGTACTGGTCGCGGCAAGGGCGGGAGAGCATCGACGCTGTGGTGCTGTTTGGGGCGCTGCTCGCGATAGGGACATGGGGAGCGCCTTTGTTTCGCAGGCTGCTTCCACGTCTCGCGAGCCGCGGATAGAGAAAGTTGAGTGCCCGACCTTCACTCGCCGTTCCGACACTTAGTAGCGGAGTTCGCCTATGTAGACTGCGTAGGGTGAAAGGGTGATGGCGTCGAGATGCATGGGGCCTCGACCGTTGTCGGAGCGGAGAACGGTTCGGAGAAAGGTGCCGCGGAGGTGAAGGCGCGCGATGTCGGGCTTGAGCGAGAGCTGTGCCGGCTGCGCGGAGAGGTTGCACATCACGATCAGGACTGATGAGATTGCTGAGACGGTCTGGGGTTTGCGAACCCAGGCGAGAACGTTCTGGTCGTCGTGATTGAGGGTGATCGTGGTACCGGAGTTGACGGTGGCGTTGCCGTGATGGAGCTCGCTGAGGCGGCGGTACCAGTTGAGGAGAGAGGCTGGGTTGGCCTCCTCGAGGGCTACGTTCGAGTTGGGCTGGCCGTGGCTCGGCGGGGCGGGAGCGCCCCAGTGGATGAGGGGATGGGTGAGGTTTGTGGGTGTGGTTGAGGTTGTGGAGGCTGGGGATTCGGCTGTAAGGCCCAGCTCCTGCCCGTAGTAAATCTCAGAAGCCGCGCCAGTGGTGAGCAGGACGGTCGCAACGACCTTTGCGATGGCGAGATCGTGCTTGGCGTCGGCATATCGGCCCATGCTGCGGGTGTAAGCAGGACCGTCGGTGACAAGCAGAGGCATGCTGCGTCCGGTTTGAATCAAGCTTTGGGCAGCGTCGATCGCGGGGCGAATGGCGGAGGCGCGGAGTTGTGGCACGGTGCCGGCACGGGGGTCAAGCAGGAGTTGAGGGGCATCTAGGATGCGGGTTGGGATGGCGACCTTTTGCGGCACGGGCGCGGAAGGGTCGAGGTCGCCAAGGATGACGCGCTGACCGAGATAGCTGGCGCTGGCCTTGCGCAGTTCGGCGATCTGGAGTGCGGTCTGGGCGGAGCCCGCGGTCCCGATGACGTGCAGGCCGGCGACGCCGCGGTTGAGCCAGAAGCGGGCGACGGTGCTGAGGTCTGCGGTGCCAGGGGCGAGGTCGAGCAGGACGCGGATGTTGTGGCGGCTTGCCTGGTGGATCAGATCATCGAGGTCGTCAAGGGTTCCCAAGGTGGGATCGATTGCTTGAGCGTTGGATTGGGAGGGGTCTGGCTGGATGGGAGTGAGGAGGATCGCGTCGACACCCAGGGAGTGGAGGTAGTCGAGGCGTTGAGTGAGGCCGTGGAGGGGGCTGCCTTCGGAGGGGCTGAAGTTGGCGGGATTCACGTGGTAGACGACGGCGTGCTTCCACCAGGGGTCGGCGCTCATGCCGGAGCCGGCCCAGCCAGGACGGGCGAGGGTCTGTGCCAGTGCGAAGGAGGAAAGTGTGCAGGCGAGAAGGAGGGTGAGGAGTCGGCGGGGAGTCTTGGTCATACGTTCGTACTTAAGATGCTACGCGAGAATCTCGCACATGGCGGAATCGGTGAGGTGTTTGAAGCTGTGAGTCGCAGTGTCCGGCGCTGAGATATGGTTTGCGCTTGTGTTTGGTGGAGGCAGGTTCTATGTTTCAAAGAAAAGGGAGTCCTGCATGAATCATTTTGTCACGCTGTTGACCGGCGCTGCGTTGTTGATCGCGCAGTCTGCTTTCGCTCAAATGGGTGCGCCGGATGCGCCTCCGGTGCAAGGGATGCCGGGTGTGGCGGGACCGTTGGCGGCGAAGTACAAGGCTGATGCCGACAAGATTCTGCAGGCGGCGGCGGCCGATGGCGATGGCTATACGGCATTGACGTATCTTTGCGACCACATCGGTAAGCGGCTGAGTGGAACTCCGCAGTTGAACACCGCCGTGGAGTGGGGCGCGGAGTTGATGCGCAAGGCAGGATTGCAGAACGTGACCGTACAGCCGGTGATGGTGCCGAGGTGGGTACGGGGGAACGAGTCTGGAGCGATGATGTATCAGGGCGCGGCGGGACCGATTACAAGGCCGCTGCATATGACTGGGCTGGGGATGAGCGTGGGGACGCCGGCTGCGGGGATTACGGCGCAGGTGGTATTTCTGCCGAGTTTTGCGGCACTGGATGCGATGACTCCGGAGCAGTTGAAGGGGAAGATCGTGGTGTTCAACCCGGGGTGGCATGGGTACGGGGTGAATACGCAGTACAGGACGTATGGGCCGTCGCGGGCTGCGGCCAAGGGGGCAATTGCGGTGCTGGTGCGGTCGGCTACGGGGCTGGCTATGCAGATTCCACATACCGGCACGCTGGTGTATGACGCGAAGCAGCCGAAGGTTCCGGCGGCGGCGATCTCCGTCGAGGACGCGTTGATGATCGAGCGGCTGTGCAAGGAAGGGCCAGTGACGGTGCATCTGCAGATGGACGCGCATATGGAGGCGGATGTTTTGGCCGGGAATGTCATCGGCGAGATTGTTGGGAGTGATCATCCGGAGCAGGTGGTGGTGATAGGTGGACACATCGACTCCTGGGATGTGGGACAGGGCGCGCAGGATGATGGGTCGGGGATTATGGCGGCTTATGAGGCGGTGACGCTGATCCATAAGCTGGGGCTGAAGCCGAAGCGGACGATCCGGCTGGTGTTCTGGGTGAATGAGGAGAATGGCGGCGCGGGCGGGCGAGCGTATCGGAAGCTGATTGGGGAGAAGATTGGCGATCAGGTGGCCGCGATTGAAATGGATGGCGGTGCGGAGAGGCCGCTGGGGATGGGGTATGGCGGATTTGGTGGACCACGGCGGGCGGCGGGTTCAGCGACCGGGGCGGCTGCGATTCGGCGTGGAGAGGTGGATATGAGTGCGCTTTCGGCGGAGGAGAGGCAGTCGTTTGTCTATTTGCAGGATATTGTTTCGCTGCTGGGGCCGGTTGGAGCAGATACGGTTTCGTCGGGCGGGGGCGGGTCGGATATCGAGCCGCTGGTGGCCGACGGCGTTCCGTCGCTGAGTCCGCGGACTGTGGAGGCGCACTACTTCGACTGGCATCATACCGAGGCGGATACGCTGGATAAGGTCGATCCGGTGGAGTTCAGGAAGAATGCGGCGATGCTGTCGGTGGTGGCGTATGTGCTGGCGGATATGGATGGGCGGCTGGCGGGACGCAAGGGCGCGGGGGAGGAATAGAACAAAGGCAACAGCAAATGCGGGGGTCTCTCCACTGCGCCGCTCACGATAGGACTGTGAGCGGCTTCGGTCGAGATGACGGTCTTTTGGCGATTTTTGCGTGCCGACAGTTTTTAGTTAGTCGATGTCGAAGCTGACGCCCTGGGCTAGCGGGAGGTCGGTGCCGTAGTTGATGGTGTTGGTGGCGCGGCGCATGTACTGTTTCCAGGCGTCGGAGCCGGATTCGCGGCCGCCGCCGGTTTCTTTTTCGCCACCGAAGGCTCCGCCGATCTCTGCGCCGGAGGTGCCGATGTTGACGTTGGCTATGCCGCAGTCGGAGCCGGTGGCGGAGAGGAATTGCTCGGCTTCGCGGAGGTTCATGGTGAAGATCGAAGAGGAGAGGCCCTGGGGGACTTCGTTGTGGAGGCGGAGGGCGTCGCAGAGGTCGGTGTACTTCATGACGTAGAGGATGGGGGCGAAGGTTTCGCGCTTGACTACTTCGGGCTGGGGGTCGGTTTGGGCGGAGATTTCAACGAGGGCGGGGCGGACGTAGAAGGCTTCCGCTTGCGACTGATTGATGCGTTCGCCGCCGGTGATGGT
>Ga0182024_10011633_pt1 | contig 17616 bp, 18 predicted proteins | sample P32metaG_FD_120480 | JGI IMG/M metagenome (GOLD analysis project Ga0182024, IMG submission 120480) | Permafrost microbial communities from Stordalen Mire, Sweden - P3-2 metaG (Illumina Assembly) | ecosystem: Environmental > Terrestrial > Soil > Wetlands > Permafrost | place: Sweden: Stordalen... | reverse complement strand
GGCCCCGAGCGAAACTCAAACTCCCGGGTCTCCGGGTTATACACGCTCACGCCCAGCACATCGCTGGGCAGCAAGTCCGAAGTGAATTGAATCCGTTGAAAGCTGCAATGAAACGATTTGGCCAAGGCCTGCGCCAGCGTGGTCTTGCCCACCCCCGGCACGTCCTCGATCAGCAAATGTCCGCGCGCCAGCAAAGTGATCAGCGACAACTGGATCGCTTGTTCCTTGCCGTAAATAGCCCGGGCAATGGAGTGCTGCAACTGCGTTACGATCTGTGAAGTAACCGCCGTCATGGTTGAAAACCCGCGCCCTTCCTGCTACAACTAGTCCAACGCCTCGGCTAAGACGCGAGTTCCCCAATTCGCGGTTTTCCTCGAGACTACGGGCGACTAGCTCAGTTGGTTAGAGCGCTCCCCTCACACGGGAGAGGTCAAAGGTTCAAGTCCTTTGTCGCCCACCATTTCAACCCTGTCATTCTCTCACTCCCGCGGAATTTCGAGAGTAGCAAACCGTGATGATTGTGCCCAATTAGTGTTAATTACTCGATCCAAGCCTTGATCAGCGGTGCTTCCGGGCCTCGCGATCCGCCACTCGCACCGGTGCTTACGTCGGCCCAGGTCTTCCAGTTCTCCTTCTCAAAGAATCTCACCAGAATCCTCTGCATGTGCGACGCACGATGGAAGCTTCGCAGGTCGGTAATGATGGATTCTTGCTGCCCCTGGTCGAGAACGCCGTAGACGAACACGCTGTAGTAGCTCCGCAACCACGGGAAATGGACGCCCAGGTCGCAGAAAATCGCGGGATTGCCAGGTTCGGAAACCGATACTGGTAGGGCGTGCCTGGAAGTCACCGCGGACACGATCGCAGGACATCCTGACAAGTCCTCGCTATCGGTCGTGGTGGCCGACACAAATGCATACGCATACGCGACCAGCAAGCCGCCGACCATCCAGGCCATGATCGCGACCCAGCGCCGTTTTGCCATTTTAGGTCCGGAGCAATCCTTCATCGTGTGATTGATTTCGCCTTGTGCTTCCCAGCAAGCGCCGCTCGCATTCCCTGCGCTTGAGACGACTGCGGAAATCGTTTGGTTTCGATGACGGATAACGCAGCGCTGTCAGCTCCTTACATTCGCCGGTTTCCCGCTCCCACACGGCACGACCACGGTCTCGCCACGATATACCAGCGACTTAAAACCGGAAAAGTCTCGACCGCAGTAGCACTGCGGGGTCATGGCATGAATCTGTGCCTCCGAACAACTTGTCCTCGTCCACCCCCCAGCACTACTCTAATGGTAGCCCGGGACCTTTCCCCGGATAGCCTGTCAATAGCAACGGCCCAGCAGCGGAGCGCGGTGCTCCAACACCCATCGCAGCTCCGCTGCATTCTGTGGTCTGGAGTGAAGATGTCGACCCTGCGCACCATCGAGTTCCTGGCGTTAAGCCTATGGCTGGGAAGTGATGTGTTTCTCAGTTTCGTAGTGGCCCCAGGTGCTTTTCGAGTTCTGGCTGAACGGGATCAGGCGGGCGCAATGGTAGGGTTTGCGCTCTGGTGGATGCACATGATCGGGGTGGTATGCGGGATCGCGCTGCTAGTCGCGCGCCTGTCGAGGACTCGCGCGGTTTCCAGCTTAGTCGCCCCTGCGGCCCTTTGCATTTTCTTGATGATTGGCCTCACCGTGGTGTCGCAGCACGCCGTCAGCCCCAAGATGGCGGCGCTCAGAGTGCAGATGGGATCGATCCAGGCGACTTCCGCGGACAGTCCGTTGTTGTCGGAATTTAGCCGTCTTCATCGAATTTCGGTATCACTTGAGTCTGGCGTCTTGCTGGCAGGATTTGCGGCCATGTACCTACTGGTCAAAGAGTTGATCCCATGCCCTTGAAGACCGCCCGACTGCCACTCGTGTCAATATCGTCGCGTAAAGCAGGGCGAAGGTCGCCTGAAGCGCCGCTTCGGGAGTCAGTACCTTGCCGGAGACCCATTGCACATTTTTGCTGCAAATGAACACTTCGGAATCAACACTTACAGACCTGTTTCCTTTTAACGCTTAAAGTTGAGCAGAATCCACACTTAGACCAAACCGAGGGAGGGGCTGCTCACGAGCGACGTTTACGGTTACCTGATTTTCCGGGGACGCCCGCTGTGCTGCCCTTGGCCTGGGAGGATTTGCGGCGAACCTTCGGCGGTCGGATCTTGTTGGTGACCGCATAGCCGGCCCGCTCGAAGGCTCGCCACATATACCAGCTGGCGATCGAGCGATAGGGGCGCCACTGCTCGCCAAATGCTAGCAGTTCTTTGGGTCTAGGCATATGCGCCTTGCCATAAGTTACGGACCAGCCTTTTTTTACGCCCAGGTCGTGGACTGGGAGGACGTCGGGTCGCCCGAGGTTGAAAATCAGGAACATTTCTACCGTCCAAGCGCCTATGCCCCGCACCGAAACCAGCTGCTCAACCAACTCCTCGTCGGACATTTTGCAGGCGTCTTCGCGCGTGGGGACGATACCCTGGATGGTTTTGGCGGCCAAATCCTTCATGGCTAATACTTTGGCGCCTGACAGGCCTGCTTTGCGGAGGGTTTGCTTGCGCAGTTTCAGCATTTGCTCCGGCGTCGGTGGATGGCCATTGCTGCCCAGGGCTTTGATACGACCATAAATCGTTGCGGCGGCTTTGCCGGAGATGGATTGGTAGGCAATCGATTCCATCAAGGCTTCGTAGGGGGACTGGGCGGCGGTCATGTCGATCTCGAATTTGGCCATCTCGGCGATGAGCGGCGCTAACCTGGCGTCTTTCGCTGAGAGGTGCGCCATCGCTGCAGCGAGGTCGAATGGAAGGGTTTGCGTGGACGACGACATAGAGCGAAAACGATAGCTCAACCGAAGCGGAGAGAAAAGAGGCTCGCGAATTGAGAAACGGGAAACAGGAGCAGAAAAGCAGGATAAAACGAAGAGGACGTCGAGCATTGGCAGAGAAAAGAAAGATCAAACACGGTAGGCGCCCAGCGCGAGCACGTAGTTTAGTCGCTTCCGCAATATGAAAGGGATCTGAATACGAGGAAGGAATTCTGGGGGTGATATACTCGCCGCCGAAATTCTCCCTTGGAGTTCGCGCTTGTGGCTGAGAGCACACTGATATTCCGTGACATTGCGATGGTTTTTGCCGCGGCGCTGGTCTGCGGGTTCCTGGCTTGGCGGATTCGGCAGCCGATCCTTCTCGGTTATGTAGTGGCGGGCTTGTTTCTTAGCCCGCTGACACCCGGGCCGCGCGTTCACGATGTCCATGTTTTTGAGTTGATGGCGGAGATTGGCGTTGTGCTGCTGATGTTTTCTGTCGGGATTGAATTTTCGATTCCGGATCTCTTGCGGGTGAAATGGGTGGCGCTGCTTGGCGCGCCGCTGGGCGTGTTGCTTTCGGTGGGACTAGGGATTGCCGTTGGGACATTGATGGGCTGGCCTTTACGGCAGAGTTTGGCGGTGGGCTGCATCGTGTCGGTGGCCAGCACCATGGTGCTGATGCGGTTGCTCATGGATCGCGGAGAGATGGCCACCGAGTCTGGACGCGTGATGATAGCGCTGACTTTGGTCGAAGATCTGGTCGTGGTGATTCTGACCGTGTTGCTGCCGGGATTGGGAACAGAAGGCGGCGTCGATTATGGGCAGGTGACTTGGAGAATCTGCAAGGCTTTGCTGTTGCTGATTCCTATTGCGGCTGCGGCGTGGAAATTGATGCCGCGTTTGCTGGCGCGAGTGGAGAAGACCTGCAACGACGAAATCTCGCTACTTTTGGCACTTACGACTTGTCTTGTCGTGGCGGCTATTACCGAGGCCGCGGGATTGTCGCTGGCTTTGGGAGCTTTTCTTGGCGGGATGTTGCTAGGCAGTTCAGATTTTGTGAAAAAGTTGGAGCACCAGACTTTGCCGTTGCGCGATGCGTTCGTGGCCGTGTTTTTTGTGTCGGTGGGGATGCTGATCGATCCGCGGACTTGGGGTTCAGCGTGGAATATTATTTTGTTGTTGGTCGGATTGATTTTGTGGGAAAGTTCGCGGCTTGGTTCGCAGTGGTGTGGTTGTTTCGGTATCCGGTGGGCACGGCGGCGCGCGTGGCGATTGGGTTGACGCAGATTGGTGAGTTTTCCTTCATTTTGGCGCAGGTTTCGTTGCGTGCCAGACTAATTACGCCGACCATTTATAATGCCACCTTGGTGGCGTCGCTGGTTACGATTTTGGCGAATGCGACGTTATTTAAGATTTTTGTGAACAAGGCGCCGGTTTCGGCCAAGGCGGTTGTTGTCGCTTAGAGTCGGGTAGCGGGGTCCAGGCGCGTTTCGGTCAGGTCGAGTTCGCGCTGGAGTTGACGGAGGACTTCGTCGTTGATTTGGCCTTGGTCGCGAAGGCGGACGGCGGTCTCGCGCTCCAGGCGGATCAGTTGGCGGGAAATGTCCACAACGTGGGCGTGGTCTTCGGAGTCGATGCCGTGCTGGGCGTAGGCTTCACCGGTGATGGCCGAAAGGCGGCGTTTGTAGCGGAGGGCGGCTTCTTCGTAGGCGGCGGTCTGGTGGTGGGTATCGTCCTGCACCGAACGGCTCTTGATGTATTGGAGGGCGGTCTCGAGAATGATGCGGCGGGCGGTTTGTTCTTCCGGATCTGGCCCAGTGGTGCCCGCTAACCCTAGTGCTCGGATAACGTAGGGGAGAGTTATGCCCTGCAGGACCAGAGTAACTAGGATCACGCAGAAGGTCAGGAAGAGGATGAGGTTCCGGCGAGGGAAGGGACTTCCGTCGGCCAGAGTTTCGGGAAGTCCTAGCGCGGCTGCCAGGGCGATGACGCCGCGCATACCGGCCCAGCCCACAACGAAAATCGCGCGGGGCGATGGTGGCCGTTCGTTCTGGCCCAAGATGTACTTGCGAATTACAAACGCCAGGTAGGCACCGGGATAAACCCACGCCAAGCGTAGAAAGATGACTAGAGCGCTGAAAAGAACGCCGTAGAGCAGAAGAGTACGGACCGGGTAGCCGCGAATGGCGGTTAGCACGAACGGAAGTTGCAGGCCGATGAGCACGAAAACCAGACCGTTCAAGGCGAAGGTGAGGGAGTCCCAAAAGCCGTGCGCTTGTAAACGCACGTTGGGAGAGAACAATTGAGACTCCCTGCGACCCAGGTACAGGCCGCAGGCGACGACGGCGAGGACGCCGGATGCGTGCACAAATTGGGCGGCTAGATATGCCCCATACGGGACCATGATCGTGAGAAGGATTTCGATGGGACCGTCGTCGAGAGAAGTGTGCAAGCGCTCGACGATCAGGGCGATGACGAGACCGATGGCGACGCCGACGCTGATGAGATAGAGCAAATCTAGAAATCCGCCTGCCAGCGTTGGCGTCCTTCCCCGCATCACCATGGCCACGCCGAATTCCAGGGCCAGCAAGCCGGTGGCATCGTTGACCAGGCTTTCGCCCTCGAGGACCGTAACGATGCGACTGGGTAGACCCACGCGCTTGGCGATCGCGGTGGTGGCAATAGCGTCGGTCGTGGCTACAACGGCGCCTAGCACGACGCCCAGGCGGAGGTCGAAATCGGGGAACGCCCAATGTGCGGCTTCGGCTACGCCGAATACCGTGAAGCCGACTAGCCCGAACGCCAGCAACAGAATGCTGACGATGTTGAAGGAAAAATCGCGCCATGGCGTAAACCAGGCGCCGGCGTAGAGCAGCGGCGGCAGGATCACCAGGAAAACCACCTCCGGGCTCATGGTGATTCTGGGAATGCCGGGGATGAAGCTTAGGAATAAACCCGCTACGACCAGGACGATAGGGTAGGGGACTTTGATTTTGCGTGCCAGGGAGGCGAAGGCTACTACGAAGAGAAGGAGCAGGAGAAATACGAGTTCTACGGCGTGGACGTGGTCGCCCTGCATGCCTGCTCCTTCACCGACAAGATACATTAGTTTGGGCCATGGATTAATGTAGAAGCGTTGTCGGTTGGAACGACGGTGATGGAGGGGCGGGGCGAAACCAACAATAACGCAGAGCGACGCAGAGGCCGGAGGCGCGCGGAGAACTGGGCTCAACGTTGGCGGCTGCCCGGAGGAAGTTGCAGGGTGTGTGCTAGACTTTCGGGTTTATGCAGACTGGAATTATTGGACTACCGCAGGTTGGAAAAACGACCTTATTCCGGATTCTTACCAAGGCTAGCTTGGAGGGTAAGGCTGGGTCGCAAGGGACTCATGTGGGCGTAGCTAAGGTGCCGGAGCCGCGGTTGGTTGAGCTGGCCAAGCTATACAACCCTAAGAAGATAACTTACGCCACCGTGCAGTACGTGGATCTGGGCGGGATGCAGAAGGAACGTAATCGCGATGCGCTGGCTCCACTTCGTGAGGTGGATACGATTGCGCATGTGATTCGGGTGTTTGACGATCCTTCGGTGCCTCAAGCGGAGGGAAGTATTGATCCCTTGCGGGACGCTACGAATTTGGAGTTGGAGTTGATCCTCTCAGATCACGACCAGATTACTCGGCGATTGGAGCGGGTGGATAAGGATTTGAAGAAGAAGAGCGAGCCGCTGTTGGTGTCGGAGAAAAATGTTTTGGAGAAGTGTAAGGCTCATTTGGAGGCCGAAAAGCCTTTGCGGGAATTGGAGTTGACTGCGGACGAGAAGAAACCGATTGGGGGGTTTTTGTTTTTGTCGGCGCGGCCGGTTTTATATGTGTTGAACGTCGGGGATGACGAGGCGGACAAGTTGGATACGGCTGTGGAGCGGCACAACCTGGGGGTTTTGGCGGGAAAAGCCAATTCGGCGGTGGTGGCGATTTGCGGGCGGTTAGAGGCTGAGTTGGCGGAGATGGATGAGAAAGAGGCGGCGGAATTGCTGGCTTCTTATGGTTTGAAGGAGCCGGGGTTGAATCGGTTGATTCGGGCTACGTATGAGTTGATGGGGCTTACTTCGTTTTTTACGGCGGGGGAGCCGGAAGTTCGGGCTTGGACGATACGGAAGGGCGCTACCGCGGTTAAGGCCGCTGGGGCGATTCATAGCGATATCGAGAAGGGATTTATTCGGGCGGAAGTGGTGCGGTGGAGTGATTTGCTGGCGGCTGGGAGTATTGCGGCTGCTAGAGAGAAGGCCCAGGTACGGTTGGAGGGGAAGGAATATATTGTGCAGGAAGGGGATGTGATTTTGTTTCGGCATTCTGGGTGACGGTAGAGAAAGAAAGAGAAAAGATTTAACACCGAGGGCGCAGAGGTCGGAACACCGAGGTTGCCGAGAATACCTAGTCGGCGATGCGTTCTTACACCGAGCGGATCATCCTCGCTGGAGTTGAGTTGGGACACAGACAGGAGTGTCTGTGCTACTTACGAGATGCATAGCTTGGCATTCCGGACTGAATTGGCGGCGCTGCTGGGGTTGCTGGCGGCGGCGGGCAATTTGATTGGCGGGTACTTTGTTGTTCGCCGGGATTGGTCGCGGAAATACCTGCAATACTTTTTGGCTTTGGGCGCTGGGTATATGTTGGCGGTGGCGTTTGTGGAGGTGATTCCGGAGTCGGTGCGGCTTTCGGGTGAGCGCGCTCTGCTTTACGTCCTGATCGGTTTCTTCCTGGTACATCTTTTTGAGCATACGATTGCGCCTCATTTTCATTTTGGGGAAGAGACCCATAACGAAGAAATGAGCCATCACCACGCGCGGTCTACCGTGCTGTTGGGATTGGGGATACACACTTTTTTTGACGGGGTGGCGATTGGGGCAGGGTTTTTGGTTTCGACTTGGTTGGGTGTGGTGATCTTCGTGGCGGTTTTTTTACACAAGCTTCCGGAGGGGTTTACGGTCGCATCGGTGGTTCTGGCTAGCGGCATGGGAAAGCGCAACGCGATGCTGGCGGCCGGGTTATTAGGAGCGGCGACGTTGTTTGGCGTTTTGCTGACGAGCGCGCTGCAGGGGCAGTTACGGTATGCGCTGCCGGTGTCGGGTGGCGTGACCTTATATGTGGCTGCTACCGACTTGCTGCCGGAGGTGAACCGGGAGCCGAACTGGCGGATGGCTTTGCTCGTGTTCGTGGGTGTGGTCAGCCTATTGATAATGGAGCGGTTGTTCCACGTGTAGGTCTTCGCTTTCGATTCGCCGGGTAAATGCCTTACCTATTTGCAACTTCCTGAGAAACCATGTGTTTGATAGAGTGTGGCGGCTATGGCCAGGTCGGACGTACAGCTAATGCTGGACGTGAAGGCGGGCGACGAACAGTCGTTCGCGCTGTTGTTGCATCGGTATCGCGCGCCGCTGATCAATTTCTTGTACCGGATGGTGCGGAACCGGGAGCAGGCTGAGGACTTGGCGCAAGAGGTTTTTGTTCGGGTGTATCGAGCGCGGGCCGATTATGTGCCCAGCGCGAAATTTACTACCTGGTTGTTTCGGATTGCTACGAACCTGGCGTTGAATTCGGTTCGAGACAATCGGCGTCAACGGATGGAAATTTCGCTAGACGCGCCGCTTACGGCCGATACCGAGGATGGCGACGCGCGGCCGCTGGATGTGGCGGATAAACATCCGGACATCGAGCAGCACTTAGTCGAAGAGGCCCGAAAGAAGATGATCCGGCGCGCGATTGAGAAATTGCCGGAGAAGCAGCGGGCGGCGGTTTTGCTGCACAAGTATCAGGAGCTGGACTACAACGAGATTGCGAAGATCTTGGAATGTTCGGAGAGTGCGCTGAAGTCGTTGTTGTTTCGGGCTTATGAGACTTTGCGGGTGGAACTGGCGCCGCTGGTGGCAGCGGGTACGAAGTGAACAGCCGAGGTGGGAAATTTGAGGCTGGAGTTTGGAAGAAGTTGGAGAGTTTTGCACTAGACCAGCATTAAGGACGGGCGTTATGAGTTGCGATCGAATGGAAAATCGGATTCTGCCGTATGTAGATGGGCGGTTGAAGACGAGCGAGATGCATGAAGTGGAAGCGCATTTGAAGACTTGCGCGGCTTGTTTGCTGCGTGTGAATGAATTTCGCGCGGTGACCGGTTTGCTCGACGAATTGCCGCAGATCGAACCTTCGTCTGCGTTTGATATTCGGGTGCATGCGCGAGTTGCGGCGGAACCGGTGAAGCAGAGCTGGTGGGCTGGGGTTGCGCCTTCGCTGCGGGTGGTGTTTGCGGCGGCGATGCTGGTGCTGGCTACGGTTTGGATTGGATCGAAACCGAGCGATTCGCTGAGCGGGCCGAATGGGGTTACCGATGAGGCGCAAGTGGTGGGCGATTTGCCGGTGTTGGAGAATTACGACGTGCTGTCGAACTTTGATGCTTTGAGCGATTTGCCGCAGCAGTCGCAGAGTGACGATGCGAGTCAGCAGGACTCGAATACACAGATGTAAGGTGCGATGAGACTTGGACGCCAATTCGACAGGTGGTTATGCACGCTGGGACTCGGCGCGGGTCTGGTGGTGTGGCCGGGCGCGGCGGTGGCGCAGCATCGGCCGCCGCAGGCTGCGGCGCCGCGGTCTGAGTCGGGCGGGGGAGGCAAAGCGGCGCAGCGGAACGATCGGCCGCCGAATACCAACGTTCCACAACATGCCCAACGCCCGAACGGCAATGGAAATGGGAATCGGACGGTGACGCCACCGCCTAACGTGCAGGAGCGCTGGCGGAATATGACGCCGCAGGACCGCCAGAGGTTGCTGCAGAATGAAGATCGGCTGCGGCGTTTGCCGCCGGCGCAGCAGCAGGTGCTGCGTGATCGGGCGCAGGTTTGGAACCGCATGACGCCCGAGCAGCGCGAGCATATCCGGACCGATGTTTTACCGCGATGGAGGCAGATGCCTCCAGACCGGAAGCAGGCGATCCGGCAGCGATTGCGGGTGTTGCAGAATATGCCGGAGTCGGCTCGCAATCAGCGGTTGAACGATCCGAATTTTACGCGGGGTATGAGCCAGGAAGATCGCTCGACTTTGCGGGATTTGAGTCACTTGCATGTTGGCGGGACGCTGGAGTCGCCTAACGAGTAGTTCGGAGGCGCCCCTACAAGAAATTTCGAAGAAGTTTGGTTTATAGTGCAATTTGGTTTTATCTTTCCGCTTCGCTTCATTGACACTTTTCCTGCCGCACGTCATCGTTATTAGTTCTTGTTGTGTCCATTCGACGGCTGAAGGGACCTCTACTCCGTGGCCACGCGCTTTGGCGCATTGCGGCATCGAAATTTTCAGTTGTTTATTGCGGGCCAGTGTGTCTCGTTAATTGGGACGTGGATGCAGTCAACCGCGCAGCTTTGGCTGGTTTACAAGCTGACGAATTCGGCGGCGCTGCTGGGCGTATTTGGATTTGCGAATCAGATTCCGATCTTGGTGTTGGCTTCGGTGGGCGGGTACGTCGGCGATCGATATAACCGGCACGTGGGTGTGATTTGGACGCAGACTGCTTCGATGATTTTGGCGTTTACGTTGGCGGGGCTTACGTTTGCGCATTTGCTGCAGGTGTGGCATTTGATTTTGATTGCGTTTTTGGTGGGCATCGTCAATGCGTTTGATGTGCCGATCCGGCAGGCGTTTTTGGTGCAGATGACCAGCAGGGAGGATTTGCCGAATGCCATTGCTTTGAATTCGTCGATGTTTAATGCGGCGCGGGTAGTGGGTCCGCCGATTGCGGGATTTGTGATTGCTTACCTTCACGAGGGTTGGTGTTTCTTTTTAAATGGGGCGAGTTTTGTTGCGGTGATCTTGGCGTTGCTGGCGATGCGCATTCCAAAATTTGAGGTCAAGCCGGTTTTGGGGTCGCCGGTGCGGAATTTTCTGGAGGGGTTTCGCTATGCGATGTCGGATATGCCGACTCGGTCGGCGCTGCTGCTCTTGAGTGTGTTGAGTTTGTTTGGGCTTCAGTATTCGGTGTTTCTGCCGATTTTTGCGCGGGACGTTTTGCACCATGGGGCTTTGGGGTTTTCGATTTTGTTGAGCACCGCGGGGGTGGGGGCGGCGCTGGGGGCGTTGCAATTTGCAGCGCGGACCAGTTTCAAGGGATTGGCGAAATGGATTGCGATGATGTCAGTGATTTGCGCGGTTTGTTTGATTGTGTTTTCGGAGTCGCGGGTTTTTTGGTTGTCGGCTGCGGTTTTGTTTGTGGTGGGATTTGCGGCGACCTCGTTGATGGCGGCTACCAATACTACCGTGCAGAATCGGGTGCCGGATGAGTTGCGGGGGCGGGTGATGGCGGTGTACGCGACCATGTTTATGGGCGTGCAGCCGATTGGGTCGCTGATCGCGGGCGGAGTGGCGAAGCATATTGGGGCGCCGCGGACTTTGGCGGTGTTTGGGGTGATCGTACTGATGGCTAGTTTGGTCTTTGTGTTTCGGGTGGTGATGAGATTACGGCCGGCGGTGGGGGCGGCCGCGGCACCGGGCGGTTAGGACGTTCGGATCGCCAGGGCTGACCACTTGCGGAACTGCGGCGGCACAGTGCTGCGCCTTACCGGCGCTTGCGATCGAACCGCGTTGGCGTCAGGGGCTTGGGATGTATTCGGGGCGGGAGCGGACTCGGACGGACTGGTAACGCTGGCGGGCCTGCTTGGTTAGTCGGACAGTCAGCGTGTGGCGGGTACGGTCGAGCGCGGGCGGTTGGAAGCCTAGTTGATAGCGAAAGTGGAGTTGCAGCAGGATCTCTTCGAGGGCTGCGGAATAGCGCTTGGGCGTTGCGGCGAGATACTGGCCTCCGGTTTCGCTGGCTAGGTAGTGGAAGACCTCGCCTTGTTCGACCTGTAGCGGCCCCATGTCCGGGACGCGCTGATCCTTAATTCCAAAAACGACGCCCGATGTTTCAAGCACATCATTGACTAGATTATTTAACTCATCTTTCGGCATGCCGGTCCAATCGCTGTGGAGGAATACGATCACGGGCAGGGGTTGCGGGTTGGAGTCGTCAGCGTTTTGCAGAATCATGCGGATCATTCGCTGGCAGGCCAGTTCTCCATGGCGCGCTTGGGTTAGCGAAGTTTCGTTGAAGGACATCGGCAGCAGCGTGCGGGCTAAAGTCGATATTGGTTCGTCGCGGTTCGATGTGGGGATCAGATCGATCTGGGCTTCGCCGTTGTCGCACCAGTGAGCGATGCCAATATGGTCATTTTTATCGAGAAGGTCGAGTGCCGGCCTAAATGCGTATTCATGACCCATAAAGCTGGCGGAACGAATGGCCGGATTGGGCGCCAAAATGCTGCGTTCGTTGCAAATTACAACCATCCATAACACCACTGGCCGGGTGTCGAACTGCGCGCCGCTGTCGAAGGTTTCGATGGCGACGGGACGATTGTTGTCGAGGAGTTCGAAATCCCCGCGTTTGAAATCCTTTACGGGGAGGCCGGTTTTTGTGTCGAGGGACATGACGTCGACTAGAACGAGCGAGGAGATTTTACGGATTGCGGGGGGATGAGTCGTGGCCGGGCTTGGTGGTTGTTGCGCTAGGCAGACGGCGCAAGCGTGAAGAAGAAGGAAACAAGCTAGAGAGAGATTCCTCATTGTTATTCGGACGTTCAGGCCGGATTTGGGCGGTACAGCCAAGTCGGCTTGATCAGTGCGGCTTCAGTGGCCGGGGCAAGCTGCGCCCCAAGGGGTGCGTTCAGGTTGGCCAGGAGGGTGTCGATTTTCCGGCGCTTGGGGGAGAGGGTGCAGACTGGGTCGGTGGCGGCGGGGTCGCCAGCTAGGAGCAGGGCTTGGCAGCGGCAGCCGCCGAAGTCGATAGTGCGGCGGTCGCAGGATTTGCAGGGGTCTTGCATCCAGGATTCGCCGCGGAACTTTTGGAAGGCTTCGGAATTGTTCCAGATTTCGCGCAGGCTCGCCTGCTTTACGTTGGCGAAATGCAGGTCGGGGATTATTTTTGCGGCGTGGCACGGGAGGGCGTCGCCGCTCGGCGTGATTAGCATTAGTTTGCGGCCCCAACCGCCCATGCAGGGCTTGGGATATTTGGCGTAGTAGTCGGGGACTACCGATTCGATTCTGATTTTTCCGCGCAGGCGTGTTTCGGCGCTTTTGATTACTTCCAGCGAGCGGTCTAATTGGGCTCTTGTGGGTAGCAGGTTTTCGCGGTTGGCGAACGCCCAGCCGTAGTATTGGACGTTCGCGAATTCTATGCGGGTGGCGCTGGAGGATTCGGCGATCTGCAGCATTTCTTCGATTTGGTCGATGTTGCGGCGGTGGATTACGAAGTTTAGCGTTACCGCTACGCGGACTTTTTTCAGCCATTCGAGGACACGGAGTTTGTGGGCGTGGGATTTTGTGTCGGAGATTTCTTGGGCGGTTTGTTCGCGGGCGCCTTGGAAGCTGAGTTGAAGGTGATCTAGGCCGGCTTCGATTAGCTTTGCGAGGCGGGCCTGGTCCAGGGGCATGCCTGAGGTGATTAGGTTTACGTACAGGCCTGCGGTGCGGGCGGAGAGGATTAGGTCGAGGATGTCTGGGCGGGTTAGGGGTTCGCCTCCGGTGAAATCGACTTGTAAAACGCCTAATTGGGCGGCTTGCTGGAAGACTTGAGACCAGATTTTGGTGGGGAGTTCTTCGGATCGGTTGGCTAGTTCTAGAGGATTCGAGCAGTAGACGCAGTGGAGGGGGCAACGGTGGGTTAGTTCGACGATTAGGGCTAGGGGATTATTGAGCGGCAGTGTCATTGGACCTTACATAAGTTTAGCACCATGACGAAAGGCGCCCGCCACGGTCGGCGGAAGCTACCACGGCGCCGCTCATTCGAAGTCCAGAGCGCGTTGGTCGTTGAGTAGGGTTAGGTAACCTAGTATGTCGCTTTCGACTTTTTCCGGGTCGGCTTGGGAATAGATTTGTTGTAGCTCGAGGATGATTTGCTGAACGCTGTGGATGCCGTCGCACCGTTGGACGATTTCTAGACTGGGGCCGTTCAGGCGTAAGGCGCGTTCAGGCATGAGGAGGACTTGCTGATGGTTGTTTTGACCCAGTCGGCAGCCTGCGGCTAGGCGGACGCGGGATTTTCGGTCGGGCGTCATCTTAGGACCGCGAGGCCGCGCTAAAGCGCGCCCTTACGTTCGACGGCACGGCAGCTCTGGGATTGAGTGTCATGATTTTGCTTCGCTGGGAACGAAAGCGCCCGGCGGGGGGCAGGCTGGATTTACGTAGGCGTGGTGAAGGGCGTCTAGTTGAGCCCAGAGGATGTCGCATTTGGCTCGTAGGGCGTCGTGGGCTAGGTCTTGTTGGTTGCGGGTGTGGGCGTGTTTGACTACCCAGGTTAGCGCGAAGTTGGCGTCTTCGGGGGCTTGGGTTAGGCGGCCGGTGAAATAATCTAGGCCGGAAGAGAGCCAGGGGTAATGTTGGCGTAGGCGATCGACTCTCAACGTGATCAATTCTTTTGAGAACATTTCGGTTAGGGAGGAGGCGACCGCTTCGAGGTGCGGGCGCGTGGAGACGAAGTCTACGTAGGCTTGGACTGCATAACGGGTGGCGGGAAGGATGCCGTCGCCCCGGAGGGCTTGTTCGCGGGGGAGGCCTGTGGATTCGACGAGTCTCAGCCATTTCTCGATGCCACCCGGTTTGGTGCCATCGCCGTCGTGGTCGATGATTCGTTTGCGCCAGGCTAGGCGGAAGGCGGGGTCTTCGCTGCGGGCTAGGATGGCGGCGTCTTTGATGGGAATGCGGCTTTGGTAGTAATAGCGGTTGAGCGCCCAAGCTTGGAGTTGGCCGCGGGTTAGTTTGCCCTCGTGCATTCGTAGGTGAAATGGATGTTTGTGGTGGTAGCGCTGTTCACCTATGGCGTGAAAGCCGGCTATGAACTCGGCTTCAGAAAGTGGCTGTCTTTCGGAGGGTGTTGGTGTGGCCATAAAATCAATTTCACTCCCTTACGGGCTCAATCTTGCTTAGCTGTGGCGGAGCAGTGCTGCGCCCCCGACCAACACCGAGCATTTGAAATCGCTATGGTGGCGAAGGTCATAGTTCAAATTCCATGCCATCGTAGGCGATTTCGAAGCCGGCATCCAGTACCGTGCGATGTTCGGGGCTGTCTTCGTTGAGGATGGGATTCGTGTTGTTGATGTGGATTAGGATGCGGCGGCACTTTGCGCCTTGGGGAAATTGCTCCAGCAGGCCGCCTGGGCCGGAGAGCGGTAGGTGGCCCATGTCGCGGGCGGTCTTTTTGCTGCGGCCGGTGCGGATTAGTTCGTCGTCGCTGCAGAACGTGCCGTCGATCAATGTTAGGTCGCTGGCGGCCGCTAGCTTTGCCCATTCTGGGTTGCGTCCGGATAGGGATGGAGCGAGGAAGACGCTTTTGCCATTTTGCTCGAAGCTGCAGCCTAGGGTCGCTTCATCGGGCAACAGGGTGCGCTTGAGGTCGTCGCTTACGTAGTCTGGGTACGAATCGCCCAGGGGAATCGTGGCACAGATGAATGCGGGAGCTTGGCCGGGGCTTTCGGATAGATGGCAGCCTAGGCGGCCTTTGCTCGAGAGGATTTGCCATTGGACTGGGGGATTGGCGCGATTTAGGACAGCGAAGATTTTGTTTTCTTTCTTCAGGATTTTTTGTAGGGAGGCGGTTGCGAAGATGAAGAGGGTTTGGAATTCCCGGAGATGGAGCAGGCCCATCACGGAGTCGACGTCGGCGGAAGGTAAGAATACGCCCGCGATCGGGGAGTTGGTGGGGTCTTGGTTATTTGGGGAGAGTTCCGGTGTGGCGAGGATCTGAGTTCTTAGATCGGGCGAGGCTCCTACCAGGAACCAGAGCTTGGAGTCTGGCGAGAAGGCGATTTGGGTTTGGGTGCGGGGCTGGCCGTGGAATTTGCCTTGGCGGATGCGGCGGCAGTTGTTACAGGAGCAGTTCCATTGTGGGAAGCCGCCTCCGGCTGCGGAGCCTAGGATTTTCACGCGCATGGCTGGCCTGGTCGTTGGCGAAGATCTTGAGCGCAGGGACTTGCAAGTTTTGATTGCTGAACACAAAAGCGCCCGCTTCCCTTCGAGGCTCAGGATGAACAGAACACGGCGCCTGATGATTTGCCTCGGCGAAAGCGGGGCCGAAGGAATTATTTTTATAAACTACAGTTCGGCGTTGGCGTACGAGCTGATTTCGCAGTTGAGATCGATTTCTTCGTGTTGCGGTGTGGTCCATTCCATGGGTGGCTCCTTGAAATCGGGAACAATAACAATACCCAGATAGAATAACACGGTTTGGTGTGGAAGAAAACGGTGCGGGTAACTAAAGCAGCGGGTGCCCGCTGAGTGGATTCCTTCGCGGCGTGGGCGTCGCCGACATAGCAAGAGTGCCCGTGCCAGTTTTCGCGGCGAACACTAGACGAAACGAAGTTGCGTTCGTGTCGGAGTGGTAACGGAAGCAGAGAGAGGTCGAACGGTTAATTAGTTTGTCCCGAATGGGACTGTGAACGGGGCCCACAAAATATAGAGATTCATTGAGGATTTGCACACAATGGGTGGGGCCGACTGCGCCATCAGTCGATCCACAAAATTTCCTCAACAAATTTTTTGAAAAGATAAAGTTTTCTCTTGACATGGTTTCAGATGCGAATATTATGTGGCCTCAAGTGGAGCAAAGTGGTCGGCAGTAGAGGAAAGTAGATCACGGTAGAGCAAGCCAGACAGACAAAACAGAACGACGCAAGAACAGATTTGAGGGCTGTGGTGCAACGGGGCATTCGATACCACTTCTTCTTTAATGGCGACCCCCAAGCGGTCTTTGTTCGGAGTTTCGCTCGGAGGGTTGAGGTGAACGGGGCGTATGAAGCTGCGGGGAAACTGTCCGGCGAAGGTCGACGAGAAGGGTCGTCTGAAGGTGCCTGCCCAGTTTCTCGAGGAATTGAAGGAATACGGCACACAGTTTTATATCACGAGCGTTACCGGGGAAAATGCGCGTATTTATCCTTTGCGCGTTTGGTCGGAGATCGAAGACAAGCTCGCGGCTTTGCCATCGCAGCACCAAGGCAAGCGAAAATTCTTACTGCGGACCAGTTATTACGGGCAAACGGTGGATTTAGATGGGCAGGGTCGGCTGCTGGTGCCCGGGGTGCTACGGGAATCGGCGCAGATCAAGGGCGAAGTGGATGTGTTCGGAAGCCTCAATTATCTCGAGGTCATGAACCACACGCGGGTCCTCGATGACATGAAGAATCAGCCGTTTACCGATGAGGACTTCAATTCGTTAGGAATTTAGGTCGGGCCAGGTCGCACGAATAGGTTAGTTCGGGCAAGTAAGGTCGGGGCCAAGGAACGCAACTTGAGCTGTGGGATAGGCGCAAAAAGCTGGAATCGCGCTGCGGCCGAAGTGTGTCTGGAGATGGGTGAGGCGCTTGTGGGGAGTGAGTCGGCACCACATACGCCGGTACTGCTAGATGAGGTGCTGGAATGGCTGGACGTAAAGCCGGAGGGAATCTACATCGACGCCACGCTGGGAGCCGGCGGGCATTCGGCGGCCATCGCGGCAAGGCTATTGTCCGGCAGGTTGATCAGCCTGGACCGGGACGCACAGGCACTCGTGCTGGCAGCGGAGCGGCTGAAGAGTTTTGCGGCGACGGTGACGCTGGTGCCGTCGTCGTTCTCGAGGATTGCGGAGGTCGTGCACGAGTTGGGGATTCCCGGGGTGGACGGGGTCTTGGCCGACTTGGGGGTTTCGAGCATGCAGCTTGATCAAGCCGCGCGGGGGTTTTCGTT
>Ga0182024_10011632_pt1 | contig 17616 bp, 19 predicted proteins | sample P32metaG_FD_120480 | JGI IMG/M metagenome (GOLD analysis project Ga0182024, IMG submission 120480) | Permafrost microbial communities from Stordalen Mire, Sweden - P3-2 metaG (Illumina Assembly) | ecosystem: Environmental > Terrestrial > Soil > Wetlands > Permafrost | place: Sweden: Stordalen... | reverse complement strand
GAACAAATTCGACGAAAAAGTCTTTGCCGTCTCGCAGCTTGTGAATGAGTGCAACGATTTCATCGATCCCCTTACAGGTGACCGCGAAAGGTTCGCCAATTGTAAAGACCGCGTCGGGGGTGAAAAGAGATCTGATGGTTTCGTAATCTGCCCGTGTCGCAGCATCAGCAAATCGTGCAGCAAGGTCCCTGATTGCAGCCTCATCTTCGAGGTGTTGCAGGCGTTGTTCAATGGTGAGCATTTGAAGCTCCTTACTTTACAAACTGGGTGAGTTTTGAAGGGATCGAGTGACCCCAGCCATCTACAAGCAAAAGTCTTGTCGCATAACCGACAGAAAGTCAACCGGACACTGCGACCGCTACCGCGAGTGTAGTGCTCACGATTTGCGCTGGGCTGAGCAGAAGTGCTCAGTCCAGCGCGAAAGATCGCGAATACCTGATCGGTACCCATAAACGGGCTTGTGTTTACCGAAACAGTTTCACTGGGACGAAAAGTTGGCTTTCCGTACGTTTGCCTCACGCGTCTGCGAGGCGGACTCTGAGACGAATAGTATAACGATCAGACGGGTCGAAAAGTCGTATTGAGCGCTCGCGGAAAATTAACCGAACACTTCCCGCTGCGTACGCGACGGCTGAGTTGTACCACCACAGGAATTCATGGCAACCGGCATGACAAAGGGCCAGCGGTTTGCGTGCCAGAATCGAGAATGTGGCCGCGAGGTGAGAGTGACCAAGGCGCCTGCGGCAGACGTCGTCTCAAACCCACGGTGCGGTTGCGGAATGGAAATGAAGAAGCCATACCTCAAGCCTTCGGTGACAACTCGCCCACTAGCTAAGACAAGAGCTTCCCACGCCTGATGTCACCTGCGCGCTAGGCTTTCTAATGAACCAGTCCGGCAGCAAGCTTGCTTTCGCAGCGGTTCCCACTCGGCACGCACCCGGTTTCTGTCTGCCGACGTTATTGAAAGAGAAGAAGCTTTGGTTGCAGAGGCCTGCAACCATCCGAATTGTTTAGTCCTGCCGTTCCGCTTTCCAATGGTGCGCACCGCCGCGTAAACAATCCGCTTCTGCCGTGACGGCGTAGCCGTATTTGATTTTACAACAGCTTAGAACAACGCGGGGACTGCCAAAATACCCGTAAGTGTTACGAGACATCATCTTTTGTGGGCTGGTTTGTGGGTTGGAAAAGCAGATGCCGGGCCTCTGCCCTGACGCGGAAGCGGGGTGTGGATTCAGCAACAGACCTTTGCCCTGATACCGTCGAAACCTTCCTTCGCGATGGGGTCGGCCCACCACCAGCCGAGGGCTGCGTTCAGAACCAGACCAATAAGGAGAATAACGGACAGGCAGACACAAAAGTCCGTTTGCCTTGCGTCGGCACGCATGGCGGCGCTTCCGAGCGCCCTTCCGACCTTTCTCTTGGCGCGCGAAAGGATCGGCATGACGATCAGCGAAATGACGGCAAGCGCGACTCCGGGAATGCTCCGTTCGGGCGCGGTTTTTCTCCCAAGGTCTAACAGGGCCGCGCAGGTGAGGTAAAAAGCCAGCGCGAGAAAGCAACTCCCCACAATCCTCAAACTTAACCTTTCGTTTCGCTCTCGCCTCCCAACATCTGCATCGACCGACATGCGCCAGAGGAGAGTTGTTCCGGAACTGACCTCGATGAGGCTGTCTATTCCGAAACCGACAAGCGAAATACTTCCGGCGACCGCCCCCGCACCGATACCGATCAGGCCTTCAATGCTGTTCCAAACAATTGTGAAATACTCCAGGCGCTTCCCCCGATGTGCCGTGATCTCTCGAAAAGTGGTTAAATCGTTCATCGACAAAATACCGGTTGCTCACGCCAGCTTCCACACGGGGGATCAAGATCAGCGGATGGCAATAAGCAGGCCACCGCTGACGCCAAGCGAATGTTCGTGTCCCGGCCCGAATTTATAGTCGTAACCCGGTTCGAGGTACCAGCCGAATCTGTGTTTCTTCGACGGCCAAAACATGAAGTCAGCTGCAACTTCGATGCCAGCGGAATTCATCTTCGTGCCGTATGCATTTGTGTGAATCCACTCGGGACCAACACCAAGCATGAACTCAATTTTGGGCGAAAGGGTCCAAGGCTTTTTGAAGAGAAGGTCGGTGGTCCATTCCGTCGAGTGGCGTCTGAACAGCGGCGTAACGCCTGCCTCAAGTTCCAGCCAGTTCTCAATCGGCGTAACCTCAACCGCGACCGTCGGGCCGAAGGTAGAGTTACCCTCGGTGATACTGCGTTCAGCAGCCCCTCCAAGCTCAACGACCGCGATTTCCTTCGGTTCCTTATCCACCGACTGCGCGAAGGCACTCGTACAGATCACTAGCAGTAATGCCACGCTCGGTAGGCATGCACTTTTCGCGCTTGTTATGGCGTTTTCCAGCACGCGGCTTACCCGGGACATCATTCGCAGCAAACGCGAATCGTGCTGCGGGTGAATTCTTTTCGGATGACGGCTGCTCATGTTAGTCTCTCGCGGTCGAGTATCAGGTCTATAGTCCCTATAGGGTCAAGCACATGAATTCAAATCAGAGATTCAGTATCGGAGAGCTGTCGAAGGCGACGGGAGTCAAGGTGGTGACGATACGCTATTACGAGCACGTCAAGCTGATGCCTATTCCGCCGCGCACCGTTGGAAATTACCGAGTGTACAGGCGCGAACACCTGAATCGGCTGCAGTTCGTCCGGCGCTGCCGCGACCTGGGGTTCACGCTGGACCAACTCCGGGATCTTCTGCGTCTCTCGGTGCAATCGCGCAGCAGATGTTCGGGCATTGATCGCATAACGGAAAACCACCTGAAGGACATCGAAACCAAGATCAGCGACCTTAGGCGCCTTGCGGCAGAGCTGCGCCGCATCAAGCAGGGGTGTGCAGGAAAGGGTCGCGTGGCCGACTGCCGCATACTGGCCGCGCTAACGCCCTCTTGAACCGCCGATGCGTGACATCAAGGCACTTCGATCTGTCGCCACGTGAGCCGCACCGGCGTACTTCACCGCTCTTGTGGTTTGGGCTGCGGGTTGCGACGGCAAACGCCTTCGCTCTTTCTGGTTTTCACCGTTGACTCTCAACTGCCGACTCGCATTCCTGGCCTGCTCTCTCCCGGCAGCGGTCAACATTGGGTCGCGCTGTGCTCTAAGGAATTACACCGCGATCCCGCGATCTTTTCCGTGACCGACAGATGCTCGCACACCCTTGTCAATTCGGATGGTTGCGGGGATATTCGTAACTCACAGGAGAAGAATTGTTTCTCGTTCCAGAGGCTTGCAACCATCCGAATTGGGTAGTCTTGCCATTCCGCCTTTCGATGGTGCGCACCACCGCCTAGCCAGGCGATTTCTGCCGTGACAGCGTGATGTGGTTTTACGAACACTTACAAGAACGCGCGGACTGCCAGAATACCCGCAAGTCGCACAATACATCGCAGTTTGTGGGTTGGGGTTTGCAGCCCTACTTGATGGGCGGTGGGCTCGTCCAGTGCTCCTGCGCAACGGCATCGGTCCATGCCGAGCCCAGAGGCTGGAGCATAAGCCAGGTCTCCGCGAGTTTGCCATCCTCAATCCGGTACACCTGCATTCCTGCCCGCGTGCGCTTCTCACCGGTTTTCGGATCGGTCCACTTGAACTCAAAGCGGAACCACGCGCGGTCGCCTCGGAATGTGTGATCATACACAACGATTCGTATGTCGGGCCGTTCCTTCCGCGTCTTGGCAATCTCCGCCGCGTAAGCGTCGCGTGTTATCGTCCGGTCGCCTGCTTCGTCGTGCCGGATGTAGTTCGGCTGGACGCACTGGGCGACCAGGTCGTATTGACCCTCATGCCAAACCCGCTCCCATCGGTCGAAGAGAGCACTTACCTCAGCCTCATTTGACATCGACGAACTCATTCTTTTTCCTGGCTCCGTTGCAGCCGTTGTGTCGCCTGCACGGGATGTAGTATAGCCCGTTCCCAAAAGCGCAATTAAGAACAGAAACCGGACGGTTCGTTTCATATTCACCTCGGGTTTATATCTTAGTCCCGCTCTGCAGGAAACATACATCGCAACAGGCGGCCTCTGAACTCAAGGTTCAATATGAGACCTTGATCCCTATTCTTTGGGAAACAGGCGTCGGCGCGGACGTCATGAAGCCTATCGCGGCTCCCATCGTTGGCGGCATGATTACATCCACGATTCACGTGATCATTCTCGTACCTGTATTCTTTGCCTTGATGAAGGAACGGGCGCTTCGCCGTGGAACCTTGCAGTCACGAGAACCTGATTCTGTGTAAGAATCTGCTAACCAGGCAGGTGCTCTCACTGTGGCCACTTCCGCCGGTACTTCGTACATTTCCACCCGATCCGGCGGCCATTCCCGCCGCCTTGCGAGAGAAAGCGTCGAGGAGTCGGACCGCACACTGTACTCCAGAGAGGATGCCAGCGAAAAACCTGATGCAAGGTATTGAGAATTCTTCTTGACAACCCCCGGGTGCCGGGAGTAAAAGTCGGCCAAGAGAACGAGCGCTCGCTTTGATATCGAACATTCAAGACATCCCTGTGAATCGGATGGAAGCAAGTGCCTAAGCTCCTAGACAGAACGTTCGAAAAGAACAAGCTCGGAATCGAACGAGCTGCCCTGCAACTCTTTACCAGGAAGGGATTCCACGGCACCACCGTCCGCGAAATCGCCAAGAAAGCCGGTGTGTCGATGGGCAAGCTCTACATCTATTACGACACAAAAGAAGACATCTTCATCGATCTGGTACATCACTTGGGCCGCAAGATGGAGGCCATTCGCCAGAAAGAACTCATTCCCCTGATGGCATCAATGGATCCAGATTCACTAAGAAAACTGGCGAAAGCGATCGGGCGGATTGTTTCCGAAAACCTGGATTACTGGCGCCTGATGTACATCGATGTCGTTGAGTTTCGGCATAAGCACTTCATTCATAGCTTTCGCGAAATCGCGGGAGGTCTTCGGATGTATGCGAACGCGGTGATACGGGACTCGAAGGTCGCATTCCCACCGGGAGTGGATCCCTCCCTCGCCTATACCGCCATTTACTTGCAATTCTTCACTTACTTCCTGGCCGAAGAACTATTTGGAGCCAAGCGACACCTGGGTATGAGCGACGAAGAGGCCATCGATCAACTCGTTCTTCTCTATACAGGCGGGCGAATCGTGCGGGGCCGACGGACTTGAGAGTTGAGAAAAAAGGAGAAAGCCATGCGACAACTGCGGTGGGCGGTTGCACTTCTCGTTTTGGGAGGGCTTTGCTGGTTCGCCGCCGGGAGCGCGCGAGCGCAAACTCCCACGACGGGACAGATCACGGGAGTCGCGAAAGATCCGAGCGGCGGTGTCGTGACGGGCGCGAAAATCACGCTGACGAGCGACGCCGGTGTGCAGCGCGAGACCGCTAGCGACTCGACCGGTCATTACACCTTTTCACTTGTCCCGCCCGGGTCGTATCGCTTGGAAGTGGAGAAGACGGGATTCGGGAAGGAGACGGCGGAAGGTGTCACTGTCCGAATCACCGAAATTACCCACCTTGACATCAGCCTGTCACTGGCTGCGCAAAAGGCCACCGTTGAGGTGACAGCGGAAGCGCCTCTGGTGCAAGAAGACAATGCAGCTCGTGGCACGGTGATTCAACAGGAGCAAATCCGTCAGTTGCCGCTACCGACCAGGAATTTCCAGCAACTGCTGACTCTCACGCCCGGGACTTCCGGCCCGGTTCAGAATTCGTCCGACCTGGGCCGCGGCGATGCCCCAATCTATGTCGATGGACTCCGTGCCACTTCGAATTCGGTGATCATCAACGGTATCGACGCGAATTCGATCGGTACAGGCTCGTTGCCAAACCTGGCGGTGCCGGCCACAGATTCTCTGCAGGAGTTCATTGTTCAAACCAGCCAGTATGATGCGTCGCAAGGAAGAGTTGCCGGTGGCATCGTGGCAGCAGTGACAAAGTCCGGGACGAATGAATTTCATGGGAATCTCTATGAGTTCTTCCGGAACACCGTGCTCGACGCCAACAATTACTTCCTGAATAATTCCGGCGTTTCTCGCCCGCCTTACGAACGCAATCAGTTTGGAGGCACATTGGGCGGACCCATCAAAAAAGACCGCGTATGGTTCTTTGTCTCCTACCAGGGAAGCCGCGAGCGCAACGACGTGTCGCTCACGAATTCGATCGGTACGGTTTTCGTTCCCCAGAACCTTACGAATGACCGCTCGACCGCGGGAATCGATGCTTTCGCAGCATCCTATGGATTGGCGCCGTGTGCCACTCCTCCGACGACATTTACTTTTCCCGCCTGTTTCGATCCAACAGCCCAGTTTCTACTGCAAGCGAAGTTGCCAAATGGCTCTTACGTGATCCCCTCGGCTCCGAACCCTACGGCCGTAGCTCCCGGGGTGGTGCCGCTAGCGGTTCCCGTGCCGGTGGTTGCCAACTCCAAGTTCCGCGAGGACCAGTTCAATACGAATCTGGACTTCAAGCTATCGACGGCAAACCGATTTTCCGCCAAATTCTTTGCGGCGAACAACCCCGCTACTCAGGGGTTATTCGACTTGTTCGGACTGGCGAATTCGCTCCCGGTTCCGGGCTTTGGCGGGACCGCAAATCTGAACCAAAGGGTGCTCTCGCTCGATGACACTCACGTTATCTCTTCGCACTTGGTGAACGACGCGCGGTTCGGGCTAAGCATCATCACCACGGGTTCGAGCCCTCAGGAACCCTTTACGGCAGCGCAGCTCGGAATCACATCGCCACTAGGGAACCTATTCACCGGCATGCCGGAAATCTCTGTCGCCAACTATTTCGATGTGGGCGCCAACCCTTTCTCCGATAACAGCGGAGACGAAAAGACCTATACCGCTGGAGACACATTGACGTGGCAGAAGGGCCGCCACAGCTTGAGCTTCGGAGTTGAGTATAAACATCACAATTTGCAGGAGGAGTTCAACCTCTACACGCGCGGCCAGATATTCTTCCTCGGGTCCTTGCCCAGCGGGCCGTTCGCGGGAAATGCCTTTTACGATTTTCTCGGCGGGCTGTTCGACTCTACCGGACTCACCATCATGGGTTCCGGCGTAAACAATCGAAATTTCAGCGCGCAAGATTGGGGCAGTTTCGTCAATGATAACTGGCATTTGACGGACAGGCTTACGCTCACGCTGGGCCTTCGCTACGAGTACTTCGGCCCTTTCAGCGAGGCCCAGGGGCGCATGATCGGGTTTGATCCGTCCCGGCTAACCACTGTTCCCATTCCCGGATTTCCTGCAGGCGACAACGTTGCGATTACCGGGGGGTTCGTTCAGGCATCCAATGCAAAGAATCCTTTGCCGGGAATCCCGGAAATCCAATCATCGCTGGTTCCTCCCGATAAAAACAATTTTGCGCCAAGAATCGGTTTTGCCTGGCAACCGCTCTCCAGCTCGCACCGCCTGGTGGTGCGTGGCGGTTATGGGATTTACTACGACCGGGCGAATTCCCGTCTGCTCAACAATCAGATCCTCAACTTCCCCTACTACACGCTGGCGCAAACGTTTGAGACCCCCATCGCAACACCCTTCGTTCAGGTTCCACAGCCCAGCAGCTATCCACTGATGTTCAATAACCCGGCCATCTTTCCGTTCGGCGGGCCGCCGGCATTTCTGCTGCAATCGCCGACTCCGCTCTCCCCCACGGGAGTCGCGGTGGTTTCAGCCAATGGCATTTACCCGGACATTCACGACTTCCGCACGCCCTATATCCAGCAATACAGCCTGGGCGTTCAAAATGAGTTTGCGAATAACTGGATGCTCGATGTGAGTTATGTGGGCTCGGCTGGCCGAAAATTGTATCGCTTGGTCGACCTCAACCAGGCGCTTAGCCCGATACCACTTACGCCGGGGCTATTGAGTCCCGGATTGTCGAGTCTCGCTGTGCAGGGTTTTGGTGTCCACGCGATGCAAAGCTCGGCAAATTCGAACTATAACTCTTTGCAGGTAGCCCTGACCAAGCGATTCTCCTACGGGCTGCAATTCCTCGCCTCCTACACGTACAGCCACTCGCTCGATGATTATTCGGGTGATCCCACGGGAACGAGCGACGTGACCGTTGTTCCTGGAAACCAAGCACCAGGTTTCCTCAACAACTACGCAAATTCCGACTTTGACCGCCGCCATCGCTTCGTTTTCAGCGGCATTTACGACTTGCCGAAATTCTATAAGGGCGAGTCGCGTCTGGCCCGGCACGCCGTAAATGGCTGGCAACTGGCGAGCGTCCTCACGCTACAGAGCGGCACGCCATTTTCAGTGCTGACCAACGCGAATGCGTTCACCCAGGCTCGCGCCGACCTGGTGCCGGGATGCAATCCTGCTCTGTCAGGTAGCGTCAAATCGCGTCTGAACGAGTATTTCAACATTAACTGCTTCACGCCTGCGACGGCAGCCGGTGATTTCGGCGATTCAGGGAGAAATATCCTGCGAGGGCCCGCTCAGGCAAACGTGGATATTTCCATCATCAAGTTCTTTTCAATCACGGAGCGGATCAAAATGGAATTTCGGACCGAGTTTTTCAACGCCTTCAATAACGTGAACTTCGCAAATCCAATCACCCTGCCGGCCTCGGTGCCTCCGGTGTTATCTCAGGATACGATTTTCGGCCACATTGTGGCCACAACGACCGGGCCGCGGGTGATCCAATTCGCTCTCAAGTTTAATTTTTAGCCCTGGTGGTGGGGGCATGCGAGAAGCGTGCCCCCAGCCAGAACTATTACCAATACCCATGCGGTGCTATCCTTCGAGGTTCCAAAAACAAAGAACTACCGTTGCGAAGCTACATCGTGACTCCCGACGACAAACATCGAATGAATCTTAGAGTAACCAGAGAAGCTCGGGGGCGTGTGCAAGGTGACGGTGTCGAACTGGCCTTCGGATTTTGGCCCGGCCGTGGCGCGCCGGTGGTTGCTCTACACGGGTTGACCGCTTCCCACATGAACTTTATAGGCGTCGCTGAGCGCCTGGCGGGCCGATGTGCGCTTTTTGCGCTCGATCTAAGAGGCCGCGGCGATTCCGAGAAACCTGAAGGACCGTACGGCATGGCCCAACACGCGCGCGACGTGGCCGCTGCGATGCGTGCAATGGGACTTGGCCCGAGCATCGTCGTGGGTCATTCGATGGGTGCTTTCGTGGCGACTGCGCTCGCTGCACAAGAACCGAGCCTCGTGTCCGGTCTCGTTCTAATCGACGGGGGGTATGTGCCCGATACGCCCATTACGAATTCTCCCGGGCAGGGTCTCAACGCCGCGCTCGCGCTACGTATCGCGCAGTTGCGCCGAACCTATCCTTCACGTCAGGCCTATCGGGAGTTCTGGCGAACTCAGCCGCATTTTCCTCCCGAAGAATGGAATCCCTGGGTCGAAGCTTTTCTGGATTATGAAGTCGGCGGCGATTCGCCTGTTCAGCCGAAGGCCTCAGAGACAGGAGTGCGGGCCGATGTGGGGGAAGCTTTTCAGCGGGACGCGATCACCGAGCGGTTGAAATCCATTCGCGTGCCGACGCTTTTGATTCGCGCCGAAAGCGGTTTCACACCCGAGCAACCACCATTGTTTCCCGATGCACTCGCAGCAGAATTTCGGACTTACCTGCCCCATCTCGAGGACCACAAACTTGCCGGCACAACACATTACACAGTGACGCTGGGTGAGCACGCGGCTTCAAGGATCGCCGATCTCATCTGCGAATTGGCTAGCCGGCCTCGTTCCTGAGTGCGGTGCATAAGTAGGACTGGGGCCTATCCAGCGGAGGAAGCTTACCGCCATGGCACGACGGGGATGGATAGCCGGGACCGCTCGCGCAGCTGGGGGCTCGCGCAACTTCAAGCTCTGGATGCCAGGAACGCTGGAAAAGGGACATGCGTGGCCTCTTGTTATGCTGTTACATGGTTGCACACACGATGCGGAAGATATGGCCGCGATCTCGGGAATGAATGAGGTCGCAGAAGCGAATAGGTTCCTAGTTGTATATCCAGAACAGTCGCGCCTAGCCAATCTGATGAAGTGCTGGAACTGGTTTCATCTCAAACACCAGACGCGCGATGCAGGTGAACCCTCGATTCTTGCAGCGGTCGTCCACCAGGTTTGCTCCACTCAAGACATCCATCCAGATCGGGTTTATGTCGCGGGCATTTCCGCCGGTGGCGCTATGGCCTCCATTCTTGCAGCAACCTACCCGGATCTTTTCGCAGCCGTTGCTGTGTTTGCTGGAGCAGAATTCAAGGCCGCCACGAATGTCTCCGAGGGATTCGCCGCGATGAAACGAGGGGGGCCGGATCCAGTCCGGCAAGGGCAGCTTGCTTTTGAAGCGATGCGCAGTGGCCTGGCGCATAAGAAGAAGCGGCGCATGCCCGTTATCGTATTTCACGGAACCGAAGACTCCACAGTAAACCCCGTCAACGCCGACCAGGTCATTGCTCAGTGGAGTAAGACGAATGCATGTCTTGCGAAACAGTTACTGGATATTGATTTTTCCCTGTCCGAGAAGGTCGTGAGCGGCGAGGTGCCCGAAGATTATGCCTACCGGAAGTACATATACACAGATCAGGGTGGTTGTTTGTTGATGGAGAAGTGGCTTGTCGAAGGCCTTGGCCATGCATGGTCCGGCTCGCCCAAGGCAAGCAAATATGCTGATCCAAAAGGTCCCAAGGCCAGCGCGGAAATCTGGCGCTTCTTCTGCGAGGCTGGCTCGAACTCGACGGCTTCCTTGTCGTCTTCAGACTTGTTGCACGAAGAATCGAGTGAGACAACTTCATGAACATTGGCTCGCTTCTTCCCAGGCACGCCCGCTGTCGTCCGGCCCACACCGCAGTGGTGTTCGAAGACGCCCGATTGAACTTTCGAGAATTCAATGTGCGTGTCAATCGCCTGGCAAACGCGCTTTCTAGTTTGAATGTGAGAAAAGGAGGCAAAGTCGCGACGATCCTACCCAATTGTCTGAACTTGCTCGAGACCTACTGGGCTGTTGCAAAGATCGGCGCCGTGGTCGTTCCGCTCAGTCCGCTCCTGCGTGGGAGAGCCTTAGCTGCGCTCGTCCAGGATTCCGATACGGGAACTATCATCGCGAGCCCCGAGTTTACAGAGCCACTTGCCGCCATCAAGCATGAACTACGAAACGTTCCGGCTGAACGCTTCATACTTACAGGCCCATCGTCCATCTCGGGATTTCAAAGCTACGATGAACTGACGCGTCGGGCCAGTGGGGCAGAGCCTCCCAAGACAGAAATTGTGGATGACGATCCCTACAACATCATTTACAGCAGCGGTACGACCGGTACGCCCAAGGGAATCGTACATACGCACTATATCCGCGCCATGTACTGCTCGCTCTTTGCTTCAACCTTCCGCATGAGTCCCGAGAGCGTGGTGCTCCACTCTGGATCGATCGTTTTCAACGGTGCGTTCGTAACGCTCATGCCAGCGATGTACTTGGGCGCGAAGTACGTTCTGCAAAAGAGCTTTGATCCGAGGACGTTTATCGAAACGGTGGAGCGCGAAAACGTCACTCACGTCATGATGGTGCCGTCGCAGATTGTGGCTCTCCTGGGCTCGCCGTATTTTTCGGCCGAAGCACTCAAGTCCCTCGAAATGCTCGGTACCGTTGGCGCCCCCTTGCACCGGGAACACAAAGAGAAGCTGAATCGCTGCCTGCCAAATAGATTCTATGAACTCTACGGACTGACGGAAGGATTCATCACTGTTCTCGATAAAACCCAGTTCGCACCCAAGCCGAATTCCGTTGGGCCGCCACAGCCTTTCTTCGAAATGCGGATTATAAACGAGCAGGGTAAGGACCTGGCTCCCGGAGAGATTGGAGAGATCGTGGGGCGTGGGCCACTGCTCATGCCGGGATATTACAAACGACCTGATTTAACTTCCCAGGCGGTTGTTGATGGTTGGCTCCATACGGGCGACCTGGGATACGCCGACGAAGACGGATTTCTCTATCTCGTGGACAGAAAGAAGGACATGATCATCAGCGGCGGCACGAATGTATATCCGAACGACATTGAGGAAATCATCGTGCAGCATCCAGCGGTTCGTGAAGCCGCAGTGTTTGGCATTCCGAGTGAAAAGTGGGGTGAGACTCCACTGGCTACTGTCATTTTGCACCAGGCCGATGCCATCACGGCGGAAGCGCTGTGCGACTGGATCAACGCGCGCGTGGACGCCAAAAATCAACGTGTATGCGCCGTAGTCATCATGGACGAATTTCCCCGCAGCCTCGCTGGCAAAACGCTCAAGCGTGTTCTGCGAGATCCGTACTGGGCTGGGCGTGGCGGCAAAATATAGCAAAGGGCACCTAGGTTCATGGCCCGACTACGCATGTCCATAAATTCTGTTATTCCCGAAGTCCCATGAGATCCGTGAAACGTTTCAATACCGCATTCACGTGCGGTTCCATATATACGGCCTCTATCGAAAAACAGTCGGTGGGTTTCCGCGCATCGCCATCATTCCAGCCATCGGCCACCGCGTTCACCAAGCGGACGAAGTCTTGCTCGAACACATGCTCTGTGAAATCTGAACGCGGAACCTCCTGGGTGAACATAACCAGACTGAATTGGTGGCTGACCTGTGCATCGAATGGTTAGGCGCACTGACACGGCTTCGAAGATTGTGTGCTTGATTGAGGAGAGACGTTTGCGCCGTTGCAACGAAATATTTCAGAGTGCCTTCAGGCCAGTTCCGAAATACAATACCGCGCGTGAGACAGACGACTGCCAAAAACAAGAAGGGGTCCCGGTCAAGAACGACTCGCGCTCGGATCTCAGCAGCAGCCAGGTCGCAGTTCTCTTCCAGAGGTTACGAGCGCACAACAATTCGTAGCGTGGCGAGAGCTGCACACATACATCCCTCGATGGTTATCCGCTATTTTGGGAACAAGGAGCGACTGTTCGCGGCGGCAGTGAGCTTCGACCTGCGGTTGCCCAACTTGAGGCAAACGCCAAAAAACGCGCTAGGTATCGCCATCGTCTACCATTTTCTCGAGCGATGGGAAGGGCTGGCGGCAGGTGACGAACTCCCATCTCTTTTGCGCGCGGCGGTGACTCACCCCAAAGCGAGGGAGCGTGTGGTGCAGATTTTCGAAAAACGAGCAGCACCGTTCCTCAAACGGCTAAGTTCGCCGAGCAAGTCGCGTGAATGCGTAGGCCTAATAGCGAGCCAACTGTTTGGTGTTGCCTACGCTCGCTATGTTCTCAAGGTACCCTCTGTTGTGCGTCTGCCGCGCGAAATTATTCTTCATCGCGTGGGCGCAACCATCCAATCTTATCTGCGATAACAAGTAAGACGAGGCCCTCCGCTAGCACAGGCCTACGTTACGATGTGACTCGGAGCACGCGCTGCCATCAGAAACACGCAATCACTTAGCATGAGTGTCCGCAGTTCCCAATTGGCGTTTGATGGTCTCCATATCAAAATACTCGTGGACGCGATCAATCTTGCCATTCTTAATATGAAAGACGAAGCAACAGAGGAAATCATACTTTTGCCCGGTAGGTTGGAACGTCATCGAAGGAAAGTCGGCCTGGCTGGTGAGCGTGCCAGACGTGCGGTATTCAAGGGAGGCATACTCTTCGTTCGCAAACAGGTTCACGAGCGTTTTGATCCTGCCCGGTGAAGCCGCCCAATGATTGGCCGCCAACTTAGCGATCCGATCTTTTCCCTTGATCGTATCGCCAGTAGGAACAATCAGCCATTCGATGTCATGATCGAACATGTCTAGCATCCGGGTTCATATCCTTGGTGAAGAGCGCGTCGAAGTAGCTGTGTATCATCCGTAGGTTGTCCTGAGTGCATTGCGTTCGCGCCGCGAGGTCGGATTCTGGAACGGAATTTGGATTCGTCTTCATGTCAGCTACGGGATTCATTTCAATATTCTCCATTCTCAGACGCAGCGTTCGACGATAGGAGCGGCGGGATAACCGTCGTGTGGCATGAGCGTCATTCGTCGGTGAGCGTTTCGATCGGCCCAAGACCAGTCATCCAGTCGATCATTGTGCGGAACGCGAGACCCATATTGCCTACTTGGCAGTGGTTCTGCGCTTGTTCCGCGCGTGTGAACAGGCGCGCGGCCAGTGAGCGTACATGCGTCAGGGTCGCAATCTGGTCGGGCAGCTGGTGCACAGGGACATAATGATCCTCGGCACCTGCCATCAGGAGTATGTCCTGGGTCAGATGGGACGAGATGCTAGCGGTTTCGTATTTCTGATAGTGCTTCATCATCTCGTACGTCGTCTTAACTCCAGTGTTGTGTATCGCCAATTTCACCATCCAGTCCAGAAGCAGGCTCTTGGTCATCGCATCGGCGAAGAACTTGTTGACGGTTCCCTCGTTGCCGGCGTCTAGCCATTCGAGAAGCTCTTTTTGTGCCGACGGGGGCAGAGGGCGAACGAAGCACTCGAGCCCGTTGGTCATAATGTCGTATGCGATTACCCGGCGCACCCTTGGCTCGAAGGCGGCAGCGCGAATGACCAGCCCGCCGCCAAGGGAGAAGCCCATCAACGTGACCGCGTCGAGGCGGAAGTAGTCCAGCACCGCTCTAACCGGCTTCTCCCACTCAGGACTCATCGTCAGGTGCGCCAATTCGAGCGCCGCTCCCTGGCCGGGGCCCTCGAATAGGATCGTGTCGTAGCCGGCGTCGCGAAAGACCAGCGCGGCGGGCAGCCATTCCTCGATGTAACTGTCGAATCCGCCGAATACGACAAGCGTGCCCTTAGGCTGCGCCGGGGTAAGGCGATAGGCGGGAAGCCAGCCGGTCTCAAAAGGAATTCTGCTATATGCAGACGGCGCAATTTGGAGATGGTCAAGGAGCAGATCGACAAAGCGCTGGCGTGTGGGCAGCTTGCGCGGATCGCTAAAGGACAAGAAGAACTCGGCGAGACGCAGATAGTAAGCCCCTTTGAGCACCTCGTGCCGGGCGAGCGCCTTTTCTCCCAAGTCGAAGATGATTTTCGTGAACGTCGGATAGTCGTCCACGCCGGCCGTCGCCTCGCGCATTTCAGTCAGCATGCTGTCGTCGCCGACCCAGCCATAGAAGCGGTTCAGTTGAAAATTGATGCTGATGTCGGGGTGCAACTCGTAATAGCCGATCGGAAACGAGAACGACGGGGAAGTGGACGGAGTTAATTCCCTTGCCGTCGTCTTGTCGATGACGGTGGGACCTGAATTCGTTTTCACCTCAGTCGCGAGAGTCATTTCAGTCCTCCTCATTTTGAATCGGCCTTTAAATATTTCTTGCCAGACTATGCTTTGTTCTTCTTGAAGACTTCATCCAACCAATCGAATTCGATCTGGTGTTTTAGGCTCGCGTTATTGAGTGCACAGTGAGCCTCGCCGCCATCTACAGCGCTAATCAGACGTTCCGACTTCGGGCAGGTCAGCTTCTTGTAGAACTTGTGGCCCGCAGTCATTACCAATGGCCCTTCGCCCTCGCAGGATATGTACAGGAGAGGACACGCGATCTTCCCCTCGAGTCCGGCCAGACTGTAACCGCCTAGGTTGTCATACAAGGCGGCTAGCGACTTCCCGGACATACCGCATCGGTCCTTGAAGTCCGTCACAAAGAGTTTGTTGAGCGGCTCAGTTAGGTCAACTTTACTCTCGAGGTCGTCACCATATGCCTTGTTTGGGTCGAGCTTCAGCATTGCCATGAGGACGGGCTTGAGTTCCGGTATCAGCGAATTCGCGATCACGGCGGTTATGCGCTTCTCATATGCTACGGCACGCGGGGCAAAGTATCCGCCCATGCTGTGTCCCGAGAGTGCCAGCCTCTTGGCGTCGACGTCGTCGCGGGACAGGACGTAGTCGACGGCGTATCGCGTTGGGACTTCCCAATCTGGGCGATATGTCAGATCAGGATCCAAAGTGTATGTGCCTTCTTGACCGGGACCCTCCCACAGAAACGCGTTGTAGCCGCGGCGAACCGCCGCCGCACCACCACCCCAGTAATACATCTCCTCGCAAGTCGTGTCGCCGCCCCCAATGATCATCACGGTAGGACGGGGGCCGCCGGTTGCGGCAGCGCGCATGAAATATCCAGGCATCGTCTTCCCGTCCTCGTAGGGAATACTGACGGGCTCGATCTGCGGATCGAACAGTCCCGCTGCTTGCCTGAAGCACGAGCGATGGCGGTTGTACATCGCGAGCTGTCGTGGGTCCTTGCTCTCGAGGTAAAAGAAGGCCGTCTTCCAATAGATGCTGGCTCGGAGAAAGGCCTCGCGTGCGCTGATAACATGCCGGCCGCTCAGGCACTCGTGAGCTATGCGCTCGATTCTTTCCGCCGTCTCGCTCCAAGCGGCCGTCCAGCCCTCTAAATCTCCCTCCACGATCCGCCTCGCCGTCGAGTAGACCTCACCAACGGCTCCGCCATCTCCATAGGCGCCGGCGGGCATAGCTCTGACGAGTTGGTAGTCGAAGTTTGATTTGAAGACTTGAGGCATCCCGGTCGAGGCGCTGAAAATCGCGCCAGTCGTTGTCGTCGGTTTCGCCGAGGCGGTCGCGGCGGCTGCTCCACCAGCAACACCTCTTGATTCGGAAGCTCGATTTGGATTCGTCTTCACTTCAGTCACGGGATTCATTTCAGTTTTCTCCGCTTCTTCTTGAAGCCGCGCTTCGCACCAGCTTTCTGCGTGGGTCTGATTGGCCTGGCATCGTGCCCCGAACTGTAGCGCGGCGCTAACGATTAAACTGTCCAATATGGAACAGTTTGACTGTTTTACTTTGCCCAGTATAATTGCAAACGCTCGTTTGCAAACACTGGTCTGCGCCATAACTTTTGTGAATGGCCTGCATCATTCATGGCAAACGTCACGCGTATAGCCCTTCCCGTGCCTGCTTGCACCGCCTCATGTTGCGCAGGAACTGAGGACTCTGTCGCTCAAGTGGACATTGCCAACGCCACGGTCTGGATTCCGGATTCGAAGACGGAGAACGGCGTGGCGGAAGTCCCGCTCACCCCAATCGCCGTCGATGCGTTTCGAAACCAACTTTCCCTTGCCGGACCAAGTGACTGGCTCTTTCCCAGCCACAGAACGGCGGGCCAACACTACAAATCCGCCAAGGGGATTTGGCGCGCAGCACTCCGTAAAGCGGGAGTTTCGTATTTTAGGATTTACGACCTCCGCTCGACGTACGCTACGCGTCTCAGTGCCGGAGGTGTAGCGGATGAATGGGTTATTCAATTGCTTCGACAAGGGGACTCTGGCGTATTCAAGAAATATTCCCAGATGAAGCTATCGATGAAACGCGAAGCGCTGCAGCAGATCAACCGCCGAGCCAATGAAATGACCATTGACGAGGCGCCAGCAGCCCCTGTTTACGGGGGTTTTGGTACAGTTTTGGTACAGTGATGACGGAAAGGCGAAGGAATGGATTTCGGAGCGCGCGGAAATGCTTTAGAATGAGGGTCACTCCAAACGTGGGCGTGTAGCTCAGCTGGGAGAGCACCTGCTTTGCAAGCAGGGGGTCGCAGGTTCGAACCCTGTCACGTCCACCATTTTGTTGGGAAAATCGCAGGTTGGCTTTACTCGCTGGTTGAGATTTTACCGCCGTTTTACCATTGAGGGTTAAAT
>Ga0182024_10011631_pt1 | contig 17616 bp, 10 predicted proteins | sample P32metaG_FD_120480 | JGI IMG/M metagenome (GOLD analysis project Ga0182024, IMG submission 120480) | Permafrost microbial communities from Stordalen Mire, Sweden - P3-2 metaG (Illumina Assembly) | ecosystem: Environmental > Terrestrial > Soil > Wetlands > Permafrost | place: Sweden: Stordalen... | reverse complement strand
GGAGTCACGAGCTCGAGATCGAAATGATGGCCCTGTTGCGGCAGCGCGTGGATGGCATACTGCTCGTAACGGCCGGGGACTATAAGTGGTCAGCGGAGAACGCTGCAGAGATCGCTTTGGGGCCGCCCGTCGTCTGCGTGGATCGTCTACCTCGAGGCTTGAATACGGACTCTGTATGCGTAGACGATAGTGGCGCAGCCGAACTCGGCATCAAGCATTTGATATCGCTCGGGCATCGACAAATTGCAATCATCACCGGTCCACTCACCCTCCGCAATGAGCAAGAGCGATTGCGCGGATATCGGCGCGCGTTGAAAGATGCCGGGCTTCCTTTCATGCCGTCTCTCGTCTGGTCTGCGAGCTTCGAGATGAACGAAATTCATTCCGTTTGTCAGCGAAGAATGTTGCGCCAGAGACCCAGGCCGACAGCGCTCTTCGCCACCAACGGCGTTACAGGATTATGTGCGCTGAAAAGCTTATACTCGCTCGGATTTACGACCCCGGAAAGTATCGCCTTTGTAACATTTGACGAACTGATTGCTGAAGACGTATTTCAACCGCGCATTACCTGCGTCGTGCAGCCCACATATGATATCGGACACCGCGCAGTGGAGGTGCTCTTTGAGCGAATTGCAAAAGGTGGCAGCAATCGAAAAACATCGAAAGTACGCCTACCGGCCAGCCTGGTTGTGCGCGATTCCTCGCGCCTTCAAGTGAACAAAAGGGCTCGGTAGCGGAATTCGGAAAGACTTGCATGCACGAGGTAGAGCGCTCCGCGGGCAAATATGCGAAGCACGCTGATGCGGCTTTTCCCGCTACACTGTATGCCGACAGGAAACGATACTCGCAGTCGCCCGGATAGCAGCGAAAACGATAGGAAGGCGAATCACATGCTGGACAAGAACCGGTTATTTCCAACTGAGCGAGCCGCTCGAGTCGTAGCCACAAATCTATACGAAGCAGTCAAAGATCTCCCCATAATCAGTCCCCACGGGCACACAGACCCTCGCTGGTTCGCCGATAACCAGCCCTTCCCGAATCCCTCAGCACTCTTCATTCAACCGGACCACTATGTCTTCCGAATGCTGTACTCGCAAGGCGTCTCAATGGAGTCTCTGGGAATCCCACAGGTTGATGGCCGGGAGCAAGCCGACCCCCGCGAGGTTTGGCGCATCTTTGCGAACCACTACTACCTCTTTCGCGGAACGCCTACCAGGCTTTGGCTGGACTTCGCCTTCAGCCGACTGTTCGAGCTTGAGGATCGGCTAAATCCGTCGAACGCCGACGAGTACTACAACATCATTGATAGCTTGCTGCGCCGGCCGGAATTCCTTCCCCGCGCACTGTACGACCGCTTCAAACTTGAGGCACTGGCAACTACCGATGCGGCTGTCGATTCGCTGGAACATCATCGTAAGATCGCGGCCTCGACATGGGGAGGCCGTGTGCTGCCAACGTTCCGCCCCGACGCCGTGATTGATGCAGAATACATAGGCTTTCAGCAGAATCTCGAGAGACTCGGCGAGGTATCCGGCGAGGATATTTCGAGCTACAAGGGCTATCTGAACGCTCTTCGAAAGCGACGTGCCTTCTTCAAAGAAAACGGAGCTACAGCAACCGATCATGGTCATCTGACCGCGATGACAGCAGACCTTCCTTTCGATGAAGCATCCAGCCTTTACCAGCGCATCCATTCCGGCAAGCCCAACACCGGAGACGTCGAACTCTTTCAGGCCCAGATGTTGACTGAGATGGCCGGCATGAGCGTCGAGGATGGGCTGACGATGCAGCTTCATCCCGGCTCAATCCGCAATCACAACAAACTGGTGTACGAGAAGTTCGGACGCGACAAGGGCGCCGATATTCCCTCACCCACAGAGTATGTGCGCAGCCTGCGTCCGCTGCTCTCGAAGTATGGCAACGAGCCCAATTTCACCTTTATTCTTTTCACTCTTGATGAATCCACTTACGCGCGCGAACTGGCGCCTCTGGCTGGACACTATCCCTGCCTGCGCCTTGGCCCGAGTTGGTGGTTCCATGATTCTCCTGAGGGCATGCTGCGCTTCCGCCAACAAACCACCGAGACGGCAGGCTTTTACAACACTGTCGGATTCAATGATGACACTCGCGCTTTTCTATCGATCCCAGCACGGCACGACGTTGCGCGTCGTATGGATTGCGCATATCTCGGTACACTCGTTGCCGACAACCGTCTCGATGAGGATGAAGCATTCGAACTCATACTCGATCTCACAGTCAATCTGGTGAAGAAGGCCTACAAGCTCTGAATCTGGAATGTATTTCAGTTAGTACTTTCGGACGAGCGCATCTGCGGCAATCAGCAGGTCCAACGCAGAACTTTGTCGAGCGGCATCCGCCAGATCAAACGGGCCACCCCACCAGAAGCCAAGCTGGTCATTTGAGTTCCGGTCGTTGCTCCAAATGAGCTCCGCATTAGTGTCGATGAACTTTCGATAATCGCGAATCGGAGAGCTACTGTTCAACAGCATGAGGTTGCGAACAAAGATTCCCTTGAACTGAGGAACATCGGCCCCATCGTGCGCATCATCCGGTTCGCCAAGTGCACCATGTTTGTCTTTGAGGCGCTCCATCGCGGCACCCGCGATCGCTTCGGCGAGCTTGATCAGAGTCGGATCGGGGTGTCCCGCCCGTTGCTCCGCGCGGCTCATCTCCACAATGCCTCCTAAAATCACTCCCTGGTTATAAGTCCACGTTCGCTTTCCGTTGTTGACGCAGTGAGCTGGGCTCGAAGTTTCCAGACCATCGTTAATCAGATGCGACTGATTGATCATGCCCGAGTCGCGAAACCACTGCCATTCCCGGCGCATCCATGACAGGTCCGTATCGCGAATGGCCTTATCGGTTTCTCGATTTGCAAGCGAAGCAGCAACCGAAAGAAAGAGTTCATTTTCGATTGCGTTCTTATCCTTCTTGTCCTTGCTCCACCACACGCCACCGCCGCACGTGTCATCCTCCCAACCAAGCTGCATGTCTTTGAAAATCGATGCGGCCTGTTGCAGATAACGAGCTTCTCCTGTCAGGTCGTAAACGTCGATCCATGCCAGCGCCCACCAGCCTTCGTCGTCGTAATACTTGTTGAGAAATCCCGGAGCGCCATCAGCGCCCTTCTGCGCCATCTCAAGAGTGTTTGCAAATATCGGCAGATATACGCGCGAGTGAGTTAGACGGCTATAGTTAGCCAAGGTTGTAATTGCGTTAGCGGAGTTCCACCAACCCGTGCTTCGGTAAATGCCTGTCGGCGGCGCATACCATTTCTGCAACTCAATGACAGCCTTCTGGCTTCGTGTTGACTGTCCTGAACCAGCCTGCGAATCCGCCTTAGCGTCGCTCACCTCAGTAGTAGCCGAACGCGCCCAAAGACAGATGCCGCAGCAAAGCACTAAGCACGCCGGAACGACATACCGAACCCATGAACCAGATCCGCGATTTCCGATCAACTTCACGTCCACCTCACTCAAGCGTTCTTCTGCAGCCATAGTCTCGAACTCGCAGTTCGATTGTATATGGGCAGCTCAGCTATTGAGTCGCGGTCCAGACATGATAGCTCGCGAATAGAAATTGCCCTCCAAGTACCAGCAACCACAGCCAGAGGGCAAAGCGAAGTGGGCGCCGCGGAATGGAGTTACTCAGCAGCGTGCCGGTGATTGCGCCGGCCACGCCACCCGCCGTGAGTTGGAGCAAGAGTTGCAGATTGGCAGTCGTCGAAAACCAATGTGCGCCGCTTCCAATGAGAGAAACGAAAAACCCGAAAGCGATATCGGTGCCGATAACTTGCGCCGGCAATAAAGGCGTCAGGCTGAGCAGCGCCGCGCTGCCTAGCGCACCTGCACCCGCAGAAGAAAAGCCCACTTCAGCGCCGACAGGAAACATCAGCCATGCCAGCAACGGGCTGCGATCCCGTCTCTCCGAATTCTGCTTCATCGAGCGGAAGGAGAAGATGATCTGCCAACTGGCAGTCGCGACAAGAATAGCGCCGAGGAGTGCATTGACTACATTCTGTGAACCTGCAGTAACAAGACGCTTCAACAACAATGATCCGATGATAACTCCGGGAGCGCCGCCGAGCAGCATGAACCCAAGCGTACGCCATGCGACATTGCGGCGAACGATCTGAGCGGGCACGAGAACCAATTTGATCACCGCAGAGAATGTCAGCCCAATCCCGACCGCAATCGGCGCAGGAACTCTGAGGAACAACACCAGAATGGGGACAGTGATCGTACCGGCGCCGACGCCAGTCAATGCAATGAAGAGTGCGATAACAAATCCAATAGCGTACTGCATAGGATGCCTCGGTAGTAGGTACTAACTCAATTCGCGGGTGCCGCCTCGATGTGAATGCCGCATTCCACTTTGCGGCCTGCCCAACGCCCTGATCGTGGATCGTTGGGATCGAGAGGCAGCGAAGTACATGGCTCGCAGCCGATCGAAGAATAGCCTCGTTCATACAATGGCAGCAGAGGAATCTCTAGCTGTTCGCAGGCGTACCAGACATCGCGCGTCGTCCACTCTGCCAGCGGCGCAAGCTTGAGCACCTGCTTGCCTCCAGGGAGAGTGAAGAGAGCGGACTCCTCAAGCGCAGCGCGGCTTTTTGCCTGTTCCCGCCGCAGGCCCGTAAGCCAGACTCGATATTCGCCGACCGCCTTGAAAAGCGGCTCGACCTTTCGCAATTTGCAGCACTGGTCAGGCGCGGACTGATACAGCAATCCGTGTTCAAGCTCCTGCTCTTCAACAGTCTTTGCTGGTAGCAAATTGATAAGGTTCAGGCGCCATTCGCTGGCGATTCGATCGCGATATTCGTATGTCTCGCGAAAGTGATATCCAGTGTCGAGAAAAAGAATCGGAATATTCTGGTCAAGCTCAAGCGCGAGTTTGGTCAGCAGAACATCCTCCGCCTGAAAGCTGCAAGTCAGACATACATCCGATGCGCCGGTAATCGCGTTCGTCAGCGCGGCTCTTACTCGATCCAGCTTCGTACCAACTTCGGTTTGAATCTCCGTGAAGCTCATAAGGCATCTGCCTTTCTCGAAGTGACGAGGATACCAGTACGTGAGAGGAACTCGTGAACCGCCGTGACTACTTCGTCCAGATCATCGGTGTTGAGGTTGAGTCGTTCATTCGCCGCACTGACGATAAGCGCGCTCGTATCGACCAGCGATGTGACCAGAGCAAGGATTCCAGAACGCGTATGCGATTCAACAACAATCGCCAACGCGTCAATATCCAGGCCGAGCGATGCGTTATCGATTCGACTCGTAACTGCGCCTTTTGCGAAGAGCGATCGCTCGACTGCATCGATTGCTACCGCTGAACCGCTCAACTCAATAGCTGCGCCACGATGTCGCCAGCGTGCTGCCCTCTCGTCTTCAGTGACCGGCCCAGATGCGACAGTCGATTGATCCGCATCGGCCACAGTATCACTCTCGAACCGCGTCACCATGCCGGCTGCGACCGTGCCGTTAGTTTGCGGATCAATGAGGATGAATGCCCCGGTGCTACGATTTTCCGCATATGCATCGATCGCGATCGGGCGAAGCAACTGGACCGTAACTCCGCCGATGCCATTCATCTCCAGCGTATGCGCTGGCTCTTGCGAAAGCGTGCCAATGTCTGTTCGATATTCGACAGTGGATACGAGCGCCGGTACAGTGTGGCTGGTGTGCTTGAGCAGATACCGGCGATTGCGTTCGAGCGGCCGTTGATCCATCCAGACAAGCGCAGCTTCAAAGCTTTTGACGATACTCGCCGGCGCTTCCAACGAAGCAATAAGATCCCCGCGGCTGATATCGAGTTCACGATCCAGAGTCAGTGTTACAGAGAGCGGAGCATGAGCTTCGGCAAGGTCACCGTCCCAGGTGACTATCCTGGCTACCTTCGCACTTCTTCTCGAGGGAAGCACAGTGATTGTGTCCCCGACTCGTATAGTTCCAGAAGCGATCTGCCCCGCGAATCCACGAAAAGTATGGTCAGGCCGAACGACTCGTTGCACAGGAAAACGGAATGGCTCTTCGCGAGTATCCACAGACGAAGGAAGTGACTCGAGCACCTCGAGCAGCGACGGTCCGTCGTACCAGGGCATCGCAGTCGATCGGTGGACGATGTTGTCGCCGGCGAGCGCACTGACCGGAATGAACGTAGCTTCAACAGGATTGCCCGTATCCGCAGCGATCTGATCCAGGACACGTTGGAAGTCACGCTCAATCGAGCGGAACGCGCTCTCGTCATAGCGGATCAGGTCCATCTTGTTCACGGCAACGAGAACGTGCCTCACCTTGAGAAGCGACGCGATATAAGCATGTCTGCGCGACTGAATGAGAACGCCCTTGCTGGCGTCGAGCAGCACCACGGTCGCATCTGCAGTCGATGCGCCCGTCGCCATGTTGCGCGTGTACTGCTCGTGGCCCGGAGTGTCGGCGATGATGAACTTTCGCTTTGCAGTTGAGAAGTAGCGATAAGCTACATCGATGGTGATGCCCTGCTCTCTCTCCGCGCGCAGACCATCTGTCAATAGCGCAAAATCAATCTGTCCGGGAGCAGTCGTTCCCTTCCCTTCAATGGAGCGTACCTGGTCTTCGTAGACTGATTGCGTGTCGTAGAGCAGACGCCCGATAAGTGTGGACTTGCCGTCGTCCACGCTTCCAGCGGTTGAGAAGCGGAAGAGGTCCTTCTCACGCTCGGAGTTCAGAAACTCCTCAATTGCGAAGCTGGGAGATGCGATCGTTGCCATCAGAAATAGCCCTCCCGCTTCTTGAGTTCCATCGAGCCTTCCTGGTCGTGATCGATCGCGCGATTGGCGCGCTCCGACGATCGAAAGGAAAGCAGTTCCGAAATGATTGCAGGTATCGTATCCGCGTCGGAACGAATGGCTCCAGTGCACGGACTGCAGCCCAGAGAACGCAGTCGCGACTTGACCATCTGCGGCTTCTCTCCGAGACGCGCAACAAACTCCTGTTCGATAGGCAGCAGGCCATCGCCGCGAATGTACATCGGTCGCTCTTTAGCAAAGTAAAGATCCACAACCGGAATGTTTTCTTCGTGGATGTACTGCCATACATCCATTTCCGTCCAGTTTGAAAGCGGAAAAACGCGAATGCTTTCACCCGGATGGATGCGCCCGTTATACAGATTCCAGAGCTCAGGGCGCTGATTTTTGGGATCCCACTGCCCCGCATCATCGCGGAAAGAATAAATCCGCTCCTTCGCGCGAGACTTCTCTTCATCGCGGCGGGCGCCGCCAAAGGCAGCATCAAATTTGTAATGCTTCAGAGCATCGAGTAGAGCCTGCGTCTTCAGAAGACCGCAGCAGCGTTTGGTGTCGAGTGCGATCGGGTTTGTGCCCGCCGCAATCGCGGATTCATTGCGCCAGACAAGAAGCTCCGCGCCCACAGAGCGAGCCATCTCGTCGCGAAAAGTCAGCATCTCGGCAAACTTGAATCCTGTGTCGACATGCAATAGTGGAAACGGAATTGGCGCGGGATAGAACGCTTTCTGCGCGAGACGCAGCATCACCGAAGAGTCTTTTCCGATTGAATAGAGCATCACCGGACGCTCAAATTCCGAAGCCACTTCACGCAGGATATGGATGCTCTCGGCCTCAAGCAGACGCAGATGGCTGAGATGAGGCGGAGCAGAATGACTCTCTGATGATGGTTGTGATGCTGCTTCGTTTTCTAAAACCGGCATGCAGACCTCATTGCTTCGAAGGTGATGCTGAATGCCGGAACGAAACGAAAACAAACCCGGCTTTTCAGCTACGGGTGTGTCGTCTGGATCAATTGTGTCTGGAGATCAGAGACTAAGAATTACACCCGTCGAATGTGATCGACAGGCAACAACAGAAGCGGCTTTGGAAGGCGCTAACCATGTGGACTGATGATAACAAACTTCTTTGACACACACAACCGACGCTCGCCGCCAAAGCCTCAGATCTCCCTGACACCGCTCAGAACAGAAACTTTAACGCGAACTGCAACTGGCGCGAGGTGGTCGCCGTCGCAGTCACCACACCTGCTGTAGGAGAGACCGCTACCGCCGTGTTTGGCTTCGCCGGGGTCGGTCCTGCGCTGAAAACCACCGCGTTCGGTGTAGTGAAATTGCTGTGATTCAAAACATTGAAATACTCCACACGAAACTGCGTTCGAACTCGTTCATGAATCGTCGTGCTCTTCAACAAAGAGAGATCGACGTTCGAGAGGCCTGGCCCAATGAGTGAGTCGCGGCTTGTATTGCCAAAGGTACCCGGATAGGGCGCCGTAAACGCATCCGGATTGAACCATGCGGTCTGGGTTCGCGAGTAGAGCTTACCGTGAAAATCAGGATTGAGCTGCGGACGCGCCGGGTTGCGTGAATCTCCATTACCGGTCGGATTGTAGCCAAGCTGTGGCGAGAACGGGAATCCGCTCTGCACAGTGGCGATCCCGCTCAAAGACCATCCGCCTGCGATGTCTTGCGCGGCGCTGGAGGCGTTGGCGAGCAGTGCATGGCCTCTGCCTACGGGAAGTTCCCACGTGCCGTTGATCGCGGCCGCATGCGTGATATTGGTTGCAGCCGGTCCGTAGTCCAGTTTGGGATTGCCCGGAAAGGAAACGAATGCAGGCGTGTTGGCTGACACGCTCGTGTTCCACGCAGAGCCATCGTCGAGATTCCTCGACCACGTATACACGCCACGCAATTGCAGTCCCTTCGAGAATTGCCGCCGCACGTCCAGCTCAAGCCCGTTGTAGTTGCTGATGCCTTGCGAAACCCACGAGGTCGAGTTCGCGAGGTTCGGATTGGCCAGCTTAGTCGTCGGATAGTAGATCGTGCCAGCGGCAAGCGAGCCAGGGCACGCGTCTGAGGGGCAGACCACTGAGGCGGGCGTGTTTTGATCCTCGGAGAGAATCTGATGATAGCCATGCGAACCGACGTAGCCCACTGTCAACGTCGTTCTCGGAGCGATCTCCTGCTCCAGCTTGAGTGTCCACGAAAGCACCGTCGGCGTCTGGATATTGCGCTGCACATTGCTGGGAGACACAAGCCCGGCCACATCGCCAGCAGCCAGGCTCTGAAGGGCGCTGACAGTCGTATTACTAAAGGAGCGCGTGGTGTTGAAAGGAGCAGCTTGGTCGAGCCGGTAGTCAAGCGTATCGAGCAGCGCGCGATGAACACCGAAGCTGCCCTTGAGCGCCGTCTTTCCCGTGCCGAACACATCGTACGCAATGCCGATACGCGGTTCAGGAAGAAACTTCGCCCGATTATCCGATAGCGCAGAACTACCTACAGTCGGCGTCGAGTTAATAACTCCATCGGTGAAGTCATAGTTCGAAGCGCGGCCCTGCGCCTCGTTCCATCCATTGGATGATTCGAAGCGGAACCCGGTGCGAATCTCCAGCCGCGGCGTAGCCTTCCAAGCATCTTCGATAAAACCTGCCGCGAAGAGAGAACGCCAACCTAGCTCGGTCGGAGCAGGCACAACAGTGAATTTCGAAACCGTTCCCTGCTCGAATGCAGCCAGCGTTGCGAACGACGCTTGGCCATACTGGTTCTGCGCCAGGAAGTCGTTCGATTGCAGCCGCTGCAGCCACACTCCGGTTTCAATCTGGTGCTTTCCATGAGTCCAGTAGACGTGTTCATCCACAGTGAAAAGATTTCGCGCTGTTATGTTATTGCTGCCAACATTGGCTCCTGCAAGCGTCACCTGCGAAGCGCCGTTGGAAGCAGTGCTGCCGGAGATAACAATGGAACCCACAGGGCCGTTGGCAACCCAGCCCGGCACTGAGCCATCCACAACACTCTGGAAGGCGAATGCCGCGCGTGAGTAGCCGAAACGCAGCGTATTAAGCAGACTAGGCGAGAATACGTGCTGCTCCTGCGCGCTGAGCACTTGCTCTCGAAGGCGCTCATAAATCGAAGAATAAGGATTCGCCGACGGCGTCGTCGCATCGCTGTCGTCAACCGTATACGCCGCAAAGAAGAGGTCTTTCTGCGTCAGGTTGGCATCGACCCGGGTCGTGCCAAAATCCTCGCGCACGTGTTGTGGGGGATTCGAAAAAGCTTCGGCGATGCCACCGCCAAGCTCTTTTGTACCGACCGGCCAGAGCGCGAGCAGAGGCTGCACACTGGCGACAGCCGCGGCTCTCGAAGCCGCATCCGGAACGAAGGTGACATCGCTGAGTCCAAGATGCTGCCGGTAGCCTTCGTAATTCGCAAAGCCGAAAAGCTTGTCGCGGCGCAGTGGACCACCGAGAGCGGCCCCATAATCGTTGCGTCCAAAGGCTGGAATCTGCGATTGATCAAAGTAATTACGCGCATCGAGTGCGCTGTTCCGGAAGAACTCATAAACGGATCCATGAATATCATTGCTGCCCGATGCCGTAATGATGGAGACCTGTGCGCCCGTCCGCTTGCCGTAGTTCGCGCCGTACGTATCGCTGACCACATTGAATTCACGAACCGCTTCTACCCCGAGCAACTGACCGCTGGTGCCTCCCGGAGTGACATTGATAAGCGACGCCCCCGTGTACTCGATTCCATTCAGCAGGAAGAGATTGTCCTGCGGGCGGCGACCGGAGATGGAGTACATATTACCAACCGAAGAGTTGGACGTCCCTACGCCACCCGAGCGCTGGGTTGTGTAACTGACAGATGCTGGATTGAGTTGCAACAACTGGTCAAAGCTGCGCCCGTTCAACGGCAGCTCCTTTACCTGCCGCTCATCGACGAGACCCTGAGACTGCAAGGTCGAGGTATCCACTGAAGTCGGCGTGTCGACTACGGTGACGACCTGCTCGACACTACCGAGGCTCAACGCGAGATGAAGTTCAATGCTCTGACCGACAGTCAGGCTGATGCCTGTCCGTCTGAGTGGCGCAAATCCATCATGAGTTACAGATACGGTATAGATTCCGATGGGAATCGAGGGCGCAGAGAATGACCCCGAGTTGGACGAAACCAGATGACGAACGCCGCCAGTCTCTTCGTTCTTAATCAGCACTTCAGCACCGACAACCGAGGCTCCACCGCCGTCTACGACGTCGCCGGCGATCGTGCCCCCGACCAGTTGCGAGTACGCTGGATGCACCGACGTCAAGGCCAGTGTCACAGCAAACAAAATAACCAAATAAATGAACCGGCGCCGAAGAGCCACGATAATTCTCCTTGCAGATGAGTCAGTAAAAGGAATGATTCGGTGGAGACGAGAGCGGCTTGGAATTAGCGGCTACAACAACAGTGCAGGGCGCCGAGGTCGCAGGAGACCAGCGTGGCGACAACATATAGATGTGGGAAGTTACTCAAGTCCCATGCTCCAAAAATCACTGTTGAGTTGGTTTACTACTGCCAATCAGGCGATTGGCGGCAAATCTTTGCGAAGTCTAGCGCGGACAACAACAGGCAGCGTGCGCCTGGGAGGCGCAACAGCAGATAGTCTCGACGCTGATCACAACGATCATCATCAAAAAGTACCATAAAGCGAAGATAAGGGCAAGATTCAGCCTCTAATGGCGCGTTTCGGCCCGGATCAGGTGCACCGTTCTACTTGCCGCCGTTCGCATTCATCTTCGCGCGCATGCGCTTCTCCGCATCGGCGCTCCAGTATTTGCAGTCGAGGCGAAAAAAGACCGAGGTGTAAGGGATCGTCATATTCGTCTTCAGCACGAGCACGTGAAATGTTTTTCCCGCCTCATCAATGTCGGCAAGCACTCTTTCGTGAGGCTGAGATTGAACTTCATTCCCTTGCAAAATCTTGGCTATTTGCGCTCGATATTTTGATACCCCGGGCGCATCCTCGTCAGGAACGAACGGCAGTTCAGCATCCATGTAAACCAGCGGACGCACATGGATGGAATGATGAATGGCGTCAAGAACAGACTGCACCACAGCGAGTTGATCGGCGTTGGTCTCGATGGTCTCAACTCCCGGCGACGTCTGGAGGGGATAGGCCGAATCAACCACAAGAATCCAGTTACGATGGCCAAGCAGCGGCATAGCCTTCGCGACGCGCACCTTCCAATCGGACCCCGAATTCTGCGCAGAAGCATGACTTACCGGATAGAGAACGATAAGAGCGAATAACAAGAGAGCTTTGCGCATTGGAGGTGTTCCTTTCAGTTCTTGATACGTTGCGAAAGTAAAAGCAGAGTGTCTCGGCAACGACTTATTGCGCCACGATCTGCAACGCATTGCCCGCGTCCACAACAACAGCCGACGCGAATTGAATGTGAGTTCCGCCATCTTCCGGCGACAGCGTGTACGCTATTTCGCGGCTTCCACTCATCACTCTCAACCTGCCGGCACCACCCCCGATCGACGTATGAACTGGACTGACGTTCCCTATCATCCCTTCATTGAGCGACACCGCGCCCGCAACAGCGCTGAGAGTCAGACCACGAGAAGAGAGCGCAAAGTTACCCCAGGCGACAGGCGTAGACCAGAAGCATCGGAAGTCGCCGGTGTTCATCTTAGGCGCAAACTCCATGCGCCCCTTGCGCCCGTCGTAGCGGAAGCCCGAGAGCACAGGTATCGCAGCCCAGCTTGCCATAGCGCGTGCGTAGTGACGGCCATATTCAGTTTCGTCAAAAGGATTAGCCTTCTCCCCGTCGTAACGGCGGCGAATATTCCCGATGCACTCAATGCCTTCGTTGACCATGCCGTTGGCCATCATCAGGGCCGCCGCAGAATACTCAAAGCCGGTCATCACTTCAGCGTAATAGGGCATAGGCACCTCAGGCCTTGTGCCTTTTGTGAAGTCGCAGATCACCATCGCTGCCTCGTCATTCAATGCATACACACGCTGCACGCTTGCGTGATGAACCAGGCTTCGCTTGTAGTTATAGCGATAGATAGAGTCGAGCGTCTTGCGGATATGATCCTGATCGAGAAGATTTCCGAGCCCCGCGACAGTAGCCATATACTGGCCGACCAACTGATCGATAAGACAGCCGTCGCCAAATTGGAACTGTGGATGCAACGTATCTCTCGTCCCCATGCCAACCTGCAATCCACTCGCGATCTTATCCTGAGGAATGCCGCGGATCTTCTGCACGTAGTATTCGCCGTTAAAGAGATTGGCATCGATCCAGCGGCTTCCCTGCTCGCCAATCCTGCGGCAATCACCGGCAAAATCGGCATCGCCCATGGCATCTGCCATCACGGCCATAGCCCGTAAAGCAGCAAGGTACCAACTGCTGCACATAGGGTTAGGCCCATAAAATTCGACGTCGTAAGTATTATGCTGCACCCCATCCATAACGCCAGACTTGCGCTCGTCCCAGCCACCAGGCCTCCATGCATATGCCAGAGCTCGTTTAGCCGCTGGCCATTGGCGGCGCAACCAATCATTGTCTCCATTCAATACCCAGTCGAAGTAGAGCTTGACGATCTGTCCCATCTGACCATCCGCCGCCGCAGCCCCCCAATGTTCCTCGCCTAGTGGAAGCTTGTGGCGAAAATCCATGTGGCCTTCCGCGTCGGTAGCGTATCCAAAGTTTGTCTCCCGCATCGACCGGGCCAAAGTCGGAAACAAAAACTGAGTCGCGACTTCATAATTCCAGACGTGGGAGCACGTGCCAAAACCAAGACCTCCCCGGTCCCCGCAACCCTCAAATCCATGAAAGCTGCCATCACCGATGCGAAAACTCGTGTTCGAAACGAGCGTGCAAAGATTGGAGCTGGCCGCCTCTTTGACTACGTCGGGAAGCGTGGAATGCTCGAGCGCGGCAACGAATTCTCGCGTTCGCTTCTCAAGCTCTGGCAGGTGCACCGCAGCATATTCAGCCACCGCCCAGGCATCGGCATCCTGCGTCGCATAGTAATTTCCAAGCAACGCCTTCTCTTTGCCTTTCGGCGCATCCCATCCGCATCGCTCAGGGGTGCGGTTGGCAAAGTGCCACGCAAGCAGAAAACGAAACGCCCGCGTCTCTCCCGCTGGTATGCTCTGCCGGATGGACACCGAACCCACCGGCGTCGATGGTTCGATAGCAGTACCGAGCGCGCCGGTTCGGGCGAATTCCTCAAACCAGAAGTGCTGCGGACCAACTCTCCAAATACTTCCGCCATGCCATGCAGGCAGCAACTCGGTTGTCGCACCAGCCACGGGCAACGCAGCAAGCACGAACGAACCATGCATCGGATCATCCGCTGCCAGCGAAGGATCGGTCATCATCAACCCGCTCAACTTATCCGACTTACGCGGCTCGTTCCTCCGGCTACCGGAATTCCCTATGGGATTCGAGATCGACCAGGCCACGACAACCTCAACCGCGGCCGCACTCGGATTGCGAATCTCGTAAGTCAACACGGCGCACGGCAAACCGGAAGCATCCGCGTCCAGAGGCTGAAATGGAGAGAACGCGTCGAGCACCACATGCACCGGGCAATCTGCATCCTCAAAGTCGATCCTCGAAACAGGAAAGGAACCGAAAAACTTCGCTTCCGACAGGCGCGGCAGCCCCGGCGCGTTTGCAGAGCCAAGCCCCTCCTGATGCAAATCGTAAGGAGGCAGCAGTCGGCGCTCAAGCACAACGCTGTACGGAGCATCCTTGGCGCCTCCCACCCACATACTCGGAAATGAATACTCAAGACCGTTGCCGATATCCGGACGGTTGAATATCTGCCAATCCTGCAGATTCCCGCGGCCCCCCAGTCCGATACCACCCGTGCCAATACCGCCGAGAGGACAGGAAATGCGTGCCAGATTCCGACCGGTATGCACACGAGGAAATCCAATCTCACCCTGTTGCGCAGGGCCAGAATCTCTCTTGGGAGCCTTCTGCGCACTCGGATCAATGGGAGAGGGCGAAGCCTCCCCGTGCAACTCGGCATCCGCTGCAAATCCTGCAATTGACGCCGCTACCGCTGTCTTGACGAAGTCTCGCCGCGACGGTCCCATTGGCCTGTTGATCAAATGCCTCTCCTTGATTGCGAATTCCAGTAAAAGCCATCAGACAATCGGATGTCTAGCAGCCACGGTAGTATTCCCGCAAGATGCCTAGAAGAGCCACGCGGAACCAAGTCGAGTGTACGGAGACAGGCGCAGAGGGTACACTTCTTTTGCAAACGATTTCACCAGCGAGTCTACCCATCGACATGCTTCGAAGCTTTAGCCTTGTATCCGGATTGGCGCCCGGCTTGATTCTCGCGTCACTCATCGTTGGCCTGCCCATCGCCGGCAATACGCAGGGCCAGCCGCAAAACATTGTCATCACGCGCGGCGACAGTACGATCGTTCTTGAGCCCTATGCGCCCAACGTGATGCGCGTGACGCTCAGTCTGCTTAAAGATCAGGCTACCGCTGCCCCAGGCTACGGAATCACAGCCGCGCCCGCGCCCGATGGATGGACCTACGCCGAAAGCGACAGTGCCGATACCTACCGCTCTCCACGCATGGTAGTAAGTCTGCTCGGCGGCCATGGGCATGGAGCCACTGCGGCAGCAAAGCCGGCAGAACTGACAAACGTGCAGAAGACTCAGTCTTCGATCGGAAAGTTCTTCAACGGCTCCGCGCCGTGGGCGGATATTCGATTCAGCACCCCTGACGGCAAGCTGTTGCTGGAGATGAACGGCTGGCAGATGTCCGTACCCAACTATAAAGATGGCAACGCCCAGATTCTCAACGACAAGCGCCCCACAGACGACCCGTTCTACCAGGTTGGCGCAAGCTTTGCCTCTCCCGCCGACGAGCATTACTACGGCCTCGGACAGAACCAGGAAGGCTTTCTCGATCATCGCGGCCATCCCGTTAGCTGCTGGAACAACTACACCGCGCCTGCGGGACCGACGTGGTGTATTCCCTTTGTGGTGACCAACAAGGGCTACGGCATGCTGTGGGATAACCCGTCGCAGACGACAATCGAACCTGGTTTCAACGAGCAAACCAGATGGACCTCGCAGGTGGGTAGCCGGGTTTCCTTCTTTGTAATCGCCGGCAATACGACCGATGAAATCTACGCAGGCTATCGGCTGTTGACCGGTGCGACGCCGCTGCTGCCCAAAGCGGCCTACGGCTACATCCAATGCAAACAGCGCTACATCACACAGGACGAAGTGATGAGCGTAGCCAAAGGCTATCGCGACCGGCATCTGCCTGCCGACGTGCTCGTGGTCGACTGGTTCTACTACACAAAGATGGGCCAAATGGACCTCGACCCAAAGAACTGGCCCGATCCCAAGGCAATGAATGATGAGCTCCACAACATGGGCTTCCAGACGATGATCAGCGTCTGGCCGAGATTCGTGCCGGAGTCTCGCTACTACGACCTTATTCATAAGAATGGCTGGTTTGAGCAACTCGCCGACGGCACGCCAACTAACGGCCTGCCATACGATCGCGCTGGTTCCGACATCGACACCACCAATCCCGCCGCCGCCAAATGGTACTGGGAGACAGTTCGCGACAACATACTAAGTAAGGGATTCGATTCGTTGTGGGCCGACGAGACAGAGCCCGATCTGCCTCCGAACGGCAGCTACTATCACATCGGTCCGGGCACCCGTTACTACAACGTCTATCCGCTCTTCCATACCGGAGCCCTCTACGATGGCTTCCGCCGCGATACAGATCATCGCGCCCTGATCCTCTCGCGCGACGCATATCTCGGAGTGCAGAGTAAGGGCACAATCGTCTGGTCCTCGGATATTCATGCGACCTGGGATACGCTCAAGCGGCAGATTCCCACCGGTCTCGATGCAACAGCCTCCGGCCTCGCCTACTGGAGCAACGACACCGGCGGATGGCAGTATCTTCCACAGGTTCATAAGCCAGCCCATCCACCGTTGCTCGATCCATCGGACGCTCGCGACAACGTCGGAGGCTATGACGACTATCCCGAACTCTATACGCGATGGTTTGAGTACGCGACATTTCTACCTATCATGCGTACGCACGGCAGCCGCAACTTCAACGAAGTATGGAGTTACGGCAAGCAGGCAGAGCCCATTCTCGAAAAATACCTGAAACTGCGCTACGAACTGATGCCCTACATATATTCACTGGGCTACTCGACTTATCAATCAGGCGCGCCGTACATGCGAGCGTTGTTCATGGATTTTCCCAACGATCCAAAGGTCGCCGATCTCAAGGATGAGTACATGTTCGGCCCCGCGTTCCTCGTGGCTCCAGTGAGCGATCAGGGAGCAACCAGCCGCGAAGTGTACCTGCCCGCAGGCGCGGACTGGTACAACTACTGGACGAACGAGCGAATGCACGGCGGCCAGACGATCACCGTGAAAGCCCCTATCGATACGCTACCCCTGTTTGTCCGGGCGGGTTCCATAGTGCCGCTAGGAGTTCCGGTCCTGAGCACCAATGAGTCGCAGGCACTCTCCAAAGTCCGCATCTATCCCGGCGCCAACAGCAGCTTCACCCTCTATCAGGATGACGGAAGAACTTATGCCTACGAGAAGGGCGAGAACAAAATTACCCAACTTCATTGGAACGACGCAACTCGAAAGCTAACTCACAAAGGCGCAGCAGCATGGCCAGGATCGTTCGACTCTCTTGTCGATGTCGTAAAAGCGAAATGAAGTCCGCAACGGACCACTTGGAGCATTTTCGATTCAATTGTAAACACAACTTCGGGTGCCCCATCCTTTGTGCGC
>Ga0182024_10011630_pt1 | contig 17617 bp, 12 predicted proteins | sample P32metaG_FD_120480 | JGI IMG/M metagenome (GOLD analysis project Ga0182024, IMG submission 120480) | Permafrost microbial communities from Stordalen Mire, Sweden - P3-2 metaG (Illumina Assembly) | ecosystem: Environmental > Terrestrial > Soil > Wetlands > Permafrost | place: Sweden: Stordalen... | reverse complement strand
TCACGAGTTCGCCTGTCTGATTAAGGGGATTCGATCGAATCCGCAACTCTGGCGCCCGCGGCACCGGGCGCGCCGGCCCGGGAGAGGCCATGTGTATTGTGCAAGTGCCGCTACATCAGCAGCTTATGTCCCCGGCGGGAATCGAACCCACATTTAAGGTTTAGGAAACCCTCGTTCTATCCGTTGAACTACGGGGACGGGCAAAGGTCGCGCTGTCTTGGGACGGGCGGAGTATATGACATGGGGAAATCGGGTGCGCACCCCCTTTTTTTAGAACCACACCAGAATGCAGCCTTGGGGTGCGACCCTTAAATCCGGCTTTTCCGATGAGGGGTTTGATGGTATCCATCCTGTGTATGAGTGCACGGGAAATCATTGAAGAGCTTCAACGATTGACTCCTCAGGAGTTGCTTGAAGTCGAAAATCGCCTCCGAGAAGTGCAACGGCAGAATGGCGCCGAGGCGGCTGACGTACCGGTGCGCTGGGGTGCGGCATTGCTTGAAATTGCGGGCACCGCGGAAGGTCTTCCGCCGGACTTCGCGGAGAACCACGACCACTACCTTCACGGCACTCCGAAGCAGTGAGAGCGGTTTTTTGCCGACGCGGCCTGCTTTATCGCCCTTCTGAACCCGGCGGACAATTTCCACCCGCGCGCCCTGGAACTCGCGCGCCGGCCACCAGGCCCGCTTGTCACGACCTACTGGATTCTGGCCGAAGTGGGCGACGCATTCAGCCAACCAGGGCACCGCGCAAAGTTTGCGCGTCTTCTCGAACTTCTCGCATCCACACCGGATATCGAAGTGCTGCCTCCGAGCGTCGAGCAATTCCGTGCGGGCGCAGCGATTCACGGGAGCCGCCCGGATAAGCGATGGTCGCTTACCGATTGCGTTACGTTCTCTGTCATGAAAGACCGTAGCTTGGTCGATGCGCTCACTACGGATTCTCATTTCGAGCAAGCGGGCTTTCGCGCCCTGATGCGGGCCGCGGGTTGAACGCCATTTGAGAGTTTTGGCAGCGGCTTGCGACAGTAGAGATAAGCGGCGAGGCACGTGGAAGTTTTCTTAGACTTCCGTATAACGTATTGCCCATGCCAATTATCCAGTCCGCCTTCCATCCACCGCTCTTTCTTCGCAATGGACATGCGCAGACGATCCTGGCCGCGCTTTTGCCGCGCCGGATAGAGTTGCGGGTTGAGCGGGAGCGGGTGGAATTGCCGGGTGGAGATTTTCTTGATCTGGATTGGGCGCGGGGCGGCAATAAGCGTCTGGCGATACTCTCGCATGGGCTCGAGGGGAGCAGCGCGAATAAATACATCCGCGGGATGGCGGCGGCGCTTATCGCGGCGGGTTGGGATGCGCTGGCCTGGAACTTTCGGGGTTGTAGCGGAGAGCCAAATCGCCTGGTGCGGTTCTATCACAGTGGCGAGACGGGGGACCTGGCGTCGGTCATTGAGCGCGCCGCGGGCGCCTATCCGCGGATCGCGCTTATTGGTTTTAGCCTCGGTGGCAATATGACGCTGAAGTATCTTGGCGAGCCGCAGGTTCATCCCGCGGTAATCGCCGGCGTTGGCATTTCAGTGCCTGTCGATCTTGCGGCAAGCAGCCGCGCACTTGATCGGCGCTGGGCCAATCGCATTTACCTAAGGCGATTCATGGCCAGCCTCATTTCCAAGGTCCGCGCAAAGGCCCTGCTTTTTCCGGATCAACTTGACGTCGCCGGAGCCGGACGCATCCGCACTTTCGCCGAGTTTGACGGCCGTTACACGGCACCGCTCCATGGCTTTCGGGATGCTTCGGATTATTGGACGCGCTCGAGCGCGCGCCAGTATCTCCAGCGGGTGGCGGTGCCGACGCTCCTGCTGAATGCCCGCAACGACCCGTTCCTTGCGCCCGAGTGTTTCCCGTACCCTGAGGCGCGGGAGAATCCGGCGCTCTTCCTCGAGACGCCGGAGTCCGGCGGACATGTCGGATTCCTGGATTTCGCGCACGGTCTTCAGCCATGGTCGGAACGCCGGATTGTCGAGTTTCTAGCCTCGCCGGGCGCCAGCCGTGAGGTGGGCTCGAATGCGAACGCCGGACATTCGGATTGTTTGTCGCGCGATATGCGCGGATGATGGTAGATGACCGCCATGGAACATTCGGATAAAAACGCTTCCGCCCCCACGGATGAGGAAATTGCGCTCACTGCATACCGAATCTGGCTCCAGGAGGGGTCTCCCCACGGACGGGACCGGGAGCACTGGTTGAAGGCCAGGGAACAATTGTTCGCCGCCAGGGCCAAAGAGAGATCAGCGGCGGACAATCATTCCTGAATGACTGTGGGTGGGAGCCATGCGGTTTCCGGGACAGTATGTTTTCAGCGGGGAGTTCTCCCGCAGAGGCGCTGAGGCGCGGAGATTTTTTACGTACCATTCAGGCTCTCGGCGTCTCAGCGCCCCCGCGACAAGCTCTGGGCCTTGAGCCTGTCGAAACGGCTCCGCGCGAGTCTGTTCTTTCTGATAGTCGCCCACTGGAAAGAGCGAGGAGCCACCGAAAGCGCTCTAGCTGCCTGTTGCGGAGGGAGATGGCGTCTCTGTCCCGGACGACGCCGGAGTTGCGCTTGGGGCTGGGGTGGGTGAAACCACGGGGCTTGCAGCGGCGGTGCCGGTTGCTGGCGGGTTGTGCATGAGAGGCGGGGTCGGGGCCGGGGGCATCGTGGGCGCGGAGTTGAGCGGCTGGATCGGCATGGGGGCGGCCACCGGAGCGTTCTGCACCGGCGTCGCCTTGGGCGCCGGGGATTCTTGGGCCAGTGGCTCCGGCGCTTGATCGCAACCGGAAATCAAGGCGGCCAGAGATAGTGCGAGGACTCGTTTCATGATGGCGCCTGCCCGCCTCGCAACATACTCGCATATCGCGCGCGGCATCCAGCAGATTCAACGCGGACTTGCCGCATTCGAGATTGCTCCCTCGGGGTGTTTGGAGCAAATATTGGCCAGGACATGCCGTTCAAGAATCCCGAAGATCAATCCCCCGTCCCGGCGACCGCCGGCGCGGCGAGGGCCATAAAGAAGGGGCTTGGCGCGTGGAGCGCGGATACCTCGCCCGCCGAGCTGAGCCAGTTGCGCCTCGGCTGGTACTACGACTGGAGACCCTTCCCAAAGATCGCGCCGGTTCCGGGCGTGGAATTTGTCCCGATGTTCTGGAGCGGCGCGGACGTGACAGACGAAAACCTTGCCGCGGTCAACCAAAGCGCGGCGACGCACGTGCTGGGATTCAACGAGCCAGACCTCGAAGGCCAATCGGGAATGACCCCGGACCAATGCCTCGAGCTTTGGCCGCGGCTCATGACGCTCAAGCAGCGCCTCGGCAGTCCCGCCCCGGCAAAATACACATGGCTCGAGAAATTCATGTCCCAGGCGGAGCGGCGGGGCCTGCGGGTGGATTTTGTTTGCCTCCACAGATATCCGGACATCAGCAACCCGGGCGCCGTGGATGAGATCGCGGCAATGCTTGAAGAGGCTTACGATAAATACGGGCGGCCCATCTGGCTCACGGAAAGCGGCGCCGCGGATGTGACCGCATGGCGCCAGCCCCAGCTCAGCACACCGACGCCTGAGATGGCGGAGAATTTTTTGAAGAGACTCGTCGCACTGCTCGAGCGCCTCCCGTACGTCGAGCGGTATGCGTGGTTTGCCGACCGGGCTGACAATGAATACAAGCTCGGCAGCATCCTTGATCCGCATGCCCCAGGGCTCACTGCGATTGGGGAAGTCTATCGGGATGCTGTTTGAGCGTCCGGGTTCGGCTCCCCGGGCGGGAGCGTTTGCTTCTTCAAATCCGAGATATTATATCCGCCGTCCTTTTCGAGAACGATCAGGAAATCATGGTATTCCTTGAGCGTGCTGCGGTGCCCGACGCTGACATAGGAGATACCCGTCTCCAGGAGCGCCCGGTAGAGCAGTCGCTCGTTTTGCTCATCCAGCGCGCTGGTTGCCTCGTCCAGGAAGGCGATCTGCGGTTGGTTAAGGAAAATCCGGGCAAATGAAATGCGCTGCTGTTCGCCCAGCGAAAGTATATTTGACCAATCCTCGACCCGCCCGAGATCGCCCTCCACGCGGTCCATCACCTCCGTTAGATTCACCTTTTTCAGCGCCTCGATGATGATGCGATCATCGACGCCTTCCGGGTTGCGAGGGTAGAGCACCTCCTCGCGCAGGTTCCCCTGGATCATATAGGGGCGCTGCGGCAGGAAGATCAAAAGATTGATATTCGGCCGCTCGATGGTCCCTTGTCCGCTCTGCCAGAGGCCGGCGATCGTCCGCAGCAGGGAGCTCTTGCCAGCGCCGCTATCGCCCATGATCAGGACGCTTTTGCCCGGCGGGAGTGTGAAGCTCAGGCCGCGCGTGAGGGTTTTTTGCCGATTGGGCGTTTGGATCGTCAGGTTGTTCAGGCAGAGCCCGCGCGCCCTTTCATTTACTTCAATGGCGGGCTTTCGCTCGGCCTGGAAATCCTCGATGTCGTATTCATCCAGCTCATCCCACAAATCGCCGAGACGATTGATGGCCGCGGAGAAAGTGGCAAGGCCCTCGAACTGTGTGACGATGACACTCATGGCCAGCAGAACCTCGGCAAACGCCCCCTGGGCCTGGGTTACGACGCCGTACTCGACGCGCTTCTGGATAAACAGGGGCCCGACGATCAGCACCGGCACGATGAGCGCGATATAGTTATAGCCGTTTGTGAAAAAGCCGAGCGTCCTGTGCCAGCCGATGATCCGCAGCGTGTTATCGATAACCGCCGCGAACCGGGCCATCAGGTTTGGCTGCTCGCTCTTCTCTCCGCGGAAGAATGCGATGCTCTCCGCGTTGTCCCGCACGCGGACCAGCGCATAGCGGAAGTCCGCCTCCTTCTGAAACTGCCGGAATTCCAGGCCGACGAGCCGTTTGCCGATCAAGATAGAGATGGCGGTTCCCGCGGCCGCATAGGCTATCAGCACCAGCGGCAGTATCCGTGAGATCGTAAATAGAACCCCGGTGAAAGCGCACAAGGTCACCGCGGAGTTTATCACCGTAAGCACATACCCGAGCACGCTGGTCGTAAATGACCGGACATCCTCCTGGATGCGCTGGTCCGGGTTATCCACGCGGTCGGAATTGCGCAGCCGGTAATAGGCCCGGTTGAAGAAGAATCGGCTCACCATGATATTGGTCATCCAGCGCCGCCAGAGCAGCGCGAGCCGCTCGGCGCAATAGCGATAAAAGACGCCTACGGGCATGGCAAAGGCGAACGAGGCAAGATAAACCCACAGGTGCCGGTAGAAGCCGGCGGCATCCCGATCCACGAGCGAGGAGATGAAATCCCGCCCCGCGTAACTCACCAGCAATTGCGCAAGGCCGACGACTCCGCTGAGGATGAGCAGCAGCACCACGAATATCCGCGTCTCGTGACGCGTGCCATAAAGGAAGAACGCCTTCGCGAGTTGGGCGAACCTCCTCAGGACGACCAGGCGGTAGGTTCGTTTGTCGGCGGGTTTTGCGGTCATTTAGGGGAGGTCGATAGTTTTGGTCCCGCCTTTCCATTTTACCACCAGTTTTACGGCCTGGGTTGCCGTGGCATTGATGACCGGTTCTTCCGCGGGACTCTTCCGGCTGGCGCATCGCAGGTCAAGAGTCGCATCCGGCCCAAAGGGGTATCGGTCAACCCCATGCTCATCGAGGAGCCTCACATTCCAGGTCAGCTCATTGCGGCCGACTTCCGGGCGGAGGCCGAAGACGGTCTCGAACAGGATTGAGATGGGGATCAGGCCGGCCCACCCGACAAAGTCCTTCATGGCCGGCTCCCCCGGGGAGGCCGATTCGGGCGCGTAGTTCTCCCACAGGGTTCCAGTCGCGTCGAAGACCTTGCCGACGTTCTCGATATGATTGAGCCCGATCTCGTGCGCAAGGTCGTGCTCGCCGGCCGCCGCCAGCCCTCGCAGAACCATGTAATTGGTCGGGGCCCAGACGGCGCCCCGCCAGTATCCCCCCTTGCCATCGTACGCGGGATCATCGGCGGATAGTGTGGGCACCCGGTGCGGCCGGGCAAACTCACCGGCATTGCGGAGATGCTGGATGAATGGGTCTAGCCGCTCTTTGGGAACCGCCTCCGCCAATAGCGCCCAGTAGGCCCCTATTGTTTTTGTTTGGGATAAGCCGCCGTCCCGGAATCGGTCGTAATAGAATGCCGTGCGGTCATCCCACATTTTACGGTTCGCAAATTCAATGAGCCGCTCCGTTTCCGCTCGAAGTTCGCTTGCCTCATCACCACGGCCAAGCTCGTCCGCCATCCATGTCAGGAGCTTGTTTGCAAATATCTGCTGCAGCGTGGTGTCGATCCACGACATGTGGCCATGGTCGAATGAAACGTGATAACCCCGGGGCAGTCGCGGCTGGTTATCCATCCCGCACCCCCACCCGCTCGACCAATAGCTGCCATCCGGCCAGGTCCGGTATGATCGCAGCCATCCGGTATAGGCCAGCAGGACGGGAAATACGCCGGCCAGCCGGCGCTTGTCCCGAAAGTGAAGGTAATACTCCCATTCCGCCCAAGGCATGAGATTTGGACCGGTGCTCGAGGGATCGAAGCGCTCAAACCGCTCTGTCCCGTCATTGACCGCAATTTCGCGGCAGATGAAACCGTCCGCATGCTGGCGGGTATAGAAATTGTCCAGGGTGCGCTGAAAGCTGAATGCCCGCGAGCCGTAGCGGCCGAACATTGTCATGAAGGCTGAGTCCCACATGAAGGTGCAATGGTTGAAGGCCGTATCGATGAAGTTGGCAATCAGCGGGCTTTGCGGCGGTGGTTGCCGAAGGTTGCGGAAAGCGATTTCCCAGGCTTTCCAGTAACAATCGATAATCCGCCCGTGGCCGTGCCACCGCGGGGATGGCAGCAAATGTTTTGAGGAGCCAAATTCCGGCAACGAGGCCTCTTCCCGAGGGAGCGTTAAAAAAATGTTCTCATCGACCAGGCGATTGCGAACATGGGTATCGGGACGCCCCATCGGCCTTGAGCTTAACCTCCGGCTGCGCCAAAGCCAAGCAGTTCCAGAAGGACCTGGGCGTGAATCCGGTGCCCGAAATCGTTGGGATGATTCACGCCGTTTCCAGTCAGGTCGTGGTAGGACTTGACCTTGAGCATATCGGCCCAGAGGCTTGTCAGATCGGCGAGCGCCACGCCCGTCCCGCAGAGCGACTCGAGCGCGTCCCGAAAAAGAAGAAATTTTTCGGTCGGCGCGTAGTTCCACTCGGGATTGCCAAGCGTAGAGGAGACCAGGATGATTTCGGTCTCGGGGTTGCGCCCCCTGACGACGTCGAGTATCCGCGTGGTTAGCGACACGTATTCGTCCACAGTGATGAAGCCCGCGTCGTTCATCCCATAGGCGATCACCACCAGGTCGGGCGCTTCGTCCATTACCTTGCCCGCCACCGCCACGCCGTACTTCATCCCCGTACCGCTTACGGCATAGTTTTCCAGGATCACTTCGCCCGCGCGGCGGCGGCGCATCGTATCGACCCAGAGTTCCGTGTAGGGGGGTATCCACGGCGGGACTTTCGTGAGAGCCGAGGCATTGGAGCCGGTGGAAATGCTATCGCCCATGAGGCAGATTCTGAGGGGGAGAGAACTTGCCAGCCTCCGCATGGTCCCTGGGAGCCGGTCAGGCTGGGCTGCCGGGACGAATCCCCGCCATGGCACTTGATAATCATAGGATGCCACGGCCTGCCGGTCATGGAAGAGGTGACCTTCGCCAAAATAAAGGCCGACCCGCTCATCGCCGCGCTTGAAGGCCATGGCATGTTCCTGCCCGACCATTGGATAAAGATCGGCCCGATCCATGAACGGGATCCTCGAGCCGGGAGGAAGCGTGAGGATCCCGGTGTCCGAATCGACCAGATAATCGCCGGGGCTCGCATATCCGGTTTCCCACGAGGCGCTCGTAATCTCCGGTGGAGTGGCCGGTGGAAGGAGAAGCCGGGCCGTTGGCGGGGCGCCGGAACTCTCCCGGACGAAGAACAGGCTCTCGCAAACCATGCGGGTTGATCTCCAGAAGGGGTCGCCAATATGCCATGAAGCCTGCTTGTCGGACGGGTCGGGGTTAGCCATGCTTGGTAGGTTCCCTGGATTCTTATCCGGGGTCAGATCGCATTACATCTTCATAATTACCTGCTCTTTTACCAATGGATACGAATTCCCCCAAAAAAACGTCGTCGCCCCCCTTCTGCCAATTCCCAGCCGGTTTTCTATGGGGGTGTGCGACGGCCGCCTTCCAGGTCGAGGGAGCGGTAAACGAGGATGGGCGCGGCCCGAGCGTCTGGGATACATTTTGCAAGCGTCCGGGAGCCATAGATTACGACGGCGATGCGGACGTTGCCTGCGATCATTACCACCGCTACCGCGAAGATGTCGCGATGATGAAGGACCTGGGCGTGAAGGCGTATCGGTTTTCCGTCTCCTGGTCGCGCGTCTTTCCGGAGGGGACCGGCCGGCAGAATCCCAAGGGTCTCGATTTCTACAGCCGGCTGGTCGATGAACTGCTCTCCGCGGGCATCCAGCCGTGGATGACGCTGTTCCACTGGGACCTGCCGCAGGCGCTCGAAGATCGGTTCGGCGGCTGGGAATCGAAGGATTGCTCGTTCGCCTTTGCCGATTACGCGGCGTTCATGGCAGGTCATCTCGGCGACCGCGTCACGGGGGTTTTTACCATCAATGAATTCTCCTGCTTCCTGGACAAGGGGTATGGACTCCACCCGGAGAAATTCGCCCCCGGCAAAAAGACCACGCGAAAGGTGCTCAACCAGGCCCGCCACCACGCCGTCTATGGGCACGGGCTCGCGGTCCGGGCCATCCGCGCCTCCTCTCCCAGGCCGTTGCGCGTGGGCCTTGCCGAAAACGCCCTTCCGAGCATCCCGATCCTCGAAACGCCGGAACACATCGCCGCGGCGCGGGAAGCCTTCCGGGAATTGAACGGGATGTTTTTGACGCCGATCTTCGAGGGCGCATACCATCCCGGCTACCTGGAAGACCAGGGGAGCGACGCGCCTTCATTCACCGCCGAGGAAATGGAGGTCATCTCGACGCCGCTCGATTTCCTGGGGCTCAATGCCTATTCCGGCGATTACGTCCGCCATGATCCCGACGCGCCGCGGGGATGGGCGCCGGTTCCACGCGACACCGACTATCCGCAAATGCACATTCCGTGGCTGGCGATTGCGCCGGCTGTCCTCTATTGGACACCCAGGCACGCCGCGGATTTATGGCGCCCGAAAGCCATTTTCATCACCGAAAATGGCTGCCCGAACCCCGACCGGCCCGATGAAAGCAACGCCATCATGGACACAGCCCGGGTCATGTTCCTCCAGCAATACCTGATTCACGCGCACCGCTGCGTCGCGGAGGGCTATCCGCTCGAGGGATATTTCCTCTGGAGCTTTATGGATAACTTCGAGTGGACGTTTGGTTACACAAAACGCTTCGGCATCATTTACACCAACTATCATAGCCTGGAACGCACCCCAAAACTAAGTGCGAAATACTATAAACAGGTGATCTCGACCAACTCCTGCGGCGGACGGCCGGTTGGGTGATCCCGGACGCGTGTTCATGGCCGGGGGGCTGAAACGCTTGCGTGAGATCGAGGACGATTATCATGCGGGCAATTCGTGACGGGTATGGATCGGTCGCCAGGGCGCGATGGCGCGCGCTTGCCAAGCCGCCCTCTTTCCGTACAGTGGCCAGTGCAAATGACGAGCACTGAAATCCGCAATATCGAGCGTCCGGCGACGAACTCGAAGATATTCGCCCATACGCGCTGGGACATCATCCCGACGCTGGCGGCTTTTTTTCATCTCGGTTACCTCATCGCGATGTATTTGCTCTTCCCGCATACATCGCTCTGGATCATGCTGCCGATGGGTTTTGTGTATTCGTTGATGATCAACGCGAATATCAATGGCGTATCGCACAATTTCATTCACAACCCGTTTTTCCGGTCTGAGTTGCTGAATCGGTTATTCGGCGTCGTCGAGTCGGTGGCGTGCTGTTTCTCGCAGACTTATTACGACGTTGTCCACATGCAGCATCACAAGGGGAACTCAGACCGGCAGGATGAAAATGGTGAGACGATTGACTGGCTTTCCATTTACCGGCATGGCCACGACGGGGAGGAGGAAAATCCGTGGAATTACGTGTTCCTTAGCTTCTTCCGCGACAATCCGGCGGCGATAGAGCGTGAGTTGCGCAAGCGCAATGGTCCGGACGTGAACTGGGGCAAGATTGAGCTGGCTGTGTTTATCACCTGCCTGGTTACAACGGCGGTGATCGTCCCGACGTGGCCGATCCATTTCATCAACTGGCGGTACATGCTCTTTTTCATGCCCTTTTTCTATCTTGGCCATTGTTTCAGCTATCTCAATGGTTATTACCGCCACTATGGCGCGAATCCCGACAAGCCGATTGCCTGGGGCGTGAGTTCCTACGGCAAGCTATATAACTGGATATTTTTCTACAATGGCTACCACGCGGAACATCATTTTCGCCCAAAGGTCCATTGGACAAAGATGGAGGAGTTCCGCCGGGGAATCGCGGAATTGCAGGAGCAGGAAGGCGTGCGGGTGATCAAGCACGCGCACATGCTCGGCTTTCTCGACCCGGACCTGCCGAAGCGCGGGACCGGCACGGGACAGACCGTCGCTCAGAACGGGTAGAACCGAAGACGCAAGAATCTTCTTCTTTCCGGCCGCCCTCGGGGTGAATACTGGTCTCGCCCAAGCCGTCTGAAAGCCCGAGTTTTAGCCCACCCGAACAAGAAGTACTACATAATGAAACACCCTTCCCCTTCCATCGAACCACTCGAGTCTCGCATCGCGCCTGCCGTCATCCTCGTCACAACCAACGCGGATACAGGTCCGCATACGCTTCGGAGCGCCATCATGGCCGCCACCGGTACGGACACGATTCTCTTTAAGCTCCCCGCCCACTCGACCATCACGCTTGGGAGTGATCTGCCCGCCGTCACCGGCAATGTCACCTTTGCCGGCCCCGGAAGCGGCGACCTCACGATCAACGGCAACGGTTTTTCGATTTTTACCATCACCAGCGGGCTTGCCGGCCCGACCAATACAACCATATCCGGGCTGACGCTCAAGAATGCCTCAGCCACCGCCGGCGCCGCGGTTGACCTGAACGATCCGGCCAAGGCTGACAATCTCACGATCACCAATTGCGTCATCACGGGCAACCATGCGGCGAGCGGAGCCGGTGTCTATGCCAAGGACGACGGTGGAAAGGTCGTCATACAGGGCTCGACGATCTCTGACAACACAGCGTCCGGCGCGGACGGAGTGACAGCCGGCCAGTCCGGCGGCAATGGCGTTGGCGGCGGCATTTTCAATGACGGGACGCGGATGTTCATCGTCAAGTCCACGATCACCGGAAACGCGGCCCAGGGGGGCAGCGGAGCCGCTGGAACCGTGGGGCCTGATTCAACCGCCGGAGTGGGTGCGGAAGCCGGAGGCGCTGCCGGCAACGGTGGTTTCGCCAGGGGCGGCGGGATTTACAACATTTCCGGCGGGATTTTGAGTATTCAAAGCTCGAACATCACCGGGAATACGGCCAAAGGTGGCGTGGGGGGAGCGGGCGGTACCGGCGGCAACGGAAGCAGCAACCAGGGGCCGACTTTTTACGCCGGGGCGACGGGGGGTGCCGGCGGTACGGGTGGCGGGGCGTACGGCGCCGGCATCTGCAACACCTCGGGGATGACAATCGCGAGTTCCGTTATCTCCGGCAATACCGTCACGAGCGGAAATGGGGGAATCGGCGGCCCGGGCGGGACCAGCTATGGGACAGCCACCGGTGGAACTGGTGGCGCGGGCGGGTACGCTCCCGGCGCGTTTGGCGGCGGCATCGATGGCAACAGTGGCGTTAACATCATTCAGAAATCGACCATTACCGGCAACAATAGTGTCCCGGGTGCCGGCGGGATGACGGGCGCGGGAGGCGCGGGGGCAACGACGGGCGCCACGGGCGCATATAACGGTTATGGCCAGAGCTTCGGGGGCGGAATATCGATTGAAGGAGGCGGCAACCTGCTCGTGCAAAAGACGGCAATCGGAGCACGAACCGGCAGAGCCAGGACTGTAAGCGGCAATTACGCGCAAAACGGCGGTGGCGTCTCGATTATCACGGGCGGCAGCGCGACCATCCAGACTTCCAATTTCCTGGGCAACTCCGCCTACGCGTACGGCGGCGGTATCTACAACGGCGGCACCCTCAATATTTCGAACACCGTTATATCCGGGCTGGCCAGGGTGAAAAACTCATACAACCTGGCGTACATGGGTGGCGCCATCGCCAATAAGGGCCAGCTAACCGGCAACCAGCTTACCATCTCGCTCAACTCGGCCTACAGCGGCGGCGGCGGCATTAGTAACTCCGGCACTGCCACTCTCACCTCTGTCACAATCAGCGGGAACGAGACGGTCAAAAGCGGTGGCAGTGGCGGCGGCATCCTCAATCAGGACAACGGGATTCTCAAAGTAAGTTACTCGAGCATTGGCGGTCCGGCGGCGTTGCAGACCAACGCGAGCGATAACGGCGGCGGCATCAATAACCTTGGCACCGCCACGATCTCCTCCTCGGTCGTCTCAGGCAATGCGGCGTCGGTTAATGGCGGTGGCATCAATAACACCGGCAAGCTGACGATCATGTACTCCTTCGTCTCCTATAACTCCGGCGTAACGGCGGGCGGCGGCATTTACAATAGTGCAACGCTGACCGTGCAACAGAGCACCATCTCCGGCAACACACTAACCGACGCCAATAGCCACGGCGGCGGCATTTACAATACGGGCACGCTCCACATTCAATCTTCCACCATCTCGGGGAACATCTCAGAGTTTGCCGGCGGCGGCATCGAGAACAAAACGCCCGTCGCCGGCAACGCGACCGCGACTATCAGCGAGTCCACCATTGCGAATAACATCGCGAAGACTGGCAATGGGGGCGGCTTGTACGCCGTCGATACGCTCGCAAACGGGGTCACCGTCCATAATTGCACCATCGCCGGAAACTTCGCCAGCGGCACGGGTGGTGGCATTTCGGTATTTGACGGCCCCAACTCCGGGAGCGCGGTGAGCACCATCAGCACCATCATCGCCAATAACAAAGCCGGCTCCCCGGCGGTAACCAGCGATGTCTCGGGGGCGATCAGCGTTTCGTTTGATTTGATCGGGAGCGTGACCAGTGTGTCTGGGGCGATTTTGAATGGGCTCGACTCTACCACCTTTATCGGCCTCAATCCGCTGCTCAGCGCGCTCGGTCTCCACGGCGGGCCGACCGAGACGATGGTGCCGGGGCTCCACAGCGCCGCCATCGGGAATGGCTCGAACCCGGATTCGCTCATCTTTGACCAGCGCGGCGACCCGTTCCTGCTGGGCGTCGGCTACGACATAGGGGCCGTCGAGGTCGCGTAGGGCCGGGAGACGCGCAAAAACCGCACAAGGAATGTCGAGTAAGACGGTCGAGACTCCCGCTAAGAAGGCAAATGCCGGGTTTTGCCGCCGGATAATGAGAAGGCTTTTCATCCATCTTACCCTGGCAGTCTTTGTCATCTCGCTCCGCGCGGCGGATGCGCCGCGGCAGGAGATCAATATCAATCGGGACTGGAAGTTCAGGCTGGGCGACTATCCGGGAAGCGAAGTTGCCGCCTATAACGATGCTGATTGGGACGCGATTAATCTCCCGCATTCATTTAGCATGCCCTACTTTCAATCGAAGGATTTCTATGTAGGTTACGGGTGGTACAGGAAGCATTTGGTTATAAAGCCCGAATGGGTTTTCAAACGGGTATTTTTGGAATTCGAAGGCGCATTTCAAGACGCGGAGGTCTATGTCAATGGGACGCGGATCGGAGAACACAAGGGAGGTTATACCGGTTTCTCCATGGATATTTCCGCGTCAATTCATCCGGGGGATAATCTGCTTGCGGTCCGGCTGAACAATCTCTGGAACGCGCAGGTAGAGCCGCGCGGCGGCGATCATACGTTCATGGGCGGCATTTATAGGGACGTGAACCTCGTGGTAGTGAATCCATTGCACGTGACATGGTATGGGACATTTGTGACGACGCCCGTGGTATCCGGATCTTCGGCGACGATAAACGTCCAAACGGAAATCGCGAACCAGGGGCGGAATTCAAGAGACTGTCAGCTAACCACCGATATCCACGATCCTGACAACAAGACCGTGGCGAGCATCGTCTCGATTCGGCGCATTGATCCGGGAACGACGGTGACCATTGACCAGACAAGCCCGGCGATTGACTCGCCCAGGCTATGGAGCCCCGGGCATCCGGCGCTCTATACGGCTGTTACCACGCTGGCCGACGGCCCTTCGACGCTCGATGATTATACGACGCCATTTGGGATTCGATCCATAAAGTGGACCTCCGATCAGGGATTTTTCCTGAATGGGGAGCATTACTATCTTCACGGGGCCGATGTTCACCAGGATCATGCCGGCTGGGGCGATGCAATTACTGATTATGGCGCATATCGCGATGTGAAAATGGTAAAGGACGCGGGTCTCGATTTCATTCGCGGATCGCATTACCCGCACCACCCGGCATTTGCCGATGCGTGTGACCAGCTCGGAGTCTTCTTTTGGTCTGAGAATTGTTTTTGGGCGGAAGGTCGCGGGGCGGCGGAGGGCTATTGGAACGCACAGGCCTATCCCCCGAATCCCGCGGACCAGGCGCCATTCGAACAGAATGCCCTTGATGCCCTGCGCGATGAGATACGGATTTTTCGCAACCACCCTTCCATCGTCGCGTGGAGCATGTGCAATGAGGTCTTTTATTCGACCAATCCGGATAAGACCAAAGCCTTGCTGACAAAGTTGGTAAATGAAACGCACCAGCTCGATCCCACACGGCCGGCCGGCATCGGCGGCTGCCAGCGCGGCGGCCTTGATAAACTGGGTGACGTTGCCGGTTACAATGGCGACGGGGCGATTATAAAGGCATTCCAGAATCCGGGCATCCCGAACCTGGTCACCGAGTATGGCAGCCATATCTCGGATCGCGGCGACCCTGCGACGGACACTTACGGCGGCAATTTCAAAGCGCGGGAATTGAATTTCGACACACCCGAGTACCCATGGCGCAGCGGCCACGCGCTCTGGTGCGCGTTCGATTACGGCACCATCCTCGGCCACGCCGGGGCGATGGGTTTCGTCGATTACTTCCGTGTTCCGAAGCGCTCATGGTATTGGTACCGCAATCAATACGCGCACATCCCGCCGCCGGAATGGCCGGTATTTGGCGCGCCCGCCAGGCTGGCGCTGACCGCGGATAAGACGACGATCCACGGCACGGATGCGACCGACGATTGCCAGGTGCTCGTGACAGTGCAGGATGGCAGTGGGAAGTGGCTTTCAAACTCGCCCCCGGTGACATTCACCATCGAGTCGGGTCCCGGCGAGTTTCCAACCGGGCGCAGTATAACATTCAGGCCGCCCTCGGACGATCCGCAGTCCGATATTTGCATCCGCGACGGCATTGCAGCCATCGAGTTCCGGTCCTACTTCGGCGGGAAGTCAGTTATCCGTGCGACCTCGCCCGGACTGACGGACGGCACGATCGCGATTACCACAGTGGGCGATCCCAAGTTCATCCAGGGCAAGACGCCACTGGCTCCGTACCGTCCCTATGTTCGCTTCGTAACCGCCGCTCCCGCAAAGCCAGAGAGCTAGGGCAACGTGTAACTCACTTCCCCGACATCGCCACGGCCCTGTGCTTCTCCTCGTCGTAGGAGTCGAGCAGCATCTTGTCCGTAAAGATCAACCTGCGCGCCAGCTCCCGCGCGATATTCATCATCAGCAGGGCAAAGAGCGTGATGTCTTCGTGCCGCAATTGATGAAGCGCACGGCGGGAGAGGACTATAATCTCGCTCGTCTCGCAGGCCATCGCCGAGACCGCATGCGGTTGCATGCTCATTAGCGCCACCTGGCCGAAGCATTCGCCGATGCCGAGTTTCTTCTTTTGGATCGTGACCTCGTTGCCCGGAATCGAGAGTTCCACCTCGCCACTCTTGACGATGTAAATATGCGAGGCGTCGTCGCCTTTGTGGAAGATATGCTCGCCCTTCGGGATGATGCCAGATTCCAGGCGGCGGAAGATTTCCTCCTGCTGCACCTCCGTGGCGCCGCCAAAGATCGCGATCTGCGAGAGAATGGAGTAAACCTCCCGGCAGTTCTTCAGGGGGGAGAAGCGGATCACGGTATTCGCTACCATGGGGTCATTTTTAGCAGATTCCATGCGATGAAATTGGGAAAATGGCGTCAGCCCGGCCTCGGTGCGCCGATTCGGCTGGCCTCGGGAACCTCCTCAAGGGCGCCGTGATGGGTATGATAGATGAAGCCGTGAATCGCCACGGCCGGGGGGACCAGCGCATGCCCGCGGATCCGGTCCACATCCTCGATGATGCTCCGCTCCAGGTCCTTGAAGGTGAGCCACTGGATATCCGCGGCGGTACGGGCGCTCTTGCGGACGTGCCACCATTTTGTCCCGTGGTGGCATGCATCGTCATCATCCAGACCCAGAAGGTGGCGGATATCCTCGTCGGAGTAGGTCTGCATGCCGCAGCCGCTATGATGGATTACAAACCAATCGGTCGTTCCCATCAGTCTTGCGGAGACGATCAACGACCGGATCGCGTCATCGCTTGCCCGGCCGCCCGCGTTGCGAATGACATGGGCGTCCCCTTCGCTCACCCCGGAGAATCGCGCCGGGTCCAGCCGGGCGTCCATGCATGTCAGGATCGCCATCCGCCGCCGGGGCGCGCCGACAAGCTTCGCCTTGTCGCCGAACGCTTCGGCGTACGCGCGATTGGCCTCGAGGATTTGCTGGAGCGTGTCGCTCATGGAAGGCCGGATTATGTGCGATGGCGGGCGATGGGGGAAGGGCCGAAAAATCACCCATGGCCGCCACAATTCCCTTGCTTTCCAAAAAACTAGTACAATATAGTAGCCGCTTACAACTACCTCTTAGACGCACAGGTTTGAGAGAGCGCCGCTTGCGGCGAGTGTTTCGGTTGTTTTTACGCGATACTCAAAACCGGCGGCGCATGCCCTGAAAGATGGACCAAATGCCAGCCGCCCGATCGATCAATCTGACGATTCCCGGATTCTTCCGGGAAAAACTTGCCCTCGCGAAGGAGGTTTTCGAGAATTGGGCTCGGGAGCGGGAACGGCGCAGACGGGCCGACCTCCTCCGCGTCTTCACTCCCTGGCAAAGATTTTGGGGCGATGAATACGGATTGGGGCTAAAGGAGCGGTCCTTGAAGCCGGTTTTCGAGAAACTCGAGAGCGAGGCGAAGATCGGCGATTTGATCGTGGACATCGGCAGCGGCGCGCGACCCGTGACGCGATTCATCAAGCCGGCTGCCGGCCGGAAGCGGATCCTGGTGGACGTCGCGGCCGACAATGAAATCTCCGGCGATGAACAGCGAATCCGGCTGGATGTGGAAAAGGTGGGGGAGTTTCGTTCGCTGGCATTTCTTAAGGCCGCGGCGCGGGCGCGCAAGTTCCTCGATTTAGCCCCGGGCACG
>Ga0182024_10011629_pt1 | contig 17617 bp, 16 predicted proteins | sample P32metaG_FD_120480 | JGI IMG/M metagenome (GOLD analysis project Ga0182024, IMG submission 120480) | Permafrost microbial communities from Stordalen Mire, Sweden - P3-2 metaG (Illumina Assembly) | ecosystem: Environmental > Terrestrial > Soil > Wetlands > Permafrost | place: Sweden: Stordalen... | reverse complement strand
TGGCGCCGCTCAGCCGGCGGCGCCGGCCGGCCTGACGGCGCGGGGCGCCGCCGGGGGGAAGATCTCGTCCAGCGCCGCCAGATCCTCGCTCCCCGGCGTCCAGCGCGCGGCGCGGGCGTTGGCACGCGCCTGCTCGGGCCGTGTCGCCCCGGCGATCACCGACGCGATCCGGGGATGCGCCGTGAGCGCACCGATCGCCACGTCGACCATCGCCAGTCCGCGCTCGGCGGCGTAGCCGGAGAGCGCCTCCAGGCGGGCGAAGGTCGGCGCATCGGCGAGCGCACCGTCGCGGGCGGCCATGCGGGTGCCCGCGGGAGCGTCCTCGCCGCGGCGATACTTCCCGGTGAGCAGGCCGTTGGCCAGCGGGAAGTAGGGCAGGACCGACACGCCGAGCCGATCGCACTCGGGCAGCACGTCGGCCTCCATCTCGCGGTTCAGCAGGCTGTACTCGTTCTGCAGGCTGACGTAGCTCGCGTAGCCCTCGCGGGCTGCCACCGCGGCCGCTTCGGCGAGCGCCGAGGCGGTGACGTTCGAACAGCCGATGAAGCGGACCTTGCCCTCGGCGACCAGCTCGTCGAGCGCCCCGAGGGTGTCCGCGATCGGCGTGATGCCGTCGGGCCAGTGGTACTGGTAGAGGTCGATGACGTCGGTCTGAAGGCGCCGCAGCGAGCCCTCCAGCGCCCAGCGGATGTACTCCCGAGAGCCCCGCGGGCCAGCCGGGCACCCGGGCGCCGCCGACATGTCCGAGCCGAACTTGGTGGCCAGCACGACCGCGTCCCGGCGCCCACGGAGGGCCTCGCCGATCAGTGTCTCGCTCCCGCCCGTGCCGCCGTAGGTGTCGGCGGTATCGAGCAGGTTGATCCCGGCGTCGAGCGCGGCGTCGATCACCGACCGCGTCTCGGCGGCGCCGACTCGCCCGCCGGGGCTGAAGTTGTTGCAGCCGAGGCCGACGATCGACACGGAAAGGCCGCCGAGCGGGCGGTGGGGCATCGAGTCGCTGAACATCCGATCCTCCTTGCTGGGCGAGCGGCGAGGCGCGGCGCCGCGGCTCCGCCGCCAGACCCTGGGGCGTCGAGCGTGATTCTGTCAAGGGCCGGAGCGCAGGCCGCGTTTTTGACCACGTCCCACGTCCGAATAGGCGGCGATCCGCGCACGCTGCGCTAGCCTGCTCGCCAGATCTCCTCGGCGCAAGTCCCAAGGGCCCGGCTGTGAATTCCTCATCGAACATCGAGACAGCGCGCGTGACCGCCGCACCGTTGCGGCGCGCGCGGGTCGCGCCGCGGTCGCGCAGCGGCAAGCCGAACAGTGCGGCCACGGCGCCCATCGACGAACGCGCGCCGGCTTAGTGGCGTTTCGGGTCGTCGTCGCCGACGCAGTCGCGGACAACCTCAGCGTGGAGCAAGCGACGCTCGCTCCGCTCGGCGTCGAGCTCGAGCTGTCGCCCGCCGCCGACGAGGACACGCTGGTCGAGCAGGTCGCCGATGCCGACGCCGTGCTCGTGACCTACGCCCGCGTGAGCGCCCGCGTGATCGCCGCCGCCGAGCGGTGCAAGGTGATCGCGCGCTACGGGATCGGCTATGACAACGTCGATGTCGAGGCCGCCTCGAACGCTGGAATCTTCGTCACCAACGTCCCGGACTACTGCCTGGACGAGGTCGCCGATCATGCGCTCGCGCTGCTCCTCGGGCTCGCACGTGGCGTAATCGCGGCGTCCGCCCTGGTCCGTGAGGGAGCCTGGCCGGGCGGGCAGGGCGACATCCACCGGCTGCGTGGTCGCCGGCTCGCGCTGATCGGCGTCGGCGCGGTGGGGCGACGGGTGGCTGCGCGTGCCCAGGCCTTCGGGCTGGTCGTGACCGGCTTTGACCCGTACCTCGATCCCTGGGATGTGGCCGAGGTGGCGCGCGCGAGCGATATCGAGGCGGCCGTCGCCGAGGCGGACTTCGTCTCCCTGCACACGCCGCTCACCGACCTCAGCCGTCACATGGTGGGCGAGGAGATGATCTCGCTGATGCGTCGCTCGCCGGTGATCATCAACACGGCCCGTGGCGGGCTCGTCGATCACGACGCGCTGCTGGCGGCGCTCCAGGACGGGCGGCTGAGTGGCGCAGCACTCGACGTCACCGAGCCCGAGCCGCTTCCCGCCGATCACCCGCTGCGGCGCGACCCGCGCGTGGTTCTGACCCCGCACATGGCCTTCTACTCGCTGGAGGCCGGCGAGGAGCTGCGCCGGCGCGCCGCCGAAGAGGTGGGGCGGGTGCTCCAGGGCGTCGCGCCCGAACACGCGATCAACCGCGACGCGATCGGCGTCGCGCCGGGATGACCGGGCGCGACGAGGAGCGGGTGGTGCCGCGCTACCCCGACCTGGCCGGCAAGGTGGCGGCGGTGACCGGCGGCTCCCGCGGGATCGGCGAGGCGACCTGCCGCATGCTGGCCGCCAACGGCGTGCGACTCGGCGTCAACGCGCGTTCACGCGAGCGTCTGGACGCCGTCGTCGCCTCGTTGCGCAGCGCGGGCGCCGAAGCCGTCGGCTACGCCGGGGACTGTACGCGCGCCGCCGACATGGAGGCGTTTCGCGCCGCGGTCGAGAGCGAGCTCGGTCCGGCCGACATTCTGCTCACCTTCGCGGGCGGGTTCGAGTCCTTCACGCCGATCGAGCGGATGTCCGAGCAGGAGTGGCGTGAGGTGATGGACGCCAACCTCACCTCGGTCTATCTGACGATCAAGGCGTTCCTCTCCGGGTTCGTGGAACGCCGAGCGGGCGTGATCGTCACGATGGCCTCCAACGGCGGGCGCCAGCTCGACAAGCTGCTGACCGCTCCCTACGCCGCCGCCAAGGCGGGCGTGGTGCAGCTCACGAGGCACCTCGCGCTGGAGCTCGGCCCCTACGGCATCCGCGTCAACTGCGTCGCGCCGGCAACCGTGACCTCGGAGCGGGTGATGACGATCATGGATGACGAGGCGCTCGCGCGTACCGCCGCGATGTCGCCGCTGGGCCGCATGGGAACGCCGGAGGACTGCGCCCTCGCCACGCTGTTCCTCGTCTCCGATTCGGCGGCGTGGCTCACCGGGAACACGATCGACGTCGCCGGCGGCCGGGTGATGCTGTGAGCAGACCTCCCGCACCGCCGGCGCGCACGCCGCGGGCGCTCCAGCGCAGCGATCGCGCCGCGTCACCACGAACCGAGTCCGGCAGGCACCGCTGCGCAACGGGGCGCGCATGAGCGAGGAGGCCACGCCCGACGCGGGTATGCGGATCGACTGGGACGTCCCGATCACGGTCGACGACGGTCTCGTGCTCCGCGCCGACGTGTTTCGGCCCGACGACGCCGAGCGCCACCCGGTGATCGTCACCTACGGTCCGTATGCCAAGGGTCTGCACTTCGAGGACGGCTATCCCGATCAGTGGCATGCGATGTGCGCCGAGCACCCGGACGTGGCGGCCGGGTCGAGCAACCGCTACCAGGCCTGGGAGCTGCCCGATCCGGAGAAATGGGTGCCGCACGGCTACGTCTGCCTGCGCGTGGACTCCCGCGGCGCCGGGAGCTCGCCCGGGGTCATCGACCCGTTCTCGGCGCGCGAGACGCAGGACTTCTACCACTGCATCGAGTGGGCCGCGCAGCAGCCATGGAGCAACGGCAGGATCGGTCTCAGCGGGATCTCCTACTACGCGATCAACCAGTGGCAGGTCGCCGCGCAGCGTCCCCCGCATCTGGCGGCGATCTGTGTCTGGGAGGGCGCGGCCGACTGGTACCGCGACTCAGCCCACCACGGCGGGATCCTCTGCACCTTCTCCGACAACTGGTATCGCCATCAGGTCGAGTCCGTCCAGCACGGCGTCGGCGAGCGCGGCGGACGCAGCCGCGCGACCGGCGCGCTGGTGACGGGCGATCAGACGCTCTCGGCGCAGGAACTCGGCGCCAACCGCGTCGACTTCGGCGCGGACGTGCGCGAGCACGCGATGGTCGACGAGTACTTCGCCCCGCGGATCGCCGACCTCGCCCGGATCGAGGTGCCCGTTCTCTCGGCGGGCAACTGGGGCGGCCACGGCCTCCATCTGCGGGGCAACACCGAGGGCTTCATGCGCGCCGGCTCGGAGCGCAAGTGGCTCGAGATCCATGGGCTCGCCCACTGGACGCACTACTACACCGACTACGGCCGCGAGATCCAGCGGCAGTTCCTGGACCATTTCCTCAAAGACGCCGACAACGGCTGGGATCAGCGGCCGGCGGTGTCGCTGAACATCCGCCACGTCGACGGAACGTTCGTCCCGCGGGGCGAGGAAGCGTGGCCGATCCCGCGGACGCGGTGGACGAAGCTCCACCTCGACGCGACCAGCCGGTCGCTCTCGCCGCAGCCGCTCACCGAGGGTGCGACGCTGAGCTACCCGGGCATGGGGGACGGTGTGACGTTCAGCTGGACGCTCGACTCCGAGACTGAGATCACCGGGCCGCTGGCGGCCAAGCTGTTCGTCTCCTCAGCCAGCGAGGACGCCGATCTGTTCCTCATCGTGCGCGCCTTCGACGAGGGCGGGCGGGAGGTCACCTTCCAGGGAGCGCTCGAGCCGCATTCGCCGATCGCGCACGGCTGGCTGCGCGGCTCCCATCGCAAGCTCGACCGCGAGCTCACGCTTCCCTACCGGCCCTACCACACCCATGATGAGCGCCAGCCGCTGACGCCGGGCGAGATCTACGAGCTCGACATTGAGATCTGGCCGAGCTGCGTGGTGCTGCCGGCGGGCTACACGCTGGCGCTGAGCGTCCAGGGGGTCGACTACCGCTACAGCGATCGCGTCGAGCGCTTCGGCTGGTTCGAGATGTCCGGCGTCGGGCCGTTCAAACACGACGTCGCCGATGACCGCCCGCCGTCGGTGTTCGGCGCGGATGTCACGCTGCACACCGGCGCGCAGACGCCTTCCTACCTGCTGCTGCCGATCGTGCCGGCGGCCTGAGCCGCCGGGAGCGCGCCGTCGCAGGGCAGGGTGACGCAGAAGATCGCGCCCGGGCGCGCGGCGCGCAGGGCGAGGGTGCCGTGGGCTGACGCCACCGCCTCGGAGACGAGCGCCAGGCCGATGCCCGGGTGCCCGTCCTTGGAGCTGTGGCCGCGCGCCAGGATCTCGCCCTCGGTTCCCGGTTCGATCCCGGGCCCCCAGTCGCGCACGGTGATCGTCACCGCCCGGCGCGTCTGGCTGATCCGGACCGACGCTCGCCGGCGGCTCGCCGGCATCCCCGACACGGCCTCGACGGCGTTCTCGATCAGGTTCGCGAGGATCGTCACGGCCTCCGCCGCGCCGAGCCACGGCGGGAGCGTCTCGATACAGGTCTGGCGGTCGAGACGGACCTCGACGCCCCGCTGTCTCGCGACGCTCATCTGCGCGACGAGCAGGCCGGCGAGGATCGGGTGATCGACGCGCTCGATGACCGAGGCGTAGTTGTCGTGGTGCAGCGTCATCAGCTGCGCGAGGAAGTCCTGCGCGTCGGCGGTCTCGCCGAGGGCGAGCAGCCCGGAGACGGCGTGAAGGCGGTTGGCATATTCGTGGGTCTGGTCGCGGAGCACATCCACCAGGCGCTCCAGCGCGTCGACCTGCCGGCGCTGGGAATCGATCAGCTTCGCGCTGTGGATCGCGCTCGCGGCGTACTGCCCGAACGTCGCCGCGACCTCGATCTCGGCGCTCAGCCAGGGGCCGACGTCGGCGCGGTAGAGGTTCAGCACGCCCGAGCTGCGGCTGCCGGCGAGCAGCGGAACCGAGACGATCGCCCGGTAGTCCTCGCGTAGCGCGAAGCGTTTCCACTCCCGCGCCTCGGGGCGGTTGACACGCGGATCGTTGGCCACGTCGTCGACGACGATCGGCTTCAGCTGGTCAGCGGCGGCGCGCGACACGCTGCGCCCGTGGCTGATGAAGTGGCTCTGCAGGAAGCGCTCGTAGTCGCGGCTGAGTCCCTTCGATGCGACGAGATGGAAGATCTTGCCGGGGTCTGCGAGGAGGATGCTGGCGGCCTTCGCCCGCGTGACGTTGCACGCCTCGGTCGCGATCACGTCCAGCACCTCGCTGAGGCGGGGCTGCAGCGCGACGGCGCGGCTGACGCGCAGCAGCGCCTCGATCTCGGGCCGGGTCCAGCCGGCGGTCTCCCGGCGCGGGCCCGAGCGGCGCGCGGGCCGATCGCGGGGCTTGGCGCCCCGTGCCGGCGCGGTCTTCTGGCTGTCGCTCATCGTGGGTCGCTCGCTGCATCCGGCGTTCGGCGCCGACCGCGAGCATAGCCGGGCAGCCGCCGTCTCGACCCGGGGTCTGGCGTGCCGGCGTGAGCGTCGCTGCCTGACGGCTCGCGATTGCTCACAGCGTACGGCCGCCGTCGACGTTGATCACCTGGCCGGTGATGTAGTCGCCGCCCGGTCCGGCGAGGAAGACGACGGCGGCGGCGACGTCCTCGACGCGGGCCTCGCGCTGCAGCAGCCCCTGCGGAATCGCGTTCGCCCGCGCCTCCTCGCCGCCGTAGTGGGCGAGCGCGCGCAGCGTCTCGCGCCCGAGCTCGGTGTCGACGTAGCTCGGGCTGACCGCGTTGACGTTGATCTGGTGGGGGGCGAGGGCCGCGGCCGAGGACCTCGTCAGGCTGATCACGGCGGTCTTGCTCGCCGCGTAGACGGCCTGCAGCGGTCGCGCGCCGGAGGCGGCTGCCGAGGCGATGTTGATGATCCGCCCGCCGGGCTGCCCGCTGGCGATCATCGCGGCCGCGGCGGCCTGGATTCCATGGAGCACGCCGCGGACGTTCACCGCGAACACGAGCTCGAACTCCTCGACGCCGATATCGAGCAGCGGCTTGACGTGCGGCACGCCGGCGGCGTTGACCATCACGTCAAGGCGACCGCTTCCCTTCGCCGCCGCTGCGACCGCAGTGGCTAGCTCCGTCCTGCTGGTCACGTCCGCCGTCACGGCGAGCGCGTTGCCGCCGATCTGCTCAACGGCTCGCGCCGAGGCCTCCGCGGCCTCGCTCGAGCGGTCCGCCACCACCACATACAGGTCCTGGGCGGCGAGCGCGCACGCGATCGCGCGGCCGATCGCGCCGCCCGCGCCGGTGACGAGCGTCGAGCGCTGCGCCGTCATCTCCGTAGCCCGCTAGGCGAGCGTGCCGGTGGCCGAGTAGATCGGTGCGACGACGCGCTTGAAGCTGAGGCCCTCGAAGTCCTCGAGCGCCTCGAACTGGTGCGGCACGTTTGGGCCGTGGTAGCTGGCCTGTCCCGGGCCGATCTCGTAGGTCTCGCCGCCCACGGTGAGGCGGGCGCGGCCCGCCAGCACGTACACGATCTGCTCCTCCGGATGGCTGTGCTCCACGGCGCCGCCGCCCTTCTCGAAGAACAGCTTCGCGAGCTCGATCTCGACGCCGCGGAGCACCGGCCCGCGGGCGGTCGAGTACTGCTCGGTCACCGCGTTGTCGAGGTCTTCGTCGAACGTCACAAGGCCCATCGTCGATCTCCTTGGTCTTGGTTGGCGGCGCCGCGCCGAGGCGTCAGGCGTCCCGGGCCCCCGCACGCAGCTCCCAGGCGTGCTTGAAGCCGGCAAGACCGGCCTCCAGCACCTGCCTGGGGGGGAGCTTCCACAGCGAATCGGCGTAGTCGGCGCCGTAGCGCCCGTCGTCTGAGAACACCTCGAGGTCATACCAGCCGTCGTAGCCGCCGTCCTCGAGTGCCGCGAACAGAGCCGGCAGGTCGATGACGCCGTCGCCGGGGAGCACGCGATCCATCCAGCCCCGCGTCTCGCGGCGCCAGTCGCAGATGTGGACACCGCCGAACGCGCCGGCGTGCCTGCGCGTCAGCTCGATGATGTCCTCGGTCTCGAACAGGTGGTAGACGTCGTAGACGATGTCGATGTTGTCCGCGCCGATCTCCTCGATCAGATCGAGGGTGTCCGGGATCGTGCTGACCAGCGAGCGCCCCGGGAGCACGTCGACGCGCTGCGGCTCGAGGCCGAGGCGCAGGTTCTCGAGCGCCGCGACCTGGGCGACCTCGCGCAGGCCCTCGACGACGATGCGACGCGCCTGTTGCGGCGTGCGCTCGCGCAGGGCTCCGGTGATGACGACGATCGACTCCGGTTGGAAGGGGGCAAACCGCCGGACGCTCGCGCACATCAGCTCGATCCGCTGATCGATGTCGTCGGGACCCGGGAAGACGACGCCCGTCGGCAGCGGCGCGATGTTCGCCGGCATGCAGACGGATGCCCGTAACCCGCTGGCCTGCATCGCTTCAAGCTGCGCCGTCTCCTCGCCGGCGCGCAGCTTGAACTCACAGATCCCGATGCCCTGGGCGCCGATCTCGCTCAGCAGCGCGAGGTCCTGCTCGAAGCTCGTGTCCGGCGTGGTGAATTGGCAGGACGAGAAGAGCGGCGGCGCCGGCGTGGTCCCGGTTGCTCCGGCATCGGACATCGCTAGGCCTCCCCGCCGTAGTCGAGAACCACGCCGAAGGCCTCGTCGGCATGCTCGTCGAGCAACCGGTAGGCCTCGGGAGCGCGCTCGAAGGGAAAACGGTGGCTGATCAGGCGGGCCGTGTCGACGGTTGCGAGCTGCTCCATGACGACGCCCATCCGCCGCTCGGTGTCCCAGCGCGGCTGCAGCCCGGAGCCGACCATCGCGTTCTGGCTGCTGACGATCTTCAGCCGTCGGATGTGGAACTCGGGAGCGAGCGTCAGCGACACGGGCTTGTTTCCGCCGTAGTAGGCGAGGACCGCGACGGTGCCCTCCTTGCCGGTGCCCTCGATCGCGCTCTGCAGGGCACGCGGCGCGCCGCTCGCCTCGATGTAGATGTCGACGCCGCGCCCCTCGGTGTGCTCCTCGATCGCAGCCGCGGCATCGTCGGGGTGGACAACCGCATCGGCGCCGATCCACGCCGCGCGTTCGCGGCGGCTGGCGAGCGGGTCGACGAGGATCAGCCGCCCGGCGGTCTTGCGCGCGAAATGCCCGGCGAAGCTGCCGACGACGCCGAGTCCCGCCACCGCCACGCAGTCGCCGATCCGCACGGGCACGTCGAGCAGGCAGGTCAGCGCGACGCCGAACAGGTTGGCAAACACGGCCTGGTCGTTGTCCAGCGCGTCGGGCACCGCGAACAGCAGCGTGCGGCCGGAGGGCGCGAGCAGCCCTCCGCCGACCCGTCCGCACGCCATCGTGAAGCGGCTCTGGTGCGGGTGGTATGCGAATACCCGGTCGCCGACCGCGAAGCCCGACCGTTCCCCGGCCTCCTCCACCTCGCCGACGATCTGGTAGGAGAACTTGATCGGAAACGGATATTCGCCGGCGCTGGTCGGCATGTCCGTCTCCAGCCGCGAGCGCGTTTCGCCGCGGTACACGATCATCTCGGTGCCCGCGCTGACGAGCGACGCGACGCCACGGACCAGCACCTCTTCGGGGCCCGGGCGGCGGACCTCCTCGGCCAGCAGTTCCGCCTGGCGCGGTCCGGTGAACCAGACGGCGCGGGCCGCGGATCGTTCTGTCGTTGTCACATCCATCGCTGCTCCTCGAGGCCGGCTACGCGGCCGACTTGCCGCCGTCGACGGTGAGCACCTGTCCGGTCAGATGCTCCGGGGCGTCGAGGATCATCCAGGCGCCGACCGACGCGACCTCGCTGGTCCGGCCCATCCGGCCCTGCGGGATGTCGGCGAGCAGCTGGCGTTCGCCCTTCGAGGGGTCCTCGGGGTGGAGGCTCTGCATCATCGTGCGGATCATCCGCGTGTCCATCGCTCCGGGGCAGACGACGTTCGCGCGGACGTTGCGCGTCGCGTACTCGAGCGCGACCGACCTCGTCATGCCGACGATTGCGTGCTTTGACCCGGAGTAGGCCGAGCAGTTCGCCTTGCCATGCGTCGCCTGGTAGGAGCCCACGTTGACGATGACGCCGCCGCCGCGGGCCTCGAGGTGCGGCAGGGCGAACTTCATCGAGAGCCAGGTTCCGCGGACGTTGACGTGCATGACGTCGTCGAACTCGGTGACCGGCGTGTCGACGATCGGCGCGAGTCGCCCCTCGACCCCGGCGATGTTGAACACCCCGTCGAGGCCGCCCCAGTGGGCGACCGCCTGCCCGATCAGCCGCTCGGCGTCGGCGGCGTCGCCGATGTCGCCGGCCGCGGCGAGCAGGTCGCCGCCGGACTTTGCGGCGATCTCGCCGACGACCTCGGTCAGGGCGTCGGCGTTGCGATCGACGCACAGCACAGCCACCCCGCGCTGCGCAAATAGGGCGACGGCGGCGGATCCGAGCCCGCCCGCGGCACCGGTGACGACCACGACTTTCTGCGCAGAGCTCATGCTCTGACCCATCTCGGAGGTCGGCCCATCTCGGTCCTTTCGTCGTGCTCCATCTGCGGTTCTCTCGTCGCCTTCGGCTCGCGAGCGAACGCGATCATCAGATGTCCGCGACGAGTCGGCCACCGCTCGCGGCTCAACCCGCAACCAACCTACCAGCTGAAAAGTTCGCCCGGATTTGCGTCCCTGCGCCGGGACCGATACGGGCGGGAGCGCCGTCGCCGATCGGACTGACAGTGAATCCGAACCGGCTGCACACTCACCACCGCGCGCGAATATCGGTGCACCGGAACAGTGACGCGCGCGCCACGCCGGAGCCGCTGTGAGGCGGCGCAACGGGCCGACCCCGACCCGGCTTGTGACCTGAAAACGCGCCGGACGCGTGCCGGGCGGGCTACAGCAGCAGGCGCTCGTCGAAGGCGGTGCGCGTCAGCGGACGCCCGCCGTCGTCGTCGACGACGATCGTGTCCTCGCGGCGCACGCCGCCGCCGCCGCGCAGCCCGGCCAGCCAGATCAGCGGCTCCAGCGCGAAGGTCATGCCCCGTTCGAGGACGACGGTCTCGGCGCCCTCGAGCGACTCCCCGACGTACGGCGGCTCGTTGCTCCCGATGCCGAGGCCGTGGCCGATGAAGAGGCTGATGAAATGGTCCTCCAGGCCGTGCGCTCGCGCCGCATCGGCCACGGCGACGGCAACGTCGTCGTTGGTGTTGCCGACCTTCATCGCGGCCGTGCCGGCCTCGAGCGAGGCGTGCACCGCCGTGTAGATCTCCTGCTGGCGGCGGCTCGGGCGCCCGCAGATCGTCGTCCGGCCGAGGTCGGCGTAGTAGCCGTTCCAGGCAGCGCCGATGTCGATGAAGACGAGGTCGCCCTCGCGGATCAGCTTGTCGGTCGCGAGCCGCGTCGGCGGGGACATCCGCTCCCCCGACGCCACGAACGGCGTCGTGACGTGCGCCATCTCGCCGCCCAGCCTGAACAGCGTGTGCATCGCCTCGGCGACGACCTCGCACTCGCGGACCCCGGGCGCGACCGCCCGCAGTGCGGTCTCCGTCACCGCCTCGGCGATCGCCGAGGCCTCCTGCATCTGGGCGAGCTCCTCGGGGAACTTGACGCGGCGCGCCTCGAGCATGATCGCGTCGCCGTCGGCCAGCTCGAGGCCGGGCAGCACGCGGGTCAGATGCTTGAGCAGGCTGATCGGAACCTGGTCGATCGCGAGCGTGCCGTGCTCCACGCCCGCCTCGCGCAGCAGCGGCTCGAGCGTCCGCTCGACGGTGCCTCCGATCAACCCGCTCGCCTCCTGGATCGGGATCGGATGGAACTCCTCGATCCAGGGCATTCCGAGGCGCACCCGGGCGAGATCCCCGCCCGAGCACAGCAGGATCGGCGGCCGCCCGGGGAGCATCAGGCAGCCGTTGAGGACGGAGCTCTTTCCGGCGATGATCTGGGCGCGCATCCCCGTGAGGTAGCGCACGTTCTCGTCCTTCCAGACGAGCAGCGCGTCGGCGGAGGAGCGGCTCAGCAGCTCGTCGACGCGTGCCACGCGCGCCTCGCGCAACGCCCCGGGGTCGACGCGGGCCTCCCAGTCGACGGCCGCGGGACCGAGCGCGAACGTACCGAGATCGGCGCGAGCGCGTCCGGCGCACGCCCCCTGCCGTGGCGCTACCATGCCCGGACGCTACCAGCCGTTTCGGGCCTGCTCGCGATTGCGGGCACCGATGTGGTCAAAACGTCGGCTCCGCGTTCGGGGAGTCCGCGCGACGTCGGGTGTGTTGTTCGGTGAGGTGGGGAGGAGGGCAATGACGCAGGACAACGACAGCGCGCAGGCTGGGCCGTGGCAGGTGCTGATCGTCGAGGACGATCCGCAGATCGCTTCGATCTACCGGCGAACGATCGCCGGTATCGACTGCCTCGAGGTGGCCGGCACAGTGACGCGCGGCGAGGACGCGCTCCAGTTCCTGCGCCACCGCCACTGCGACCTCATGTTGCTCGACCTGAAGCTGGCCGGCATGAACGGGATCCGGCTGCTGCACCAGCTTCGCGGCGAGGGCCACGGCATCGAGGTGATCGCGCTGACGGCGACCCGCACGTCGGCGGCGGTCCGCGCCGTGATCCAGCGGGGCGCGATCGACTACGTCGTGAAGCCGTTCACGGTCGAGCGCCTGCGCCAGTCGCTCGGCCTGTTCCTGAACCGCGCGAACGCGTTCCGCGATGAGCAGCTCGACCAGGAGGCCGTCGACTGTGTCTGCGCGAGCGGCCGGATCCCCCGGCGCTGGCTGCCGAAGGGCCTGACGCAGGAGGGGGTCACGCGCGTGCGCCGGGTGCTCGACGCCCAGCCGCGGGCGGTGTGCTCAGCCGAGGTCGGCGCAGCCGCCGGGCTCGCGCGCGTGACCGCGCGCCGCTACCTCGAATACCTGGTCACGATCGACCAGGCATCCGTCGAGGCCGCGCCGGCGGGTCCGGGCCGTCCTCGCAAGCTGTACCAGTCGTTCACCTGAGCCGCCCGGCCGCAGGCCGCCGCGCCGGGCCGCACCATCGCCCGCCAGGTCACGACCGGCTCGCGGGACGGCTGATCAGCCGTCATCGCCGTCGATCGGCGGGCGGCAGACGGCGCGATCCGCGGGGCGGCATATCGGTCGCGCGCAAAGTTCAAAAGGGCACGCGAGCGGATGGCGGCCGTACTGTTGGCCGCGCCAACTACGGTGCGTTATTGCGTCGCGACCGCACAAGCGGACGGTTGTCGTCGGTCTGGGTCTGAGTATCGGCACGTTCCACAAGACTGATCGGAGTAATCGAGATGGACATCACGACGTCAACGGCTGTCGACGCAAACGGGCACGTGCTCACGCCCTCGGGGAAGAACATGGATCTGTCATTTATCGGCACCCCGCACGAGCACGATCCGCGCCGCGTCTTCAGCACGACGTCCACCGACTGGCAGGCGCGGGTCGACTTCGAGCGCCTGCGCAAGGACCGCCTTGCGCGTGCCCGGATGATGATGGAGAAGCACGACGTCGGCGCGCTGGTGTGCTTCGCCGGCGAGAACGTCCGCTATATCACGAGCGTATTTCAGGGAAACTGGAAGAACAACATCTTCATCCGGTACTGCGTGCTCCCGCGTGGCGGTGAACCGGTCCTCTTCGAGACGGCCGGATCTGACTTCGAGTGCGCCAAGCTCGACGCGCCCTGGCTCAACGGGAACATCCGCCCGGCGATCACCTGGAAATGGGCCGAGACAGCCGAGCAGATGATGGTCGAGAAGATGGTCGCCTCGGTGATGAACGTGCTGACCGAAAACGGCGTCGAACGCGAGCGGATCGGGCTCGACATCGCCGACCCCGTCGCGCTCGCCGCGTTTCAGGCGGCCGGGCTCAACATCGTCAGCGGATGGCCGGCGATGTCCGGCGCACGCGTCATCAAGACCCCGGACGAGCTCGAGTGCCTGAAGATCTCGAGTGCCATCGGCGACACGTCGTTCTGGAAGATCGAGAACGAGTGGCTGAAGCCGGGCGTCAAGGAGAGCACGATCACGGCAAAGGTCAACGAGTACCTGTACGAGAGCGGCTTCGACTTCGTCTACGACATCATCGTCGCCTCGGGCGGGAACACCAGTCCCTATCGCCGCTGGCACACCGACAAGGTCATCCGCCAGGGCGACCTGGTGATCATCGACCAGAACGCGATCGGCCCGGGTGGGTATTTCGTCGACTTCGTCCGCTGCTTCAAGGTGGACGGAAGGCTCACGCCGAAGGAGAAGGATCTGTACAAGGAATGCTACGACTCGATGTACGCCGCCATCGAGCAGATGAAGGCCGGCAACACGACAGCCGACGTCGCCGAGCAGCTGCCCAGGTACGCCGACGACGAGCATGGGACCGTGACACTGCAGCAGTTCGCCCACTCGATCGGGCTCTCGCTCTACGAGGGGATGTGGATCTCGCGCGCCTACTCGCTCGAGTACCCGGTCGAGCTGGAGGAGAACATGTACTTCGCCTGCGAGACCTTCGCCGGCCACCCCGGGCTCGAGCAGACCGTGCGCCTGGAGGAGAACCTGCTCGTCACCAAGGACGGCCCCGTGATCTTCACCAAACACCCGTTCATCGAGGAGGCGCTCGCCTAGTGTCACTCTCAAGCTGTGGTAGCGGGCCCCGCCGGCTCCTCGCCACGCTCGCCGAGAGCGCCGGCTCCGCGACACGCGGACTCCGTCGCGCGGCGCCAACCCGGCGGTGGATGCCTGAGGGCCACTGATGGACATGCAGCCGGCTCAGCTTGGACCCGCTCAACCGGTCGTCTCGGCTCTGCGCCGCAACCGGCTGTCCGCGCTGGTGCGAGTGGAGAGGGCACAGTCCGTCGTGCTCGGCGCCCTGGGGATCGGGGTCGCCATCTGCGCGATGGAGCTGGTGACGAAATCGGGCCTCGTCGAGTCGCGCGACGTGCCTCCCGCCTTCGACATCATCAACCTGTTCTTCGCCAACGTCGGCACGACGTATTTCTGGACCGTGATCGGCCAGACGATGGTTCAGTGGGGGATCGGCTTTGCCATCGCCCTGGTGATCGCCATTCCACTCGGCATGGCGATCGGAGCGAGCGAGCTGCTCTGGCGCGCGCTTCGCCCGACGATCGAGTTCCTCCGTCCGGTGCCGCCCGTCGCCTTCCTCGCGCTGCTCATCCTGCTCTACGGCCCGTCGGCCAAGAGCGCGATCATCCTCGTCGTCTTCGGGTCGATGTGGTCGCTGCTGATCCAGGCCGTGTACGGCATGCGAGATCGCGACGAGGTGATGCTCGACACCGCCAGATCGCTCGGTATCGGATCGTGGCGTCGACTGCGTTCGGTGACGATCCCCAGCGTGCTCCCGTACCTCGCGACGGGGGTGCGCCTCGGTGTCGCCTATGCGCTGATCGGGTGCATCTCGGCCGAGGTGCTGATCGGCTCTCCGGGTCTCGGCAAGGAGGTCTGGCTCGACTTCGAGAACGGCGCGACGACGCTGGCGTACTCATACATTCTCGCGTCCGGGTTGGTCGGGTTGCTACTGCACCTCGTGTCCACGCGTTTCGAGAAGCGCTACCTGAAGTGGCACTACTCGCAGCGGGAAGTAACGGGTTAGACGATGGCTCGCTCGCCCGGACGCCTGCTGGGACTGTCGGTCGAGGTCGGTACGACGGCCGCGGTCATCGGGATCATCTGGCTGCTCACCGCCGATTCGCACAGTCCGTTCATCCCCTCGCTGCCGACGATTCTCTCGACCTTCCGCAGCGTATGGCTGTTCCAGCGTTTCACCTCGGATGTCATCCCGAGCGTCGAGCGGCTCGCGCTCGGCTTCTTCGCAGCCGTCGTGGTCGGCGTGCCGCTGGGCCTGATGATCGGCATGTCGAAGTGGATGCGCATGCTCACGCGGCCGGTCGCGACGTTCATGCGATCGCTCCCGCCGCCGCTGATGGTGCCCGTGGCAATCTCGCTCTTCCAGATCGGCCTGGTCATGAAGGTGTTCTCGATCGCCTTCGTCTGCATCTGGCCGATCGCGCTCAACACCGAGGACGGGTACGCCGGTCTGAACCCGACGATCCTCGAGACGGCGCATGCCTACGGGCTGGGCTTCTGGAAGCGTCTGTTCAAGGTCATCCTCCCGGCGGTGAGCCCGCGGATCTTCACCGGGCTGCGGATCAGCGTCGCGTTCGCCGTGCTCCTGTTGGTGCTCGCCGAGCAGCTCGGCAGCAGCAACGGGATCGGCTGGTTCGTGCTGTACTCCCAGCAGGGCTACGACGTACCGGGCATGTGGGCCGGGATTCTCATGCTCGCACTGCTCGGGATCGGCGCGAACGCGATCCTCAGCCTCGCAGAGCGGCGCGTCCTGCGGTGGCATTTCAACCTGCGCGGACTCGACGTCTGACGCCGTGGAGGTCGATCCCGTGAACGACGACGCGACGCCGGTGGCGGCCGGCAAGCCCGGCATGGCGCTTGAGGTGCACGCGCTGGGCAAGACCTTCGTCGGCCGCGAGCGATCGTCGGTGGCGATTGGCGAAGTTGGCTTCGAGGTCGCCGATCGCGAGTTCGTGACCGTGGTCGGCCCCTCGGGATGCGGCAAGACCACGCTGCTGAAGTGCATCGCCGGGCTGATGGCACCGTCGGCCGGCGAAACGAGATTCGGCGGGGCCCGCGTGAGCGGCCCGGTGTCCGATATGGCACTGGTCTTCCAGGATTACAGCCGGTCACTCTTTCCCTGGCTGACCGTGCGCAAGAACGTCCTGCTGCCGCTCCGGGGCGGGGCTCGCTCAGATCGCGAGCAGACCGTACTGGAATCGCTCGAGGCCGTCGGGCTCACTCGCTTCATCGATCACTATCCGTCACAGCTCTCAGGCGGCATGCAACAGCGTGTTGCGATCGCGCGCGCCCTTGCCGTGCGGCCTCGCATGCTGCTGATGGACGAGCCGTTCGCGTCGGTCGATGCGCAGACGCGCGCGGACCTCGAGGATCTCGTTCTTCGCATTCACGCCGAGTTCGAGGTGACGATGCTCCTGGTGACACATGACATCGACGAGTCGGTCTACATGTCAGATCGCGTGATCATCCTCACGACCAGCCCCGCCTACGTACAGGAGGTACTGCCGATCGAACTCCCGCGGCCGCGAGCCCAGGACGTCACGAAGGCCGCCCCACAGTTCGCGAGCTTGCGTACGCACGTGTATCGCGCCATCACGCAGGCACACGGCGACACGCGCCGTTCGACGACGGCGGCCGCGGCACCCAACCCGGTTGAGCTCTCGACCAAGCAAAACAGTGCCTTTCTGGTCTGACCCGGCGCAAGGAGTGCAAGGACAGCGTTGTCACCTGCCACAGGTGACGCCGTTCGCTGCCTTGTGTCGCACTCCACGCCAGCCGCCGAATCGACGGCACGACACACGAAGAGGTCCGTTTTCGACGCCACCGTGAGGCACGCCTCGCCAGCGACAAGACGTCACTCTTCACCAAAATCACAGATGTTCACCAACGCAGTCTAATTGAGAGGGAGGAAGGGAACCAAATGCGTAGCCATTCGTGGATCACCAAGCGAATTGCCCTAGCGGCGGTGATCGTGTCATGTGCGGGCGCGACCGCCGCGTGGGCGAGCGGCGCTCACAAGGCCGCTGCTCTCACGCCGGTCACCGTCTACTTCAATCCGGGTTCCGCCGACGGCGCCGGGATCGAGTACTGCTTGAAGTCAGGCACGTGCGCCAAGTACGGCCTGAACGTGAAGTTCAAGTACAGCACGCAGGGCGGGCCGCAGATCATCCCGGCGATGGTCTCCGGTCAGGTGCAGTTCGGCGAGCCGGGCTATGAGGACACGATCGTCGCGGCCTCGAAGGGAATC
>Ga0182024_10011628_pt1 | contig 17619 bp, 17 predicted proteins | sample P32metaG_FD_120480 | JGI IMG/M metagenome (GOLD analysis project Ga0182024, IMG submission 120480) | Permafrost microbial communities from Stordalen Mire, Sweden - P3-2 metaG (Illumina Assembly) | ecosystem: Environmental > Terrestrial > Soil > Wetlands > Permafrost | place: Sweden: Stordalen... | reverse complement strand
GGATTGGCCGTATTCATCCCGTATTGCGCGGCCAGAATCGTGGCGAGGTCGCGATAGGCGGGATCGAGCGAACTCTCGCCGGCAATCGCTTCAAAGGCCGCAGCCGCGCCCGTGGCGTCACCCGCCCGGCCGGCGAGCGCCGCCTCTTCGAAGCGCGCCAGGACCGCGCGCTTGGCGGGCTCTTCCGCGGCCAGGGAATTCAAGATCTCGCCCGATTCCTTGGCTTTGCCCTGTTGCGCGAGATCGAGCGCCGACACCAAGCGCTGGCCCTCCTCCATGCGCTGGCGCTCCTGATGCTGGCGCCAAAATACGATTGCGGCCGCGAGGACGACGATTGCGACGGCAAGGGCGATGACGTAGTTGCCGTAGCGCGCCCATAGTTTCGCGAAATTGTCGCGGCGTAGCTCTTCGTCGATTTCGCGGAAAATGTCGGTCAAAAACAAACTCCCAAAATGCAATGTCCAGAATGCAACGTTCGGAATCGCCCCCGCGAATTGCGCAGTACCATAACCACTCGGCGGCGACGAGGCAAACCAGCATCCCGCGCGGCTTGGTCGCCGCGCGTCGCGGCATGGCGGGAAGTATCTCGCCTTGCGACACCCACGCCTGGAGTCTGGACCTCGTAGCCGAAATGGGGAAAACTACCAAATTATGGCAAGGACCTAAACCCTTCCACGGACCGGCCGATGGCGCCCATCATCCGATTGAGCGAATTTCGCCGCCGGCGCCAAACCGGCTTTTTCACCCGCGCCGAACTCAACCAACTGCTGTCGCTCTACAGCCGCCAGGTCACGCGGGGTCAATGGCGCGATTACGCGATCCGTCATGCCGACGGCAAGGCGGTCTTTGCCGTCTTCCGCCACAGCCACGAAACGGCCCTTTATACCATCGTCAAATCCGCACCGCAGGGCGCACTCAAGGGCGAATTCACGGTTCTAAGCGGTCGTCTGCCGCTCGCTCGCAGCCCCATGCTCGGACAAGTGCTGGCACAGCTGCAAAAGACGCTGCGCCACCAAATCGTGCTGCTCGATAGCGAACGCAGCCGCTGATCGCGAGCCAACCGGGCCACATCAGCCCGGCAAGCGATGCTCCTTGAACATCTCCCGCAGCCGGGTCTTCAGCACCTTGCCGGTGCCGCCATGTGGAATCTCGGGAACGAACACGACGTCATCCGGCAATTGCCACTTGGCGAGCTTGTCGCGGAGAAAATCCAGCAGCACCGGAGCGGTCGGCTCCCGTCCCTGCTTCGGCACCACGATGAGGAGCGGCCGCTCGTCCCATTTCGGATGCGGCAGGCCGATCACGGCGGCCTCGGCGACGTCCGGATGACCCATCACCGCGTTCTCGACGTCGATCGAGCTGATCCACTCGCCGCCCGACTTGATCACGTCCTTGCTGCGGTCGACGATCTGGATATAGCCGTCGGCATCGATCACCACGACGTCACCGGTCTTGAACCAGCCCTCCGAATCAAATGCCGCCTTCGTTGCCGCCTCGTCCTTGTAGTAGGCCCCGATCACCCAAGGACCGCGAACATATAATTCGCCGCGGGTCTCGCCGTCGTGAGGCGCGATCTTGCCGTCGAATCCCACCACCTTGCAATCGACCAGACATACGGGAACGCCCTGGCGGGCGCGGATCGCGTGCTTGGCCCGTGCGTCCAGAGAACGGTGCTTACCTTTCGGACGCGAGAGACTGCCGAGCGGACTCATTTCCGTCATGCCCCAGCCCTGCAGGAACTCCACCCCGTAGCGCTCGTCGAAGGTCTGGATCATCGCCAGCGGCACGGCCGAGCCGCCGCACAAGACGCGTTTGAGACTGCCGAGCCTCTTGCCCGTCTGTTCGAGATATTGCAGGCAGGCGAGCCACACAGTCGGCACACCTAGGCCGCAGGTCACGCCTTCGCTTTCCATCAACTCGCAGACGCTCGCGCCGTCGAGCTTCGGTCCCGGAAACACCAGCTTCGATCCAGCATAAGCGGCGCTGTAGGGCGATCCCCACGCGTTGGCATGGAACATCGGCACGATGGGGAGCACGGAATCCTCGGCCGAAAACGCAATCACATTGGCGGAGCAAGCCGCCATGCTGTGCAGCACGGTCGAGCGATGGCTGTAGAGCGAGCCCTTGGGATTGCCGGTCGTGCCCGAGGTGTAGCACAGGGACGACGCCGTGTTTTCGTCGAGCACGGGCCAGGTCAGCTCCGGGGCCTCGGCGGCGAGCAGTTCCTCGTAGCAGAGCACGTTCGGCAGGCTGGTTTGCGGCATATGCGCGCGATCGGTCATGACGATGTAATGCTCGATGCGCGGCCATTGGCTTGCCAGCTTTTCCGCCAGCGGCACGAAAGTCAGGTCGAGGCAAAGGATCCGGTCTTCGGCATGATTGACCATGTAGGTGAGCTGATCCGCGAAGAGCCGCGGATTGAGCGTGTGCAGGACCGCGCCGATACCCGAGATGCCGTAATAGAGTTCGAAATGGCGATGCGTGTTCCAGGCAAGGGTCGCAACGCGGTCCCCAACACCGATGCCAAGCCGCTTCAAGGCGTTCGCCACCTGTTTCGCGCGCGCCTCGGCGGCGCCATAGGTGTAGCGGTGGATCGGACCTTCGACGGTCCGCGTCACGATCTCCGTGTCGCCGTGATATTCGGCCGCATATTCGATAAGGGTCGATATCAACAGCGGCCGGTCCATCATCAAACCGCGCATGTTTCCTCCCTGACGCGTGCTTTCCCATTGAATGCAAGGATAGCGCGAAGCTCACACGGATGCGAGGGCCCGGTCCAGATCCTCGGTCAAATCGTCCGGGTCTTCCAGCCCGACCGAAAGCCGGATCAAGCCGTCGTCGATTCCGAGCACCGCGCGGTCCTCCGGCTTGAGCCGATGATGGGTGGTCGTCGACGGATGGGTCACGAGCGACCGCGCGTCGCCGAGATTGTTGCTGATGAGGATGAGCCTGAACGCGTTGAGGCAACGAAACGCCCCAGCCTTGCCGCCGCCAACCGAAAAGGCCAACAGCGTGCCGCCGCCCTTCATCTGGCGTTCGACCAGCGCGCGCTGCGGATGGCTGGGCAGGCCGGGATAGATCACCCGTCCCACCTTCGGATGGCGCGCCAGGAACGCCGCGACATGCGCGGCGTTCCTGCTCATGCGCTCGATGCGCAGATCGAGAGTCTCCATGCCCTTCAGCAGAAGCCAGGCGTTGAACGGACTCATCGACGGGCCGGTGTGGCGGAGGAATTGCGAAACATTGTCCCGCATCCAGTCCGCACGGCCGAGAATCGCGCCGCCCAGGCTTCTGCCCTGACCGTCGATATGCTTGGTCGCGGAATAGACCACGATGTCGGCGCCCAATTGCAGCGGCTTCAACAGGAGCGGGGTTCCGAAGACGTTGTCGACGATCAGCACGCCCCCGGCGCGGTGCGTCAGTTCCGCGACCGCCGCGAGATCGATGATTTCGAGCGTCGGGTTCGAGAGGCTTTCGACGAACACGGCCTTGACTTCGCGCGACAGCGCCTTCTTCCAGGCATCGAGGTCGCGTCCGTCCACGAGTTCGGTCTCGATGCCGAAGCGCGGCAATATTTGCGAGATGACGTAGCTGCACGAGCCGAACAGCGCGCGCGAGGCTACCACGCGGTCGCCGGCGCGAACCTGACAGGCGAGCGATGCGAACACCGCCGCCATGCCGCTCGCCAGACCCCGGCAGGCTTCGGCACCTTCGATCAGGCGCAGCCGCTCCTCGAACATCGCGACGGTCGGGTTGGCGTAGCGCGAATAGACGAAGCGCGAGCCATCCTTGGCGAAGGCCTCCTCGGCATCCTCGGCCCGCGAATAGACATAGCCCGAGGTCATGAAGATCGCTTCCGAGGTCTCGCCGAACGCGCTGCGCATCGTGCCCCCACGCGACAGCAGGGTCTGGGGCCGCAAGGTCGGGCCGGGCTGGTCGGACGCGTCGGACATTGATCCTCTCCTCGAATTTTCAGCCGCCGACCGCTCCAGGGACAACAAAAACCCCGGTCCGCGAAAGGGCCGGGGCTTTAGATTCGCCTCCGACCTTTTAGCGGGATTTTTTAACGTGGTCCGCAAGCCGGTCGGCTCAAATCTCCACGAAGAGCAAGCCCTACTCCCGCCGCGCCGAGCGTGTCAAGAAGCGAGACCTCGACAGCATCATAGCGCGCCGTCCGCCGCTCGGCTAAATTCGCGCAAAATGGGAGGAAAATGATGAAACTGTTCGATCTGACCGGCAGGACCGCGATCGTCACCGGCTCGTCCAAGGGGATCGGCCGCGCGATCGCGGAGCAGATGGCATTGGCCGGCGCCAATGTCGTGATTTCGAGCCGCAAGATCGAGCCGTGCCAGGCGGTGGCCGCGGAGATCGTCCGGACGGGCGGCAAGGCGGTCGCGATCGCCTGCCACATCGGCGATGAAGGGCAACTCAAGAATCTGGTCGCGAAAACCCGCGAAGCCTTCGGCAAGATCGATATTCTCGTCTGCAACGCCGCGATCAATCCGCATTACGGAGCGATCGAGGAGATTAGCGACGAGATATTCGACCGTATGATGGCGGTGAACATCCGCAGCAATCTGACGCTTGCCAGTCTGGTTCGGCCGGAGATGGCGGCGCGCAAGGATGGCGCGATCGTCATCATTTCGAGCATCGCCGGATTGATGGGGAACGGCATGCTCGGCGCCTACGCCATCACCAAGGCCGCCGACATGCAGCTCGCGCGCAATCTCGCCGTGGCGTGGGGCAAGGATGGAATCCGGGTCAACGCCATCGCTCCCGGCTTGGTGAAGACCGATTTCGCCAAGGCGCTCTGGGACAATCCCGATACGCTGCAGCATACATTGCGCAATTCCCCCTTGGGCCGGATCGGCGATCCGATCGATATCGCCGGCGCGGCCATCTTGCTCGCCTCCGACGCGGGACGTTTCATCACCGGCACCACCATCGTCATCGATGGCGGCGTCACCGTCACCGGCCGGGTCTAGGAGCTGACGATGAGGATTTTCGCCAATCTCGATGAACTGGCGGCAGCTACGGGCCAAGTGCTTGGCCAGGGCGAGTGGCTGACGGTGACCCAGCAGATGATCGACCGCTTCGCGGAAGCGACGGGCGATTTCCAATACATCCATGTGGACCCCGAGCGCGCCGCGAAGGGTCCGTTCGGGGCACCAGTGGCACACGGCTTCCTCACTCTGTCCCTGATCCCCCGTTTGGCGAACTCGGTCTACAAGGTCGAGGGCATCGCGACCGGCATCAATTACGGCAGCAACCGGGTTCGCTTCATCGAACCCGTGCATGTCAATCGACGCATTCGCGCCCAGACCAAGCTGCTCGCCGTCGAGCCAAGCCCACGCGGGACCCGAATCACCTCCGAAGCGACGGTCGAGATCGAGGGCTCGGGCCGTCCAGCCTGCATCGCGGAACTTATCGTCCTGATGATTCCCGCGTGAGCGGCCCGCCGAGGGGACATCGCGAACCGGCGGCGATCGCGAGGCTTGCCCGTCGAAGGACGCTTGACCTCACGAACCGCTTGTCTAGCATGAACCCATGCCGATAGCGCGCCATCGCAAGAGTTGGCTTGGCTTAGGAGCGAGCCTTGGGATTCTTGCGCTGGTCGTTCAGGCGCTGCTTCCCAATATCGTCGCCGCCGAGATCGATCTGGCGGACGGCGACAGCGGCGGAATTTTCGATAATTGCCCGCTCGCGGCTCACGACACCGATCGTGATCGAGATGCGCCTGGCGATTCCCACCACCATCATCATGACGGCGATTGCGGCCTCTGCCCGATCTGCCTGGCACTCCTCGCCAGCACCGCGTTCGCCGCGCCGGCTGCTATCAACGTTCCCGTACCGGTTTCGTCCGCCCTTTACGTGGTGGCGCCGCACGAGTTCACCGCGCCTGACCTTCCGTCGCTGACGTCGTACCGCTCCCGAGCACCACCCAAAATTTCCTGAGCATCGCATTCGCAAACCGGACGGGCTTTCCCGCCCGGGCTGTTGCTCATCTTTTGGGGATGCCCCATGTCTCGTCTTTTGAGAAGGACCGTCGCCGCGGCGAGCCTGATATTCGCCGCCAACCCAGTCTCGCAAGCCTTGGCGCACGCGGTGTGCGGCGATCGCGTTTTCCCCGCAACCCTGATCATGGACGATCCGGGTGTCGGGGACGAGTTGTCGCTGCCGACCATCCAATACACGCCGCTACCGGCCGCGGGCGGGAACCCATCGGGCCAGATCGTCGATTACGGTTACGAATGGGACAAGACCATCACGAAGGATCTCGGCTTCGCCATCAATGGCGACTACCTCACGCAATATGGCGCGGGCCATAACCTGCGTGGCTGGGACAACATCACAGTAACGCTCAAGGACGAGCTTCCGTGCAGCGAGGTCGATGAATTCATGGTCTCGGTGGGCGTGATCCGCGATTTCGCGGGAACCGGTTCATCCCAACTGCTGCGTGCCGGCGCCATCGAAACGGTGAGCAACACGGCGCCAACCCTTTATGCCGGCAAGGGGTTGGGCGATCTGCCGATCGGCTCTTTTCGGCCGTTCGCCGTCACCGGGGAACTCGGCTACGTCGTTTCCGACTCGCAACGCCTTAGCCCCAATCAGTGGGCCTATGCGGCATCGCTGCAATATTCGATTCCCTATCTGCAGCAGCATGTGAAGGCCCTGGACATGCCCGCTTTCTTCACGCGGTTGGTGCCGCTGGTCGAAGTTTCCTTTTCCCAGCCCCCGAACGGTCCCGCCATCGGGACCATTTCGCCCGGCGTTCTCTATGAAGCAACCGCTTGGCAAGCAGGGATCGAGGCGATCATTCCCGCGAACGCCGCCACGCGTCAAATCCAGGGAACCGGGTTCCTCGTCCAGTTCCATCTGTTCCTCGATGACCTGTTTCCGCAATCGATCGGCAAACCCCTGATCGACACCGATTTGTGGGGACAGCGATGAGGCGTTCCTTTCTCCTCGCGATCTTGGCGGCGAGTGCCTTCGCGACAGCCGAAGCGGAGGCACATGCTTTTCTCGATCACGCCATCCCCGCGGTCGGCAGCAGCGTCCATACCGCTCCAACGGAGATTTCGGCTTGGTTCACACAGGAACTTGAACCCGCCTTCAGTACGATTGAAGTGACCGACGCCAGCGGTATGCGCGTCGACAAGGCCGATTCGCATGTCGATCCCTCCGATGCGACGGAACTCCACGTCTCGTTGAAACCGCTTGCCGCCGGCGATTATCGCGTCCATTGGCGGGTCCTTTCCGTCGACACGCACCGCACCGACGGCACTTTTCCGTTCACGGTCGCGCCGTGATTTCGATTCGCGCGCCGGCATCATGAACGCGCCGATCGTCGTCATCCGTGCGGTTTATTTCATCTGCGCGCTGCAGGCCGGCGGGCTGCTGATTTTTCGCCTGGTGATTCTTCCACGGCAATTCTCCAGCCCGGAATTCCGTCGATTGGCATTGATCATGATGGCCGTGATGGTGGCGGCTTTCGCGATCTGGCTTCCGATCCAAGCCGCGTCGATGAGCGGCGGAGAGATTGTGTCCTCGATCTTCGACGGGACCCTCGGTACAGTCCTCTTCTCGACCCGATTCGGGCATGTCTGGATCGCGCGTCTCGCGCTCATCGCCGTCGCCATTGTCGCCTTGTTCCGGGAGCGCCTTCGCGGCGCCCCCGTCGCAGCGGCACTCGCTGCCAACGGCGCTCTTGCCATGAACGCGGCGGCTGGACATGCCGGGGCCGCGACGGGATTGGACGGCGCCATTCAACTCGGCGGTGACATGCTGCACCTCCTTGCCGCGGGCGCCTGGTTGGGCGGGCTCCTTCCCTTTGCCTGGACGATGACGCGCTATCTGCGGGTCGCCGACGCCGACTTCGGCGAAGCTTACGAGGCCACGCAGCGTTTCTCGATTCTGGGTTTGGTGTGCGTCGGCGTGATCCTCGCGACCGGCAGCATCAATTCGTGGTTCCTGGTCGGCAGCGTGCCGGCCCTGATTGGGACGGATTACGGCCAGCTGCTCCTCGTGAAGATCGCCCTCTTCCTCGTGATCGTCGCCGTCGCCGCGGTCAATCGCCTTCGCTTGACGCCGCTTGTCCGTGACGGCTCAAGGAAAGGATTGCTGGCGCTGCGCCGCAATGCCGTAATCGAGACCGTTCTGGGCGCCGCGATTATCGCGATTGTCGCCGTCCTGGGAACCCTACCGCCCGCCGCCCACGATCGGCCAATATGGCCGTTCGCCCAGCGCATCGTCTGGACGCCGTTCCCCCGATTGGTCGCGGCCTATCCCACCAGCTTCATCCGCTCGCCCATTCCCTACGCTGCGCCCTCGGTGGGTCGCGGCCAGTCGCTCTACGCGAAATTTTGCGTTGCTTGCCATGGCGCGGGCGGACGCGGCGACGGGCCCGCCGCTCCCGATCTTCCGGTGAAGCCGGCGGACCTCACAGAGGAGCATCTCCTGTCGCATTCCGAAGGCGATTTGTTCTGGTGGATCAGCCGGGGAATCGACAATTCCATGCCTGGGTTCAACCTTTTCACGAGCGAAAACCAGCGCTGGGACCTAATTAATTTCCTGCGCGCACGCGCTTCGGGCGTCAAGGCGCAGACGCTTTCCTCGCGAGTCGGCGACGCGCCAGCTCCCCTCATGCCCGACTTCGCGTTCGAAACCGGCGGACAGCAGAAAACATTGCGGGAGGAGTTGGGGCGAAGGCCGGTTCTTCTGGTCTTGTTTCGCGCCGCCGCCAGTGAGCGCCTCGGTCAGCTTGCGGCCATGACTCCGCGGCTTCGCGCGTCTGGCCTCGATGTGGTGGCCATCCCGCTGGACGACCAAGGCAATGCGTCATTGCCGTTGCCAGCGGTACGCATCGCTCCCGAGCTGCGCGCGGTTCTGTCGCTGTTCGCGCCCGCGAATGCCGCCAATACGGAATATCTGATAGACCCGGCTTCCTATCTTCGCGCGCGATGGAGCGACGCCGACGGCGTGCCCCTTCCTGACGCTGCGACGCTCGAGGCGGCGGTTAAGCGCGAGAACAGCCTACCGCTGTCCCGCGCGCCGGAGCATCAGCACTGACTCGCTTCGCTATCGATCGATGCCCAGGAAATCGCGCTTACCGATGGCAACGCCGTTGTGGCGCAGGATCGCGTAGGCCGTGGTGACGTGGAAATAGAAATTCGGCAACACAAAGTCCAAGAGATAGAACTGCGCCGTCATCGCGCGATGCGAATCGCGACCCACCGGAACCTGAATCTCGGCGTTTTCGCGTCCATCGATCTGTTGCGGCTTCAGAGAATTGAGAAACGCAATCGTCTTGGCGATGCGGGCGGACAATTCGGCGAAGTTCTTCTCGGTATCCTCCATTTTCGGGATCTCGACGTCGGCGAGCCGAGCGGCGCCGCCTTTGGCCTGGTCCGTCGCGATCTGGACCTGGCCGGTCAGCGTATACATGTCGGGATAAAGCCGGGCGGTCAGCAGCGCGGCCGGATCGAATTTATGCTCGGCGGCATGGGCCGCACCCTTGTCCAGGTTCGCGGACAGGCTCGACAGCATGCGGATGAAAACGGGAATCGAGGCTTGATAGAGCGAGATCGGCATGACGCATCATACTCCTAAAGCAGTTTGTAGTAGCGGACGAACAGGCATTCCGGCACGCGCTCGGCGATGCCGAGAAAGACGAAGCGGCTCAGCCAATCATAGGGGCCGACCGGTGCTTCGAACACCGACCAGGTGCGGAAATAATAATTTTCGGGATCGACCCATCCGTCGCCGCTATTGACCCGCAACATCACGTCCGGCGGGCCATAGCGGTAACCGGTATTGCGGACGTTGAAGAAGACGCCGTCCTCGGTTTCGAAGGTGTACCGTGCATCGATCGTGCCGACGCCATCCGGCCGCACGAGCGGCCATTCGGTGCCGCCCGGCACGACGCGGCCCTTTAAGCCCGGGCCGTCGAAATCGCCACCGACGATGGGCACCATGATGCGCTGGCCGGTGCCGCCATAACTACCCATCGCCATGCCTTTGCCCGTGATCACCCGGGTCTGCATGACGTATTCGAATTTTGGCAGCATGTCGGGAAGTTTGCGCGGTTGGTGCGTGTTATCGAGCTGAAATTCCATGGCATTCCCCAATGGCTAATGGCCCGCGATCAGGCGGCGGCGGGATAAACACCTTCCGCGGAGGGCAGCGGCGGCTTGCCCAAGATTATGTCGGAGGCTTTTTCCGCGATCATCATGGTCGGGGCATTGGTGTTGCCTCCTGGAATCGCCGGCATGATGGAGGCGTCGACGATTCGGAGTCCATCGATGCCATGCACCTTCAGCTTTGCATCCACGACCGCTTCCGGGCCGGTTCCCATGGCGCAGGTTCCGACCGGATGCTGCGTCGTGCCAGCTAGGGCGCGGATTGCACTTTCGATCTCGGCGTCGGTCTTGACCCCAGGGCCAGGAAGCATTTCAGCCCCGAGCACGCGCGACCAGGGCGCCCGCGCCATGATGTCACGCGCGATCTTCACGGCATCGCGCATGGTCACAAGATCGTTGCGCGCGGAGAAAAGATTGAACTGAATCCGCGGCGGCGCCAGCGGATCGTTCGAGCGCAGTGTCACGCGCCCTCGGCTCTCTGGATGCAGCAGCGAATTCACCCAATCGATCTTGTCGCCATTCGGTTTGCTGATGCCCGGGAACCAGACCCGGGTATCGAAGCCTATGGCATTGATGTAGCACTGCATGTCCGGCCGTTCCAGTTCCGGGCGCGTGCGGATGAATCCGACGGCAAGAAGCGGCAGGGCGGCGACAGTTCCGGTGCCGAATATGGCCCAGCGCGCGACTTGCAATGCTAATCGGTCGAAGCGGAACTTGGCGTCGAAGCCTGTTGGTTCGATGCACAGCCGGCGGATTCCCATACTGGCATGTTCCTGGAGATTGCGCCCGACGCCGGGAAGATCATGGATCGGCGCGATACCCAGCGACTTGAGTTGGTCGGCGGGACCGACCCCGGACAGCATGAGGAGCTGCGGCGAATTGTAGGCGCCGCCGCTCAGAATCACCTCACGCTCGGCATGGACGGTTACGCCCTGGCCTGCTTTCGCAAATTCGATTCCGACAGCTCTGCCCTGCTCGATCAGCACGCGCCGGCACAGCGCCCCGGTTTCGACGGTGAGGTTCGGACGCGACATCGCCGGCCGCAAAAAGGCCGCCGCACTGCTGGCGCGGCGTCCCCTGTTGGTATTGAAATCCATCGGCCCGAAGCCCTCGGGCGTCGCTCCGTTCAAGTCGGTGCTGTGCGCGAACCCAGCATCTCGCACCGTTGCCATGAACAGGTCGAAGAGCCGGTTGTCGGTCGGATTGGGTACCGTGGCAAGTGGTCCGGAGCCGCCGTGATAAGCGCCGTCGCCGCGCCAGTCGGCTTCCATCTGTCGGTAGTACGGGAGCACGTCCGCATAGCCCCAGCCTTCGTTACCGAGCTGCCTCCAGTAATCGAAATCGCGGGCGTGGCCACGCGCATACATCATACCGTTGATCGAGGAGGAGCCGCCCAGCACCTTGCCACGGGGAACGCGAAGGCGGCGATCGTTCAGCGTCGGGTCGGGTTCGCTTTGATATTCCCAATTGAATTCCGGACGCAAGGATGCGCGGATAAAAGCCAGCGGCATGCGAAGAACGAGCTTATCGTCGCGCGGCCCGGCCTCCAACAGAAGCACCGAGACATCGGGATCGGCGGTGAGGCGATTGGCCACCACGCAGCCCGCCGAACCCGCTCCTACGATAATGTAATCGAATTTCCGCACGCCCGCGCTCCCGCCCCAAGGTATAGGGACATCGGACGGCAATGCAAATCGACCGGCGGACGGACGAGGCTACTTCCTGTAGCAAAGAAAATCCCGCCCCACGAACCTGAGGTTCGGAGGCGGGGCTCGTATTGGAGAAAAGTTATCGGCTTGTGCCGTTCATCGCACCGCCGCTATTGAGCTGCCCGCCGGTACCGACCGGCGCCGAGTTCATCGGAACCTGATTGGAAGTGTTAAGCGAACCATTCGGAGAAGAGTTCATGCCGCTCGCGTTCGGTACCTGAGCGGTGCTATCGCCCATGGTCGACGCCCCGGTGGATGACTGTGTGCCGCCGCCTTCGGTCGTAAGCGATGGATTGGCGGTCCCGCTCGCGGGATTGGTTGCGGCTCCAGTCGGGGTGGCGTCCGCTCCCGAATTCACTCCTGCTCCTCCGGTAACCGCGGCGGCGCCGGCGCCCATACCAGCACCGCCGCCCGCACCGCCGCCACCCGCACCCGCGGCCAGGGCGGGGCCCGAAATCACAGCGGCGACCAGGGCCGCCAACGCGGCTTTGCGAATGATCGATTCCATTTACTTCTCCTAGGTTAGAAAACGGACGCAAGCGCCCTCGGACATTTCCTTTCATTGAGCGTAGGAACAGTTTCAGGCGGGAAAGCGGCGACGATGGGGAATTAGTGAGTATTCACATGGAATGCTCGATTTTGCGGCATCGGATGCTCATCGCTAAATAATAAGGTGTTGGCCAATGAGCGCGCGCTCCTGCGCCGGGGGTGGGAGAAGAGTCACCCGGGCGAGAGAGGATCGAATATTATCGGGCGCTCCCAAATTACGAGCACGATGCAACCTTCCTCGCTGACGACTTCGTGCCGCGAACCGGGTGGATTGATGACGAGGCTGCCCGCGGCGTGGCGTCCGTTGCGATCGGTTTGCGATCCTTGAAGCACCAGCACATGCTCGTAGCCCGCATGAACATGGAACGGAACCCGCGCGCCCGCCCGATACCTCAAATAGGCCGTGGCTGGACCGTGCGCACCGTTACGATAGAGCCAGCATGCTTCGATGCCGTCCCGAAATGGCTCCCAGGCCAGGTCGCCCAAATCACGCGTCATAACCTGCGAAAGCAAAATGGGATCCGTCACTACGCTGCCCGGAAAACATGCGCCTGGGTCATCGTCGCGGCCCGGTCGAAAATTGCCCATGCACCAATGTCATATCGAGCGTCGCCTCGTCGGTTTCGGGAGTTCGATCGATCGTATCGCCAACCAGCATACCGTCATAGCTGATTTCAATCGCTCCACCGACGCGGGTCGGCTACCGATCCGATTGAACGATGCGGGAGACTGCGTTCGCCGGCGAACAGGACGCCGATCTTCAGTGACCGGCCATGTGACGGCCGATTGCGGTTAAATCGGCTTCGGCCGCCTTCGCTTCGTAGACGAACTCGCCGTGGAACATGACGACGATCCTATCGGCTAGTTCGAGAATTTCATCGAGATCGCTGCTCACCAGCAACACCGCCGCACCCTTATTCCTAGCCGCCATGATTTCCGCCCGAATCTGCGCCACGGCGGCGAAATCAAGGCCGAAGCAAGGGTCGGCGGCGATCAGCACTTCGACGCCTTCGCTCAACTCGCGCGCGAGTACCGTGCGTTGGACATTGCCGCCAGAGAGATCGCCGATGCGGGTCTCGGGCGAGCGTGTCTTGATGCCGTAGCGCATGATCTTGCGTTCAGCTTCCTCGCGGAACCGCGCCTTGCGCAGCCACCAGCCCGCGGCGGCGAAAGGCGGCCGGTCGAATTCCCGGAAAACGATATTGTCGGCCACGCTCATGCGCGCGACGCAGGCATTCCGGAGCGGCTCCTCGGGCAGCAGCGAAAATTTGTGGCGACGCATTTCACCGCGTTGCGCGTGCCACTTTTCGCCCCCCATCAGGATCGTGCCGCTATCAGCATCGCGCTGTCCGGCGAGGACCTCGACCAGCTGGCGTTGTCCGTTCCCGGAAACGCCAGCGACGCCAACGATCTCGCCGGCCGCGATCTCGAGCGATACATTTCGCAAAGCCAGCTGGCCTGCGTCGTCGAGCGCGTTCAGCTCTTGGATCGAAAGGCGGGCGGCGCCAAATCCGCCGGAGCGGGGCGGAGCCTTGGCCAGTTCCTGCGCGCCGATCATGCTGCGTGCCATGTCGTCCGGCGTAAGTTCGCCGACTTTGCCGTATCCCGCCATGCGCCCACGCCGCAGAATCGTGACCTCGTCCGCGAACGCCAGCACCTCGCGGAATTTGTGCGTAATCATGAGGATCGTGAGGTCGCCGGCCACCACCATGTCGCGCAGCATACCGAGCACCTCGTCGGCTTCTTGGGGCGTCAGCACCGAAGTCGGTTCGTCGAGAATGAGGAATTTGCGCTTGAGGTAGAGCTGCTTCAGGATTTCGCATTTCTGGCGCTCGCCCGCCGAGATCGCCGAGACCTTGGCATCGAGCGGCACGCGAAACGGCATGCGGTCCAGAAACTCGATCAGGCCCGCGCGTTCCTTGGCCCAATCGAACACCGGCGGCAGTTCATCGCGCGCCAATACCAGATTCTCGGTGACGGTCATCGCGGGCACGAGCGTGAAATGCTGATAGACCATGCCCAGGCCCAAGGCGTGCGCGGCCCGGGGATTGGCGATCGATTGCTCGCGACCTCCGACGATGACCTGACCGCTCGTGGGCGCGTAATAGCCCATGATGCATTTGACCAGCGTGCTCTTGCCGGCGCCGTTTTCGCCGAGGAGTGCGTGAATAGTGCCGGGAACGATGCGGGCCGAGACATCGTCAAGCGCCACGAAATCGCCGAAGCGCTTCGTCATCGCCACGGCTTCGACGCCAAACGTCTGGGTCGGCGGCGGGGGCGCCGGCTGAACCAAAGTCGTGACCTCGACCATTACGCGATGGCCTCGATTACTTGGCCCGCATTGGAGACAGAACCGAATACGCCGCCCTGCATCTTGATCATCTTGACGGCATGATCGTGATTGCTTCGGTCGGTCGCGCCGCAGCAATCCTCCAAGAGCACGCATTCAAAGCCGCGGTCGTTTGCCTCGCGCATCGTGGTGTGGACGCAGACATCGGTGGTGATGCCGGTTAGCACCAGATTCTCGATGCCGCGCAGGCGCAGCATCAATTCGAGATCAGTGGCGCAGAACGAGCCCTTGCCGGGCTTATCGATGATGGGCTCGCCCGGCAGCGGCGCGAGGTCGGAAATAATGTCCCAGCCGGGTTCGCCGCGAACCAGGATTCGACCGCAGGGGCCAGGGTCGCCGATGCCGGCGCCGATCCGCCGCGAGCGCCAGCGCTTGTTATCTGGAAGATCGGCGAGATCGGGACGATGTCCCTCTCGGGTATGGAAAATATGATAACCTTGCGCGCGCATCGCTTTAAGGAGGCACTTGATCGGCTCGATCGGAGCGCGGGTCAGCGACAAATCGTAGCCCATCTTGTCGACATAGCCGCCGATGCCGCAGAAATCGGTCTGCATATCGATCACGATCAGCGCCGTGTTCGCCGGCCGCAAATCGCCGTTATAGGGCCAGGGATAGGGGTCGGCCTTGACGTAACGTTCAGCCATGCGCGGCTCCCTTGTAAAGACGTCCGGGCGGATCGAACCCGCAGGAGGTGCCGTCGATGACGCGGACCTGATTCTCCCATGGCACGCGATAGCGTTCCTCCACTAGATCCCGCATGTAGGTATAGGGGCAATCGTGCGCACCGCCCGACACCGCGACATAGCCGCGATGCCCGAACTGATAGATGTTGTTCTCGACCGCCCATTCCTCGCGCGCCTCGCGGACGAGATCGGGACGCACCTCGGCCGTCACGATCTCGTCGGGAATGCTCCCGCCTTCGACCAGCACGGTGCCGTCGAAATTGCAGATCATGCCCTCACCCATGGAATTGAAGATGCCGTCGCTGCCGCAGAGGCAGACGCTCGCCGTGACCATGAGATTGCAGAACGAATTCGCTTGATTGGTGACGCGCCAGGCATGGCGGATCGGCGCGGTGTAGCCCGCGGTGCGCAGCATGATCTCGGCGCCTTTATAGGCCGCCTCGTGCGCCATTTCCGGAAACATGCCGTCATGACAGATGATGAGCGCGAGTTTGGCGCCGTTCGGTCCCTCGCATACGGGGATGCCGAGATTGCCCGGCTCCCACGGTTCGACCGGCACCCAAGGATGAAGCTTGCGGTAGTAAAGTTTGATCGCGCCCCTATCGTCGATGACGAGACCGCTGTTATAGGGGTTGCCTTCGGGGTTCAGCTCCATGATTGAGAAGCAACCCCAGATGCGGTGCTCGCGACAGGCCCGCTGGAACGCGGCGACTTCCGGTCCGTCGAGCCGGCACATGATCGCACGATCGGTCGCCATTGACAGGCCGTGGAGCGAATATTCCGGAAAGACCACCAGATCCATCGCGGGCATCGATTTGCGCGCTTTCGCCACCATCGCGCAGATTTTCTCGGTCTGCGCCACGAGATGCATCGGCGTGGCTACGGTCGGAAGCTGCAATTGCACCAACCCGATGACGACGCCGTTCGGCGACTTGTTGAGCCCGCCAAGTCCGCTCATAGGCACATCCTATTTGACGATCGAGAGCTCGGCCGGCGCGCCCGATAGCGTGCGCTTCGGCGAGCAGGTGACGATCATAATCGCGAGCGTCAGGATATAGGGCGCCGCGTTGAAGAGATGATACCCCCAACTGACGCCGACCGACTGCAAGGCCGGCCCAAGCGCCGCGGCGCCGCCGAACAGGAGCGATGTCCAGAAGCACAGCATCGGATTCCAGCGCGCGAAAATGACCAGCGCCACCGCCGTAATGCCTTGGCCGCTCGAGAGTCCCTCATTCCAATTGCCCGGGTAATAGAGCGACAGGAACGAGCCGCCGATGCCGGCAAGGAACCCCCCTGTCATGGTCGCGCGCATCCGGATCCAATTCACCGAATAGCCCATCGCGCGGGTCGCGTCGGCGCTTTCGCCGGCGGTCCGCAACAACAGCCCCCAGCGCGTGCTCTTCAGCGCCCACACCAGGAACGGCGCCAGCACCACACCTAAGAGAAACAGCACGTTGATGCGGAGCGCCGCCCTGAGTTGCGGGATGTCGCTCCACCAGCCAAAATTGATCGCCGGCAGGACGTTCGCTTTCGGCTGGATGAGCGGCTTGCCGAGATAGAAGGCAAGCCCGATCCCGAACAGCATCAGCGCGATGCCGACGGCGATGTCGTTGACCTTCGGGAGGCCACAGATCGTCGCATGCAGCCCACCCAGGATCGCGCCGGTCAAGCCGGCGGCGAGCACACCGAGCCAGGGCGATCCCGTGAGATAGGACGTACCGTAGGCGACCATCGCCGACATTACGAGCGTGCCCTCAAGCCCAAGATTGATACGGCCGCTGCGCTCTGTCAGGCACTCGCCCAAGCTGACGAACAAGAACGGGGTCGACACCCGAAGCGCGCCGCCGAGGACGGCGATCGGCACCACCCACCAGCCCAGAGTCGCCGCGGTTTCCATGTCAGGCGGCCCTCGTCTGGAAAATCCTGAACCGGCCATAGAGCGTGTCGCTCGCCAGCACGCCGATGAAGATCAAGCCCTGCAACACCAGCACCGAGGCGTCGGGCAAGCCGAGACGCCGCTGCAGCAAGCCCCCGCTCGCCCCGATGCCGCCAAGGAGAATTGCGACAGGAACAATCGCGAGCGGATTCTGCCGGGCGAGGAACGCCACCAGAATGCCGGTATAACCGTAACCGGCGGCCATGTTCGCGTTGGCGCGTTCTTGCACGGCCGCGATCTCGACCATGCCGGC
>Ga0182024_10011627_pt1 | contig 17620 bp, 20 predicted proteins | sample P32metaG_FD_120480 | JGI IMG/M metagenome (GOLD analysis project Ga0182024, IMG submission 120480) | Permafrost microbial communities from Stordalen Mire, Sweden - P3-2 metaG (Illumina Assembly) | ecosystem: Environmental > Terrestrial > Soil > Wetlands > Permafrost | place: Sweden: Stordalen... | reverse complement strand
GTAAGCACCACCGGGCGATAGTTCAATGTTCCGGTCAGCAGGCGAGTGTAGGTTTTGCGCACCCACTCGAAATGGCGATTCACCATGCCCGCGAATCCGCGCTCGGAATCGCCGGCCCGCAACAACTTCGATCCCATCATGGGAGAAAGCGTAAGTGCGACGATGCCGGAAACGGTGACCGCGCCTGCCAAGGTGAAAGCGAATTCGCGGAAGAGCGCTCCAGTTAGACCGCCTTGAATGCCGATCGGCGCGTAGACCGCGGCCAGGGTGATGGTCATCGAGATGATTGGGCCGACCAATTCGCGAGCCGCATCCTGCGCCGCGTGGAAGGGCGTTTTGCCCATCTGTAGATGGCGTTCGACGTTTTCCACCATCACAATGGCGTCATCGACGACCAGGCCGACAGAAAGAACGATTGCGAGCAGAGTCAAAAGGTTGATGGTAAATCCGGCCACCAACATGAGGAATACTGCGCCGATCAGCGAGACGGGAATTGCGACGATCGGTATCAGCACCGAGCGGAACGAACCGAGGAACAGGAAGATGACAACGACGACGATCAGAAGAGTTTCAACCAGGGTATGCAAGACTTCGTTGATCGCATCCTGAATGTAGGCGGTGGAGTCGTAGGGAATGCCCACCGTCATGCCTGCCGGGAGTTGAGCCTGAATGGCGGGAATCTGCTTGCGAACTTCTTTAATGACGTCGAGGGAATTGGCCGTGGGAAGAACCCAGATTCCCATGAAGGTAGCAGTTTGGCCGTTGAAGCGGACATCCTGATCGTAGTTCTCGGCGCCGAGCTGGACGTCGGCGATTTCGCCAAGGCGAACGACCACGCCATTCTGTTGCTTGACGACCATCTGTTTGAAGTCATCAGGCGTGCGCAAGTCGGTGTTGGCAACCAGGTTTACTGAAACCATGGAGCCCTTGGTGCTGCCGAGCGCCGACAGGTAATTATTCTTGGCGAGCGTATCGTTCACGTCGGAGGGCGAGACGCCGCGGGCCGCCATCTCATCCGGCTTGAGCCAGATACGCATGGCGAAAGTACGATTGCCGAGAATGTCGGCGCGCTGCACACCGCTGACAGCGCTGAGCTTGGGCTGGACGACGCGGGTGAGGTAATCCGTAATTTGATTCTGGTCCAGGTCGTTGGCGCCGAAACCGATGTACATGGCGGCGAACTGCTGATCCGCAGTTTGCAGATCGATGACCGGAACCTGCGATTCGGGCGGCAGATCGTTCTTCACCTGCGCGACTTTGGCCTGAATCTGGGTGAGGGCCGCGTTGGTGTCATAGTTCAGCTTGAGGTGAACGATGATGGTGCTCAGGCCCTGGGCGCTGTTCGACTCCATGTAGTCGATGCCGTCGGCGCTGGCGATCACGCGCTCCAGCGGCGTGGTAATGAAGCCGCGAACCAGATCGGCGTTCGCGCCCACGTACACGGTGGTGACTTGAATGACAGAAATGTCGCTGCGAGGATACTGGCGGACACTCAGCGAACGAATCGCCTGGAGACCAGCGATCAGAATGACGAGGTTCACTACCATCGCCAACACCGGACGCTTTACAAATAAATCAGTGAACTTCATGCTGAATCTCCTGCGTTATTCGAGAACGGCAACAGCAGATTCCTCGCGCGATCAAACTGCGCTTCGGAATGACAAGTTTTGAGTACGACGCGCGTTTGCTCTAACTCTCTTCCGGATTCGGCTTCGGGCTGTTTGACGGTTGCACGCTGTTGTTGACCAGAACCGGGGCAGCGTTGCGCAGGCGGAACGTTCCCGCGCTAACTACTTCGTCGCCGGGGTTCAGTCCGGAGACGATTGCGACCTGATCGCCCTTGCTGCCATCGATCTTGACGATCTGCTGGCGAACTCCCTTGTACGTCTTGCCGGTTTTCTCATCTTTCATGTCACTCACAACGAAGACCGAATCGCCAGAGGGCGCGTAATTGATGGCCGATGCTGGTAACGGAACCACATCCCGCGACACCCCCAGCGGCAACTCCACTTGCAGGAACATGCCGGGGCGCAGCCTGCCGCCGGGATTCTCCAGCGTGGCCTGAATCTGAATATTGCGAGTTTGCTCGTTGATCACGGAATCGAGAGCGGTGATCCTGCCGTTAAACTTGACGCCGGGAAGATCTTCGGTGCTCACGCGGATACTGCGGCCGAGCTTCATCTTCGGCGTATCCTGCTGCGGCACGCCGAAATTCACATAAATCGGATTCACGGATTGGAGCGAAACGATTGCCTGCCCGGCGGCTAAATATTGGCCGAGACTGATCTGGCGAATTCCCAAAACTCCGGTGAACGGGGCGCGGATGGTTTTGCGGGCGATCGCGGCCTTAATATCATTGACCTGGGCCTCGGTGGCTTTCTGCTGGGCGGCGGCGTTGTCGTACTCCGACTTGGAAATAACGCCCGCCTTGGACAATTGCTCCGAGCGGCCATATTGAATACGAGCCAGGTCGCGCTGGGCCTCCAGGTTGGCAAGCTGGGCTTTTTCCTGGCGAATATCGAGTTCGACCAGGATGTCTCCCTCATGCACCGTCTGGCCAGATTCGAAGTGAATCTTGTCGATGGTTCCCGGCAGATCGGCGCTAACGGTAACGCCTTGGACTGCCGCTGCCGTCCCGATGACTGACAAGGTGGTAGGCCACGTCTCCCGCGTGGCGACGACCGTCGTCACCGACGTCGGCGGCATTTGAAAGCTCGCGCCCGCTGCAATGGCGGATTCGACCTGACGGTATTTTATGAAACCGAGGCCGCCAATCAGGGCCGCCATCAGCAACAACACCACAATCATTCTCTTCGCCATACATTCTCCGGACCGGAAGCTTAAACTTGGGTATGTTGAGGGGTTAGACGCGCACTCCCCAAAAACATTGTAACTATTGATATCCCCGCGTGGTGAAAGGATTCAGCCTGCCCCGCCGATTGTGCAATTCACATGAAGAAACTTGCACATGCGATGGGCTGAAAGCTCTTCCATCCCAACGTTCGTAACTCGGTTTGAGCAAGCCCACCCCTGTGTGCCGTTTGATCTGTTCTCTATTAATTTAGACGAACGGGGAAGGTTGAAATCGACAGCCTGTTAATTTTTTTGACAGGTTATTCGAGGTTCGTTCGACACGAAACCCTAAGGGTCTGAGGCGTGGAATACTCGACTCTGCGAGTCTGCTAGATTATGCGATATGCCGACTCCGCTCACTAAGCCCACGCGCAACTTCGCCAGCGACAACAATGCCGGCGTTCACCCCGAAATTATTCAGGCAATAACCCGCGCCAATCAAGGCCATGTCGTCGCTTATGGCGATGATCTTTATACGCGTTCCGCCATAAGAAAGTTCGAGGAGCACTTCGGCTCCGACATCGCCGTTTTTTTCACCTTCAACGGAACCGGCGCCAATGTTTTGAGCCTGCAATCCCTTACGCGGTCGTTTCAGTCGGTGCTATGCAGCGCCTACGCCCATATTTATACTGACGAATGCGGAGCGCCCGAAAAGCACACCGGGTGCAAGCTGATCCCGCTGCCGCAGGAAAATGGAAAGATTACGCTTGAGTCGGTTCGGCACGCTTATCACGGCATTGGGGACGAGCACCACTCGCAGCCGCGCGTGATTTCAATAACACAATCGACCGAGATGGGCACGGTTTACCGGCATGAGGAGATTCAGGCGCTTGCCCGCTTCGCCCATGAGCACGACATGTTTCTGCACGTGGATGGCGCGCGCATCGCCAACGCCGCCGCCTCGCTCGGCCAGAACTTGCGCCAAGCCACGCGCGATCTCGGGGTGGACGTGCTTTCCTTCGGCGGCACCAAAAATGGAATTCTTGGCGGAGAAGCCGTCGTCTTTTTTCAGCCTGGTTTGGGCAAAGACTTCCTCTACCTGCGCAAGCAGTCCATGCAGTTGGCGTCGAAAATGCGCTTTATCGCGGCCCAGTTCGAAGCGCTCCTTACGGACGATCTGTGGCGCCGCAGCGCCGAGCACGCCAACCGCATGGCCCGCCTGTTGGAAAAGGAAATCAGCCGCATCCCCCACGTCAAAGTGGTCTGGAAGGTCGAGGCCAACGGGGTTTTCGCGCAAATCCCGCACCATGCCATCGAAAAAATCAAGGAGCACTACTTTTTCTATACCTGGATGGAAGAGGAATCGATTGTGCGCTGGATGTGCTCCTTCGACACCACCGAAGAGGATATTCTCGAGTTCGCGGGGGTGGTGGCGGAGGCGGTGAAATGACCGGGTAGGCTTAGGTTCGCGGTTAGCAATTGCTTTTTCGCCGGTTTTTTAATAGATTGGCCCATCCCCTAAACGTACGAATATTCAGTCGATTGCTTAATCCCAGGAGCCGTTGATGAGCCGGAAGTGGTTCAGCATTGTTGCCCTAATCGCTGCCGCGACGATCATGCTCAATACTTCGAGCTGCGGGTTTAATCAGCATTTGGTTTCGATTCAGGTCAAGCCTTCCAGCGTGACTTTTCCTGCGATCGGATCGGCCACTACGTTCACGGCGACAGGGACATACGACCATCCGCCAGAGACTAAGGACATTACCGACTTGGTGACGTGGTCGGTCGACTCCCAAAATCTGGTTACTATAACCGACACGAGTCTTGTAACGGCTGTGAGCATTTGTGGCAGCGGAAATCTGACGGCCAGCTACTATGACAGTCCGAATTTGGTTTCGGGTTCTGCAGTCCTTACCGGTGGCGGGGCGGGTACAGGCGCGTGCAATCAGGCTGTGCTAACCGTGAATATCGTGGGATCCGGAACAGTCAATGACTCCACCAATGCCATTAAATGCCCCGGAACTTGTTCTGCCGATTATGCGCTGGGCAGTACGATCGGCCTCACAGCTACTCCAGGTGCCGGGGCGTCGCAGGTGCTTTGGACAAACTGCAGTTCGTTCGTCGGCAATACCTGCACGGTCGTTCTGAACTTCGATACTACCGTTACGGCTACCTTTCAATGACGACTGGGGGCGGCAGCCTCACTCCGCCTCCTCCAACATCTTCCCCAGCGTAGTCTTGTGCCGCTCCGCCTTTTTGTTCTTGTGCGGCACAACCTTCTCCACCGGAGGCGCGCCCAATCGCTCCCGCGCCAGCTCCTTCACCGCCTGCACCGCGCCAAAGCGCTTTAATTTTTTCTTGCGCGCCATTTTCCGGTCACCCGACCCTCATCTTGCCATAGCTTTGTCTGCCGCAAAACTGTAATAATTATCCTTCGCGGTTGGAGCGCAACGCCGGCGGCCGAAAAAACCGGCAACGCCCAACCTCTAGCGACCAACGACCCTTTTATGGAAGAGCGCGATTTTTTCGACGAACGCACCGAGAAGAAGCCCGCAACCCTCAACTGTCCGCACTGCCACCAGCCCGCCGAGTATGAAGTGACTTGGGTGGTGCGCACCAAGAAGCGCCAGCTCGCCGGACGCGCCGACGAGCGCGACCGCGCCCGCTTCGCCAAAGCCCGCTCCTACATGCTGCGCAAAGATGATCTGATGGCCTGCAAGAATATGCGCTGCCGAAAGCGCTTCGAGATTTCTGGGGTGCAGTCGGTTGTCTTCACTGACTAGGCAGGGCAATTAACCACCATGGACACCAAGGGCCACGAAGGAGATCCTTTAGGGATACGAGCAATCGAGCGGCTCCCGTTTTGGGTGAATCTTGAAACGGGAGCGAAGGTTCTTCTATTTGTCCCTTCCTAGGGGATTGTCCTTTTCATCTGCTTTCTGGCAGAAGCAACATGGGGACTGAGCTGACTTAATCCAATCGCATCGGGAGGACTACATGGGCCCAGCCGCCGCCGCTGACACATCGTTTCTGTTTCAGAACGTTAATTCCATCAGCGAAAAAGAATTGGACTCGCTGCCCTACGGCGTCATTCAATTAGACGTGGCAGGAAATGTCCTGCGGTACAACTCCTATGAAGCGAATCTCGCCGGCCTGACCAAACAGAAAGTTGTAGGGAAGAATTTTTTCAAGCAAGTCGCGCCCTGCACTGACATTCGCGAATTTTACGATGTCTTTCAGAAGGGCATCGCCGCCGGAGAGCTGCACACCACCTTCCGCTTCCACTTCGCCTTCAAGAAAGATCCGCGCGACGTGACCGTTACGCTGTTTTATAACCGGCGCGATGAAACGGTCTGGGTGCTGGTGCAGCCGTTCGCATTCAAGAAATAAATCGCGGGATCAATTGCGGACGGGAAATCGGAGCGCAATCGGGCAGCCGCGGATTGGGCCGTCGCTAGTCTTCGGTGGCGGCTTCTCTCACGATTCTGGCGGCAGCCTGGGTGGCGTCTTCCTTGTAGGCGCTCAGCTTGTTGGTGGCGACTGAGCGAATCGGGTCACCCAGCGATTTCTGCTTCGAGATGTTGAACTTCTCGATATCCGCCGTGAGTCCGTCCGGGGAAACGGACACAACCCTGTACACTCCGACCAGCCCTTCCGGCACTACGATCTGACCAGCCTTGATGTTTGCCATCGCCATGGAGACAGTTTCCCACAGGCTGGAAGCGATTGCCAGCCCCTGGGATATCCGAGTAGTGGCGCTGTTTATTTTCTTTGCGATCTTGGCGATACCTTTGCGCGCTTTGCGGTTAAGAGCTTTAAAAAGCTTTTGACCGCAAAGGCCGCAAAGAAATTTCCGCAAAGTTCGCGAAGAACCGCGAGAACAACGAGCGCTCGGAAATTGCACCACTAAAGAAATTCGAAATGCGCCGATACCAGACTCCCTTCCTTCGCCTGTTGCGCTCTCGTCATTTATACTTACAAGTTTGGCCTTTACCGCAATCGTCAACCGTAAGGAGTTCGATTTTGAAAATCCTTGTATGCATGAAGCAGGTGCCGCAGAAGGATGCACCGCTCAAGCTCAACGAATCCTCGGCATGGATTCGCGAAGATGTTTCGTACGAAGTGAACGAGCCTGACGCCTTCGCGCTGGAAGAGGCGCTGCGCCAGCGCGAAAAGCATAAAGGCGAAGTTGTGGTGATTACCAGCGGCCCGGCGCGCTCCCAGCAGGTGTTGCGCGAGGCCCTGGCCAAAGGCGCGGACCGCGCCATTCATCTGGAAGACAACGCCTTTGTCGGTCTCGATGCCTTTAACACGGCCAAGGCTTTCGCCGCCGCCATCAAAGATGAGCAATTCGACCTGATCTTCACCGGCCTGCAATCGGACGATTACGGCTACGCGCAAACCGGCGTCATCCTCGCCGAACTGCTGGGTTGGCCGCACGCCACGATCATCATGCAGATCGAAAAAAATGACACGGGCATCCGCGTGAAGCGCGAGCTGGAAGCCGGATTTTTTCAGTTTGTCGATATGCCGCTGCCCGCGGTTTTGACGATTCAGTCGGGCATCAATAAGCTGCGCTACGCTACGCTGATCGGCATCAAACAGGCCAAGAACAAGCCGATTCGCAAGGTAACGCTGGCGGAAGTGCAATCGGCGATTGGCGAAAATCTGCAAAAGATCGAGCGGCTTTATGTGCCGGAGAAAACCAAGAAGACCGAGCACATCGAAGGCACGCCGGCTGAGATTGCGAAGAAGCTGGTGGATAAGCTGCGCAACGAACTTCGCGTGCTGTAAATGATGATGTGGGCCGAGCGGCGGGATCGGATTATTTTCGGCCTGAAAATTTCGTGACATGACCCTTTCGACCCCATCCCCGGCCAGCCAGAATTGGAGTGCGGCTGACTATGCGGCTAACGCTCACTTCGTGCCCGCGCTGGGGCAGCCTGTGCTGGATTTGCTGCAACCACAATCCGGCGAGCGCATTCTCGATCTGGGTTGCGGAGATGGCGTGCTCACTGAAAAGCTGGTCGCGCTTGGCGCCAAGGTGGTCGGCGTCGACAATTCTCCAGACATGATCGCGGCCGCGCGCCTGCGCGGGATTGATGCGAGAATGATGGACGCCAGATCGCTGACGTTTGAGAACGAATTCGACGCGGTTTTTTCCAATGCCGCGCTGCACTGGGTGAAGGACGATCCGGATGCGCCGATCGCCGGCGCGTTTCGCGCCCTGGTGGCTGGAGGAAGGTTCGTAGGGGAGTTAGGTGGCCACGGCTGCGTGAGCGCAATTACCGTCGCGCTGATGGCCACACTGGAGCGCCGGGGCATTCGAGATGCCGTCTCGCTGATTCCCTGGTACTTTCCGACTGTCGACGAGTACGAAACGCGTCTGCGGCGGGCCGGGTTTGTGCCGCAAAGTGTGCAATTGATCCCTCGTCCCACGCCGCTGCCAACCGGAATGCGGGGATGGTTAGAGACGTTCGCCAATCCCTTCTGCGGCGCACTCGCGCAGAATGATCGGGACGAGTTTCTTGACGAAGTCACGGCTATGCTTAAACCTGTGCTGTGCGATTCTGAGGGGCGCTGGACCGCAGACTACATGCGCCTTCGCTTTGCAGCGATAAAGACTTGAAGGGTGGCGGTTTCTCGTAGCAAGACCGGCAACACCTGCGATCAACGGATCTCAGGCGTCGTCCCACAACAACGGCGCCAGAGAGTGCAAGCTTGAGGGATCAAATGGCTAATACAATTCTCGTCGTCGTCGAACAACGCGAAGGCAAACTGAATCGCGTCTCCTGGGAAACAATCACAGCAGCGCAGGCAGTGGCTGCCGCGACTGGCTGGGCGCTTGAGGCGGCCGTTGTGGGAAGCAACGTTTCCGCCATCGCTTCTGAAGTCGCAGCCAAGAAGGTCGCGAAAGTCTACGCGGTGGAATCCGCAAAGCTCGAGCCCTATACGCCCGATGCGTTCGCCGCCGCGCTGAAGCAGTTCATTTCCACGAATCAGCCGAAGCTCGTAGTGATGCCGCACACCTACCAGGTGCGCGACTTCGTCCCGAAGCTGGCGACTGCGATGGGTCGTACGGTTATCAGCGACTGCGTCGGCTTTAAGCACGAGAACGGCAAGCTGCTGTTTACGCGCCAAATGTTTCAGGGCAAACTTTCCGCCGATGTGAGCTTCAACTCCGATGCGCCGTGGTTTGCCACATTCCAGAACGGCGCGTTCCGCGGCGACAAGGCGGAAGCTGGCGCGAGCGCCGCGCCTGTTGAAACCGTAAATGTTGATATCGCGGATGGTGTGATCCGCAACAAGCCGCAGGAAGTTTTCAAGGAGGCGAAGCAGGCGGTCGATCTCACGCAGGCCGAGGTGATCGTGGCCGTGGGGCGCGGCATCAAGGAGCAAAAAAATATCGAGATTGCGAAACAGCTTGCCGATGCCCTCGGCGCGGACCTGGCGGCGTCGCGTCCGATTTGCGATTCGGGCTGGCTGCCCATGGACCGCCAGATCGGGTCCTCTGGCCAGACGGTGGCGCCCAAGCTTTATCTTGCGCTGGGAATCAGCGGCGCGATTCAGCACATCGTCGGGATGAAAGGCTCGCGCACTATTATTGCGGTGAACAAAGATTCCGAGGCGCCGATTTTTGAGATCGCGGATTATGCGATCGTGGGCAATCTATTTGAGATTGTTCCGCCGCTTACGGAGGAAGTGAAGAGAGTGAAGGCGGGGAGTTGAATCGGCCACGGATTCTCACCGATATTCACGGATGAAACTCGCTGGTGATCCGTGAAAATCCGTGGCAAATGTTTTTATGCTGATCTTCCGCAAACCAATCGAGGGCATCGAGCGCCCGCAGATGCCGGCCGACGTAGTGATTGTCGGCGGGGGCCCGGCGGGCATGGCGTGTGCGCTGCGACTGTCGCAACTGATCGATGGGCATAATGCGCAGCATCCCGATTTGCAGCTGAGCAAAGAAAATATTTACGTTCTGGAAAAGGCGCGGGAAATTGGCCAACACTGCCTGTCGGGCGCGCTGCTCGACCCGCGATCGATGCGCGAGCTGCTTCCCGGATTTGAGAAGGAAGCTCCCCTCGACGCCGAAGTCACTAAGGAAGCCGTCTATTTCCTGACGCAGAAGAGCAAGTTCAAGCTGCCGATTACGCCGCCGCCGCTGCGCGATCATGGCAACTACGTGATTTCGCTCAACCGTTTCGTGAAGTGGATGGGCGGAAAAGTGGAAGAAACCGGGATCACGATTTTTACGGGATTTGCCGGCTCCGAGCTTCTGTTCGAGGGTGACCGGGTTACGGGCGTGCGTACGGACGATAAGGGCGTGGATAAAGAAGGCCAGCCGAAGTCGAATTTTGAGCCCGGCTACGACATTCAAGCCAAGGTGGTCATTCTCGCGGAAGGACCGCGCGGATCATTAACGAAACAGCTCGTCTCGAAATTCGATCTCGCAAAAAATGCGAATCCACAAACCTACGGCGTGGGCGTGAAGGAACTGTGGGAGGTCCCGGCCGGCCGCATCGCTGCGGGAGAAGTGATCTACACCCTGGGCTGGCCGCTCACGCCAAAAGAGTACGGCGGAGCGTGGATTTATGGCTCGAAAGATAATGTAGTGTCGCTCGGCTTCGTTACCGGGCTCGACTATCCCGATCCGCGCCTTGACCCGCAGCGCGTGCTGCAAGAATTCAAGAAACATCCCATGGTCGCGAAGCTGCTCGAAGGCGGCAAGATGGTGCGCTATGGAGCGAAAGCCATGCCCTACGGCGGCTGGTGGGCGATTCCGCCGGTTTCGGGCAATGGATGGATGCTTCTCGGCGATTCCGCCGGATTTCTGAACTCGGCCCGCCTCAAAGGGATTCATCTTGCCATCAAGAGCGGAATGCTCGCGGCCGAGACTGCATTTGAAGCACTGAAGAAGGACGATTCGTCAGCCGCTATGCTCGGCGCGTATCAGAAAAAAGTGGAATCCAGCTGGATCAAGGGCGAACTCTGGAAAGTGCGCAACATGCACCAGGGATTCGAGCAGGGCATGTATGCGGGAATGTTCCATACTGTGTTGCAAATGGTTACTGGGGGGCGCGGATTGCGCAACCGTTATGCCGCGCATGCTGGCCACGAACACATGCACAAGCTCGCCGAACTGCCCGCGGACGGCGGCGCCGAAGCTCATCTGCTTGGCCCAGCCAAAGGCGATGGCAAGCTCACCTTTAATAAGCTGACTGATCTTTATCACTCCGGCACCAAGCATGAAGAAGATCAGCCCGCGCATCTGGTCATTCATGACACCAACATTTGCAACACGCGCTGCGTGAAGGAGTACGGGAGCCCGTGCCAGCATTTCTGTCCCGCCAATGTTTACGAAATGGTCGAGGACGCGAGCCAGCCCAACGGAAAACGCATCAGCCTGAACCCGAGCAATTGCGTCCACTGCAAGACCTGCGACATTGCGGATCCCTATCAGATCATTACGTGGGTTCCGCCGGAAGGCGGCGGCGGGCCGAATTATGACGGCATGTGAGTGGCGAGGAGAACTCGTCCAGATGAAACCTACTGCCGCTTTTCCAGGATTGCCGAAATCGCCTGCGGATTTCGCCGACCGTGCACGACGGCAATGACAAGAAGCGGCTTTTCCTCTGACGCGTAGGCGATCAGGTACTCTCGGACCGGCCAAAAGCGCAGAGGACGATTGGTAAGATCAGGGCCGTTTATGCCCCTGGTGGGGAAAAGGCACGAGGCTGGCGATGGAGCCGAATATCTCCATGCGGAAGCGCCGGGCGGCCGGCACACTGTCGTCCGCGATGTATTCCCAGATTTCCGTGATGTCCCGGGCCGCGCCAGGATGAAGATCGAAGTCCGGCTCGGGATTCATTCCGAAGAACGCCGCTTAAGCAGTTCTTCCTCACGCTGTCGCAAGCTCTCGAAAAAAGTCTCGCCGTCAATGGGCTTCACTCGTCCGCTCTTGACGTCGTCATAACGGCTGTCGAGCATTTGCCGCGTGTCCGCCAGTTCCTGCAGGCACCCAGCCATCGCGTCTTCGACAAGTTCGTCAGGTGCGCGTCCGGTTTGTGCGGCAAGTTCCTGAAGGCGGGACTCGGTTTCCGGTTTGAGGCGGACTTCCATGAGCGTAGTTTACATCAGGGCGCGGATTCCGCTGCAAAACTGGCGGAGCGCACGACGAACACAATACTCAGGGAGCCATCTGCCGAGGTGGGATTCTGCTTCCTGAGAAAGCGTGCCGTTGACGGATTCTCTCAAAACGGCGGCGTGTTAGGATTTTTGCCATGCGTCGTAATGCATCGATTTGTGCCGCCCCAATTTTGTTAGCATTCACCGCCCTGGCGCAGCAGTCCGCGCCTTCCATCCCCTCAACCGGCTCCCCCGGTCTCGATCAGTATCGCGCCTCTCGCATTGCCATCTACAGCGACGATTTCGGAGAGCTAAAACGGTATCGCGATGCCGACGCTGCGCTTGCAACGCCGCTTCACGAGAACCGGGTTGTGTTCCTCGGCGACTCGATTACCGACTATTGGAAGCTGGCAGATTATTTTCCGGGCAAGCCTTACATCAATCGCGGCATTGACGGACAGACCACGCCGCAGATGCTGGTGCGCTTCCGGCAGGATGTAATCGATCTGCATCCCAAAGTTCTGGTCGTGCTTGCGGGCACCAACGACATTGCCGGCGTCACTGGGCCACCGCGTAGCGAGAATATCCAGGCGAATTTAGCATCCATGGCCGAACTGGCGCGCGTGCATCACATCCGGGTGGTCTTTGCGTCGCTGCTGCCCGCAAACAATTACACGCAGGAAGCGAAGGAGAATTTTGCGCTGCGTCCGCGCGGAAAGATACTGGCAATGAATGAATGGCTGCGGGATTACTGTGCTAAAAACGGTCTGGTGTATCTGGACTATTTTTCGGCGGTCATTGATCAGCAGGGCTTGCTGAGGCGCGATCTGTCCGACGACGGATTGCATCCCAATGCGGCCGGATACAAGATTATGGCTCCTCTGGCGGAAAAAGCGATTACAAAATCGCTGGAGCAGACGAAACCCTAGACCTGAGCTCCAACGTGGGATCGGTCGGTGCTCGATGCCGCCGGGAACATCTACGGCACAACCTTTGAGGGCGGCGGCCGTTACGAGGCGGGAGTGGTTTTTGAGATTGTGTGTTAGGCAAGAGCGACACCGCTCTCTAGTCTCTCTGGTTTAACAGTCGCTCGACGCGCTCCGGTTCGGAGGCAATGATTTTCAAATAGGCTTGAGTTGGCCGGTCCGGTTGTGCGCGGCCTTGCTCCCAGTCGCGAAGGGTGCCGAGGGGGATGTGGTAGCGGATGGCGAATTCCTCCTGCGTTAAAGCCAAAGCGCGGCGAATAATTTTTGCCTGGGGAGTGCGCTTCATGCGCTTAAGATCGCCGGCAGTCAGCGGTTGGGCGTCACGGTCGGCGCGGGCGGCTGCCTCGATGGCCGCCGGCGTCATGGGCCTAGGCGTTCTGCTGGAAGTAATCGTCTTGCTCATATTGCGTTGCCCTTCGGGCTGGAATGATGCGAATGCGTTCGTGGCGCTCGGCATAGGCAACAAACAATAAGACTCTGCCTTCAGTTACGCCGATAATCACAAAGCGCTCTTCCTCATGTTTCTCGCGGTCATCGAGGCGCTCGATGGCAAATGGATCCGTGAACACAGTCTTCGCCAACTCAAAGCTCACGCCATGTCTACGGTAGTTCGCGTCAGCCTTGGCTTCGTGCCACTCAAATTCAAGTCTCATGATACTACGGGAAACCAGTAGTTGTTAAAAAATCTTCGTCTCACGAGGGTAAGGATTTTTCCGCAGCGTGTCTGTGACATTCGACCCATCGATTGAGCAAGCGCAATCGCAGATATGATCGGGGCCGTGGCGGCTCGAACTACTGGGAGCGTTCAGACGACAGACTGGACGATGATAAGCAAAGGCTAAGCCACCCATTGGCATTCCCGCGCGCAAATGTTTACCATGTCAGCCGATGGTTCGCGAAGCGACGGTGGATTCCCGGCAGGAGATTTTGCGCACGGCGGCGCGGCTGTTTCAGCAGCGCGGCTATGACGCGACTTCAATGAACGATGTTGCAGCTGCGCTTAAGCTGAGCAAGGGCGGCCTTTACCATCACTTTCAGAGCAAAGACGAAATCCTCTACGAGATCATGAACCACGCCATGGAGATCACCGAGGAGCGGGTGCTTAATCCGGTGCGGGGGATTGCCGATGCCGAGGAGCGGTTGCGGGCGCTGATCCGCCTGCATATTGAGGTGGTGCTGAGCCCGCGCGACCGCGAGATTACGGTGATGCTGCATGAAAACCATCCGCTGCCGCCGTCGCTGCGTAAGCGCATCAACGGGCGGAAGAAAGATTACGTTCACTTTCTGGAAAAGCTGTTGGGCGAGGTGCAGGAGAAGTCACGGGACAAAGCTCAGGGGAATCACAAGCCGATAAACGCGAAAGTTAAGGTCAGTCCGCGCGCGGCGGCTTTTGCGCTGCTCGGCATGATCAACTGGATTTACCAGTGGTATAAGCCGGAGGGCGACTTGCAGGCGCAGAATCTGGTGCCGCAATTCACCGATCTGATTTTCGGGGGCATCTTCGCGTGAAGACCGTTTTCGCCAGCCTGCCGGAGATTGAAGAACAGCGCGCCGAAAGCGGCAAGTTGTACCGGGAGTTCTTGCGCGTTCCGGCGATGAGCGCGGGTTTGTACGTGCTGGCAGCGGGAGCGACGGACCACCAGAAGCCGCATCGCGAGGACGAGATTTACTACGTGTTACGAGGGCGCGCGCGATTCAAGGCTGGGACGGAGGACCGGGAAGTTTCCAGTGGCGACGTGATTTTTGTGGCGGCAGAAGTGGGGCACCGCTTTTACGACATTGTCGAGGATTTGGCGGTGCTGGTGGTGTTTGCGCCGGCGGAGACGTAGCGCACCTCAGTGGCTAAAGCCGGCTTTTAGTGAGCTAATCATCGCAGCGCTGAAGTGTGTGCGCCACCCAAAATCTTTCGCCCGAGAATCCTACTTCGGCGGGATCCAGTAAATTTCTTCTTTGATCGCCGTCTTGTCGAGAAAGCCTCGCCGCTTCAAGATGGCTTTACTGTTCGCAATCATGTCGGGATGGCCGCAGAGATAGGCGTGAGTGTTGCTGGCATCGAGCCCCCACGAGTCGGCGTATTTGCGCAGGATGTCGTCGGCGCGGCCGATTTCGCCGGGCCAATCGGCATGATCCCACGGGCGGCTGACTGTGGGAACGTATTTCAGAAAGGGCAGTTCTTCGGCGAACTTCTCGAGTTCCTCTTTATAGCCGAACTCCCAAGGGCGGCTGGCGCCATTGAGCAGAAACAGTTTGTCGGAGCCGTCGAAGCGGCCTTCCTTCCAGTCTTTCGACAGCGTCCGGACGAAGCTGACGAAGGGAGCGACGCCCGTGACCGTCGAAACCAGCAGATGATTGGTGCGTCCGTTGCCGGTTTCGAGCACGAAGCGGCCTTTGGGAACTTTGCGCATGAGCAGTCCGTCGCCGGCTTGCAGCTTATAAAGGCGCGGAGTGAGCGTGCCTTCGGGCACCAGTTCGAAGAAAAATTCCACTTCATCTTCCGACGGCGAAGAAGCGATGGAGTAAGGGCGCTCGATGCGCTTGCCGTCTGCTTCAACTCCCAGCGTGGCGTACTGGCCGGGGAGAAAATTGAAATGTTCTCCCGCCTGAACGCGGATCATCCACAGGTCGGGCGCGAAGTCGACGCGCCGGGTGATCCGCGCGTGATAGAACTTGTCGTCCGAAGCAGTCATCGTTTCATCCTCTATTCGATCAAAATTTATCAGAATGCCCGGAGAAAAACGGGCGAAATGGGAGCCACTCAAGGGTCTTGCGATAATACACGCGGAAACGCTTTCGTGACAACCGAACGGTCGTTCGAGGGTTATTTTGATTGCGGAAGCTGAACCGCGGCATTTGCGGGCTGGTTCATGAAGCCAGGCTCGTCGCCGGAGTCAACCTCGGAAGTCGTTTTGACGGGAGCCGCAGGCTTTGGGAGAGCGCGAAGTTTGGCCAGTTCTTCCTGGGTCTTGTCCCAGTTTTTTGGTTTTTTCTTGGCGGCATTCGGGGCAGCGGGGTTGGAATAAAAGGCGAGCAAATTATCCCGCAGATCAGGAGCAATCTGGCCGAAATTTTGCTGTGCCAATTGATCGAGCAGGTGGGCGTAAGTCTTATCCGTGAGTCCGTATTCGCCGGCAAGCGTATCGTGGCCGGTGTCAAAGTCTTTATTCGTGAGTTGAAGCTGATTCGCGTCAGCTTCTTGCAGCAACTTCTTATAGTCCTGCACGGTCAAGACCACGCTTGCAATGTAGAGGTCTTCGGTTTTCTGGCTGGGAATTTTGAAATCCAGCGCCTTGAAGGGGCCCACTTTCGGCACAAATTTTAGGAAGAACGCCAACACTTGAGTTCCGAAACCGGGCTTGCGATAACCTTTTCCCCATTCTTTTTGATAACTGGTTCGCGACAGGTAATAGCGAAACTGTCGAGCCTTGAAATTCGGGGTTTCGGCGACGATTTCCTGATGGCGCGCGACCAGCGCGACCCGCGTCATCTCCGGAATTATCATGCTGATGGCGCGCCGGAAACTGCCAAAGGCCAAATCTTCTTTGGTGAGCACCTGATTCAAGGGAACGCCGTAAGTATCTTGAAAGGCGCGTTCGAGCACGGGCTTGGAAACTTCGAAGCCGATGAAGTCGTGGTAACGGTCCGAGGTATAGCGGTTCTTGGCTACCTGCGTGACATCGAATCCGAATTCGGTACGAATGTGAGCCTTCGGATTATCTTCGTACGTTACGACGTTGCCGTACTTTTTTCGCAGTTTGGGGAATTCGATTCCGACGGCCTGATTGATCGTCGGATGGCCGCAATTATCCGCCGAGTAATGGGCCAGGGCGCCCAGAGCGAAAGCGTATTCGTCCAGATCGGAGGCTTCGTGAATCATATTGACGATGAAGTCTCCACTGCGCACGTAATGGGTAAGGTCGCTGAAGTATTTGCTGCCGAATGGGTAGTAGCCCATGTCCTGAATAAGCGAGCCGCCGTAGGCGAAGGCGTGGGCCTTCTTGAGATCATCGTCGGTGGCGGCGGGAAATCGCTTTTTGAGAAGAGGAATTAAATTATCCTTCCACACCAGGTCGATGACTTCCTCGTGAGTAAGAACAGAATAGGCCGCGCAGGGTCGTACAGCGCAGAACTCTGCCAGCACTACCGCGATTGCCAACCAAAGAAGAGCCTTCCAGGATTGAATGGGTCGAGTCATTTGCGGAGGATAGAGACTGCCAAGCTATCGGGCGAAAAATCGAGCGTCATGATTGTGGGTTTAAGCATAGCCCAGTAAGGCGTTGTATCCGATGCCAATTTGCAGTCATAGGTAGCCGCAGTGGGTATCTAATTTCACTGGGTCGAACCCTGACGTAACTTTACGCTACTCGCGGCCAGCCCTAAACTTTTCGGATGGACGTATTTCCACAGAAACCGCCGGAACCGGGAAGTGCAGATTCGGGAGCGCCCGATCCGCGGCTTGCGCCCACACCGGATTATGGAACGATGGGGCCGGACTCTGATTTTGCGAAGCTGAATGGCGTGTCTTCGTCCGCTGCCTCGTCTTCATCCGCTGCCTCGCCGACAGGAGCCGCTTCGCCAGGAAGTAGCGCCCAGAACAAGGGCAATCTGCGCACACTTCAGTTGATTGCGGCGTTGGGGGGAATGGTTTCTGCGTTGCTGGTAGCAGGCGCGGGCCGGGTTGGGGGGTGGCAAAAAGTCGCAGATCTGTTTTCTCC
>Ga0182024_10011626_pt1 | contig 17621 bp, 13 predicted proteins | sample P32metaG_FD_120480 | JGI IMG/M metagenome (GOLD analysis project Ga0182024, IMG submission 120480) | Permafrost microbial communities from Stordalen Mire, Sweden - P3-2 metaG (Illumina Assembly) | ecosystem: Environmental > Terrestrial > Soil > Wetlands > Permafrost | place: Sweden: Stordalen... | reverse complement strand
CTGGCAGAAGGCGCAGGGCATAGTGCGACGCTGGGAGTTCGAAGGGGAGCAATCCAAGGAACCAGCAGCCGCGACCGTGGAATATGCATGCGCGGAATTTCTCAAAGACGCGAGCGCTCGAGGCCTACGGGAGCCGACGCTTTATAAATACCGCCTGTTATTCCGCCAACTGCGACAATTTGCGGACGATACCGGCAGACAATTCCTAAATCAGTTCGACCTGACCACTATGCGAAATTTTCGTGCGACGTGGCCCAATCGAAACGTAGCTGCTCGAAAGAAACTCGAAGCGATGAAGGCATTTTTTCGGTTCTGCTCGGAAAGTGGCTGGATTCTTCACAACCCGGCTAGCAAATTAAAAGCCCCCAGAACCATGGAGCCACCGACGATGCCCTTTAGCCGGGAGGAGCTCAGTCGGGTGTTGGTGGCTTGTGACCAATACGCGACCGGCTGGGGGCAAACGGGGCGAGTGAATGCACAGCGACTCCGCGCACTGGTTCTCCTATTGCGATTCTCCGGCCTTCGAATCCGAGACGCCGTCACGCTCCGCAGGGACCGATTGACGAACGGAAAGTTGCTGCTATTCACGGCCAAAACCGGAACCCCAGTTTATTGTCCGCTGCCAGAGCTCGTAGTCGCGGAACTAGAAATGGTACGCGGAACGAGCTTGCAACACTTTTTCTGGAGCGGAGAGGGGAAAGCAAAGTCATGCGTCGGTGATTGGCAGCGGAGCCTGAAGAAGTTGTTTCGGGTCGCAGGCATTCCCGACGGGCACGCGCACCGGTTCAGACACACCTTCGCGGTGGAACTTCTGCTAGCAGGAGTACCGCTTGACAGGGTCGCCACTCTGCTAGGCCATACGAACTCGAGGATTACTGAACGACATTACGCTCCGTGGATACGGGCCCGCCAGGAGCAACTTGAGTCAGATGTCCGCCGAGTTTGGGCCCAAGATCCACTTGCCTTCGTCACCACGCTTGACGAATCCCAGTCAGGGACTGCCAAACCGTCCATAAATTGAGCCGCAGCGATTCCAAGACCGCGAAGTTTCCGAGCGCCTCACCGACAACGAAGGGTACGTAGAAGTTACGCGGAGAAACAGACCACGCTAAGCCATTGATAATAAAAGCGTAAAAATGGTGGAGGCGGGGGGAGTCGAACCCCCGTCCGAATAGCTTTGCGACCGGAAGACTACGTGCGTAGTCCGCTCATTTGTTTCGCCGGCCGCGCTTAGAACGGGCCAGAAACGCGATCGGCTAGTCCGATAATCTCGCCGGGGCAATGCGGACCGAAATGCCCAAGCCAGCCCACTAAATGACGCTTCATCTCAAACGCGCAGGCATCATCTGAGGAAGCGCGCTACTTAGTTTTTAATTAAGCAGCGAGTGCAAACTGCGTGTTGGCAGTTGTAGTTTTCCAATCGATAGCGGGCAATTGGAGCCCGGCACGCCTTCCGGCAGCGACAGCTTCCGTCGAAACCGTGTCGCCCCCAGACCCCCATTTTACCATGGAAGGGGCTGGCCAAGCTTTCTGCAGGCTCCGCCAGCTAGTTGACTCTCTCTATCTGGCACGCCGGCAAGCAGGAGCACGTCTGCCTAGTTCGAAAATTGACGAACGCTGTAAGAAATGGGCAGCCCGATAATGAGCGTGTGCACCAGCAGGCCTTGAATCAATCCTGCGACTGTAAATGGGCCGGTCTTTAACGGCACCGCGGAGAGCGGCAAGACAATGAGATCCTCGCTGGCAATGCGAAGTACTTAGGCCACTTACCGCTGCGATAGCGGCAAGCGACAAATCCTCACTCAAATTATTTTCAATGTAGCTCAGCACCCGTCGCAATCGGAAAGCTGACATCGCTCCATCTATTGGCGCTGGTTCCTTCGCGGCATCTCGACCGGCGACCCGACGTGAATGACAATGTGGGGATCAGGCCGGGCAGTCGTCTCGAGGACACCCGGCGGATCGACTTGAAGACGCACGCCTAGTCTGCCCAGATTCATGCTGCCATTGTCTCACCACGTGCCAGAAGCTTTGAACGACGGACGGTAACACTCAATGCAGGGTCAATCTGCCACTGTGCTTTTAGCTGGGGAAGTAGGCACCTACGAATTGCGTGCTTTTGCTTAGGGTTGTCGTTGGCAGCTAGTGGACCTTCGTAGTTAACTACAAATCTCATGCCTACCGCTTCTTCAAGAAGGGTGAATAGTACAACACGGGAAGTCGGGCGTTCGATGAACGGCATAGAATTCAAAATCAGTCAGTACCGAAAGTTGGAAGTTACTGCGGAACGCTGGGGCTCTCGTTCAAGTGGTGGTAGTAGAAGTACCCGAGGATCGCCGCAGCGCCAAAAATGATCAGATAAAACACTGCCGGACGACGGCGCCGAACGCGAATGTCTCCGGCGTTCTGCTTCATATGCGGGGATCCGCCGTTATCGGTGGTCTGTGCCGAAGGATCGTCGTCCACCACCACGCGGTAGGATTGTCCGTCATTCACTGTGCGTACTTCGCCGTCAACGTCAATATCCAGCGAACCGTGGAAGCAGCTCACGATCAATTCGTGCGGTCCGGCGAGCATCACCTGGCCGTAACTCGGTTCTGGGCCTCGGGAGCGAACGATTCCGTTGGCGGTGCGAATTTCCACCGCTTGTGATCCGGAAGTCGCAAAGCCCGCGGTGCCGTTGGTCAGTTCAGCGCCCACTCCGCCCGGAAATTCCGTGAGCGTCGCGTTGCTTTCCGCCAGCAAGTAGACTTGAGCGGTGCCCAAGCGCAAACGCAGCCGGCCCACGGCGTTCTGGGTAGTGCTGATCGCATCGCCGGAAAACACGCTGGCGCCTACCGCGGCGTTGACGTTATCGACGCTCCCGCCCTGCGACAAGATCACGCTGCCCAAAGGTTTCGACGCTGCGCTTGACGCCGGAGCCATCCATAACGAACCTAGTATCGCCGCAGCCAAAAACCCATGGCCGATCAAACGCATTCGCAACCTCCGAGCCTAGCGGACGAAAAAAATTCTGCATAGCCAGTCTAGGAGCGAGGCCTCCTGGTGTCAATCCTGAATATGCTGTATGGCATTCAAAAAGAAGGGTTTAGTACGTAATGAGCGTACTGAGAGTAGTCCAGAATGGAACCGTCTGGAGCCGCCAGACCGCTCCAAAGTCTGCCGCCGAGTGTATTTCGCCAAGTCCGGGTTCAAGGTGGATGGGTTGGGTGCGATCTTCGGTGGCGTCCACGTACGGAAAAGCACCGCCCTAGAAGTCCTGAGTCACCTCCCGCGCAAAAAATCATCCCCGGGCGCGGGCAAAACGGTGACTCGATTTGCGCCGCTGTGATACTCTTCCGGGAGAAATTCGCAACTGTCGCGCTTGAGCTAGACTCCGTCCCTAATCATCCTGCAGAGGAATGCACCGGCCGTTCTTCTGCTACCCGTGACGTCAAAGTAGGCCGGCCTATTTTCACGAGGGCGAGCGGAACCATGGGAGAAAGTATGTCCAGCGATACCGCAGCAACACAGACGGCTGAGATTCGTTTGGCGCATTCGCCTGACTCCGACGACGCGTTCATGTTTTACGCGTTGGCCACGGGCAAGGTGAGGCTGCCGGGGGTGAAGTTTACGCACATCCTCGAGGACATCCAGACGCTGAATCACGCGGCGAAGACGGAGACCTACGACGTCACCGCGGTGAGTTTCTTCGCCTATGCCTTCCTGGCCGACAAATACATGCTGCTGGATTGCGGAGCGAGCTTCGGAGAAGGCTACGGCCCGATCGTGGTTTCCTCGCGTCCCCTGAACAAAAAGGATCTCGCCGGAAAGACTATCGCGATCCCCGGCAAGCTCACTACCTCCTACTTGGCGCTGAAGCTGTTTGAACCCAACGTCGAAGTGGTGACCATGCCGTTCGACAAAATTCTGGATGCGGTTCGCGCCAAGGACGTGGAAGCCGGGCTGCTGATTCACGAAGGTCAGCTCATGTATTCGCAACAAGGTCTGCATCGCGTGGTGGACCTGGGAGTGTGGTGGCAGGACATGACCAAGCTGCCTCTGCCGCTAGGCGCCAACTGCATTCGCCGCAGCCTGGGGACAGAGATGGCCAGGAAAGTGACCCGGGTGATTCGCGACAGCGTGGCGTATGCGCTGGAACATCGTGAGGCGGCGCTGGACTACGCCCTACAGTTCGCACGCGATATGGATCCGTCACTGGCCGATAAGTTCGTCGGGATGTATGTGAACAACTGGACCCTGGATTATGGCGACGCGGGACGGCAAGCCGTACGAGAACTGTATAGCCGCGGCGCAGCCGCTGGTTTGGTCCCCCAGGAATTTCAGGTGGAATTTTTGTCCGACGCAGCCTAAGCATTCGCATGGAGCGCTGAAAACCAACACCACCCAATTGGAGCCGCGCTCCAGAAAGGTTAAGGGTACGGTTTTTTTTGACTCACGCTTCTACGCTTTTTGGGTGCCCCTCGTTTTCCTGGTTTCTTAGTCCGCCGCAGGGCCGCCGGCGCGCGAAGGTAGATGGGAAGGGTGGGCCTGCCCGCCGTAGCGCAGAGCGCGAAGGCGGGTGTTTTGACTCTGATTGGTTCTCACCTGTCCCTACCTCGCGTGCAAATCAGGGCTGCTTGGCGGAGAACGTATGAATGCCGCACTCCAGTTTTTTTCCGCCCCAGCGTCCGGACCGCGGATTATTCGGATCTTCCGGTAGCGCGGTACAAGGTTCGCAGCCGATACTCCGGTAGCCTTCGTCGTACAACGGAAGATAACCAATGCCCTTGGACGTCCCGTAGTCCCACACTCGCTGCCAGCTCCAATCCGCCAGCGGGCTAACCTTCCACAATAGTTTCCCACTCGGCAGACGATGCTCTTCCACTTTTTTCAGATTTGCGCGGGTCGGCGATTGCTCGCGCCGCAGCCCGGTAAACCATACCTCATATGGTTCCAGGCCGCTCATCAGCGGTTCCACCTTGCGCAACTGGCAGCACCGCGTAGGATCGCTGCGATTCAAAATTCCCAATTGCGTTTCCTGCTCGGCGACCGGCTGCGCCGCCCGCAGATTCACCAGGTTGAGCGACCATTCCTTCACCATGCGGTCGCGGAATTCGTAGGTCTTCGCGAAGTGATAGCCGGTATCCAGAAATAGCACCGGAACACCGGGAATTTTTCGGCGCAGCAGATCGAGCACGATCATGTCCTCCACCTGAAAGCTGCAGGTGAGGCACGCGCCAGTGGGATCGGCAGCACCCAGCACAGCGTCAATCGTCTGTGCCGGAGAAAGCGATTCGACCGATTCGGGCAAAGCCGCGATGGATTCAATGGCCATGTCTAGTTCACCGGGAGCGAGCCGTTCTCCTTCCGCGTGATTCGCAAGGAACGAGAGCGCTCAAAAATCTTGTGCAAAGCATCCGAATCGTCCGCCGGTAAATTCATCGCGTCTAGATCGAACACCTGGTCGGCAAAGCAGCGCAATGCGGCTTCGCCTCCGCCTGCGGAATCTCCGGACAGAACCACCACGTAGCCGAGCGACCGAGTGAGCTGCAGCAATTCCGACAACGCCAGCGCGTCACTCCTTAAACCAACCACGTAAAAGCCTTCCGCGAATAGCGCGCGTTCCAGCCGGGTAGCGAGTTGCGGGCGCCCGCTCAGCAAAAATATCGCAGGTTGATGCCCGTTGAGTGCAATTCTCTCCTGAGGAGTGATGGCCGCGCTAGCCAATACGGCGTGTGTGGCTGCACCGGCCTCGGTACCCTTTGGAAAGCTGCCCTCGGTATCTATGGCGTCGGAAGAAACAATCATGGCCGCGCCGACCGTCGCGTTCGAAATTGGATCGATTAAGATAAAGCTGCCGGTAGTGCGATTACTTGAATACGGATCGAAAAATAACGGGGTGGTAGTCTCGAAATCGACGCAGGCAATATCGTTCATTTCGAGCTGCTGCGCCGCTTCGCGTTCCAGAGTATTCACGTTCACCCGATAGCGTACTCCGAGCGCTTTCCCGCGTGTCTGCCGCACGCCATGCTTCACGATGAAGGTCTGTCCCAGCTCCATCGGTTTGGAATTCAGCCACACCACCATGGCCGGAATGTGGCGCGCCACTTCCGGCGCTCCCGCCGCACCCACCAACATGTCACCGCGGCTCAAATCAATCTCGTCTTCGAGCCGTACCGTCACCGACATCGGATGAAACGCCGCGGCCAACTCGCCATCGTAAGTAACGATCGAGCGAATCCGCGTCTTCTGTCCGGAAGGCAGCGCAACCACAGCATCTCCAGGACGAATCACGCCGCTGGCCACCTGTCCCGCGAATCCGCGAAACGTAGCGTCGGGACGAATCACATATTGCACCGGGAAACGCATTCCATCGCATGTCGCGGCCGCTTCCGCTGCCACCGGCACGGTTTCCAGATGATCGATCAGCGTCGGACCGCCGTACCACGGCGTGCGTTCGCTGCGATCCACCACGTTATCGCCTTCCAGCGCGCTGATGGGGATGCACTGCACGGTGGTGATACCCAGCCGCGAAGCCAGCACGAGAAAATCATTCTGCCAGCGCTGAAAAACATCCTCGCGAAAATTCACCAGGTCCATTTTGTTCACTGCCGCCACCACACTGCGAATCCCCAGCAGAGAGGAGATGTACGCGTGCCGGCGCGTCTGCGGCAGCAGACCCTTGGTCCCGTCGATCAGAATCACCGCCAGATCCGAAGTGGAAGCGCCAGTGGCCATATTACGGGTGTACTGCTCGTGCCCGGGCGTATCGGCAATGATGAATTTTCGTCGCGGCGTGGAAAAATAGCGGTAGGCCACGTCAATGGTGATGCCTTGCTCGCGTTCGGCCCGCAAACCATCGGTCAGCAGCGAAAAATCCAGCGGCCCGGTGGAGCGATTGATGCGGCTGGCGCGCGCGGAGGCGAGCTGGTCTTCATACACGCCCTTGGCATCGTGCAGCAGCCGCCCGATCAAAGTGGATTTGCCGTCGTCGACGCTGCCGGCGGTGGTAAATCGCAACAAGTCTCGCCCCAGATTTTGTTCCAGGAAGGCGTCCAGTCCAGCGGTATCCGCAGCGCGATTGGCGAATGTGCTCATCAGAAGTATCCTTCGCGCTTTTTCATTTCCATCGATCCTTCCTGATCGTGATCGATGGCGCGGTTTTCCCGCTCCGATTTGCGGAACGAAATCATCTCTTCGATGATTCTGGCGATGGAGTCGGCGTCCGAGCGAATCGCGCCAGTGCACGGAACGCAGCCCAGCGAGCGCATCCGGATTTTTAGCCTTTCCGTTTTCTCGTCCGGCAGGAGTTCGCGGTCGTGGTGGATCACCACGATCGATTCGCCGCGCCGCACCACATCGCGTTCTTGCGCAAAGTACAGCGGCACCACCGGAATATGTTCCTTGTAGATGTACAGCCACACGTCCAGCTCGGTCCAGTTGGAGAGCGGAAACACCCGAATGCTCTCGCCCTTGTCGATCCGCGCGTTAAAGATGTTCCATAGTTCCGGGCGCTGATTTTTGGGATCCCATTGCCCCTGGGAATCGCGGAACGAGTAGATGCGTTCCTTGGCGCGCGATTTCTCTTCTTCCCGCCGCGCGCCGCCGAATGCCGCGTCGAACCCGCCCTGCGCCAGCGCGGCCAGCAGCGATTTGGTTTTCAGCAAGCCGCAGCATTTTTGCGTCCCGAGCGCGAAAGGGTTTGCTCCGGCATCCAGCGCCTCTTGATTCTTGTGGACGATCAGCTCGGCGCCAATTTCCGCCGTGTAGCGGTCGCGAAACTCAATCATTTCCGGAAATTTATAGCTGGTATCGACGTGCAGCAGCGGGAAGGGAATCTTGCCCGGAAAGAAAGCCTTCTGCGCCAGCCGCAGCATCACCGACGAATCTTTGCCGATCGAGTAGAGCATCACCGGACGCGCAAACTCAGCCACCGCCTCGCGCAGGATGTAAATGCTCTCGGCCTCCAGCGCTTGCAGATGATTCAGCCTGCGCGCCGCTAGAGCGTCCACCTCGCTCGCAGGCGATGCCGGCCGCTCCGTTCGATGCAGCGATATTTCCGTACCGTAGCCCATTTTCTTCCTTGCACTGCACGGCCACCGCTATGCCCTAAAAACAAAAAACCCACCGACTCGGCAACTTCCGGGTGGTGGGGAGGATGAATCGTCGAACTCGGCAATCGCGCTAAATCATCGTCCCCCGCCCGCATAAACCGCAGGCTGCATGACCGCAGGCCGACAACAACAGGACAGCATGGCGTAGGACGTCTTCATGTCTCCCTCCAATTTAAGCACAAGCCCGCCCAGATACCAATCGCGAACTTGGCCAGCCGAACCGTTCGCGAATCGCTGCCCTCCGCATTCCCATGAGCCTTAAGCCCTTGCGCCCCCTTTATGCGGCCTGGAAGCGCAGCGTTTCGCGGCCGGCGGAAAAAAAACGCCCCCAACGTATTTCACTGAGAAACTCCGCCGGGAATGCCAATTGACACCCCCCGCCCCCATTTCCATAATTGCTAAATGAGGACCAGCGGATGACCACGACCACCAAACCGGCCGAAGTGTCTCGGGAGAACGCACTCGAGAGCGCAGTCGCGCGCGCCCTGCGCGACAACCTGATTCCGCTGCAGCGGACCGTCGAAGACTTGAATGCGGCCTATTCCGATCTTATTTCCGCTTGTTCCTCCAGTCGGCCCACCAATGCCTTACCATCCATGGTGCGGGCTCAGACCGCCGCGGCATCTCTTTCAGCGGCGCTCGCCGTTCTATCGAATTTCGTCACCATCACGCTGCATTCTCGGCAGCGCGGGGCTGCTCCGGGACGGGCGCAAGCGGACGCTGCTCTTGAGGCCTACGGGGCCTCCGCAGCCGCGGAGCCGCCCTCAGCCGTCGTCAGCAGACTGGCGCCGGAGTGGACCAGCGAAGAAGCGGATACCATTGTTTCGCCCAACGCTGTAGGCTCGGTGCAGGCCGATGTGGCGGAAACGCTGGAGACGCCGTCCCTGGAAACCGATGAGCCGCCCGCAGTCGAGGCCGTCGCCTTTGACATCTCGAATCTTACCCGCGAGCAGCAGGAGCTCCACCGTCGCGCCAACCGCGTCGCCAAAGTGGCGATGCAGGACATCAAGCTGCTGCGGCCCAAGGATGTTCGGCTGGGATGCGACAATAAAGACATTTGTGTGCGGTTGCGAGGAGATATCGATAAAGCTCGCAAGGAATACGACCGCCGTTTTCGCGCGATTCTCGATCATCCCGTGGATTACTTTCACGCCTGGATGGTGGCGATACTGGCGGAAGGTGATGCCGAAGCTCTCGGACGATACCCGTATCCCTCGCCCGTTCTCCGACGCTGATCGTTCTGCGATGAATGAAAAATTCAGGGTTTTCGGCGCAGGCTTGGCGATAGCCATTGTGTCGCTATTGGTTTGCTCACCGGCGCGCTCTCAACAAGGTGATCCGGCGGCCGCTGACCAAAGCCAGCCCGCACCAGCACCGACCCCTGCTGAACAACAGACGTCGCCGGCTCCAACATCGCAAGACCCCGCAGCGGCTCCGGCCTCGCCTGACGCAACACCTTCTCCGGCAACAGCCGATCAGTCGCCTGCCGTTCCAGCACCGGATGCAGCTGCACCGGCCGGTATTGCGCCTGCTCCAGCGAAGCGAACTGCCGCGCCGCGGACCGCGAAAAAGAGACCGGCGACCGTAGCGCCAGCACAATCGGCTTCCAAGGCTCCCGCAAAATCTCCATCCACATCACCCAATAAATCCGCGGAAGCGCAGCTTGAACAGTGGTGCCGCGCGCTAAAAGAGAAGGACCCCGCCGCGTACGAGCACCTTGCCGCGCTCGCGCAGAAAAAGGGTGCCGCTGGGCTGGGGCTGCGCGCGGCTCTGGCCGTGGGTTACTACGAGTTCACCCGCGGACGCTACGCGCAGGCCGCCGCTTCGCTGGAAACAGCGACTGCCGATCCGATCGTCGGCGAATACGCGCTGTACTGGCAAGCCGAAGACCTTCGGGCTCAGGGCGACAATGCTCGCGCCGCGAAACTCTTCGAGACGTTTCGCAGCAGCTATCCCAATTCGGTGATGAGCGAGCAGGCCATCGAATCGCTCGCAGGAACCGACCTGGCTTTGGGCCTGCCCGACAATGCCGTTGCCGCTCTGGGCCCGGATCCGTCCGTAGTGGTTAACCCGCAGCGTCTCTTTTTACGCGGGCAGGCCTGGGAGCAAGGGAAACAACCGGACGCTGCCATCCGCGATTATCAGGCGGTGGTGTATCGCTTCCCGACCAGCAGCGTGGCGCGCGAAGCTGAATTGAAAACGAAATTCCTGGCCAGCTCGCTAGGAGATCGCACCCCGCAAGTTCCGGTCGATCTTCAGCAGTCCCGCGCCGACGCCGTCTACTCGGCCCACAATTGGCTGGCGGCCCTCGATGCCTACAGCGCGCTGTTGCCCGATCTTTCCGGCCCCGAACGCGACCGCGCGTTGCTTCGCCAGCTCCAATGCCGTGTAGCCATGGGCGCCAATGCGAGCGAACTTCTGAGCCTGAGGATTAACGATCCCGACACCGACGCCGAGCGGCTCTACAATCTTTCCCAATCTTACCGGTCGCATGCGCAGGAACCCGAGATGCTGGACGCGGTCGAGCAGGCCGCCAAGCGTGCTCCGCAAAGCCGTTGGACTGAGCAAGCGCTTTTTGCCACAGGAAATTATTACTGGGTGGCACTCGAACGCACTCAGGCCGCCAGCTACTACAGCCGCGTCGCCGAAAACTTTCCGGATGCCACCGACGCAGACGCCGCGCAGTGGCGCGTGGCATGGGTCGCGCACCTTGCCCGCAAGCCCGAAGCCCCAGTGGTGCTCGAAGCGCACCTGCGCCATTACCCCACCTCCACCTTCACACCCGATGCGCTGTATTGGCTAGGGCGCGAAGCGGAGCGTTCCGGAGATTCTCCGCTGGCGCGCGGCTATTATCTGAAACTCCAGCAGCGCTTTCCGCGAAACTATTTTCAGCAACTGGCGCAGGCGCGCCTGGATAGTCTGGGCGCCGGCCCGCGCACCGATGCTCCGGTCCTGGCAGTGATTCCGGCGCAGCCGCCGGTGAGGCCTTTCGGAGACTCGGTGCCGCCGGCCGCGGCCGCGCAAAAAGCTCGCGCCGACGCACTGCGCTCGATTGCCATGGACGCCTCCGCCGAGCTCGAATTGCGCGCGGCGTACGCGACCACTGGCGAGCCTCGATTTTTGTTGGACGCCGCGCAGGAAGCCGCCAACGCCGGACAGTACGGCGCAGCGATCGTCACCGTCCGACAGATCTGCCCGCAGATCGAATCGCGGCGCACCGACGAAGTGCCCAACGAAGTTTGGCGCGCAGCGTATCCCATGCCGTTTGGACCGGCATTGATGCGCAACGCGGCCCTCGCGGGCGTCGATCCCATGCTGGTCGCCGGTTTGATTCGCCAGGAATCCGCGTTTAACCCGAAAGCCGTATCGCACGCCGGAGCGGGTGGATTGATGCAATTGATGCCGAAGACGGCGCGGCTCATGGCGCGGCAGGTCCACGCCGGATATTCCCATTCGCGGCTCTTCGATCCGGACTACAACACGCGTCTCGGAACCCACTACTTCGCGGGCCTGGAGAAAAGTGCCGGCGGGGTGGAAGCGGCGCTGGCCGCCTATAACGCCGGAGAGGACCGCGTGGCGTTGTGGCAGTCGGGGCAGAATTTCCGGGAAGTAGCCGAATTGGTGGAGTCGATTCCGTTCACCGAAACGCGCGAATACGTTCAGATGGTGATGCGCAACGCCGAAATCTACCGAACCTTATATGGAGGAACGCGATGAACCCGGTCGCTCCCGAGCAAGTGCGTCAGAAACCGAGGCTCTCCGTTAAAGCCTCACAATTCACCGAATCGGTGATCCGCGAAATGACCCGGCTGGCCATGAAGTACAAAGCCGTCAATCTAGGGCAAGGCTTTCCGGATTTCGGAGCGCCCCAGGAAATCAAGAAGGCCGCGCAAGAAGCCATCGCCGCGGACATCAATCAATACGCCATCACCTGGGGCGCGAAAGGGTTTCGCGATGCGATCGTGGAGCGGTTCGAGAAGTCCAACGGAATGCAAATCGATGCGGAGCGGGAGATCACCGTCACCTGCGGATCCACCGAAGCGATGATGGCCACCATGATGGCGATCATCAATCCGGGCGATGAAGTGGTGGTTTTCGAGCCGTATTACGAGAACTACGGACCCGACGCAATCCTTTCCGGAGCCACGCCGCGATTCGTGAAAATGCGCCCGCCCGATTGGTCGTTCGACCCGAAAGAGCTGGCCGCAGCCTTTGGTCCCAACACCAAAGCGATCATCGTCAACACGCCTAACAATCCCACAGGCAAAGTATTCGAGCGCGCCGAACTGGAATTGATTCGCGAACAATGCGAGAAGTGGAACACCTTCGCGATCACCGACGAGATTTACGAGCACATGCTCTACGATGGCGCGCAGCACATCTCCCTGGCGACCCTTGACGGCATGCGCGAACGCACCATCACCATCAACGCGCTCTCCAAGACCTACAGCGTCACTGGCTGGCGCGTGGGCTGGGCCATTGCTCCGCCGGAAGTGACAGCCTCCATCCGCAAGGTCCACGATTTTCTTACCGTGGGCGCAGCGGCGCCGCTCCAGGCCGCAGGCGCGGCAGCTTTGCGCTTTCCGGAAAGCTACTACGCGCACCTCGCCACGGACTACAAACAGAAGCGCGACCGCATGCTAGGCGTCTTGAGCGGCGCCGGGTTCAAGTGTTTCAAGCCTCGCGGCGCCTACTACATCATCACCGACGTCTCCGGCTTCGGCTTTTCCGACGACGTAACCTTTACCCGCCACCTGATCGAAAACATAGGCGTGGCTGGCGTCCCCGGTTCCAGCTTCTACCGAAATCCCGCAGACGGCGGGCAACAGGTGCGCTTCACGTTCTGCAAGACCGAGAAAACGGTCGCAGCCGCAGAAGAACGCCTGGCCAAGTTGAAGGGCTAAGCAGGTTTTCTTCGAGACGGTTTTCGGGCGTGGCTAAAACGAGTCGTCGGGCAAACATCAAAAACCCACACGTAAAACGACACATGGGCACCCACCGGCGTGCTCCTTAACTAACTTTCCGACCCACTCTCGCGGGTGATGTGCTCTCCCCTTCTCCCGGGAATATGTAAAATGCCGGGATTCCAACCGCGCTTGTTCAATGGAATGAATAGGTTGGCGATTCTAGTCGAAAAGATAGTCTCGATTCACATTCTGATCCCGAGGTCCCTTAGCCCGGGCTAGCGGCGCGTAGATCGAGTTCCGGTGGGTTCGTCGGTCGGCCGAGACGTTCGAGGACTTTTCGGCGGACTTTGAAGAGTCCTGTGGTGTGAGCGTGCCGGTAGACAGCGCTGGTACAGGCGTCGGATCGGAGGGCGATTTCCCGAGGAGTCGCCCAGCAGATGAAATCCTCTTCAATCTCGCTGCGGCGTGGATGGCGCCAGATCGTGCAGACTCGCGCGTGCCGTTCGATGTTCGCCGTTGCGGAGCGCTCAGGCCGGTCAGCGGTCACAGTCGAGTGGATGGCGGCGGCCGGTTGCTGCGCAGGCGCGGCGTGAATGTTCACGACGTGGCGTTCTCCCTGCTCACTGCGCGAGGGCAGCACAGAACGCAACGGTCAGCTAGCTGCGGCGGGCGAAAAAACGGGAATCTCTTCCAGACGGAAACCGATTACGAACATCGGGGTGGGCGCTACGCGTCCCCAGCGGACTAATTCCCACTTCGCGCGCAAGAACTTCACTTCGGGCCGGAACGTGAGATCCAGAATCTGCCTGGTACGCCCGCGATAGAATTCCTGCTGCATCTTCAGCAGCGGCATGGTTCCCCAGTGTTCGCCGTCGGCAGAGCCCCACACCGAAACGTCCAGCGATTCCTGTTCAATCTGGTCGGTAATTTCCAGCGCACAGACAAACGTCCGCGTGCTGCTTTCACGAATGTCGCCGACTGCGCTGTCACCGTTCGTTGTTACGCGTGTTCCCGCCGGAATCAAATCGTATGCCAAGGCCATTTCGATAGCTCCCTGTTCGCGCGGATTTTAGCACAGGACTCGCGCCGCAAGCGTCGAGTTGCGAGGCGGCGGGATTGAACGCGAACGACCGCCCTACTTCTTCGTTACGCGGTTCGCCACAATTGTTCCGTCAGGCGGTTCCGTTATCTGAAATCCGCTCATTTTCTCGCGCAAACGTTCAACTTGATCGGCCCTCGACCAAGACGGGTTGGGGTCGCTATTCGGTGCGTCTGCGGAGAAGGCCACCCGAAATCTTCGAGCGGAGGCAAAAGCCCTCAATGCTTTTCCACCCATTCCTTCTTTCGTAGTTCTGTTTTTGATGCGGTCGTGCACCATCGCGCGCATCAGGGTGTTTCTAATTTTTCCACTCTTCGGAATGGAGCTCTCGGACGCTGCCGTCTTCATTGACATACCCGTACGGGTAGGGACTCTGCAGAGCCTTCGCCGGACGACTGACTGCGGACGCTGCGGGTGCCGCGAGTGGGCCCTTGTTCGCCATCGAAGAAATGCAATTCCGCTAGCGCCCTTTCGCCAAGTTGGCTGGACGCTCGGGTCATTCGAAATTCAAAACCCCCACACGTAAACCCTACGTGTGGGGCACCCCCGGCAAAAGCTCTATAAATCGAACGACTGCATGTAATTCGGAATGGTCACATTCCAGTTCGGGGTGCGTTCCTTGATTTTGGCCTGGAGCGCATTCAGTGCGACCGGTTCGCCGTGCACCAGAAATGTTTGCTTCGGTGGCGCCTGGAAACTGGAAAGCCAGCGCAGCAACTCGTTCTGCCCAGCATGCGCCGAAAGTTGCGGCAGCTCGATTACCTCGGCGCGAACCGGCACTTGCTCCCCGAAAATCTGAAGCGTCGTGGCATGATTTTCCAGTGCGCGGCCACGCGTGCCCACGGCTTGGTAGCCCACCAGCAAAACCGCGTTGCGTGCGTCGGGCAGCCGATGTGCCAGGTGATGCAGGATTCGGCCGCCGGTAGCCATGCCGCTGGCGGAGATAATGATGCACGGCGACGTAACGTTGTTGATCTGCATCGATTCCTGCGGCGTGGAAGTGAGATGCACCTGGTGCAAATTAAGCGGATCACCCTTGCCCTGCAGAAAAATCCGCGCGTAATCGGCGTCGTAGTCTTCTGCATGGTGCCCGTACATCTGGGTCACCTTGATGGCCATGGGGCTGTCGACGTACACCGGCAGATGCGGGATGCGCTTCTCCGCTTCGAGTTTCCTGAGGTAGTACATCAATAGCTGGGTGCGGCCCACCGCGAACGCGGGCACCACCACCGCTCCCCCGCGGCCCGAAACGCGGTTAACGACTGCGGCCAGCGCGTCCTCCACCGATCCTGCGGGATGATCGCGATCTCCGTAGGTCGATTCGCACAGCAAGTAGTCGGCGCGGGAGGGTGGTGCGGGGTCGTTCAGAATTGGCATATCGTAGGGCCCCAGATCGCCGGAAAAAACCATCAGGGTTTGCTGGCCGTTTTCGGTGACGGTCAGCTCCAGCCACGACGATCCCAGAATGTGTCCGGCATCGTGCGGCTTCACCGAAAATTCCGGGCTGATCGCGAAGACATCGTTGCGGGAAATTTTTCGCAGTTGTTGCAACGCGGCGTCGGCTTGCGCCACGGTATACAGAGGAAGCGGCGGATTGTGCTTGCTCGAAGAAGTGATCGCTGCGTATTTCGCATCTTCTTCCTGCAGATGCGCGGAATCGGGCAGCAGAATGTCGCACAATTCCACCGTCGCGCCATTGGCGTAAATCGGGCCCTTAAATCCATCGCGGACCAATCGCGGCAGATAGCCGGTGTGGTCGATGTGGGCGTGGGTCAGCAGCACCCAATCGATCGAGACCGGAGGGACGGGCAGGGGATTCCAGTTCCGCAAGCGTAGTTCCTTTTCGCCCTGGAATAATCCGCAATCCACCAGCAGGCGTTTTCCTGCGGCCTCGATGAGATACTTCGATCCTGTAACGGTTCCGGCAGCTCCGAGAAAAGTAATTTTGGGCATAGGGGCAACATTGTAGTGTATGGCCGGGAAGTTCGCTCACATTCTTGCTGGTCGGGTAATGGGATTGAATTCAGGGTACTTGATTTCATAACTAACGTCCCACTGCCGCTTGTCGCCAGCGCTTGACCCGGCGGGCGCCACTGGAATACTCTGCGGTCCTTCTGGAAACCGTGCACCTCGGCATAAAATTCGAAGACCCTGGATGAAGATCATCTCCGCCGTTGTGTTTCTGTTGCTCTACAGTTCGTCCCTGGCCGCCCAAACTGCGTGCGAGTCATTTCCGCCCAGCCGGCCATGGGAACTCAGTGTCCTCGCCGGAGGGGGCTCAGCGTTATCCGCCGAATCGAAGGCCCAATTCGTTTTCGCCGGAGGCCGCCTGGGACGCGTGGTTACTCCGCCACTCGGAAGCGACTGGACGCGTGGCAACCTCGAAATTGCCTTAGACGTCCTGCCGGTCTACACGGTGATCACCTCGGCCTGGACGACCTACGGCGGAAGTTTCAAACCGTTGGATGTGCAGTGGAATTTCACCGGCGAGAATCGCCAGGTCGTCCCGTTCATCGCCGCCGCCGGCGGAATCCTCTTCACCACGCGGGAAATTCCTCCTGGATCCCGCGCGCTCCCGCCGTCGCCGCCGGGCTCAACGTCACAAGTAAATTTCACGCCCCAATTGAATGTCGGCGTGCGAATTTTCAAGCGTCCCGATCGCGCGATCCTGTTGGAAGCCGACATCGTCCACCATTCCAGCTCCGGCCTGGGACGCTTCAATCCGGGCTACCCCGTCTCGCTATTCTTCGCAGTCGGCTATAGCTGGTATAAGTAGCGGCGAGCCAACCAGATGGACGTCTTAGTTTCCGAACCAATACGGCCCTTTTCCCGCTGAAGTCCAAATGTGCCGTTTCATTCATTTCCACGATTCGCAAAAACACCTTGGGTGCCAGTAGGGCCTAATTGAAATCATGAAGGCGTCCGTGTGGAAGCCTAGACAGGGACGCGCTCGCCGCGAGACGAAAAGAAAGTCCAACCTTTACTCAGGCATTAACGCCGCGGCCTTCGCGGGCGTCCTGGTGGTATTGCTTTTCTTGTTCTTGGTGGACACCCCCGACCTGCATTGCTGGCTCTCGGTTGGCCTTCCTAGGGCTCAAAACGGCGCGTGGTAGCCGAGGGCGCGGCGTGAAGACGTTATGCGTATTGCCGTGGCTCGAGATGAGGCCGGGTACTTCCGCTACGACCAGGTTACCGTTGACGAGATACCTGACCTGATACGAACCGCGGTACATGATGGAATCCGAAAGGAAAATTTATCTGAGGGTAGACGCGCGTGGTCGCCCGGGTCAAAGCTGTCCTAGACGAGATTCGACTCGCCGGAATCACCCAGATCGTGTTTCAGGCGGAATCATTACCTCGTACGACGCACTCACGCTAGATTCACCACGTCGCTCCTCAGCCGTTTCGGAAGATTGACAGGCACCAGCTGCCTCCGCGTCAGTAAGATCGCCGTTTTCTCTCGCCCTACGGTCCTGCCGCAGTAGACTCCTATTTTCGCGCTCGCAGACCGTACTTGAT
>Ga0182024_10011625_pt1 | contig 17621 bp, 13 predicted proteins | sample P32metaG_FD_120480 | JGI IMG/M metagenome (GOLD analysis project Ga0182024, IMG submission 120480) | Permafrost microbial communities from Stordalen Mire, Sweden - P3-2 metaG (Illumina Assembly) | ecosystem: Environmental > Terrestrial > Soil > Wetlands > Permafrost | place: Sweden: Stordalen... | reverse complement strand
GGCTGATCCTCTCTTCTCTCAATGTGGTCCTGTCTGAGAACCCACTTTAGAGTAACTGGGGATCAGCCTACTCAAACATCTCTCAGATCAAACAGATATCCGCTATTTTGGACAGCACTGGCCCACCCTTCAGTTACTCCTCAGTAACGTCCGAGTAGACGGTCAACCGACCGCTTGGCGATTATCGACTTCCACCTCATCGCGTCGCCTCCAAAAGTAGATCGCCATGGCAATTGAGATTACAAGTAATGCAGCGCCAAACTCCCCTGCCACATAGCCTGTTTTGCTGCGATAGATTGTGAGCGGGTCGAAGAACTGCTGTATGAAGGTGTTGTGTGATGCATGAAGAAAAACGCACGGCCAAATACTCTTGGACTTGAGGCGAAGCCAAGTCCACACGAAGGTCAGAAACGGCAACATTACCGTCAACAATGGAACATAGAACCAAGCCGGAGAGGCCCCATGATAGTCAGCAAACAAGATGATCGGATAATGCCAGATTGCCCAGATAAATCCTGTGATCATGGCAGTCGCGGGGAAACCGTGCCTCTTCGATAATTCTGGAACCAGGAACCCGCGCCAGCCGATTTCCTCACCTATCACGGTGGCAAAATCTCGTATGACAGTGAAAGTCGCTGTGAAAATGAAATAGAGTGTGATGCTCGCCCATGCCGGAATCGGCCCGAGACCAAACGAGTTCGTGATTTGATCAACGAAGCTCTTGCTGTAAACGCCGCCTAGTCCGGTTAGCCACACAAATCCATAGATAACTATGCTGTATCCAAGCGGTATGAGATAGCCAATCACCTCATACCGCGTCTGGCCCCATCCCCAGCCGATGCCCCTCAAATCGCGACGGAGAAGCTTACAGGTGATCAAGGCAGCGAAGCCGGGAGACCACATTAATCCGGCAACATAGGCACCCCAGCCGCCGCCCATGTGACCCGATTTGATGATAAGGAAATAAAACACTGAACTGATCAGAAGCGTCGTGAGCAGGAATATCGGGATCGCTCGTGATTCGCCAAAAAGTGCTGAACCCCTGTCTTGAACCTGTTTGCTCATTTCCCGCGAGCCTCCCTGGAGAAATTGTCTATTTGGATGCGGGTATCTGTGCAGTAGGAGTTCCGGCCTGATTGGTCATCACAAATTTCGGGTCTTGGCTTCCGGTCGGGATCAGTAGAGACACAGTCTCTTTATTGTTCTCACCCTGAAGATAAAACTCCCGATCCACGCGCAGTGGCGGTGTTCCGGTCGGATTGTGGCCCTTCCCCAACCCCAATTTTGGGTTACTTCCGCTTTGGCGGTTATCCAGGCTGAGAAGGTGAATTGGGCCTGCGTCCCTTGTATCCGAAGGCCAATAAGCCCCCCACTCCCATGATCAACTGGACGGCCACAATCAGAAAATAGCCGGGGGCGTAGAGAACAGGTCCGTGCTGATTCAGATACACATCATCGAGCATGAAGATGGCGGTCGACACAAGGAATGCCGTGCTTGCAATGATCGCCGACAATCTGCCACTGCGCTTCCGTGTCTGGAGAGCAAAGAACGCTATCCCACTCAGCAATCCCAGAACTGCAGGTGCTAGGGTGAGCATTTGTGCAACAAGTAGCATCAGTCGATCGCCGGTTGAGAACACGCGACCGTTGTTCACCAGTGCTTCGGTTCCCGCATTCATATGGAAAAGGCTGGGAACGAGAGGAATTCCTGCCCAAAGAAAGATCAACGAAGCACAGAGGAAACAGGTGAGCATCAGCTTGCGGAATCGCATCATTGATTGTTGGCCCTCTGATTCCCAATACGATACCCGGCGTACGCCTTCCAGACCTACGGCCGATCAACTCGCTGAACCCATCGATAACAGCAATAGCGACCTGTCATTGCTGCTCGTCTCTCCCAATTCTCATTACCCGAAAGGAGGGCTCCATGCGCCCTTGCTGCAGCCTTCGCGTCCTTTGTGATCCCCGCATCGGGGTCCCGCATACCGTCGGGGGCCTAATCGCCGCATTCACGTATTCGCGATCGATTCCATCCATCCGTCACGCTCAACCGGATCCATATCACCTGACCAACCTCATTCTCGCGCTTAATCGCGCCGTCGACGCTGTGAACCAAGAGGCCAAGGGTCCGGAGCGTGTACCTGACCAGGTCGACCTCGATGAAATCATCGAAATCGACGATAGTCTCATCGCCTACGCCGAGAGCCTGCCGATCTCGCACTCCTTCGCTGTCCAGCACGCCTGCTGGAAAAACAAGGCCCTCTGGCACGCTCACCAGATCGGGTGGTCCTCAGGACGCTATGACCGTCATTTGGCCTGGGAGCAGGTTCGGAAAGGCTTTGGCGACGAAACCTGCGGATGCGGCACCATCATCCAGCTTGCCCTGGACGAACAGCTTCTTCCGCACGAACTGGACGACGCTTTTATGGCGCGTTGGAGGCAGAAGAAGCGCGACGAGGGCTGCACGCGCTTGACGATCGATACAGAAGAAGTGGTTTTCCGCAGGAAGATGCGGGTAGCGGGTCTGGCGGACCTCTTCCCGCGACTGGATCTCGCCTCCCGGGCGCACGCAACACGTGTCCCGAAGGAGGAGGAGCTACCCGACAGCTTCCGCATTGACCTCGACAAGGTGGAACACTGGAAGACCGATCCGGAGGTGAACGGTCGACCGGCGGAGCTGCGTGTCAAGCCGCGCGCTGCGAAGACCATGCGCGGTGCACTTAAGGGAATCTATCAGTTTGCGGTAGACCGCAGGTATCCCGTTAAGCGGTTTAGGGATTTGTTCGAGGATCCGGAGATCATCTGTGAGTACATCGACTTGCTCTGGAAGGAACATGGGTGGCTGGCCACCAGCATCCACGCCCACCTGAGCAGTATTCACTGCCTCACCTACACCTACCCTTCGCTCAAACGGCGCAAGTATCCCTTGTTCACAGCCAAACTGAAGAAGCTCCGCAAAGAGCCACGGTTCCGCATCGACGAGCGGAAGGACGACAGCTGCGTTTTATACGAAGAGCTTGAGCAACTTCCGCGCGGCATTCGCGCCAAGCGAATGCATTCGCGGAATCTAACCGAAGAGGCCATCGCCTGGATGGTCCACGACGAGCTCTTCGCCTCGTGGTCGCTCTACTTGCCCTGGCGGTTCGAAAACATCGCTGGGTGCGGCTTCAAAAGACCGGCTTCCGTCAACATCGTCGAAATCGAACTGCCGCTCGAGATGCGAGACGATCCCGATCTGCCCGCCTGGGTCAAGCGCGCGCTGAAGGCGAATCCCCATCGGCGCTTCCTGCAGTACATCTTCTGGAAGTCGCAGTGCAAGAACAAGTGGGCGGTCCGCGGCATCATTCCGCGGGAACTCATACCGCTGTACCGGCTCTACACCACTCGGTACCGGGACGTGCTCTTCAAGGACAAGGAGGACCCAGGTTTTCTGTTCTGCAATCGCGCGTACAAGCGGATGGCCTATGACGATTGGTACAACCTCTATACCTGCCTGACAGACGAGTTTCTCCAGCATCCGGTTCGCCCGCACCTGACCCGTGACATCTTTTCGGAGCACTGGCTGCGCCTTGGGCGCAGCCTGACCGGACTGCAGAAGCTGCTCTGGCATCGCTGCATCTCGAGCACGGTCATTTACGCGCGTCGCTTCAATGCGTCCCATGGATCTGTCGCGCTCGATCAGGAGTTCACGAACAAGCGCCGGCTGGCCCGGGCGGCTTGATTCCACAACCGGCCGCCTGCCCTCGGACAGGCGGTTTTTGTTTGATTCCTTGGAGAACGATGAAGAGCAAGAAAACCCAATTAAAAGAGAATGCAACATTTAGAGATCTTCTGAAAGCGATCGATCGCCTGCTCGCCGCAGATCCGTCGATCGACGGGGAAAAGCGTAAGGAACGCATGGAGCTGTTCACACAGACCACCGATCATCTCGCGGTCTGTTTGCATACAACCATCTCAGATCTGCGCATCAAGGACGTCGTAGCCACCGAAAGGAAATTCTGTAGTTACGTGCAACGGCTGCCTCGTAAGGGCGGATGCAAAGCTGAACATCTTGCGCGCCGGAAGCAGATGATCCGCTTCGCGCGGCTGGAGGGCTGGACTTGCGACAGCTTTGCGCTCGAGGATGAATGGGCCGATCCGCGTAAGGCGGTGAAGGGAAAGTATCCTGGCAAATCCATGATCGACGACGCGATTAAAGCAGAGCTACACACGTGGGAACTGTCGGATGCCTGGCTCGCCGGGTGGGGAGCGCGCCAGATCGGGAAGAAATACCGGTACTCTTGGGCGGCTAAGGCGCAGACGGTATTTCGGCAGGCCCTCAGGTTGGCCAAACTGGAGCACCGCTTCCCCTCGCTGGGCTTTCCGGACCCAATCCATTACCGGCTCCCCCCGAGGGAACTGCCGGCACAGATCCGCCGCGAGATTGCAGCCATTCTCTGGCGCATGCGCAAGGAGGGGCGGCTTCACCGTGTCCGTTTGACGTGGAGCATCGCGCGTGGGGTAGTGCTCCGGTTCCAGGAATTCTGCGGATATGCGGTACGGGTGCTTGATATGACTAATCTTGTGACGCTCGAGCAGATCCTCACGAAACGGCTCGTCCGGAAATACGTGCGCTGGCTCCACGACCGTGAATGGGGCGTGCGTTCGATTAGCGCCCACGTGAACCGGATCAAGAACATATTGCGTTACCACCCGGTTCTCGGCGACGAGGACTTCAGCTGGATCAAGGGTCTCGTCGAGGAAATCTCAGACACTGAGGACGACGAGTTCGTGGCCGGAGGCGATGACAGTGTGGTTCTCTTTTCGGATCTGGAGACCAGTCCCGATAAGATTCGCCAGAAACGCCAGAAACGCCTAAAACAGAAAGGGTGCGATGACCGCCTCGTTGCCTTTCTCGTCATGCAGGAACTGCTGATGCTCTGGATCATCACGCATCCGTGGCCACCAACCTGCATTCGGAACTGCCGAATCAAGGGAATCAGAAAGAACCTGTTTTTCGAAAGGCTCCCCAAGGGCGGGCCACCGTTTGCGCTAACTCCCGCTGTGGAGAAAGCATGGCGTCAAAGCAGGCACCGGCAGCGCTTCTGGCAATTCCTTTTCAGTCCGGCGGAGACGCCAGACCATCGTCTGGCACGGGGGTTGGTGGTTCAGCGGCTCCTGCGTCTTCTCAAGATTTACCTGAGCAAATACCGGAAGGTTCTCGTGAATCCGAGTAAGGATCCTGGCACTCTTTTCGTCAACCTTGCCGGACAGAAGTTCGACAGCGGGAAATTCGCCAAACTGATCGGCGAAATTTGTCAGGAACATCTCGGAGCATGGCTAACTCTTTCCGAGATCCGGCGGATCTATGGCTTTGCTTGGCTCGCCCGGAACAAAAAAGATCCGCTTCGCTACGAGAAGCTGTCGGTCATCCTGTGGATAGGGTTGGAAGCGGTCCAAAAGCAATTCGCTTCCGGACCGATCGTGCGGTATCCGCGACGCAACTCACCGCGCCGCGGTTTTCTCAGTCGTGTAGACGCAAGCTCGGCATAGCAGCCGGTGCCCGGACAATCCATCGAGTTAAGAACCAGAAGCAAGGGCGGCTTCGGTGCTGCGCTCGAAATCATGTTCAACCGGATCGTTCCCGACCGGGGCCACCGCAAACCGTCTACGCATTCCGAAGAAGGGAGACAACTGGCGACTGAAGCGCTGAATCCGATTTGAGAGAGGCACCGGGCTCGGTTAATTCAGCCGGTATCTGGAAAAAGAAATCCTGGGAATTTCGTCTCAAATTGGCACAAGGATCCGCGTCCAACCCCGCCGCCCTCTTCCGCTCCCCTCGCGGCAGGATACGGCGCGAAATCTTCAACACCCGAACGCGGACTCACCCCAAATCGAACCTGGCTCGGGTAATCCGGGCTGCCTCACAAGAGGCTGGAGAAGACAAATGGAAGCATTGATGACCGCAGGAATGCAAGCACTAAGGACCACAGCTATCGGGCGCAATCTCGGCGAAGCCTACGACTATCTCATTAAGGATCAGGGGTGCACTTTTCCGGAAGTTTCTCGCTTCGAGGTTATTTCGGCACGGCGTATCTCGACCCAATTTCGCATCTCTAACGAACTGGCGACGGAGGCTTTCGACGGACAGCACACTGTCGAAGTGTGGGAATTTGAGGTTTTCGGGCACGTCGATTAGTCCTCGCCATACCGCACGTCGACCAGGCAGTTGCTTGTGCGAATGGCGTGTAAGAACGTTTACACGCCATTCCCATTCAACCCGCCCGGCTCTCTCTGAATCCAATCCTCCCAAAACAGCAAACTGACCCGATCATTCCTTGCGTTGCGGACTGTTCGTCCGCAACGTTTTTGTTCGTCTTGCCCCCGAAACTAACTTTTCCCAACAACAGGTGACGCATTTATGGAAATGAAAGTAACTTTCGGTAACCCCCTCCTAATTGCTATCTATAGTTTTTCCCTGCTGCTGATAGGCGATGCTGTTGGCATGTTCTGGCGCGCAGAACCTGCCACAGCTTTCTCAATCGTCCTGTTGGGAGCGGCTTTCATGGTGGTTCACGACTCCATCATGACGGTGATCTGGTTCTGGATCATCGCGCGATGGATGCAAAGCATCAGTAATCACCATACAAACAAATCTGCGGATATTCGCTAACCTGTTGCTCGTCCTCCCGCCGCTTATTGCGCGCGAATGCGTGGCAGCGCCAGCGAATTCAACATCTCCCGCGGGGTTCTGAATCTCTCCCCTGACGTTTCCCTTCTATCACCGGAGTACACCATGAATATTGATGCGTTTATTGACGAATACCTCGTGAGCAGGAGCCAGGAAACCGAGAAGGCCTACCGCTCTGATCTGAAGAAGTTCGAAGCATTCCTTGTTGAGCAGGGCCTTACGGTAGAAGCAGCACGGCCCACGCACATCCGTGCATTCGTGAACTGGCTGGCCGCGCGCCGCAATACACGGACCAAACGGCGCGGCCTTTCGGAAGACACCATCAAGCGTCACGTCTCCGCCGTGCGCGCCTACTATGAGTGGCTGCGATTCTCGAATCCTCTGCTCCTCGATCCAACCAGCTTCTTTCACTTTCGCCGCGTCAGGATGCGGCGCAAGGTCCTCGGCATCCCGGCCGAAGTCGTGGACCGGATGTGCGCGGCCGACGAGAAGGAGGAAGCCGCCATCGTCTTGCTCTTCCGTCGCAGCGGCGTGCGCCTGAGCGAACTCATAGCGCTGAACAGAAACTCCTTCGAGATCTTCCCCGCAACTGCCCAGGCCCCCGCGCATGCGCGCCTCGTGGTCCTCGGCAAGGGTGGCAAAACACGAACTGTGCTGGTTTCAGAAGACGCGGTCAATGCCGTACGGGGTTATTTGAGGGAAAGGCGTGACAAGGATCCCGCTCTTTTCCTCTCATCCCGCGGGCGTATCAGCAAGCGAACAGTTCAGCGAATGATCCAGCGTCTGGGTAGTGGTTGCGGATGCGACGATGCACACGTTCACCGGCTAAGGCATGGGTTTGCGACAGATATGCTCGAGGGTGATATGAGGATAGAGGTGCTGCAGAAGCTGATGGGCCACGAAAAACCGGAAACGACCCTCTCTTATGTTGATTCGCTCGAGCGCAACACTGCCCGGCAATACCACGCAGTCCTGGATGTGATTCTTTGCCGCGATGTGGCGATCGGGGCGCCCGTGCAGCCAGCGGGAAAGCGGCTCGAGCGCAGCGGGGCTGTCCTGCAGAACCGTCGCAACGGTCGTCTGTTTCCAAAGGCCACGGGTGCGACGCACTCCGGCCGCCACCGTGCGGCCTAGCTGGACTGCAATTCAGCTCGCACGCCAGAATGCGCAAACGAGATGAATAACCGGTGGCGGTGGAGACGGCAGGGACGGTGGCGGCGGTGATAGTGGAAGTGGCGGTGGCGACGACGACGACGACAACGACAATGACAATGATGATGATGATGGGCAGCGTGGTCGTCGGCACGATCAGCACCAGCAGCAGCAACAGCGAAGGTGGTGATCATGATGATCGGCGCAACTGGGACCCAGTCGCCTTTGCAGGGTGCGGCCGTACCCAATTGCTAGGGACCGATCAGAAGCTCGGCGCTTTAATACCGGGCGCTCGCGGTATGGATGGGCGCCATATTATTGATAGGCACCTCGATATAGAGGATGTGCTTCGGTCAGAGACGAGAAGCACGGTTTATAAAACAGTCTATTTATATACCTAGGGTATATAAATTGCAATATTGTTAAACTAAATGGTTTGACTTTGTGCTATTTTATATACCGTGAGTATAGAAAAACATGAAAAGTTAAACCAACTCCAGCGATCTCTTCCTGAAGGACTCGTCGCCGATGCCGCCTGGCTCGAAAAGAACGGCTACTCCGGCGCCTTACGGCAGAAGTACGTCGCGAACGGGTGGCTCGATCAAGTCGCCCGCGGCGTTTACCGCCGGCCTGCTCCCGAGTTGGCGCAGCAAGCCGGGAAGGGTGCTTCGTGGGAAAGCGTCGTGATATCCCTGCAGACGCTCCTCGAAGCGCATTTCGTGGTGGGTGGCCGGACCGCGCTCGAACTCGAGGGTTTTGCGCATTACCTGTCCGCAGCTCCACAGCGCGAGGTACATCTTTATGGGACGGACAGGCGTCCCGGCTGGGTCCTGAAGCTCCATCTCGAGAGCCGGTTCGTATTCCACAACGCGAAAAGGCTGTTTACGAACGATGTGGTCCTGGACGTCGACAGTGAGGCAAACGATGCGCTCGTGCGCAGCAGCTACGTGCGGCAACGATGGGGCAAATGGGACTGGCCGCTCGTGGCGTCTTCGCCGGAGCGCGCGATCCTGGAACTGCTTGACGAGGTGCCGGAGCGCGAGACCTTCCATCAGGCCGATATGCTCTTCGAGGGCTTGCAAAACTTGAGTCCGCGCAAACTGCAACCGTTGCTCGAGACCTGCCGTAGCGTGAAGGTGAAGCGGCTCTTCCTGTGGTTCGCGGAGCGGCACGATCCGCAGTGGCTCAGTGTGATCGACCGCGGCGGCGTCAACCTGGGAAAAGGCAAGCGCATGCTCGTCAAGGGTGGCAAGCTCGACCCGAAGTTCAACATCACAGTGCCGGAGTCGCTCGATGGCGATCGCTGACGGTTATCGCAAGCAGGTGGCCCTGCTGATCCGGACGATTCCTTTCGTCGCGACCGAAAAGGAATTCGCGCTGAAAGGCGGCACAGCGATCAACCTCTTCGTGCGCGACATGCCGCGACTCTCGGTCGATATCGATCTGACATATGTGCCTGTCGCGGATCGCGCGACATCCCTGAAAGCGATCGATGCCGGCATGAAGCGGATCGCTGACGCGATCACCAAAGGCATGCGCGGCGCGCAGCTCAATGCAAGCCAGCCAAAGGGTGAAACGTGCACGACGAAGCTGATACTCCGCGCCGAGGATGCGCAGATCAAAATCGAGGTGACGCCGGTGCTGCGCGGCTGCGTCTACGAGCCCGTGGTAAAGCGCGTCTCGCCAAAGGTCGAAGAAGAATTCGGCTTCGCCGAAATGCCCGTCGTCCACTTCGCGGATCTCTTCGCCGGCAAGATCATGGCGGCGCTCGATCGCCAGCATCCGCGCGATTTGTTCGACGTCCGCGATCTGCTGGCGAATGAAGGTATTGACGACATGCTACGCAAGGCCTTCATCGTTTACCTGCTCAGCCATAACAGGCCGATGGCCGAAGTTCTCGCGCCGCCGCGGCTCGACATCTCGGCCGAATACAAGCGCGGCTTCGAGGGCATGGTGGAGCAGCCGGTCAGCCTCGATGACCTTCTGAAAGCGCGCGAAGATCTCATCAGCGAAATCGTCGGCAAAATGCCGGTGGAACACAAACGGTTTCTTGTTTCGGTGAAAAGAGGCGAGCCTGACTGGTCTCTTCTCGGGCTGCCCGGCGCCAAGGATCTACCTGCAGTGCGCTGGAAACTGGAAAATCTCGCGAAGCTCCCCGCTGACAAGCGCGCGCAACTCCTCAAAGGGCTGAACGACGCATTGGAAATAAAGGAAGCTTAGCCAGAGGTATAGGAAGGTTGACAGAATGGGACACTTCGGAGCACCTGTAAAGGGCCCCGGAGGATGGATGCGAGTTGCCGTTACTTGACTGTCAGACTGACTATGCCTGAGCTCGTTTGCCTGATGGGTTTGATTCGGTGGTTGCGTGACAGGTGAAGGGGCAAGCCTGTGAAACGAAGTCACAGACTGCCCCCCGACTCTTAATCACAAAAGCGAACGGAGAAGCAGCGACAACTCGACGCCGATTTAAGTTGGAGACTTGGCGTCTGCTCATCGACTCGCTCTCAGCAGCACAGAATTGCGGTGAAATTCGAGAAAGTGCTTCTGGCCCTCGGTGAAGGATCCGACCTTGATCAAGCGTTCCGTTTCAATGCCCATCCGCTGGAGTGACGGACGGTGGGCGACTGGCGAGACGATCAGTTCGCCGGAGTTTTCGAACCCGATGAAGCCGCGATCAAATAGATGGTCGATGCTCGGTGTGAGGAGCAGGCCATTCTCCCCGTTCAAGCGTTCTTCATTCGAGGAGTCGCGCCATGGCTTACAGTGGCTCGCGATCAGATGAGTCGGGTTTTCAACGCCTGTAATTCTGCATCGCCGCTCGATCTGGCTTACTCTCTGTTTGAAGATGCCTTGGCCGCATCGAGCTCTGACGATTGCCTCTCGATCTGTTTCCCGTACCGAAGTATCGGACTGTACCTGTTCCTCCAGTCGACGCTCCCAAACATCGAGATCGTCCCCGAGAATCATCTCCCTATTCGCCTGTGGCGCAACGTCTGCGGATTTTGTGATCAGCACCTGCACTTCCGGTCCTATGAGTCCGGCTAAGACCTGGGCGAAATCTTGGGGGACTTCGGTCAGATAAAGGGCTTGGTTCCCGTTGCCGTTTGTCTGAAGCGGCGAATAGCGCTCAGGGAGGACAGACCTTAAAACCTCCATGTGATCTTTAGGGCGGACGCGATTCAGCAGTGTCGTGAACGAAACGGTCACGCGCCATCCAACGTTTTCCCAATACTCCCCCGTCGAGCCAAATTCAGCCGGCTTTGGACATTCCCAGCAATAGGAGGTAGCAATTCCGATCGCCGCTATTCGCGTATCGACAAAAGAGAATATGACGTCCCCGGGGGAGACTTCCCGCATTGACTCATAAAACGGATTTCGCGCGCCATTCGCGTTTCGCTTGGGGGACCAGAGGTATCCGCCGGCAATCTCATGACGGTACGTCTGATTCTGATTGACCCACCAATATCGCATAAGGCCCGAGCTCAACAACCATCAAGAAGAGCAACGCTGAGATTACCAACAGCGTACACCCACAACCATCGCAAATGACCGCTGTGATTCTTCGGTCCTGATCAATAGTGATTCTAGGGTTTTAAGGGTGATTTGTCCGACAAGCGCGACCTCGCTACTCTCCAATCAGAACGAAGGGTGCCCAATAGAAAGGGTTCTTGTATTTGCCATTGAAGAGCTTCAAACGCGCTTCAGACAAGGCCTTATCCTTGCTCTCTCCCGATAGCAGGCGGCGATAGTATTCCTCCATAAGGAGCACGGTGGAGTCGTCCGATACCTCCCAGAGGCTTACGGTCACGCTTGATGCACCGGCAGCGAGGAAAGCTCTTCCTAGGCTCATTACGCCTTCAGCCCGGCTGACCTTTCCTGCACCTGTATTGCAAGCCGATAGAACCACAGAGTCGGCCTTCAAATGAAGCTGGAGAATCTGGCTCATTGGGAGAAACATCTGTGACGCATTCTCCCCATCAAGAGACAAAACCAGAGCAGGTTCGTCTATCCCGGTATCCGTTGGAAGAACGCCGTGTGTGGCGAAGTGGACATAGCGGTACCGGGTTAGGTCGGTCTCCAACAGCCCCTTCTTTGTTGCGTCTATCCCTAACCGCGTGTCTGCAACCTGCCCCTCGGATTTGAATACCGAGGCAATATCTCGAATTTCGGTTGCAGTACCCGGTAGCCGCTCGAACGAAAAGCCGCGAGATCGAATACGCTTTAACTGACCGTCAGAGGTGGCGTCTGCTTGGAGGGCCGGAGAGGATGGCGCTTCAGGGCGCGAAGTCACATCGCTGACGATTTTCGTCAACGGATATCTAGCGTCTTTCGGAGAGGTGATTGGGTCTCCAATTCCCAGGAATGCCTCCGGCCAAGGACCGGCGTTGCCAGTCGCTCGAACGAGATTCAACGATGCCGCTGATGGGTAATAGCGAGTGGGGAGACCGAGGAGAGGGAACACTCCCTCCGTTGCCTGGGGTGACAGCAACTCCAAAGGCAGGACAAAGAGCAGGTCATCGGGAATGAAGATGATCGCCTTCGATTCGAGAATCTGCGCGGCATGAGGTGCAGGAAAGAGCGCTCGGAAAAGTTCCTCAGCAGCTGACCAGTCTATGCTGCCAAGCGGTGCGGCATGCGGCACGGGATAGAGTGCTCGAGGGGAATCTTCAGTAGGCGACGACTCAGGATTGCCGAGCTGAGCTTGGTTAAGTGCATTCCGCAGCGGGATTATCCTCTGTTGAAACCACTCACGCGATTTTTCGACGGAATAGAATGCAATCAGTTTGCTGTATCCTGATTCTTTTCTAACGATCCAAACGAATACAGCGTCGTTGGTAGCCTTAAACTCGACAAGAGTTTCTCCGTCTCGGAGAAGAAGTTGGTCTGGTTCGACCTGTGCGGGATACGCGACGGCGGCATATTGGGGATAGGTCGCTCGCATGCGACTGACAAAGGCCGCCTTGTCATTCCCGATTTTCTTTGCATCGTCGGCAGAGCTGCCCGCTTCGATCGGCCCCGAACGAATTTGTATCCCGGCATTCGCTGCGGATGCAGCGCTTAAGCGGTCCTGTCGGATGTTTAGTAGATGCTCTTCTGCCTGGACTGACGCAGGAAGCGTCTTCCGCATCTCTTCAACAAATGTCCTGCCCCAGGATTGAGCGAATTGACGTGCGCGATTTTCCTCCGCATATTTGAAGGCTTCAGCTGCGATTCGACCATCTTCCGGCTTTGAGTTCCGTGTCGACAGAGAATAAAGGGTCGAGATCAATTCGTCGTAGATGAATCCATACGTCTCGGAAACTGCACGTTGATCGCTCGCATCCGATGTTCCTTTAACCCCCTCAAGGAGTGAAATCAGTTTTTCATAGATTGTGACAGCCTCTGCATCTGCCCCTTGAGCTCGCTTCAAGTTTGCTTCGCCATATAGAAAGCGCCCATGCAGATAGAAATTCGCCGATTGCTCCACCAAGCGCCCAGCCTGCTGCAGTATGGCAGTCGACTCCTGCAAATCGCCTGCCGCTCTCTGAACCTCGGCTAGGCTGACCAGGGCATGTGCTTCGCAGTCCGTGTCGTGCGTTCGCTCGCATTCGGAAGCCGCAGCTTTCGCGAGTGGTACCGCCTTTTGATAAAGGCCCTTCTGCAAGTAGATTTCAATTAGGTCAGTCTTTGAGTTTGCCCCGTGCCCATTTCGCTCCTGTTCTTCATACAGCGAGAGTGCCTTATCAAAATCCTGTACGGATGAGGTTCGATCACTGTAGATGTTGATGAGCTCGGCGTCGGCTGCGGCTTCGCCAGCCTCGTCTTTCATCTGCTCGAAGATCTTCGAACCATCAGTCGCGGCATCCAAAGCATCATCCCATTTCCCCAATAGCTGAAGAACGTCCGAAATCGATAGGTCCGCGAATGCGAGATCCCGTTGATCATTTGCTGCTTTGGCTGTGTCACGTTCCCCTTCGAAAAACTGAACCGCCTTCTCCATCTCTCCTTGTTGAAGGTGGAGGTACCCGAGATCTCGCTGAATGGACAATTGAGTGATAGCAGGCACCGTAGAATCGGCTTTACTCTCAGCGAGTCGACAAGTGGCAATGGCGCCATCGGGGTCATGAAGCGCGTTTTGGTCCTCAGCCTTAGCGAGCAGAACCAAAATCTCAGCTGCCTTGTCCTTGCTCTGTTGAAAATATCCGACCGCTTGTTCGTGGTATGAAAGAGCGTCCGAGGTCCTGCCGCCGCTCTTCAGAACATCACCCTTCAACCAGGCCGCGCGAGCCTTGAGCTCCGGATCCTGCGCTTCGCTGCCCAGCTCGCTGGCGACGTCAGCCGATCGCTCGGCGCGTTCATAATCCTTTTGCTTTTGGTAGTAGAACCCAATAAAGAGGGCTGCTCTCCCCTCGAGCAATTTGTTGCCCCGTTTGTGATAGATTTCCTTCGCCTTGGTGAAAGCCGACAACTGCATTCTGCTGTCTGACGCTGCGCTGCTCTCATTCAAAGAGGTTCCCATCTGCATGCAGGTGGCTGCGGCCAATTCGGGGAGCTTCTGGTCTTCCGCGAGGGAAATTGCGACCTGAAACTCTGCGACGGCTTCCTCATAATGACGATTGGAGGCCAGAGCCGCTGCGAACTGGGCATGAAAAGCGGCGTCCTTAGGATGACTTTCCAAAAAATAGCGCAGAGAAGTTTCTGCATCTCCAGCTTGATTCAAAGCAGTGCGAGCAAGAATATTGATTGCGTTGGCGCGATCTTTGCTTTGTTTCTCGTCCGTCTTATCGGCAAGTGCCATGCAGCGATCGAGTTCATCCGAGGCCTGTGCCGATTGTTTTTGACGCGCAAGTATCCATGCACGACTGCACACGGTATAGATCTTGAGGCCGACAACGAATCGGGAGTCAGTCATCGAATCCAATATGATCTCGGCCCGCTTTGCGTATTGATTGGCGAGTTCGAGGTCGCGCGCGTTGTCCTGGTAGTAGTCGACAAGTGCATTCAAAATGGGTAGCCGCGCGAAACCCAGCATTGGCCCCATATTCTGGAGAATGACATCGAGGTCCCGTGGACCATTTTGCTGCCTCGACAGCGAGAACGGGAGGGTAAGGATACGACTCCAATTGGAATCTGTTGCCGTATTCGATGGCACTCCTTCGTAAACAAAGAGGATTTCAGAATCGGTCAGTGCTTCCGTTAGACGCTGTTCATCGTTAGCACGCTGTGCCAGATCATGAAGTTTTATCGAGTCAATTTCACGGCCAACGGTTGCAGCAAGCTCCTTTTCATCCTGCGTGTCTTTGATCTCATGTGCGGTGTTGACGGCCCTTTCACGCGCAATTAGCCCATGAATGGAGTCCCCGGCCGTGGCGTAGGCAACAGCCAATCGACTGTAACATTCCAAAACAAACTTGCCGTCCAACTTGAGAGTGTCTGTTCCGTCTTGGATCAGTGCAGCAGCCTTTTCGAGGATCTCAAGGGCTTGGCTATTCTGCTTGTCGTTTTGGTAAATCTCTGCCATGACCATGTAGGCAGTGAATTCAAAAGTCGGCACGTGATCTTGATTCCCAATTGCCGCGAGACGCTCTTCGAGTGGCAAAGCTTCAGTGCCTCGCCCAATATGGATGAGCAATAGGGACTTGGATATCAGAGACTGTCGAACGAAAAAGGAGTTTTGCAGTTTGTCGAATAGATCGATTGCAGAAGAATAGAAAGTAAAAGCCTGGTCAGTCTCACCGGCCTTTTCCAGCAATTCAGCGGCGCGAAGGGCTGCTTCTGCTTCAGTAACCGTCATCCCAAGAGTCTTGCTGTAGTCATATAGTTCCTTCCAAGTTGCCGTTGCGTCATTGCGCTTTCCTACTATGTTGTAAGCACCGGCCAGATCCTCCAGCGCAATCGCGTGGATCAGAGGAGTAGAAAGAACGGCACGAATTTGCTCGTCTGTCGCGGTAAGGCCAGCCGAGTTGGCTAGTTTCCCTTCGTGTAGTTTCTCGAGAATGTTGAGGGCCTGCTGGGGTTCATTGCGTATGCCAAGCAGCAGAGCTTCCACTCGATTTGCAAAAAAGAGAGGAAGAATCTCGGAGTGAGCGATTGCGAAATCGCGCCCTTCTTTTAGCGCCTTTTCTGCGTCGTCTATTTTGTTTTGTTTGAGAAGAACGTGAGCCAGATTGACAAGGCGGCCTGCTTGGGCGCGATAGCCGTTGACCCGGTCGATATCGAGGGCTCTCTCAAGGGCTTGTTTGGCATCTTCTGTCTTGCCAAACAAAAGTTGATCCCATCCAAGCTGGCCCAGAACGTCGGAAAGAATGTACGGGCTCTTGCTTTGTTCTGCGATGTTAAGAGCTTGAGTCAACGTTGCGATGGAGCCAGCCAGATTCCCCTTGAACTGATCCTCGCGGGAAAGCGAGGCGATAACGTCAGCCTCAAGAACTAAATTGGAAGACTCGGATGCCTTTTCAAGCGCGGAATGAAGAAGCTCCATCGCTTGCGGGAATTTGCCGTCCCGGAACTCGCTGCCCGCGAGCGCAGCCTGTGCAAGAGCAATATCAGGCGAGAATTCCTTCGACGTCGCAAGCCGCAGCGCCTTTCGTTCGTCGTCTGTCGCTTGAGGATAGTTGGCTTGTTCGATTTGCCTCTGTGCATCATCCAATAGGGATCGAACTTCAGGGATGGTTGCTCGAAGTTCAGGTGGAATGTCTCGGTCGGGATCTGGCTTTTGTTGCCCCTCTATGCACACTGCGGCTCCGAGAAGACACAGTAGGCCAATGAGCAGATCTATGCGGACGAAGAACCGGCAAACGGCCATTGTCTTCCTCAGGAACCGATCACACCTACAATTGCATCAATAGCCTGTTTTGAAACGTCAGACTCCATGGATCACATGAAATTGAGACCTGACGTAAGGCACTCGAGAATGATACCGAGTCGAGGGTCGACCTACCGACAGTGATTACTTCATAAATATCGCGATTTCTCACGTGAGGTTCTTCGTTGAACCTGAGTATCCGACTTTACAGGATGCCTCTTCCACGCAAGTTGGAAACCGCCGTTTGTGCTACGATTGTGCCGTCTTTCTGGAGGGAATGTTGCGCTCGTTTCGTTTGGCACTCCTAGTCGCGCTTGCGTCATCGACCGCACTCGCGCAAGAGATTCCGGCAGCAGAGGCGGGAAAGCACGTCGGAGAAAGCGCGACCGTCTGCGGCGTGATCGCGAGCGAGCACACAGCCACGAGCAGCAAGCGAACACCCACCTTCATCAATCTTGACCGTCCCTACCCGAATCAGGTCTTCACTCTGCTCATCTGGAGAGATGATCGCGAACACGTCGGCAAAGTTCCGGAGTCGGGAAGAATCTGCGGGGTCGGGACGATCACCGAGTATCGCGGTTCACCGGAGATCGTCCTGCGTGACGCGAAGAGCTGGTACGTTCCGAAGTAGTCAGAGGATCATGATGCCGGTTGCTTCGGAGAAGGAAGCAGTACCGCGATGAGGGTATGCGGCAACACGAACTCGTCCCATTGGTTTCTCTACTTTGGCGGCGCATCTTTCGCACACCGCCAAGGCGCGACACCGCGAAACTCGCAATCAGAAAGCCTAGGCTGGCTGATGCCGGATCAGCATTCCGGAGCTCGACCGGCGGGGACCATCACTATAGAATCAAGCACTTGCCTTTAGAATAAGCCCGCACGGAAGCACTCTAGCCCGACTTCCGCTATTCGCGGGCTCTAAGAATGCAAGTCCTTGATTTAACTAGGTTGGTCAATCGTAGGTCTTCACCACAAACGAAAAAGAAATCAGGCGCTTCTCTTCATGTCACCGGT
>Ga0182024_10011624_pt1 | contig 17622 bp, 16 predicted proteins | sample P32metaG_FD_120480 | JGI IMG/M metagenome (GOLD analysis project Ga0182024, IMG submission 120480) | Permafrost microbial communities from Stordalen Mire, Sweden - P3-2 metaG (Illumina Assembly) | ecosystem: Environmental > Terrestrial > Soil > Wetlands > Permafrost | place: Sweden: Stordalen... | reverse complement strand
CCGGATGGCGCGTCGTTAGTGGTCGGCGGTCGGGGCGCTCGTCGTGGCCGCCGGTGGGCAAACCAATTTGAACGTCGAGTTCTGAGCGGTGAGCGGCGTGGTCGTGCAGCCGTCCTTCAGCTTCTTCAGCACACTGGAGTCGAACTTCTGTCCCGGGTCCGCGGCCAATGACCGCTCCAACCACGAGATGGCCTCTCCGTTGTGGTGCTGCTCGGCCGCAGTGTCGGCGAGCGAGTTGAAAATCTGGGTGTTATAGGGCAGGTACCGCTGCGCGTTCAACGCGGCCTGGTACGCCGCGGAGAGATTGCGCTCGGCCCCGTTTGACTGGGCCGCGTTGAGCCAGAGCGCGGAATTGGCGGGATCGCGTCGCGCCGCCTTCTCCGCCCACTGCGTGGCCACGGGGAGCAGGCCCGGGTCACCGTTCGTGCCGAGCGAATAGTCGGCCTGGGAGACCTGGAGGGGTGGGTCCGGCCAGGCGTGGAACAGCAGGGTGTCGGCGGTCTGTGCCGTGTTGGCGGCCTGGGTCACGCTGCCATCGTGGCCCTGGTAGTAGCTCTGTTGGAGCACGATGTCGCCGACCACCAGACTGAGGGCGGGAATGGCCACGATGATCGCCATGACCGGCGTGGTGATGCGCAGCCAGCCCGGCAGGGGCCGCGACAGAGCGCCGTCCTGTTCATCTCGGCCCCGCTCCGACGCTCCGGCGTTGTCGACCGTGGACGCCGCGCCACGCCGGTGCATCACCGCGGCACCGCCGAGGGCGAGGAAGGCCACGCCGGTGATCCCGGCGTTGAGCGGCTCGACCATCTCTGACGCCAAGAGCACCAGTGCGAATCCAAACAGGGGCCCGCCGCGGTGCCGCAATGCGAACACCAGCCACCCGATCAGGCAGGCCAGGCCGATGAGGCCGGTCGTTGTGGCGTACTCGATGAAGATGTTGTGGCCGTCGGGAAACAGCGTGCCACCAAACTGTCGAATCACTTGCGCGGAGAAGCGATTTGACGTTGCCGCCTCGAACTGGCCGGGGCCCCAGCCGAACAGGGGCTTGGCCGCGAGGGCGTGAAATCCGGCTCGCCAGGCGTCGAATCGCTGCCCGTAGGTCTCCCCCGCCGTCGAGCTGGCGGTGTGGTTAACCACCCCGAGGCCACCGGCCAACCAGGCCACGACCGATCCGAGCCCGATGGTGACGACGGTAAGGGCTGCGTATGCCGCACTCGGTTGCCACCAAGAGTAGAAGGGCGGTGCCGGCTCGACCTCTTCGGGGCGCCGCCATGCTCCGACAACGAACCAGGCGACGACCACCACCGCCAAGAGGACCGGGAACCTCTCCGAACAGATCCCCAGGGTGAATCCCAAGACGACGACGACCAACCACCACGAGCTGGGCTTGGCAAAAAAGCGCGGGGCCACCAGAACCAGAGCCGCTGCCGCGAGCGCACCGAGGAACACCGGGTTCCCGAGCAGCCCGTCCGGCTGGTTCCCGAAGCTTGGCAGGCCAATGGAGGTGAGACCGACCAACTGCTGGAGGATGGCCACCACACCGTTTACAAGGGCGGCGATGATGAGGAAGAGCTCGAGTCGTTCGCGTTGGCTCCTCGACAACCCGGTACCGATGGCCCAGCAGCCCGCCAGGCTCACCACAAACAGGCACCCGGTGCCGTGATAGTAAGTCCCGACGATGGCGATCCCCGGCGCCAGCGAGAACAGCGCCGAGATCAGGGCGGCGATGACGAAGGCGATGGACAGGCGCGCCGCCCAGGTCTCGTTCGAGTCCCGCTCTTGTGTGGCGCGTCCCATGGCCCGGACGACGAGGAGTGGCAGACCAGCCGCACCGAGAACGAGGAGTACCGCGAACTGCGTCATAAAGTTCGACGTCGTGGCCTTCGGAATGTCAAAGACGAGGAGGAGCAGGGCGCCGATGGCCACCGCCAGCCCCACCCGGGGTGAAAGTGTGGTCGCCGATTGAGCCGTCGAGGCCGCCATCGACGTCCCTTGGCCCGTCCGGCGGGCCGTCCCCGCTCCTTTTTTGGCCCCGGTCGGTTTGCCTCCCGATTTCTCTGTACCCGGCGTCCGAGAGGCGGGCTGGCGCGCTGACGGTTTCTTGACCGCGGCATTCGTGTCGACCCCGCCGCTCTTCTTGACCGCGCCGCTCTTGTCGACCGCGGCGCTCCTCTTGGTGCTGTCCTTCGACTTCTCCGTCACGTCTCAACTCGCTTGATCGCTCGGTCACAATCGTCCACGTTGGTCGAGCAAACGTTGGCATGCTGTCGATTTTCGAAACGATGTTACTGAAGTGGAACGGTACCGCGATTACAAAGCACCCACTTCCTACGCCGTATCGTGCCTCAGTCCTTCGAATGGGCTCAGAAATGACCCGCCGTTTCCGTGACCCGTGCGTCGACGGCTCAGGCAAAGAAGAGGTGCTCTTGCATCTTGAACGTTGGGAGGCGTCGCCACACGCTCATACGAGTCGAGCGGTACTCTCGGCCTTCTGTGATGCGTTGCGGACGGGCGCAGCCCGTACGGTTGGCGGAGTGCCTCAGCTCGTTGGACTGCAGGGACAAGGTCCAGGTCGCACTTTCGGCGTTGTCTTCGACGGTCTCGTATCCATCATGGGGAGCCAGGATCTTTCAAGGGTGGCTGGGGATGTGGTGTATCGGAACGAGCTGTTCGAGCGGGACAGCATCGTCTCCACGACTATTTACCCGTTGCGGGCGCATTGGAAGGATCTCGACACTTCGACAAAATAACTTTTGCGACCGGCGCTGATGGGTCGCAACGGCACCCGGTGCGTTCGTTGCTCACATTCCCAACGCCTCGAGGTTCAGACCTCGGCGATAGGCGCCGGCGGGCGGACAGGGCGTGTGGGTACGTCTCGGTCGGTCGGTCGGTCGGTCGGTCGGTCGTGGCGTGGACCGGTGCGTCCGCACGGGGCGCCGCGGTCGGGCCTGTCATAGAGTCCTTGGTCGAAGGTGGGTATGGAGAAGCGCGACAGCGGAAAATCAGACCGAGCGGCAAGCGGTGACGGGAGTGGGTCGCCGGCCTGGTTGCCAGCGTCGGTGGGGTCCGCCCGGCGGCGTGGTGCCGCCGACGCCGCGGCCCTCCATTCCGGTGACGCCTGGGGATCGCTGCTGAACTCACTGCGCCGCGCCGGCGACTTTCTCCACGGCACTCAGCTGCCTCCGGGGGGCGAAGCTGACGCCTCAGGGTACCGCCACCTCTTGGTCCTGTTGGCGCTCGGTATCGATGAAGCGCTCCGTAGCGGCGACCCCTATGAGCCGATTATTGCGCCGGGGAATGTCGACAACGTCCTCAAGTGGGGCATGGACTGCCCCGACGCCTTGTACGTCGGGTCTGCGGTGCGTGGCGACGCCACCTACCGGGTGCGTGGTCAGCGGGGTTCGGTTCGCTATCTCGGGTTTCAGGTCATGGGTGGTATCGAGAGCACCGCCAACTTGGTTGCCGACGACCTCGAAATCGATGAGGACGGCAGATTCGAGCTCTTGCTCTCCGCCGAGGAGCAGCCGGGGAACTGGATGGCGCTGACCGAGCGGTCCTCCTCGTTGGTGGTGCGTCAGTTCTTCTACGACTGGGACACCGAAGTCCCCGCCCAACTGGAAATCGAATGCCTGAAGCGTCCCCCTCCCGCCAAGTCCGTGTCCATCGGCGGCGCCGACGAGGGGTCGGGGACGGCCCGACAGCTGATGGCCCTGGGCGAGTTCATAGAAGAGAGCCTGCGCTTCTGGTGGGACATCGAAGAGATGGGCCGATCAGAGGGGCTCAACGCCTTTCGTGAGCCGGCGGCGCGTACCGACATGGGCGGCGCGGCCGAGAACGTGACCGTATGGGGATCATGGGAGCTGGCCGATGACGAAGCGCTCGTCATCGAGGTCACGCCGCCCACCGCCCTCTACTGGAGCGTGGCGTTGGGCAACCAGTGGTGGGAATCCGTCGACTACGCCGCGCATCAGTCCAGTCTGAACGGCCACCAGGCCGTTCTCGACCAGGACGGGGTCTTCCGGGCCGTCGTCGCCCACCGCGACCCTGGGATCGCCAACTGGCTCGACCCGGGCGGCAACCGGCGCGGGCCCATGATTTTCCGCTGGGTGCGGGCCGACGGCGCCGCCCCGGTGCCGGCCACCCGGGCCGTTCCACTCGGCGATCTGGATCGGGCCCTACCTGGCGGCACCCGCCGGATGTCGCCGCCCGACCGGGCGTCGGTGCTGGCCCGACGCCGGGCGGCCGTGAGTCGCCGCTTCGGGCGATGATCGAACAGCCCGACGAGCACGTGAGCACTCGAGAAAGGAACCCCGATGGACTTGGGACTGGCAGGGGCAACGGTCGCCGTCACCGGCGGCACCAAAGGAATGGGCCGGGCGATCGCCGAGTGTTTCGCCGAGGAGGGGGCCAACGTGGCGGTGCTGGCCCGGGGTTCACAGACCCTTGAAGAGACCGTGGAGGCATTGCGGGGGTTGGGCAGTGCCGATCCGCTCGGCCTATCCACCGACGTCACCGATGGCGCGGCGGTCGACGCGGCGTTCGCCTCGATAAAAGAGCGGTGGGGGACGCTCAACGTGCTGGTGAACACGGTCGGACCGGCCGCAGCCCGTTTCGACCAACTCAGCGATCGGGACTGGGAAGCCGTTTTCAACATCGGGACGATGGCTGCGGTGCGTTGTGTGCGGGCCGCCCTCCCCCTGCTGAGAGCGGCCGACTGGGGGCGGATCGTCAACATCTCGGCCCACTCCACCCAACGCCAGAGCCCGCTGCTCGTCGCCTACACGGCGTCGAAGGCGGCGCTCAAGAGCGTGTCGAAGAATTTGGCCAAGGACCTTGCCGCCGAGGGCATCCTGGTCAACACGGTCAGCCCGGGTTCCATTGTGACGGCCAGCTTCAGCGAGGGCCTGCGGCCGATGTTCGAGGCCGAGGGCCTCGACCCGACCGATCCCTACGACGTCATGCGCTGGATCGACACCCACTTCCATCAGCCCGCCGACCTTGGTCGGGCCGGATTGCCGCGGGAGATCGCGACGGTCGTCACCTTCCTCGGCTCCCGGGCCAACGGTTATGTCACCGGGGCCGACGTTAACGTCGACGGTGGGTCGGATTTCGTATGATGTTGGACGCCGACCGAATCGTCGATCGGGCGGTGGACGACACCGGCCTGTCGGACTTCGGCGGTGGGAGCTTCCGGGAAGGCCTGGGGGTGTTGACCGGTGCGCTGGGCGCCGAGGCAGAACTGACCGAGCTCGGCGAGACCATCTTGGAGATGCGCCTGCGGGGGCTCCTGGTCAACCGATTACGGATCGAGGACGCCTACCGGGCCGCTCCCAAGATCGACGACGAGGCGGTGGTGGCGCCGTTGTTCATCATCGGCCTGCCCCGCACCGGCACGACCGCCCTCAGCAATCTGTTGGCCGCCGACCCGTTGATCCGGTCACTACGTCTGTGGGAATCGAGTGACTCCGTGCCGCCTCCTCAGACCGGGACCGAAGACCACGACCCAAGGATCGCCGCCACCGCGGCGGGACTGCGGGCCATGTACGAGACCTTCCCCAAGATGCGATCGCTCTACTTCCAGAGCGCGACGGGGCCCACCGAGTGTCAGGATCTGTTGGGCATGGAGTTCCGGGCCGTCCACTTCGACGGCATGGCCCACGTCCCGACCTACACCCGATGGGTCATTGACTGCGACATGGCTCCTGCCTACCGGTACCACCGCCGAACGCTCCGGCTCTTGCAGTCACAATGCCCGCCGCGACTGTGGCACCTCAAGACCCCGGTGCACATGTTCTCGCTCGACGCCCTCAACGCCACCTATCCCGACGCCCGGTTCCTTTGGACCCACCGGGATCCCGCCGCGGTCATGGGTTCTGTGTGCAGTTTGATCTCGTATACGAGGAGCTGGGTGAGCGATCGGGACGACGACGCCGGGCTCGGGGCCCAGCAAATCGAGCTGTGGGAGCTCGCACTCCGGCGCGCCATCGATTTCCGCGACCGGATGGGCGAGGAGCGGTTCACCGACATCCGCTTCGAAGAACTCAACGCCGACCCGTTGGGAGCCGTCGAACGCGCCTACGCCGACCTCAACGTGGCCTTGGGCGATGCCAGCCGTGCCGCCATCGGGGACTGGGCCCGAGCCCACCCGCCAGGTGCCCACGGCACCCACGAGTTCGCGCTCGCCGACTTCGCTCTCGAGGCTGGCGCGGTCCGGGACCGACTGGGTTTTTACCTTCGACGATTCGACGTGGCGCTCGACGGGGCCTGAGCCCGCTGTCGGGCCCGAAACCTCAACGGGCGTCGCTCGTACCCAAGATCTCCCCGTTGGCTGCCTCGAGGTGAGCCCAGTTCGGCGTCGGTTGAGCGGGGGGAGTCGGGGTCCGGTGCGCGGATAGTGCGCGGGCGGCCCTCCCGATATATTGAGCGCCCGTATGAACATCGTCGTGAGCAACGTGAAAGGTGGCGTCGGCAAGACGACCACCTCGGTCTACCTGGCCGCCGCCGGCGTCGAGTCCGGCTGGGACCCCGTTGCCCTCGTCGATGCGGACCGTCAGGCGTCCTCGGCCGAGTGGCTCGAAGAGAGCCCGGTTTCCGGAGTCGAGCTGGTGGAGGCCCCCTCGGAGCGGACGGTGGCCCGGGCCATGGTCAACTTCGAAGGACTCGTCGTGGTCGATACCCCGCCCGGCGATGAACGGATCGTCCGCGCCGCGCTCGAGCGGGCGGACGCCGTGGTGATCCCGACGCGCGCCGGCGGGGTGGAGTTCACCCGGGTGGTCGCCACGCTGGCGATGATCCCGCGGAACACCCCCCATGGGGTGGTGGTATGCGCCGCTCGGATGGGCACCAACGACCTGGCCGAGACCATCGAGTGGTGGACGAACGAGAAGGTCCCGGTGTGGGGGGTGATCCCCGAGCGGGTCGGGATCGCGTCGGGTCCCGACGCTCGGCTCTATCGCGAGGGCCTCGAGGAGTACACCAAGGTCCTAAAAAAGGCGCTCCGGAAACGGTCCTGACACCGGTCGGGCAACCGGGGGAAACGGGGCACCAGTGACCACCACCCGGCGGGGCGTGTGGGCTGGCGCCGCGGCGGCCGTGGCGCTCGCCGTGGTGCTCTGGCGCCACCGCGCCGCACGCGACGTCCCCGTCGCGGGGCTGGCCACCTCCCGGCTCCGCCGGAGTGCCGAGGTGGCCCAGCTGGCCGGCGGGGTCGGGGTCGGAGCCGCCGTCCACCGGACCCGCCGGGTGTTCGCGACGGTTGAGCGGCGCGAGACCCTCGATGCCGAGTTCGAGCTGCGCACAGCCGAGCAGGTGGCGTCGGCCCTCGGGGGCATGAAGGGCGCCCTCATGAAGCTCGGCCAGCTCGCCAGCTTCCTCGATGACGCGATGCCCGAGCCGGTCCGCCTCGCCCTGGCCCAGCTCCAACAAGATGCCCCACCCATGAGCGCGGCGCTCTGTGCCCAGGTTGTGGCGAGTGAGTTGGGCGCGCCGCCGGACCACGTCTTTTCGCACTGGGATCCGGTCCCGCTCGCCGCGGCCTCGATCGGCCAGGTGCACCGGGCCGTTACCACCGACGATCGAGCGGTGGCCGTCAAGGTGCAGTACCCGGGAGTGGCCGAGGCCATCGGGTCGGATCTCGCCAACCTCAACCTGGTCGCCATGGGCCTTCCCGCCCTCTTCCCCGCCCTCGACGTGCCGGCGATGGTCGGCGAGATCAAAGCCCGTTTGACCGAGGAGCTCGACTACCGCCACGAGGCGGACAACCAACGTCTCTTCGCCGAGTGGTTCGCCGGACACCCCAACATCTCGGTGCCCGGGGTCCTCGACGAGTTGAGCACGGCCCGGGTCCTGACGACCGAGCTGGCCGACGGGGTCCGGTTCTCAGAAATGGAGGGCTGGAGCCAGGGCGAACGCAATTTGGCGGCCGAGACTATCTACCGTTTTGTCTTCCGCAGCCTCTACGGGCTGGGTGCCTTCAACGGCGACCCCCACCCGGGCAATTACCTGTTCCGGCCCGGCGGCCAGGTGACGTTCCTCGACTTCGGCCTGGTCAAGCGGCTCACGCCGACAGAAGTCGATCTCTGTTTCGCCATGGTGCGCGGCGCAGTCATCCGTCATGACCCGGCCTCGGTCCGCCGGGCGTGCGAGGACGCGGGGTTCATCGCCCGAGGGGCCCCGGTCTCCGACGAGCGGGTGGCCGAGTACATGGGCATTTTCTGGGAGCCGGTGCGCACCGACGGGGTCACGACCATCACCGCCGCATGGGCAAGCGAAGTCGCCCGGCGCTACCTCGAGGGCCGGTCCGAGTTCGGCGACGTCCTCGAGTACGCCAGCCTGCCGGCGAGCTTCGTGGTCCTCCAGCGCATAAACCTCGGGCTGCTGGCCCTGTTGGGCCGGTTGCAGGCGACGGGCAACTGGCGCCGGGTGGCCGAGGAGCTCTGGCCGACCGCTGGGCCGCCGTCCACCGCGATGGGCCGGGCCGAGGCCCAATGGTGGGCGGCCACCCACGGGGCCGGTCGCTGAAGCACCCCAACGGATCGGTACGCTCTCGGCCACCGACTGAACGGGAGGACTCACCAATGAGCGACGCGCCGGACAACGAGAAGAAGGCGCCGGCTCCTGCGCTGCTGGCGGACAAGGTGTGCATCGTCTCGGGCGTCGGCCCCGGTCTCGGCCGTCAGGCCGCGCTGGCGCTCTCGTCCCACGGAGCCAGCGTCGTGTTGGCGGCCCGACGCCAAGCCACCCTTGACGACGTGGCGGCGGAGGTCTCGGCCGGGGGCGGTCGGGCCCTGGCCGTGACCACCGACATCACCGACATGGCACAGTGCGAGCGGGTCATGGCTGCCGCCCACGACGAGTTCGGCGGGGTCGACGTGCTGGTGAACAACGCGTTCCGTTTCGATGCGTTCCAGAGCTTCGAAGACGTCGACCTGTCGATGTGGCGCAAGATCGTCGACACGAACGTGTTCGGTTCCCTGCAGATGACCAAAGCAGCGCTGCCCCATCTGCGGGCCCGGGGCGGTGGATCGGTGGTGATGGTGGCCTCCATGGTCGCCCGCAAGCCCCAACCGGTCCAGGGCGGCTACACCATCTCCAAGGGGGCCCTGTTGACGGCCACCCGGGTGCTGGCCTTCGAACTCGGCGCCGCCGGGATCAGGGTCAACGCCGTGGTGCCCGGTTGGATGGCGGGCCCCTCGGTCGACATCTACGTGCAGATGACCGCCGAAGGTCGAGGGATACCCCACAGCGAGGTCGTCGATGAACTGGTCGAGCGCATTCCGATCGGTCGGGTCCCGACGGACGCCGAGGTGGCCGGGACCATCGTCTACCTGGCGTCTGACCTCTCGGCCGCCGTCACCGGGCAGGCGATCGACGCCAACGGTGGCGAGGTCTTCAACTAAATCAGTTCCGTCGAGGTGCCCAGCTCGGGATGACGGCCCCGGCCGTCCAGTCCGACCGGTCGTGATCCGCCCGGATGGCTGGCCAGGCGCAGCCACCAGGGCACGGTGACCCACAGTGGCCACAGCCCTTCGATGCCATGCCCACCGCTCGAAGCCATCGACACGGCCCAGATCGACCAGCAGATGGCGTTGACCGCGACAAAGCGTGACCAGCGGTTGTGGTCCCAGTTGGCTCGGTGCAGGGCCCGCTCGGTGGGGGAGGCGATGCCGAGGGCGAGGGCCGCGGTGCCCGGCAGATCGACCAGCGCGGTCCGCAGTTCGCCCACAGTTTTGGAGTCGAAGACCTGGTCGAGGCGCTGTTCGAATTCATCGAAGCTCAACCGTCCGGCGGCCAGGTGCTCGCCCAGCGCCTCGGCGGCGGCGTCACGGTCGACGTCCGATGACCGGGTCGAAGGTATGTCGTCCATCTCCTCATTGTGCACCCCGAGGCGCCGAAATGCTTCGCCGATCGAGAGAGGCTGACCAAAGACAACACCCGGCCGGCCATGGTCCGGTGACGAGTGCACACGAAGGCGAACTGCAACCTGATGGGGTCGTCAGAGCACGACGGGCGGAGAACACCTGTCGGCGCTGCAATGTCTTCGGTCGGGCTGCCCGGATTTGAACCGGGGACCTCTGCGTCCCGAACGCAGCGCGCTAACCAAACTGCGCCACAGCCCGCCGCCGCGCCCCACGGGCCCGACAGGCCCCAGAGACTACTCCTTGGCGTGGCGCCTCCCGGTGGGCGAGACGACGCCCTCCCGCTCGCCCGGTCCGGTCGACGCCGGGCCTTCGTTGGCCCCCGGCGCGCCGTCGGGGGACTCACCTCGCGATCCTGCGTCCGGCCCGCCGTTGCTGCTCTGGGTCTGCCGGGCCACCACCTTGGCGATCCGGCGCTTGTCCATTTCGACAACCCGTAGCTCCCAGTCGCCGACGGTGAGGCTCTCGCCTTCTTCGGGGATGTGCCCGAAACCGTCAAAGAGCAGACCCCCGAGGGTCACGTACTCGCCGTCGGGGAGGTCGATCCCGAGGCGCTCGCGTACGTCGTCGACGTTGGTCCGACCGTCGACCAGCCAGCGGGACCCGTCGACGCGCACCATGGAGGGTTCTTCGGCTGCGTCGAGCTCGTCGTGCAGCTCACCAACGAGGGGCTCGAGGAGGTCTTTGACCGTGAGCACCCCGGCGACCCCGCCGTACTCGTCGACCACAAAGGCGAAGGCCCGGCGCTGGCGGCGCATGTCGACCAGGGCGTCGAGGACGTTCAGGGACTCGGGGAGAAGATAGGGCTGGCGCAGCCGGCGGGAGATGTCGAGCGGTGAGGGCTCTTGGCCGCCTTCTTGATCGCTGCGCCATCCCGAGCGGAACAGATCGTTGACGAACAGCACGCCGACCACGTCGTCGAGGTCGTTGTGGACCACCGGGAATGAACTGTGACCAGACTCCCGTGCGGCCCGGGCCACGCTCTCGGCAGTCACCGGGATGCTCAGGGCGACGACGTCGACGCGCGGGGTCATGACCTCGCGGACCTCCATGTCACGCACGTCGGCTAATGCCTCGAGAATCAGCCGCTCCTGTTCACCGGCCGCCGGGTCGAGGTGTCGATCTCCGGCTCGGGACCCGCCGGGCGCTCGTTGCCAGAACCGTCGTCGGCTGCTGTCGTGTGGTGGAGGTTGGTGCGCTGGCTGCTTGGCCACGATGACGGCTTTTGGTGTGGCTCAGCGGCGGGCGGGGGGCAGCGGTGGGTCGGCGCCGCCGACCAGGACGGGCACGGGCTGGTACGACTCGTCCTCGTAAGTCCCCCCGGCGAGCAGCTCGGAGACGGCCCGCCGGAGGCGCAACGGGTCGAGTGGTTTGACCAGCCAGCCCTCCGCCGCCGAGCGGCGCGCCAAAAAGACGTCGGGCCGGCGGTCGAGGAGCATCAGGACGGGGACGTGGTCGATGTCGTCGTAGGACTCTTCGAGGCGCAACTCGAGGCACACGGCCATGCCCCCCATGTTCCCCATCTGCAGGTCGACCACGACGAGGTCGATGCCCCCTTCGCGCACCGCGGTGATGACGGCGGGCCCCGAGGATGCCTCGTGCACTTCGATGTCTGGGCCCTCGGTTACCGACCTGATCTCCCGCCGAAGGGTCGGGGCGTCGCTCGCGACCACGATGGTTCGCACGCGCAAGACGTTACCCGACGTCGGAAGTGGCGGACCCTGGGCCGGGCCCGAAGAGGTTGTCGGCCACCAGGCCCAGGCTGGCCAAATCGTGGACGTCGGTTCGCAGCAGGGGCACCCGCCCGACGGGGGCGGGGGCCACCCGGGTGACCAGCTCGGCGTACGCGGTCTGCTCCCGGTCGGCCAGGGCCTCGAGCTGGAGCAGGTTGTCGACGAGGACCCCCAGGGTGGTGCCGGGGTGGGTCTCGGGTAGCGGGGCGCGCGAACGGAGGAATTTCGGGTGGACCCGGTTCACCACCAGGGCCGCCGGGGTGATGCCGGTGTCGGCCAACTTGGCGGCGAAATACGTGGCCTCCTCGAGGGCATCGGGTCGGGGGGAGGTCACCACCACATAGGCGGTGGCCGGATCAGCCAGCAGGTCGCGGACCGCACTGGCCCGGTTTCTGAACCCGTCCTCCATCCCCTGGAAGGCCTGGAAGAACGTCACCGCGTCCTGGACGATCTCGGCTCCAGCCACTCTCGAGATGGTCCGCAGCATCGCCTGGGTGGCCACGCCGAGCGCCTTCATCGAGACCCTGGTGGGCAGGAGCAGGGCCCGGAAGAGCCGGTTGTCGAGGAAGCGGGTGAGCCGCCTCGGGGCGTCGAGGAGGTCGAGGGCGTTGCGGGTGGGCGGGGTGTCGACCACCACCAGGTCGTAGGCGCCCTCCTCGGTCAGCTCGTAGAGCTTCTCCATCGCCATGTACTCCTGGGTCCCCGAGAGGGCTCCGGCCAGGTTCTGGTAGAGGCGGTTGGACCGGATCGACTGGGCTTGCTCGTCGGTTGCGGCGTAGCGAGCGATCAGGTCGTCGAAGGTGCCCTTGGTGTCGAGCATGAGAGCGAAAAGCTGGCCCGGCCAGTCGCCCTCGACCAGGGCGGGGGTATTGGGCAGGGATTCGACCCCGAGCGAATCGGCCAGCCGGCGGGCCGGGTCGACGGTGACGACACAGGCTCGCCGGCCGGCCCGAGCGGCCTGGAGGGCAAAGGTGGCCGATACCGTGGTTTTGCCCACGCCCCCCGGTCCGCAGCACACGACGACGCGCCGCTCGGTGGCCAGGTCACCGACCTCGAGGGCGGCGGTGCGCTCGACGTTGGTCATCGGGGCGCCACTTCGGCGCTCAAACCGGCCACGCCGGTCGCCAGCGCCGCGGCCAGCGTCTCGAGTTCGACCGGACCGAGGGCGGCGGCGCCGAGCAGCGGGGTGCGCAGTTGGGGCAGCGGGAGTTCGCGCCCGAGGCGCTCGATCTGTGCGGCCTGGAGCGCATTGCGCTCGAGCCGGAACAACCGGGCCCCGTCGAGGGCCTCGAGCTGGTCGAACGAGAGGACCACCCCGGCCGCCTCGGCCGCCGCCCGGGCCCCCTCGTCCAGCCCAAGGGGAGTGTCCTCGTAGGCGTTCACCACCACCGGGCCGAGCTGGATGTTGGCCTTGTCCTCGAGCTGGTAGGCCGCCTCCACGGTCTCGCTGACCGGCATCTCTTCGGGCAGGGTGACCAGCACGACCCGGCACCGGGCCGGATCCGAGAGGAGCTCGACCACGTCGGCCGCCTGGGCCCGTACCGGACCGCCCCGGGCGGCGTCGAGCAAGCCACTGGCCGACGTGAGAAACGTCACGGCATGGCCGGTCGCCGGGGCGTCCACCACGATCAGATCTGCGACCCGGTTCTGCTCGAGTTGCTTGACCTTTCCGAGCACGAGCACGTCTTGGATGCCGGGAATGGCGGTCGCCACCACGTCGATCACGCCCGACTTCATCAGGCGCTTGGAGACCCGTCGCAAGCCGTGGTCGGCCAGGTACTCGAGCAGGGCGTCGTCGGGGGTGATCTGGCGGGCCCGGACCGAGCCCGGGGCGCCGGGGCCACCATCAACCAGGACCGTTTCATCGTAACCGAGTGGACCGTCGATCCCGAAGATGGTGGTGATGCCCGATTTGCCCTCGAGCTCGACAATCAGCACCGAGAGCCCGGCATTCGCACCCATTTTGGCCAGCGTCGCGGCCACCGTGGTCTTGCCGACCCCGCCTTTTCCGGCCACCACCACCACCCGGCTCTCTGCGCAAAAGGTGGCGACTTCCATCTGCTCGCAGCGTAGCGCCGGTCGTTTGCCACGCTCGCCACCGGTGAGAGAACTCCCTGTTCAACGCCCTTGTCTGGCGGACGAACCCAGGGCTACCCTGGCCTCGGACGGAGGAGAGGTTGATCAGGGGGATGGTCATGCAGCAAGCAGTAGAGGCATGGCAGGCCAAAGCGGCCTGCCGCGGACCGCAGTCGGCGGCGTTCTTCCCGCCTTCTCATGCGGAACGCAAGGAAGAAAAGGCGGCCCGGGAGGTCCGGGCCAAGGCGATCTGCACGGACTGTCACGTGCGCGGCGACTGCCTCGAGTACGCCATCAGGATTCGTGAGCCCCACGGCATCTGGGGTGGGTTGAACGAGGTCGAGCGCAAGGCCGTGCTCGACCGTCGGGCCGGCTGAACCCGCACTCGTCGGCACCCGGGCTCTTAGTAGTCCGCTTCGGCTTCTTCGAGCGGGCGCCGTGCCCCCCACCCGAGCATCGGTGGCACCGTCGCCAGGATCAAGACGAACAGGGCGAACGTGATGACGTGCACCGAGGTGCACCACAGGCAGATGTTGCCGATGATGACCAACTCGGCCGCCACCAGGTACAGGGCAAAGCACATCCCGACCACGGCCAGGGCGAGGCGCGCGATGTGCACTCGCCGGTCACGGGTGTGCCACAGAGGCGGCAGATTGATGATCAACATGACGACGTAGAAGCAGAGCCCGAGGACCGCGACGGGGATGTGGAGGAAGTAGGACTGCGCGCTGGTCGTGACCTTCTGGCAGTTGATGATGCCGCCACCGCTGCAGACCAGGGCGATCTTCGCGAAGTGATCGATGGTCAGATAGATCGAGATGCCGAGGCCCAGCAGCGAGAGGATCACCGAAAGCCCCACTCGCCAAGGAGCTGGACCCTGGTGCGCCAACTCCTCGTACTCGTCGTCGGTCTGTGCTGACCCCTCGTCGAACTCCTCGTCGGACGGGTTGTGTTGCCGGACCTCGTCGGCGGCCATGGCGCTCAGCTGAAGCCGAGCTTCTTGGCCGCGGTGGTCACGCCCTTGCTGTTGCACACCGACGCCGGCTTCATTCCGTTGGTGTTACAGGTGGCGGCCGACAGGTAGTTCGACGTGGCAATGATGGCCTGGGTCACCGGGTCTTTCGGATCGTTCAGGGCCGAGGCGATCTGGGTGCGACTCAACCCTTGGAGGATCGACGGGGAAAAACTGGCGCCGGCGACGAGCGCCTTATTGCCGATATCGATGAAGGGGAACGAGCCGCTCTGCGTTCCGGGGAAGTACTTCGTCGAGTCGTAGGTGGTGACCAGCGCCCTCTGGGCCTTGGTCAGCGGTTGCAGCAAGGTGTAGCCGCCGGCCGCGGTCGGCTGATTGCTGTAGAACTCGACCGTCTGGGCTGCGAGATAGGGACTGGAGAACTTCGCCTTGGCAAAGGTGAAGGTCTGAGTGCTCGGGAAGACGTCGGTGGGTGACGAGACCATGTCCCCGAGATTGGTCCACGTCCCAAATCGGGACATCGACGCGATCATGGCCCAACGCTCGGCGGCACAGTAGGGGCAGTACTCGGCCCCGAAGTAGAAGAGGCCGGGCTGGCCGTTGATGGTCAGCGGCGGTTGTCCCTTCACGATCGTCGGCGGGCTGACGGGCACGTCCGAAGACGTGATGCCCACGTCGTTGTAGACCGAGGCCGGGATGTTGGTGACGTCGGAGACGACGGACGGAGTGGATTTGACGAAACCCGTCGGGCCCGACGCGGTCGGAGACGAACTTGTGAGTTTGACCACGACCAGGACGATCACGACGATCAGGACCAGGACCACGACCCCCCAGGTCAACAGCGCGGTCGGCGAGCGGCGCGGCGGTCGGGTGCTGGCGACCGCGCCCTTTGGACGGGCCGGGCGCTGGCCACCTTTTCCCGACGTGGTTGCCGAACGGCGGTTCTGCCCGTTGCGACCCGCTCCGGTGCCTGTGGCGGACTTCTGCGGCCGGGCCTTGGTCGACGCGCCCTTTTGTTGGCCTCCCTTTGCCTGGGTCGGCTTCCCGGCCGTCTTTTGGGCCCGAGCGGGTTGGCCGGCCACCCCCTTGGCTGCCTCTTTTCCCGAGATGGGCCGGCTCTGCTGGCGGCTCTTTTCCTTGTCGGCCGCCGATCGGGATGGCTTCACGTCGTTGTCGTCGGCCATGGGTGATGTGTCCTCGAGTTCCAGGTACGGGGTTCTGCCAGGCACCCCGGGGCTGCGGGGAAGCTGCAGCGCTCAGCGTAGACCAGGGTCATAGACGCGTCCCCGCGCCACCTTGGTCCAGACGCACGGGAGCCCAACGTGTGACGCCACGTTGTTGTGAGGTCCGGGTCGATCGACCCGCCAGGGGCCCAGGTAGCCTCCCTGTGTGCCTGACCCGAGCCCCGCGCCGCCCACAGCAGAGTCACCCGGTACGGGGCCACCCGAGGTTCGGGCGGCCGCCACGGTGATGTTGGTGCGCGACGGGGTGGACGATCCGAGCACACCGCTCGAGGTGCTGATGGTCCGGCGCAATCTGCACTCGGACTTCATCGGTGGCGCCTACGTGTTTCCCGGCGGCGGCGTCGATCTGGCCGACGGCGGGGCCGACGCCGAGGCGGCGTGCGTCGGCCGCAGCGACGCCGAGGCCAGTGCGCTGCTCGGTGTTTCTTCGGGCGGCCTGGCCTACTGGGTGGCGGTGCTGCGGGAATCCTTCGAAGAGGCGGGAGTCCTCGTCGCATACGGCGAAGGGCGCACCGAGGGCCCACTGCTCTCGTTGTCCGACGATGACCAGGCCTCGCGCTTTGTCGAGCACCGCCGGGCCGTCAATGCGGGGACCCGGGGCTTTCTCGACGTCTGCCGGCAAGAGGGTCTCCGCCTGGCCGTGGACCGGGTCCACTACTTCGCCCACTGGATCACCCCGGTGGGCGCCCCCCGCCGTTATGACACCCGGTTCTTCGTCGCCGGCGCCCCGCCCTTCCAGACGCCCGCTCACGACGCCGCAGAGACCATCGCCTGGGAGTGGATCCGTCCCGGGACGGCCCTGCGGCGACACCGCGACGGGGAGATCGAACTCATCTTCCCGACCATCTGCAACCTGAAGGCGATCGGCCGCTTCGCCACGAGCGAGGAGCTCCTCGCCGCCGCCGCCGCCGCCGGGCGCATCCCGGTGATCGAGCCCCGGGTGGTCGCCGACGGCAACGGGGTGCGGATCCTGCTGCCGGGTGATCCGGGCTACGACGGCGCCGTCGCGGCAAAGGCGCCCGAGCACCCCGGTGATTTCAACGAGGCGGTGCGGGCCATTTCCCTGGCCGCCAATCCCGAACCCGAGCCCGGGTGACAACGGGGCCGGTCGCCGTCCCGGACTGCGGGACCGGGCCCGCCCCGGTCCCCGGACGCACCGACGAGCTCGCCCCGACCCTGCACCGCCTCACCGCACCCAACCCGGGGCTCATGACCGGGCCGGGCACCAACACGTACCTTGTCGGCCGGGGCGAACTGGCGGTCGTCGACCCCGGGCCCGACAACCCGGCACACCTCGATGCAATCGTCGCCGCCGCGGCGGGCGCCACCATCACCCGGGTGCTCGTGACCCACACCCACCCGGACCACGCCCCCGGTGCGGCCGGCCTGGCCGAGAGGACCGGGGCCGAGGTGATCGGCTTCGAGGCGCGAGACGGCTTCGTCCCCGACACGACCGCCACCGACGGCACCGTGGTGTTGGGGCCGTCGTACTCGTTGCGGGCCGTCCACACTCCGGGCCACGCCGGCGACCACCTCTGTTGGCTGCTCGAGGGCCCGGCGATCTTGTTGTCCGGGGACCACGTCATGGACGGCTCGACCGTCGTGATCCGCCCGCCCGACGGCGACATGGGCCAGTACCTCGACAGTCTCGACCTGCTGTTGACCACCGATCCGCCCAT
>Ga0182024_10011623_pt1 | contig 17622 bp, 18 predicted proteins | sample P32metaG_FD_120480 | JGI IMG/M metagenome (GOLD analysis project Ga0182024, IMG submission 120480) | Permafrost microbial communities from Stordalen Mire, Sweden - P3-2 metaG (Illumina Assembly) | ecosystem: Environmental > Terrestrial > Soil > Wetlands > Permafrost | place: Sweden: Stordalen... | reverse complement strand
GGAAAGGTCTGTCGGTACCGCCATGAAGCCGTGATAGCCGTCGATGACGACCAATGTATTCGGACCTGCTACCGCATCGACGATCGCTGCGAGATTGCCGAGCGCAAATCCTGAATCGAAAAACACATGGCTGAAATAGACGAAATCATATGCGCCGTTCCGCGCCGCCTCGCAGAAGCGCCGCTCAAAACTTTCGAACGGCTCACAGGCCACGCGCGTGACGTCCACGATGCCGTCTTCCGCGAGCCGCGAAAACTGGCGCGCGAAGCTCATGAATTCGGAACCCGTTGTCAGCACGCGAATGGGCCGTCGTGGCAGGCACGACAGCAGCCGCAGCACGAAACCGTGCGTGTTGGGACCGAAGGCGATGTTGGCAGAATCGGGCAGGCGAAGCTCGCGCGCGATATGCGCCTGCGCCTTGGGGATCACGTTCGAGAGCACGTGATCCCATTTGCGGTCGAGCAGGCGCGCGGCGTCCTTCCACGCCGCCTCCTGCGCGGCAAGCGTCACGTCCGGCCAGGGATGATGGCTGTGCGCCGCCGCATGCAACGGCGCGCCTGCAGCGCCGACGCTGCGCGCGAACCCCTTCACTGCGGCGAGACCGGACCCGCTTTGATATCCGGGTCGTTCAGGTGCCAGGCCTTCCAGCGCATCGCGGTCCAGATGCGCGTGCGGCCCGAGGGATGATCATAGAAGACGAACTCTTCCAAAGGCGTGGGATCGAGCTTGCGGTACTCGCTGAGCTTGAGCGTGGCGGTCGCAAAGCCGTCCGGCTGCCGCGCCGCATTAAGGCCGAAAATATCGGCCTGCGCTTCCGTCGTCCGGGTGATCGTGTTGGTGACCGGCGTCGCGAGCAGAAAGAACAGGCTGAGCAGCGCCGCGAGTGCCGGCAGGCCTGCCGGATCGTCGATGCTGCGCACGTCCCAATTGCCGCCGAAAACGCCCGTGAGCGCTCCAAATCCCCAGTTCACGAACAGGAACGCGACCAGGATGACCAGCCCGTTCCAGGTGATGAGGAGGGCGACGTGATTGAGCACGTAATGTCCCATCTCATGGCCGAGAACCGCTTCGATCTCGGGGGGCGTGCTGCGATTCATCAGGTTGTCGTTGAGAGAGACCCGCGTCGTGCCGAAAAATCCCGAAACGTTTGCCGAGATGCGCTTGCTCTGCCGCGAGGCGTCGAACTCGTACACATTCGTCACCGGAATGCCGTTTGCTTTCGCCAGCGCGAGGATTTTCTCCTTGACGGGACTCTCGGCCAGCGGCCGGTAGGTATTGAAAAGCGGCGCGATGAAAACCGGCGAGATCGCGATGACCACCGAAAGCAGGCCGACTGCCACCAGCGTGCCCCACACCCACCACAGCTGGCGCGAACCGCGGATGACCGCGTAGATCACCGTCAGCGCGATGACCGACAGCACCAGCTGGACGCCGAAGCCGACCGCGAAGTCGCGAAACCACTGCCAGAAATTCTGGTTGGAGAGCCCATAGGCGTGCTCGCGGAAGAAAGTCTCGTACACCGTGAGCGGAAAGGTCAGCACCGTGGTGGCCACGACGAACATCGCGACATAGATCGGCGCCTGCCAGAAGCGCGAGCGGGTGACCTTCTGGGCAATGTTGCGCATTCCCGCCGAAATCCCGGTCCACAGCAGCAGCGCCGAGACGGCGATCGCAAACAACGCATCGACGAAGATCAGCACATAGCCGCCCTCGAAATAGGAATCCGAGCGCTCCCGCGCCGCGCCGGACACGCGGGCGAGATAGGCATTGGTGGCCTTGACGGGATCGAATGTGACGACGGGCTCCGCGGCTGGCGTCGTCGCCAGAGCGTGGACGATCACTGGCGCCACTGGCGCCGCCTTGAGGTCCGCCTGGGCGGATGCATGCGGACTCCATGCGATGATCGCTACGAAAAGCAGCGCAATCACAACTGCCACCCCGGCAAGTTTCCGCCCCATCGATGTCTCCCGATCCGACTCCATCCGCGAAGGTGGTAGCAGATGGCCGCCCTTTTTTCCTCCCCCAACGTGGGGTGAATTGCGAATCCGCTAGGCTCAAGCTGCAACTGGACGAAAGTCCGGTATTAGGTAGCAGAGTTCCGAGACCTCGATTCCCTTTTCGTTCTGACTCTGATACGCCTTCGGCATGAGCGCCGAAGTCACCCTTACGACCCGGAAGCCAGAGGCGCCGAAAGCAGATTTCGCTTTCGAAATCGATTTCAAGCGCGGGGAAGGATCTCCATCGCGGGTTTTCACCGCCATCAACGATTTCATTCGCGGTTGTGAGAACATTGACGCGGAACTTGCGCGCGGGATCGATTCAAACATCGAAACTGTCATGGTTTTGGAGGATATCGAAGCGGGATCGATCAAGGTCTGGCTTCGCAATGTTCTTCAGATGGTAGAAGACGACGCTCTGAAGACACTCGAATGGAAGCCCATTGTCGGGAAATACTTGGTGCGGGCGAAATATGCCGTGATCCGATGGATAGACCAGGATGCAACACCGAAGAATTTGACCGAGCTGGCAAGCGAATTGCGAGCCATCGCAGCAGAGACGGACGTGAGACATCTACCGGACTATCAAGCCCCCTCGCCAACGGCGTTGCTAGGCGCCGTGCGGGACTTTCAAGCCGTCAAGAACCAGCTTGTGCCCGGGGATCGCGCCATTTTCATCCCGCGCGAAGGTGAGCCTCTGGAAATGAATCTTTCTATTCGCTGGGATGTGGACCAAATCGAAGAAATGGCCGTGAAGGAAACGGTCACCTTTCCTCCTGCACCGATGATTTTGGCAGTGAAAAAACCCGATTATCTAGGCGACAGCAAATGGGAACTTCGCCATGGGAAAAGAACCATCGCAGCCAAAATCGAAGACGCGGAATGGCTCCAGAAATTTCAATCCCGGCAAATTGATGTAAGGCCGGGCGACGCCCTACGGTGTGATGTGCGTATTGAAAATCTATATGGACATGACAATGAGTTGCTTTCGGAACGCTACACAATTCTTAGAGTGACAGAAGTTCTAGCCGACACGTACAAGCAGACAGAGCTTTTCACTGTCCGGCAAATCACAATTCCTCAAGGCGAACTCCCTGAAGTTCCAAAGCCACTAGACAAGCCAGAAAAAAAGTAGCCGCAAACGTCCCACGGGCCAGCTTAGCCGTCAGGGAATTGCGGGTAATCATTTACCGAATTCTTGGCACGCCTTGCTTTGGCGGCGCGCGCCCGGATGTAAACCCAAAGACCCAAACGCGGACCGGCCGAGGTTGGTGTAATCGATTATGCGTCTCCGTATTCCAAGCGCCTCGAATTTCGGCCACGCATCGGAGTCGAGATTCGCCATGGCTGGGTGACTCGGCTTAGTCTTGCGTGCTTTCAGCGGCGCGTGAGGCTTTGGCGGGCTTTTAAGCATCCGCAGCACATCGTCTTCCCTAATTGTGCCGCCGCATTTTCGCATGGGAGCCCCCTTTAATGGCACGGAAAGATATGGATCAGCGCCGCAATCTGTATGGCAGCTTGATGGAGGAAGTTAAGCTCCGAATCGATTGTATCGACAGAGCAGTACGCGGGCAAACCGGGTTCCCTGGTCCCATTGTCCGCGAGTTTTGCTACGGGCAGTTGCGCCTGCTCTGCGAGCTTATCAGCTTGGGTTGTCTCATTGCTCACGGCGACATACCGGCGACTTATTCCAAGAGGTTAGGTAAGGAGTACTCAGCCGATGCAATCATGAAAGAGCTGGAAAAGCTGCGCCCGCACTTCTATCCGATTGCAATAAAACAAGCTGGCTGGACCCCACATGGGGACAAAAAAATGCACCGCGCCGAAGGCATCAATCCACCACCGCTGCCGAAAGAGGCGTTGCTAGACTTATACGGGCACACTCACAAACATCTGCACCGTGGAAACGTTCGAAAACTCTTGGATTCCGAGACCCCGATAGAGATGGCTACGAATTTTCCCGAAATCGTATCGTGGGCGCAAAAAATCAACGACCAACTCAATGTTCATTTCATCGCGATCAGCGAGGACTATTTGATCTTTTGCATGCTTCGGACGATTGAGGCTGGAGGTCGCGTGACGACCGGCGTTTTGGAGAAGAGGGACGTTCCCCTATGACCACCTCCCAAGTGGTGGGGTTGGCGTCCACGTCTTTGATTTCAAGTATATTGTCAATTCGGGGTCTGACCCCGATTCGTGACCTCGAATCGCAACGGCGAGGCATGACCCCCGCTCCTTTGCGGAAGCAATGCCGAGAGGTCGTGTGCGGCAGTGATCAGTCCGCGGACGTGGTGTCGAGATTCGTTGGTCTTGCACCATGCGGCAACAGATGATATATAGCTCTGTCATATCTCATTGAGCGTGGCGATCTATGACGAAGGCAAAGATCTTCTGGTCCGGGCGTTCGCAGGCGGTGCGCCTGCCGAAAGACTTTCGCTTTCCGGGCGAAGAAGTCCTCATCAGCCGGCGAGGCAGCGCTGTGGTTCTGGAGCCTGTTGCCGACGACTGGAGCTGGCTTGATGGAGTGAACGGAAAGCTCGACCGCGATTTCGTTGAGGCGGTGAAGGAGAAGTCGGCTCCGCAAAAACGCACGGAACTTGAAAAGCTTTTCCGTTGATGCGGTATCTGCTCGACGCCAATGCCGTGATTGCCATGCTGAACGATCCGCACGGCCGTGTGGCGCAGCGTGCGCGCCGCGAAAGCCTCGCTGACGTGGCCGTGTCGGCCATCATCATTCACGAACTTTATTACGGCGCATTCTCCAGTGCGCGGGCAACGCAAAATGTCGCGCTGGTAGATGCACTCCGTTTTGCAGTACTACCGTTCGAGAAAGAGGATGCGAGGTCTGCGGGGCAGGTTCGCGCTCGCCTGCGCGCGAAGGGGACACCAATCGGTCCCTATGACATCCTGATAGCCGGTCAGGCGGTCGCGCGAAAGCTGATCCTCATTACACACAATCGCCGCGAGTTCGTGCGCGTGGCAGGGCTCATGACAGAAGACTGGGAGACTTAACCGACGATCCAGCTCCTCGTGGAGACGTGAATATCGGGCCTGATCCCGCAGCCGCTCGCGTGAATTCGGTCTGACCCCGATTCTCCCCCATCCCATTTTCGGGCGCATTGAATTTTAAGCAACGTCCCATTTCGGGCTTATGCGCTCGACCTCGTTGCTCAGGAATGCCTCCAAGTGAGGATCATTTCCCAACATAGTGGCTAAACTCGCGGGAATGAACGGCATGGGAGCGCCGTTCGGATACATCGCGCCTTCCCAATCAAGAACGTATGTTTCAGCATTGATCTGCCGCGTAGTGGCCTTGGCTTGCTCGGGCGAGAGCCGCCTGAAGTTCTCCTCCCCGATCAGGTCGATATATTTGCGGCATGCCCGTCGATACATTTCCAAGCTGGTGCCACGTATCTTCAATTTCAGCGGTGGCGTGGCACCGAGATAAGTCACCCATTCGACAGGCATGGATGCCGTCTGTTTCCCCAACTCCTGCTGGGAGCGGGCTGGAAGTGGAGGGAATGCGTCCCGTCCAAGATCACCAGGATAGAATTTGCCGTCCTTGTCGAATGATCCATGCATAGTCTTAATCGTGGTCCTTCCACCTCCGAGCATCCGCACAATTCGCAGAAGCAAAAAAATTGCGAGCAGGACCCCTACTATTGCCGAGAGTGCGATCATGCCTGCCTTCCCCGCCCGCGCTGCGCCGAAAAGTTCTCACGCAACCGCACAATCGGCAAGCGTCGAGTTTTCGGTCATGACAGTCGAATGGTATCGGTTCCGAGGGCTAATTCGGCGACAGGTGTTGCATTAGTGGCCGCGTAGTTCCTATTGCGCTGAAATGGGCGGACGGGCTTCTGGAACTAGGGCCAAGAAGTCATCGCTGAACAGGTGATAATTCACGTTTCGCATTTCTGTGGCAAACAGCTCCTGCAGGACCGGCAGGAGCGACCAGCCCTGCTGCTCAGGCTTTTTGCCGCCCATCACTGCTTTCACGCCGACCTGCGCAATTAGTTGGCTCGCAATTTCCAGCTCATGGGCTGAGGCTATCTGCCAAGGCATCTCAATCAGAACCTTCGGATCGATGTTCTCAACCGCCAGCGCGTTCAAAATTTCCTGGTCAAGAATCAGCTTCACACGCGGACTGAAAATATACCAATCCTCCAACGTCAGGATCAGCGGGTAGCTGGGCAGACCGTCGTTCACCCATTCCGTCTTCCCATCCAACGCGTCCTGGATATTGCGGTAGTTCTGCGCCACAGCGGCCGCAAGCACCTTGAGGTCCTTCTGCAGTGCCGCCGTATCTGAGGACACTCTCGCATTCACGGTCAGGCGCTTTGTCTTGGCTTCGATGAACACATGTCCGGTCCGGTCAGAGAGGATCCAGTCCGTACCGTGAAAGGTCTCGCCTTTAAAGACGTAAGGTCTTACTGCCCGTAAAGTGAAGTTCGGTGGGAGGCATGTCTTGGCCAACACTTCGCCGACGTAATTTTGGAAGGAGTGACCGAACGAATTATCGAAATCCGACGCTTTGACCAGATCGTAGAAAAGGCCACCAAAGGATCGCCGCAATAGATAGCGGGGAATAGGACACATAACACGGTCCGGATATGCTGGGTCGATCGCCACCAGCGGCTTTCCCTCCAACGGATTCCATGTGAAATACCAGTCCTCATCGTAGCGCTGTAGTGTCTTGAGCTCGGCTTTCAAGTCGGCAAGCCGGATCGTCAAGCGGTTAAAGAATGTCCGCGTGGCAGCAGCAGATATTTGAATCACGGAGTAGTCCTGTGCCGTGGACAGACCCCAACTGTGATTGAAATGACCGGCCACGGCCACACCAAGGCGGAAAAACTGCCTGGCGGACAGCCCGAGTTCGCGCTGGGCGATTTGATCTACCGCTGTGGCTCCTAGGACCTTCACTGCGCGCATCACAGGAAAGATGCCCGTGTCAGTGAACGGAAACTGGCGGTGGGCGATGCGATGCAATTCAAACAGGACGTCAGGCTTTCCGCCGTTGCCCTCCATGAAGGCCACGCCATCGAGGTGGCGCAGATGATTGACGGTCTTGGCGAGATCGTTCCAGTTCCGCAGGCTCCGCGGCCCGATTGTGGCAGCGTTCAACACGAGCTCGCGGGACAGAATGTCCAATTCCCAGGCGTGCAACACCGATCTCGGATCAAATCCGGAGGGGATGTCTTGAATGTATCTCGGTGGCAATGGAATCTTGTCCATCACCAACAGCGAATAGCGCCAGACGTTTACAAGGCTCTCTTGCAGCCCAAATTGCTGCAAGAAGTTCCGAAACGGCTTGTATTCCTGATAGAAATCGGCCATCGAGCGAATTCCGCGACAGGCATCATCTGTCACCTATTTCCCATTTCTTTGGGTCAAAAGTTGCCAATCCTGCCCTACAGTCAAATAAGCGCCTGCGCCTCCTTGACCGACACGAGTCGGCCGAGCTTTCCGAGCTCGTGGAGATCGCCGCCGACCTCGATGCGGATGGACTGGTCGATCCCGCCAACGCTGACTGGATCAAAGCCGCTTGCAGCAATCAGTTTGGCGACCGCTCTGCCGGCCTCGGGATAATCCGTCGCATAGAAGAGCACGGCGCGCTCCGGCGACCGGTTCGCTGCGCTGCCCAGCGACTCGGCGCGCAAGGTGCCGAACGCCTTGACGAGCTCGGCGCCTTCCGGAAGCAACCCCGCGATGATCTTTCCGGACGACTGGTCGGCGGGAATGATCTTCTTGTACCCTCCCTTGCCGTCGGGCGCTATCGGGTTTGAGGGATCCACCACAATCTTGCCGGCGACGGCGCCGTGATGGGTCGCAATGAACTCCTTGATCGCATCGAAGGAGATGGCAAGGACGATGACATCGGCTTTCTTTGCCGCATCGTCGATGGACATGACCTCGGCCTTGCCGTCGAGCTCGGCGGCGAGTTGCTGCGCCTTTGCCAGGTTTCGTTCGGAGATGATGATGCTCTGTCCGCCTGCCGCAAGGTTTTTTGCGACGCGCGAGCCGATATTTCCAAGTCCGATGATGGCGGTTTTCATGGCTATGCGATCCTTTCCAGTTTGGTAATGCGACCGGAGCGATTTTGCGGGGTTGGCCGGCAAGGCACGAAATCACATTTCCAATACTGGAAAGCCGATCAGGTTCCCCGAACAATTTCTCAGCTTCGGCTCACAAGCGGCCATCGGCTGCGGTCTCTCCAAGAAGTTCGCGATAGAGCGCGATCGTGTCCGCCGTCATCCGCTCCACCGTAAAATTGCGGGCGATGTGCGCGCGGCCCTCCGCGCCCATCGCGGCGCGCGCGGCGGGGCCGGCGGCGATCATTTTCCGCAATGCCTGGGCAAGTGCTTCGGAATCGCCGGGTGGCGTCAGAAAGCCGGAGACTCCCGGCAGCACGGTCTCGCGCGCGCCGCCGTGATCGGTGGCGATCACCGGCCGCTCCATCGCGCTGGCTTCGGCAGTCACGCGTCCGAAGGATTCGGCCTGGGTGGACGCGGAGACCACGATGTCCGCGGCGAGGTAGGCCGTGGGCATTTCGTTGACGTGGCCCGCCATGATGACATTGCGCGCGAGACCCGCGGCCGAGATTGCGCGCTGCAATTCCTGCTCATAGGCGGAACGGGCCTGCGTGTCGCCGACGAGGACGGCGCGGACGCTTTGGCGTTGGGATTCGCCTGCGAGTTTTTGGAGAGCGGCGATCAGGACCAACTGGCCTTTGAGCCGCGTGAGGCGTCCCGGCAGGAGAATGACGATATCGCTCTCCGTTGCGCCCCAATCCGCGCGCAGTTGCCGGACCCGCTCTGCCGGGATTCGGGCCGGATCGAAGCGCGCCAGATCGACGCCGCGGGGAATCACCACGAGCTTCTTCGGCGCGGAACCGTATTCGCTGCTGATGTGCCGCGCGGTCCATTCGGAATTGGCGATCACTGCGTCGCCGCGCGCCATCACGGAATTGTAGAAGCGCTTGAGCGGCGAACGCGCAGTATAGAGCCCGTGATAGGTGGTGACGAAAGGGACCTTGGTCTGACGCGCCGCCCAGAATGCGCTCCAGGCCGGGGCCCGCGAACGGGCGTGGACGAGCTTGATATTCCGTACACGGATCATATCGCGGATGCGTCGGGCATTGGTCCACAGCGTCGCGGGGGATCTGGAATTTGCCGGCATCGCAATCCACTCGCCGCCCGCTTCTTCGAGCTCGGCCACCATGCGGCCGCCGGCCGAGGCCACGAGCGCCGTGAAGCCTTCGCGGACGAGCGCGGCCGCAATTTCGATCGTCGAGCGCTCGGCGCCGCCCGTTTCGAGCGAGGGCACGATCTGAAGGCAGGCTGGCCCATCGGCCGCGCCGCTTCTATTCTCGCTCATCGCAATCCGTCATCCGAAGCAGGCGCGAACCATGCGGGTTTTGTCTCGGTTTATCAAAGTCGCTTGTCTGGCGGCCGCGGCGGTTACCGCGGGCGGGTGCGATGCGTTCGCCGCGAAAGCCTCGCCGCTCGACGATCCCGCGCTGGGCGGGCACAACCGCTACGAGCGCTGCCTCGCGCTGGTGAAGCGCGATGCGGCGCGCGCCGAAACGGAAGCCGCGGGCTGGTCCGCCGCGGGTGGCGGCGCGGCCGCGCTGCACTGCGAGGCGCTCGCGCTGGTCGACCTGAAACGCTTTGCCGAAGCGGCGCAGAAACTCGAAGACGCGGCAAACCAGTCAGCAGCTGCACCGTCTTTGCGCGCGGAATTGCTCGATCAGGCGGGAAACGCCTGGCTGCTCGCGGACGCGATGGGAAAGGCGGAGAGCGCGCTGAGTTCGGCGCTCGCGCTCGAGCCGAAGAATGAAGACGTGTTGGCCGATCGCGCGCGGGAACGCGGCGCGGCGAAGAACTGGACGGGCGCGATCGGCGATCTCACCTCCGTTCTCGCGCTCGATCCCGACCGCGCCGATATCTACGTGCTGCGCGCGAGCGCGCTGCATGCGCAGGGCCGCAAGGCGGAAGCCGGCGCCGACATCGCACGCGCTCTCGGTATCTATCCGGACTATCCCGAAGCGCTGGTCGAGCGCGGCACGATGCGCCTCGAAGCCGGCGACAAATCGGGCGCCCGTACCGACTGGCAGCTGGCCGCAAAGGAAGCGCCCGACAGCGCCACCGCCGCCACCGCCCTCGCACACCTCAAACTCCTCGGCGCCACGACCCCTCCCGAAAAAAAATAAGAAGATGCCCACGCGGAGGCGCGGAGGCGCGGAGAATAGAAAAGACGAACCGCCAAGGCGCCAGGACGCCAAGGCGCACCTGCAGCACATAGTCTCCAAAACGAGGTGGCGAGGCAGTGAGAATTATTTTGCGCGCCTTTGGCGCGCGGTCTCCTTCTCCCACCCGGTTAAACGGGATGGCTTACTGTCTCTCCATGAAATTTCTCCTGGAGCCTTGGCGCCTTGGCGTCTTGGCGGTTAAATCTTCCTCCGCGTCTCCGCGCCTCCGCGTGCAAACTTACCTTTCAATCGTCGATGCATCTGCCCATTCGTGGCGGACGTTTGTGTCATGTTCGCGGACGAGATGCGCGTCGCGCATCGTAGTGAAGTCCGGTGCGTCGAGGAGGCGGCTGAGGGCCCAGACGGCCATGGCGCGGACGAGGGGGGAGGCGTCGGAGAGGAGGCGCTCGGCTTCGGGTGCGAGGGCCGCATCGCCGGAATTGCCGATCGCGATCACGACGTTGCGGATGAAGCGGTCACGTCCGGTGCGCTTGACCGGAGAATTGCGAAACAGGTTGCGGAAGGCGGCATCGTCGAGACGCGACAAGTCTTTGAGACCCGGCGCGGCCAGTTCGGCGCGGGCGTGAAACTTCGCCTCGCGCGCCACGGAGGCAAAGCTGTTCCAGGGGCACACCGCCAGGCAATCGTCGCAGCCATAGATGCGGTTGCCCATCGCCACGCGGAATTCGCGCGCAATGTGTCCCTTGTGCTCGATGGTGAGATAGGAAATGCAGCGCCGCGCATCGATTTCGTACGGTGCGGTGAAGGCCTGCGTCGGGCAGATGTCGAGGCAGCGGCGGCAGGAACCGCAATGATCCGTTTCGGGCTCGTCGGGCTCGATCTCGAGCGTGGTGAAGATCGAGCCGAGGAACAGCCAGGAGCCGAATTCGCGCGAGACGAGATTGGTGTGCTTGCCCTGCCAGCCGAGCCCCGCCGCCTGCGCGAGCGGTTTCTCCATCACGGGCGCGGTGTCGACGAAGATTTTTGCATCGGCTGCAAATTGCCCGGCCATGAATTGGCCGAGCGTCCTCAGCTTCGATTTGAGCACGTCGTGGTAATCGTCGCCTTGCGCGTAGACGGAGATGGCGCCGCGCGCGGGATGGCCGAGCTGCGCGAGCGGATCGTCGTGAGGCCCGTAATTCGTGCCCAGCACCACGATCGAGCGCGCCTCGGGCCACAGCGCAGATGGGCTTGAGCGGCGGTCGGCGTTCTTCGCCAGCCAGTCCATGGTGCCGTGCCGGCCTTCCACGAGGAACTGCGCGAGATGTTCGCCCACGCCTTCGGGCGCCGCCGCACGGGCGAAGCGCACCACATCGAACCCCAATTCTCCGGCACGCGCGCGGATGGCTTCGCGCGTGCCGTGCTCAGGCGTCGAGGTCCGCATAATGCGAAACCGGCGGCTGGCCGGGCACGCGGTCGGCGAGCAGGTTGCGGAAGGAGGGGCGCGATTTCATCCGCATGTACCATTCGGCGGCGGCGGGAAACTCCGTCCACGGAACTTCGCCGAAATAATCGATCGCGGAGAGATGTGCGGCCACAGCGAGATCGCCGAGCGTGCAATCGCGCGTGGTGAGATAACCGTTGCGTTCCGCGCTCGTCCCCAACGTTGCGAGCGCCGCGCGCAGGGCTTCGCGGCCCGTGCGCACATTGTCCATGTCGGGCGCCCGCCGCGCCGCCGCGCCGGTGTAACGTTGCGACGCCCGTTCATAGACGATGCGCTTCGTCACGTTCTCCAGAAACGGCCCCATCGCCCAGTCGAGCAGCCGGAGCGATTCCCGGCGCGCTTCGTCATCCTCCGGCGCAAGGGGATGGTCGGGATAGGTGCCTTCGAGGTGATCGACGATCGCCCACAAACCTTCGCACCGCGTGCCATCCAGATCGATGAACACCGGCAGATGCTCGGCAAGATTTTCCGGCGCCACGCAGTCGCAGGTGAGCCGCTTCTCGGCGACAAGCAGCCGGGCAAACCGCGACGGCGGCGCAAGCAGCAACTGAACGAGACGACGCATGGGCGCAATTTAAAGAAGCGAGCGGGTTGCTCCTAGGTCAAATTCCAGCGAACGAGTCCGGAATCGGCTGTTTTGTGAACCGCCAAGACGCCAAGACGCCAAGGCGCATGCGAAACGCGATCGCGGGCAGATCATGCTGCTGCGGCCCGAAAAGGATCGCGCGCGAAGCGCGCTACCTCTTGCAGCGCCTTGCACTTCGTTCGCGGCGCATCGGAGCTTCATCGCCTTGGCGTCTTGGCGCCTTGGCGGTTCAAGGCTATGCGCGCGGGCTGGCTTTTGGAGCACTACCGGCGCAGGCAGGATTCGAGGTTGTCGCGGCGGACCTCGGCCATGCGCGAGACGAGCGTCGTGGAGCGGTGTTTGACATAGGGGCCGGGGTGCTGCGCGCGCCAGTCGTCGGGATCGGGGAGAATGGCAGCGAGGCGGGCGGCCTGGGAGACCGTCAGCGAGTCGGCGGATTTGTGAAAATAGGCGCGCGACGCGGCCTCGGCGCCGAAATTGCCATGACCCCAATCGACGATGTTCAAATAGACGGTGAGGATGCGCTGTTTCGGCCAAAACGTCTCCATCAGCACGGTGAGCCACGCTTCGACGCCCTTGCGTATCCAGCTGCGCGAGGGCGGAAGGAACAGGCTGCGCGCAGTCTGCTGGCTGATCGTGCTCGCGCCACGAAGCCTTGCGCCTTCGTCATAGGCGCGCACCGCCTTGTTGATCGAGCCCCAGTCGAAGCCGCGATGAGAGCAGAAATTCTGGTCCTCCGACTCAATCACCGCGCGGGACAGATAGGGAGAGATGTCGTCCCATCCCTCCCAATCATGATGCGCCCCTTTGCCCTCGGCCCATGAGAGGATCATTTGCGGCGTCGCCGGCACGGCAAGGAAGCGGAACAAGAGGAGCGCGAGAACGGGAAGAGCTACCAGAAGCACAAAAACGATCAGCGCGATGCGGCGCATCCACCGCATCGGGGTTCGCCCCGTTCGTCGTGAAGTGCCCAAACCAAGCCTCGTCATGGCCGGGCCACTCCGGTCCGCGCGAGAGCGCGGCCGGAGTGTAAACCAATGGAGTGCACCCCGTGGGTGAGACGATCGAAGTGTGCAGTAGTTGGCTGTCGCGGGATTGCGGCAGCTGTGTTTGAAGTCGTATAGGCGCTGATCCGGCGAAGCGGAAGCGGGCTCTGCTGGGGAGCAACCCGCCGAGGAATAGCCGGTGGAGACTCACTGCGATGAGTTGCGGGCCGGCGTGAGCGATCGCGCCGGCCATGTTTGTCATGGGCTGGCACGGCGCGCCTCGTGGTTCATCGCAGTAGATTTCCCCATGCCTAATAAAACCCCCTTCCTGGTCGAGAGTGGTGAGTCGGGTGGCAGTGACAACGCTGCCTCGAGCTCTGCTGGCGGACGATAGCCGATCGCGGAATGCAGACGCCTTGCGTTGTAGACATCTTCTACGAAGGTGCCGATTTTCAGGCGAGCGTCGTGGATGTTGCGGTAACAACTGCCATCGACTTCCTCTTGCTTGAGCGTCTTCATGAAGCTCTCGGCCTTGGCATTGTCGTACGGATTGCCGACCCGGCTCATGCTGGCCAGGATGCCATGCTCCTCCAACACATCGGTGTACTCGCCACAGGCATATTGGATGCCGCGATCGGAGTGGTGGACGAGGCTTCCGAATGCGGGCTTCCTCGACGCGATGGCCATTCTGAGTGCAGCGACCGCAAGGCTCGCCTCGATCTTGTCCTCCAGGGCCCAGCCGACCACCCGCCTGCTAAACGCGTCCAGAACAATGGCGAGATAGACGAACGCTTCACGCAGCCGGATATAGGTGATGTCGGCCACCCAGAGCTGATCGACGCCGGTCAACTCAAGGCCACGCGCCAGATTCGGAACAATGTGCCAGTTGTGCCGGGAGTTGGTCGTGACCGGCACGAAGGGACGACGTCTCAGGGCGAGAAGATTGTCCTTTCGCATCAGGCGCAGGACACGCTTGTGATTGACCACAAGCCCTTCACGGCCGAGCGTTTCGGTGATCCGGCGATAGCCGAGATGTCGATCCGACAGCGCAATGCGCTGGATCGCGTCCCGGACAAAGGTCTCTTCCTGGCGAGGCTTCGAGGCCCGCCAATGATGGTAGTATCCGGCGCGGCTGACGCCGGCGAGCCGGCACATGGTCTCGATTGCCAATGCGCCTTGCGGCACGGGGCCCATCATCGCCTGGATGACTTCGTAGAGGGCTTTGCACCAGGTGCCTCGAATCCCTGGTGCACTTCTCCGACATGCCGCAAGGCTGTGCGAAAAAAATCCAGCTCCAGACTCTGTTGACCCAGCTTGCGCTCCAGTTCCTCGATCCGATGCTTGGCTTGCTTCAGATCTTCAACCCTCGTCGGTGGCGGCACGGCACCCTTCCCAGGCCGACGGCGTATATTGAGACCCGTCGTGCTTAAGCCGGCACCGCCGCTCCGCCAGTATTGATCACGCCATTTGTATAGAGCCCGCTCACTGATCCCCAGCTTGCGCGAAAGCTCCTTGACGCTTTCGCCAGCCAGGATTCGCTTGGCCCACTCCACCTTCTTCTCAATGCTGTATCGCGGCTGTCCCTTGGACATCAGTTCCCCTTTCGAGAACTGCACACCCTAACTGTCTCACTTTCAGGGTGCACTCCAGCTGTTGTCCCGGCCACCCATGAACACTGCGTCAAGAAAAGAGCGCCCTTATTGCTGCTCAACACGTCAACAGCAATTCCGTCTTTCGATTCGAGCCGCGAAAATTCGTAGGCCCGAACCGGCCGCCATGATAGGGCTCACTGTAACCCAACCCCGTCATGGCCGGGCTGTTGTCCCGGCCACCCATGAACACCGAATCAGAAGCGTAGTGCTCGTACCAGACAAGCCGCTTCGTGTTTCTCATCGTGTAAACGGCGATGAATGCGTCGCGAGGAACCGTGGCCGGCACGGTTTTCATGGGTGGCCGGGACAACGGCCCGGCCATGACGGAGATATTATGGATCACGCCCAAACCAGGAGCCGCAAATGCATGACGTGCTGAACGCAATCATTCTCGGCATCGTCGAGGGATTGACGGAGTTCCTGCCCGTATCCTCGACCGGGCATCTGCTCGTCACGGAGAAGCTGCTCCAGCTCGACGACAATCGATGGCACGCCTTCACCATCGTCATCCAGCTCGGCGCGATACTGTCCGTCGTCGCCGTCTATTGGCGGAAATTCTGGCAGGTTCTGGTCGGCCTGCCGAGCGATCCCCTGGCGCGCCGCTTCGCCGCGATGATCATCGTCGCCTTCATTCCCGCCGGCATCCTGGGCGCCACGCTGATCAAGACGATCAATACCGTCCTGCTCAATCCTTCGCGCGCGCTTCCGGTGATCGGCACGGCCTGGATCGTCGGCGGCATTCTCATCCTCGTGCTCGAGCGCGTCGCGCCCAGGGCGCGTTACACGCAGAGCGACAATCTTCCACTGTGGAAATGCTTCCAGATCGGTTTCTGCCAATGTCTCGCGCTGTTGCCGGGCGTGTCGCGATCCGGCGCCACGATTCTCGGCGCCGAGCTGTTGAGCGTGGAACGCAAGGCCGCGGCGGAATTCACCTTTTACCTGGCAGTCCCCACCATGCTCGGCGCTTCGGTGTTCGAGCTGTACAAGGAAGGCGCGACGCTCACGCGCCACGACGAATCGCTCATCGCGATCGGCTTTGTCGTGGCTTTCGTGGTCGCCTATGGCGTGGTGAGGACGTTCATCGCCTTCATCGGGCGCTACGGGCTGAAGCCCTTCGGCTGGTATCGAATTGCATCGGGGCTGGCCCTGTTCGCGTTCATCTGGGCGCACTGACAGGTTCGCGCGGCGGCGACTCGAACTGTCCTCCCCTGCGGAAGCGCCAGAGATAGGCGGGGATGATGGCTTCCACCGTCTCCGGTTCGATGCCGAGATCGGAAAGCGTGGCCGCGTCCGACGCAACCACATTGTCCTGCTTGAGCAGCAGCACCTGGTCGCGCGTGAGCATCGGCTTCGGCAACAATCCGAGAATGCTTGCCTGCATCATCGCAACGGAAAAGGGCAGCGGTATCAGAAACCGGCGGCGTTTGGTCTCCGCAAGAACGAGCCGCATCAACTCCGTGAACGTATAGACGCGCGGACCGCCGAGCTCGTAGAGGCGCCCCTGCGTCGCTGGATCCGCTATGCAGGTCGTGATCGCCCGCGCGATATCGCCTACATAAACCGGCTGAAAACGCGTGTGACCGCCGCCGATCAGGGGAAGCGCCGGCGACAGGCGCGCAAGTGCTGCGAAACGGTTGAAGAAATCGTCCTCCGGTCCGAACACGATCGAGGGACGCAGGATCACGGCCGATGGGCAGGTTTCGCGCAGGTGCGTCTCGCCTTCGGCTTTCGTGCGGGCGTAGAGCGAAGGCGATTCTGCGCCGGCGCCGAGCGCGGAGACATGCACAAGTGCGCTCACGCCCTCCGCTTTGGCTGACGCGGCAATGGTCGCGGGAGCATCCGCATGCAGGCGCTGAAACGTCTGGCGGCCCGTTTCGTACAGAATGCCCACGAGGTTGATTGCAGCCGCGGCGCCGTTCATGGCGCGCGCAACGGAATCGGCATCCGCGACGTCGGTTCTGAGAACCTGAATCTGTCCGACATTCCCCATTGGCAAAAGGTAATTGGCGAGATTGGGGAAGCGCACGCCGACGCGGATGCGATAGCCGGCGCGGGCCAATGCGCGCACCACGTAGCGGCCGAGGAACCCCGACCCGCCGAAAACGGTGACAAGCGTGGTCATGAAAGGTCGAACCTGAAACTCGTGGGCGCCGTCTTAGCGCCAACGCGCCCGGTTCGGAAGCCGCTACATGCACCGGCCCACATGGTTCGACAGGCTCACCATGAGGTCCTCATCCTGAGCTTGTCGAAGGATGAACCGCTACTCTTCGACGTATTGCCGCTCGCCGCTCGCGGGCTGGACATAAACAGTGACGGTGCGGCCCGATTCCGCGTCGACGAAGCGTTCGCTGGTGCGCTCCCAGCCGGGCCCGGGCCGCGCCTGTTCGAGAGGCTTGTAGCGGAAGCGCTCATAGACCACGGCGGCGAGCAGAATGCCGCCCCAGATCAGCAACATGAAGCCGGGTGGATCGGCGCCGAGCAGCAGGCACACCGCGCCGGTGCCGAGCGCGGCGAGACTCATGAGCATGAGCACGTTACGCAGCATTGGTCTTTGCATCCACCGGCTCCAGGATCACCGCGGTGCCGTAGGCGACAATCTCGCTCATCGTCTGGCCGATCTCCGCGGAATCGAAACGCATCATGATCACGCCGTTCGCGCCCATCACGGTTGCGTTGCGCACCAGCCGGTCCACCGCGTGACGGCGCGCT
>Ga0182024_10011622_pt1 | contig 17622 bp, 10 predicted proteins | sample P32metaG_FD_120480 | JGI IMG/M metagenome (GOLD analysis project Ga0182024, IMG submission 120480) | Permafrost microbial communities from Stordalen Mire, Sweden - P3-2 metaG (Illumina Assembly) | ecosystem: Environmental > Terrestrial > Soil > Wetlands > Permafrost | place: Sweden: Stordalen... | reverse complement strand
TGGTCCAATCGTGACCACTTAGCTCCAAAATTTTCCACTTGGGTCGATATTACCCCTGATATACCCCTCCGCCAACTAAAAAATCGGTGGAAAGTGCAGGAAAATCAGGGTTTCCGCTGAAACGCCGACTAATAGAACAACAATCCAGAGGCACCACAAGATATGGGGTTTACTGGTGTGATTCCCCGTCTGGACAGATTTGGGCGACTGTGATAGGCGAATAAAAAGCGAATAAGCGGCCGAAAGCGCCGTGGAGTTGAGGTCGGGTGGAAAGAAATGGGCTAGTCGAAGGGAATGGACCGCTTCAGAGCGACTTTGCGAGGCCTTTGGCTCGGTGCCGGGCGCGCTGGACGACAAGATCCAGCAGATAGAGGAAGACAAGTATGTTGATTGCGAACAGGCCAATGTGAAGCCAAGAGACGTGGCGGTAGATCTCGAAGAGTTCCCACGGGAGAAACGAAGCGGTAATGGCGAGGGTCAGGAACTCGCCCCAGGCTTTCTCGAGGTAAAGGCCAATTCCCTCGACCATGGTGAGAGCTGCGTAGCAATAGGCGAACAGGCCGATGCGGCGTAGGACGGGGTCGTTGACGAGCGAGGCTTTCTCTAGAACAAAAGTGACGAGGCGCGACTCGGGATTGAAGCGGAGATGGCGCGCGAACAGATCGATCTGGTCGGCGATGTCCTTGTGGAGGAGGCGGTGCGCTCCTATTCCAATGCCGATGAAGAACAGCGCGTGGAGAAATTTATAGACCGCGATGGTGAGCAGCAGAGGATTGCGGCGATGGCCGCCGATACGGGTTAAACGCGAAAAGCGAGGCATGATGACGTCGATTGGGGCTGGAATCAAGGGTAAATGATTAGAGGCCAGCGTGGGGCAGGGGGCAGGTTTCAGGGATCAGGGGGCAGTTTGATTATGCGGAATCGCAGGGTTGTGGCTTCTTCGCCCGTAAGATCGAAATTCCCACTAAGGGAAACAAAACCGGTCAAATAAAGGGGCTACTTCTTTAGATGGAGGAGGGAGTTGCGGTCGAGGGTTTCGCCGTCGAGGATTACGGTGGAGATGCGGCGGGCGTTCCAGATGTTGACGGTGGGATCGGAATCGAGGATGAGAATGTCGGCGCGGCGGCCGGGAGCGATGAGGCCGAGTTCGTTCCAGCCGAACTGAAGCGAATAGTTATTGGTGGCGGCGGCCAGGGCCTCGCGCGGCGAGAGACCGAGGCGCACAAGCAACTCAAGCTCGGTATGGAGTGAGACGCCCGGCATGGTGCCCATTGCGTCGGCGCCGGAGCCGGCGAGGTAGTGAGGGAAGGCGGAGAAGATCGTCTGGTTGATGTGCCAGAGACGAAGAGCGGTCAGACCGGCTTTTTTCTGCAAGTCCTCTTCCATCCAATGCTGCGCGGTAGCGGGAAGGTGATGCGACCAGGTTGGGAGCGGGAACATCATTTCGCCTGTCGCGGGATCCGTGGGCCGGAACATTCGGCCGGGATCGAGAAGGGCTGCGGCTGGTTCCTGCCAGAGATTGCGATGATCGGGGAGCTCCACATAGTAGAGACTGAATGCGGGCATGAGCGCGGCGTGGTGCGTCGCGAGGAAGTGAGCGTAGTTTCGCAGCCGCACGTCGGTGGGCGGGATTCGCTCGGAATAGTCATAGGCAGTGTCAGCGGAAGGACCGTCGGGGTCGTCGACGAGCGGGCGCTGAAGCTCGTCGGGAACAACGCCGAGATCGTAGTGGTCCATTTCAATGAGTGAGTCAACTCCGGCCTCATCGCCGACACGGTCGGGCGTAGCGACGAAGTCGCCGTAGGTGACGAGGCCCATTTCGTGGGCGCGGGCGATGATCCATTGCGAGTTGGCGGCGGTGATGTGGGCGGTGAGGACGAGCACACGCGTGCCAATGTGAGCGGTGTCGATCATCTGGCGCGCCGTGTCCTGGGGCCCTAGCTCGGCGGGATGAGCACCCTCGCGGAGCTTCGAGACCCACTCCGGATGGCGGGCCAGCAGGCTCCAGTTGTCGGTGACTCCGATCGTATCGATGGGATAGATGTGCGGAGTGGGTTGTGCGCCTGTATCGATAAAGCCGCGTTCTGAGTCGGCGCGGGCAACGACCGTGGTGACGCCCATGTAGAGGTTGGCATTGGCCTGAGCCTGAGAGTTCATGCCGGCATAGCCGTCGATGAGCCCGGGGATGAGGAACTTTCCCGCGCAGTCGATGATGCGGGCGTCTTTGGGGATGGAAACCAGAGGAGGCAAGCCAACATCGGTGATACGGCCGTCGCGGATTACGACGATTGCGCCGGGGATGTCGCTGGCGGATTGTCCCCAGGCGGAAACGTCGACCAAGGTGCCGCCGACAAGAGCCAGTGGAGTGGAAGCGGGCGCGGGCTCAGGCTGAGATCGGGCCGGAACGGAGGCCACAGCGCAACCGATCACGAGCAGACCCGGGAAGAATTGGCGCAATCGCATGAGAGAGATGGTCGTAAGAGGATTGTCGCATAAAGGCCAGTTGTCAGTGGTCAGTGGTCAGTGGTCAGGTGTCAGTGGTCAGGAAGTGCGGAGGTTCAGGAAGATTGCTAGGTTTATGCTGCTAGGTCGTCAGGGCTAGGGCTAGAGGGAGTGAGTGCGGCTGCGGCGGCGACGATAAGGATGGGGAAACACTGAATGGTGTAGCGCGGCTCGGGATTCTCCATGGCGCCGAGGACGATGAAGCGCAGGATGAGGTAGGAGCCCAGCATCGACACCCAGGGAACACGGCGGCGAATAAATGCCCAGGCAGCAGCGGCGACGTAGAAGAGATTGATGAGGCCGAGCAGGATCGCCCAGGCGGATTGGGCGGGGTGTTCGCTCCAGCGCCACCAAAAGACATCGAGGTCAAATTCAATGGTGCGGGGGCGAAGCAGCATATCGGCGTCGCGCAGCAGGGGCAGAGCGACATAGTAGCGAAACGGATGATCGTGAATGCGCTCGGCGGCGAGGGCGGCGAATCGTGCGTCAAGCGATGGCGGTAGCGAGTTGGCCTGGTTGTACTCGGCGATGAGCGCGAGGGTTTGCTCGCGCAGCTGGGGCGAGTCATATGCGCGCGCAGGAATGCTGGCGAGATCGATGGGTTCTCCGGGGAAGTTCCAGCAGACATTCGCGGTTTCGACGAACTCGATGGTCCAGGTGCGAAGCCAGCGTCGTGCGCCGGCGATGGAGGGCTCGCCAGGATCGCCGTAACGCGGCGCGAGCGGCTGAAAAACGTGAAAGTCAGCCCAATTGCGTACAGTCCAGGGGACGAGAGGCAGCAAGGCAGACAAGCAGAAGATGGATGTGGCGGCGAGGGAGCCGCGGAGAGAAGGGCCGGGAGAGGTCGGGCTCGCAGGTCGTGTGATGGGACTGCTGCGGATCGAATGCCGATTGCGAATCGAGTAGAGAAAAAATCCCAACCCGATCGATGCGAAGAGGACGATTCCGTCTGGACGCAGAAGCGTCGCGAGAGCCGAAGCGAGGCCGGCTACGACCAGCCAGCAGATGGTCAGTGCGGGGAGATCGCGGTCGCCTGAGGCCTGCGCGGCCAGAGCGCGGCCGGCGGCATAGAGGCCGAGGGCGATGGCAAAGATGGAGAAGCATTCGGTCATGGCGATGCCGGCATAGGCCGCGGTAAAAGGGCAGAGCATGGCCAGCGCCAGGGTGACTTCAGCGGCACGATCGGAGAGATGGCGGCGCGCAAAGGCCGCGAGCAGAAGTCCAGAGGCGAGGTCGGCGATGGTCTGGAAGAGAAAGACGGCGTTGAGCCAGGTGTTGGGCCAGAGGCGCGCTAAAAGAAATTCAAATGTGGCGAGAAAGATGGGATAGCCGGGCAGACGATACATGGTGGGAGAGAGATCGGCGCCGGAGCCCATTCCGTAGATGCCGAAATGCAGCAGGTTGTGACCTAACTGAAGATAGTCGAGGGTGTCGTCGTCGCCGGGACGCGGGAACCAGATGAAGAGGAGGCGCAGGACAAGGCCGGCGACGATCCATACGTACCAGCGACGAGGCCAGCGCGGCAGGCTGATGAGCCGGGACATGCCTTCGAGAATACAAGGGAAGAGCGGCGGTCCAGCTTAATGACGGGACGAGGGATTAGGAAGCGACGAGGCTCAGCTTGCGACGAGTGTCGGACGGCGGCGGCGCGTAAGAAGCGGTAGAACCTGGGCAAGCGCCGCTTCGGCGGTAAGGCCATAACGCGCACGGAGCGCGTCGACTTTGCCGTGCTCGATGAATTGGTCTGGCCAGCCGATGCGGATGACGGGAACAGAGGGGCCCATTTCTTCGAGAGCTTCAACGACGGCCGTGCCGAAGCCGCCCATTTTCACGTGATCCTCAAAGGTGACGAAAGCCGCAACGCGGGAGGCGTAGCGCGCCAGCACTTCGCGATCAAGCGGCTTGATGAAGCGGGGATTGATGACGGCGGCGGAATAGCCGTCGCGCTCGAGAAGCCCGGCGAGCGATTTGGCGAGCGAGATCATGGGGCCGAGGCCGACAATGGCGACATCGGAGCCGTCGGAAAGGACTTCTGCCTTGCCCACAGGAAGCGATTGCGGCTCCGGTTTGCGGGTTACGCCGGCCACGACCCCGCGGGGATAGCGAATGGCGCTGGGGCCGGGGAGATCGAGCGCTGTCTTGAGCATATCGGCAAGCTCGTCTTCATCTTTGGGCGACATAAGAACGATCTCGGGAATTCCGCGCAGGTAGGCGATATCAAAGAGGCCGTGATGAGTGGGACCGTCGTCGCCGGAGAGTCCGGCGCGATCCATGCAGAAAAGGACGGGCAGTTTTTGCAGGCAAACATCATGGACGACGGGATCGAAGGCGCGCTGCAGAAATGTGGAGTAGATGGCGCAAACGGGGCGGTAGCCGCGCGTGGCCATACCTGCGGCAAAGACCACGGCGTGCTCCTCGGCGATGCCTACATCGAAATAGCGCTTGGGATGGCGCGGCCGGAAGAGATCGAGGCCGGTTCCGTTGGGCATGGCAGCGGTGATGGCGACGACGCGCGGATCTTTTGACGCGAGATCGGCCAGCGTGTTGGCGAAAACCTCGGCGTAGGTGGCAGAGCCATCGGGGGTCTTGCCGGTTTCAGGATCGTAGGGGCCGAGGCCGTGAAACTTTTTCTGGCCGTCGAGTGCGGGCTGAAAGCCGCGTCCTTTTTGAGTGAGAACGTGGAGCAGGACAGGATGATCGAGGGTCTTGAGAAACTTGAAGGTCTCGACCAGCAGCGGGAGATTGTGCCCGTCGATAGGGCCGAAGTACTCGAGGCCGAACTCCTCAAAGAGGATGGAGGGCCACAACATGCTTTTCGCGGCTTCCTCGGCGCGGCGAACAACTTTGATTGCGGTCTTGCCGCCGAAGCGCTCAATGAGGCGCGTGGCTTTGTCATGCAGGTGCTGGTAGTGTTCGTTGGTTACGATGCGATGGAAATAGCGTGCTATTGCGCCGACGTTGCGATCGATAGACCATTCGTTGTCATTAAGGACAACGATCATGCGCCGAGTATGAACGGCAATGTTATTGAGCGCTTCAAATGTAATGCCATTGGTGAAGGCGGCGTCGCCCGCGACAGCGATGACATGCTCGTGGCCGCCGGCAAGGTCGCGTGCCACGGCCATTCCGAGCGCGGCGGAAAGAGCCGTGCCCGCGTGACCTGCGCCGTAGCTGTCATGTTCACTCTCGGTGCGCAGCATGAATCCGTTGAGACCGCCGGGTTGGCGAATGGTCTCAAGGCGGTCGAGTCGGCCGGTGAGAATCTTGTGAATGTAGGCTTGGTGGCTAACGTCGAAGAGGATTTTGTCTTCTGGGGTAGAGAAGACGGCGTGCAGCGCAAGGGTGAGCTCGACGACGCCTAGATTGGGACCGAGATGGCCGCCGGTTTTAGAGAGAGTCTGGACGAGGAACCCGCGGATTTCTTCCGCGAGCGAGACCATATTGTCGTAATTCAATCGCTTGAGGTCAGCGGGAGAATGAATGGTCTCCAGAAGTGTCCCCATGTACATCCTTCCCCCGGGAAAAGAAGATATGACCGGGAATCCAGGGAAAAATCCCAAGCTGTGAAACGCTCCTTGAACAGGAGTCTGAAGATCAAGACTGCGCAGAGTTTGTGCCTGCCAACCTTTAGTATACCTGCGCGACAGTGCGCCGGTTCGATGGATTAGACGCGAGAAACGGAACGGGGTATGGGGCCGGGAGTTGGGCCGCAATAAGGCGGCTACAATTTAGAAACGTCTATACTTTTGCGGCGGATCGAGAGACGAGAGCGTAATGCGTAAATGGATCATCATTTTAATTCTTCTGGGAATTGCTTGCCCGGCAATGGCGGATAAGGCTTTGTCCATTGAGCAGATGGAGCAGTTGCTGATCAAGCTCCATGGCAAGCCGGATGGAAAAGTGGCGGGAGAGCTTGAGGATGTGCAGCTCGCGGAGCGGGTGAGCCCGGCAAGGCTGGCGCGATGGGAGACGGATTTTCCCGGTAAGCGTGCGCAAGAAGAGCTAACAAAGCTGGCGGATTTGAGCGCCTTTCTGAATCCTCCCGCGAGCGACGTGCTCCGCGACCCACCACCCGACGCGAATACGGAAGAGCGAATGCTGGCGCTGGCCGAGGACTACGTGAGGCTCACGACGGTGCGGCTGCCGAACTTTTATGCGACGCGCGAAACCACCCACTTCGAGGACACGCTGTCTCATCGGTCGGAGTACACATACGCCGGGTCGATGGCGATGGGTACGCAAGGGTCGCTGGGCGCGCTTCCAACCCCAACCCCGGGCCAGGGCAGCACCACCGAATACAGGGGACTGCACAGTACAGGCGAATTCAACATGCCGGTGACATACCGCGATGGGCATGAGGTGCTGGAGGAGGACAGGAGCAAGCGAAACAAAGAAGAGGAATCGGCGAGGGGACTGACCTCCAGCGGTGAGTTCGGGCAGGTTCTCGGAGCGGTGATCGACGACCTGGTCCACAGCGGGGTGCGCTGGCTGCGGTGGGAACAGGGAGTTGGCGAACCGGCGGCGGTGTTCGGGTTTGCGGTGCCGGCGAGCCATTCGCATTTCAGGATGGGGATTACGATTGGCGGCAAGGCGGAGGCGCTCTATCTCGCCTACCACGGAGAAATTAAGATCGATCCGGCAACGGGCGAGATTCTGCGCTTCAGCGAAATTGCGGATCCAGGGCCCACGTTTGCGGCGATGCGGGCAGCGCTCGTGGTGGAATATGCGCCGGTGAAAATTGGAGATCAAAGCTACATCGTCCCGGTGAAAGGTGTGGCGTTCTCGATGGTTCCTGTTCCGAGCCCAGGCGCGACGGATGAAGCTTCAGAGCCGGTGCAGGTCAATTTGAACGACGTGGCGTTCACGCACTATCACGAGTTCGGCTCAGAGGCGCGGATTGTGACTGCGGCGAACGGCAATGGAGAGAGTGGCGCAGCGGGCGGAAACGAAGCGCCGGCCGCGGACGCCTCGATGAACTCCGCGCCCAGTGCGTCGGGGGGACCTTCGAGTTCGGGCCCGGCTACCGAGGCTGCCTCAAGCACAACACCGCCGGCGGCCGAAGAAACGCCGGCAACTTCTGCATCCAGCGCCGCGCCGAATCCTGTCGCTGCGACGGCGGCAACGCCGGCGACGAACCCGACGGCGAATCCGGCCGGTGATGCAGGCGAGGCGTCGGCGGGGTCTGTCACTGCGCCTGCAGCAGCGACCTCGAACGTGCCGGCCACGGGCACGGTGATTCGCGCGCAATCGCGGCTGGTGGTGCTCGATGTCGAGATCACGGACCACGACAAGCCGGTGAAGGGATTGGATCGCAGCCGGTTCCATGTTTTTGAGGATGGGCATGAGGTGCCCATAGCGTCGTTTGAAGAGAACGAGCCGCCGCAGAGCGTGGAGATTGCCAAGGCTCCCACTTTGCCGCCGGGGACGTATTCGAATTTTCCGGTGTATCCGGAATCGAGCGCCGTGAACGTGCTGCTGCTGGACGCGCTGAACACTCCGATGGGCGACCAGGAGCAGGTGCGAAGGCAGATGATTGCGTACCTGAGCACGATGAAACCGGGGACCGCGCTCGCGATCTTTACGCTCTCATCGCGGCTCCGGATGGTGGCGGGATTTACGACGGACGTGACGAAACTCAAACAGGCGCTTGAGAGCAAAAAGCCGATTGCGCGGTCGTCAGCCGATGTAGGCGCGAGCAGCAGCGAGAGCAATTCGTCGACCGTGGTGCAGGCAGCATCGAGCATCGCGACGAGCAGCGATCCGGGGACGATGTGGCTGGTCGGCCAGATCATGCAGTTTGCAGCCGACACCAGAACCTACGAAACCGATCAGCGCGTGACGATGACACTCGATGCACTGAGCCAGTTGGCAAGATATCTGACGGCGATTCCGGGAAAGAAAAATCTGATCTGGTTTTCAGGGTCGTTCCCGATTGGGCTCAGTCCCGATGCGATGATTTCGACGCAGATCAAGGACTCGAGAGACTATTCAATCGAGATGCAGCGGACGAGCGCGTTGCTTGCGGCGGAGCGGGTTTCGGTTTATCCGGTAGACGCGCGGGGACTGATGACGGCGCCGACTGTCGATTCAAGTTACACACCGCCGCTGGCGACGTTGCAGGGCGCTGCCACGCCGGTTGCCAACGATAACAATAACTTCACGACTCAGACGTCGCAGGATCAGGGGACGATGAGCACGATTGCCGCGGAGACGGGCGGGCGCGCCTACCTGAACAGCAACGGCCTGAAGGACGCGGTGGAAAAAATTGTCGCTGAAGGATCGAGCTATTACGCAGTGAGCTATGTTCCGCCGGAGGAGAAGAGCGGCAAACACAGCGCGGATTTCCGTAATGTTGAAGTGAAGGTGGACGGGAGCAAATATCAGCTTTCGTACCGGCGGGGCTACTATACGGACGATGCGAGCAAGCCGGCGGACAATACTGGCGGCGCGCCTGGGCCGATGGCTGCTGCGACTGTGCTGGGCGCGCCACCGTCCACGCAGATTCTGTTTCAGGCGCGGGTGCTGGCGGAAGGCGATCCAGAGTTGAAAGGGCCTGAGCCTGATAACGGACCGGCGGGTGACAAGTCGGCGAGCCTGAAGGGTGGAGCGCACCGCTATATCGTGGACCTGACTGTCGATCTGGGGACACTGACGCTTGCGCAGAGCGCGGATGGCAAGAGGAGTACGGAATTGGAATGCGCGCTGGTGGCATATGACAGCGAAGGCAATTCAGTGAATTCCCTCGGCCGGAAATTCGACTTCAATCTTACGGCGGAGCAATACGAGCGGCTTTCCGCGGAAGGAAAAGGCGTTCCTGTGCGTCTTGCGCTGGATTTGCCGACGGGAGCAAACGTGGTGAGAGCGGTTGTGTACGACCCGGCGACAGCCAAGACCGGATCGCTTGAGATCCCAGTGCAGGTGGCAGCCAAGTAGAAGAAGCCGGGTCGCGGTTATCTTGCAGGGTCATTGGAGGGCGAAACGTGTCTGGATTACGGAATTTTCTTTCATCGTTCATTTTGATTGCGGGGCTGGCGGCAGCCGGCTCGAGCACTTCACCGGCGCAATTGCTGGAACCGGGAACGCAGTCACAGACGCCTAATCCGCTGACTGATTCGACTGTAAAGCCGGGAAAGATGCAGCTCTTCGACCTTGAATCGCGTTTTGCCAAGGATGTGGCAGAGCGCGGCGGCGCGGCATTCGCATCTTGGTTTGCCGACGACGGCGTGGAGCTGGGAAATGGCGATGCACCACATATCGGAAAGGTAGCAATCGTCAAATCTGCGAACTGGTCACCCAAGGATTATCAACTTACCTGGACGCCGACCGACGCGATGATGGGGCCATCGGGGGATATGGGCTACACGTGGGGACATTTTGAGGGTCACAGCAAGGACGCGAACGGAAATCCTGTGGTTACGAGCGGAAGGTACATGACCGTGTGGCGCAGGGAGCCGGACGGGAGCTGGAAGGTAGTTCTGGACGCGGGCGCCAACGACGCGCCGGCTGCAGGAGATTGCTGCAAGCTGCCCACTCAGTGATCAGAAACGATCGGGGATTAAAGACGATCAGGGATTAGAAATGATCAATGGATAGAGACCGTTTGGTTTTTCCGCGGCTTCTGTGGCGAAGTGCGAGAGGTAACTCGCAAAAAGTGTCCATAGTAATCACGAAGTAAATCGAGCGGTGCGAAAAATCGCGGGTACTTCAGTTGTACAGCTTTTTCTCTCAACTAACCGGATAGTGGAAGAGCAAAGTTTATCAATGTCTTTGATACTTGCTGGCAGGTACGTGTGTCCAACATGGTCGCTACAGTCGGTTCGCAGGGGGGGGAGAACCAGGAAGCGGTAGTGCGCGCGGAGATGAGTATCTTCGATCGCAATGCCGATCCCGCACTGGACGAGCTCGTTGAGCTCGCCGCAGTGCTGTGCGACGCCGATGACGGCTACATCGGCTGGATGGACTTCAACCGGCTGTGGTTCAAGGCACGATTCGGGTTCAAGGCGACGGATCAGCCGCGCGCCAGCACTGCCGACCAATGGATGATGGAAAAAGGCGAGCCTCTGCTGATTGAAGATGCGAGCCAGGATCCGAGATTTCCTCCCGAGGGCATTCCACTGGCCGGCGACGGTTCCTGTCTTTCCTACGCGGCGGTCCCTCTTTTCAGCAGCGATGAGCACATGATCGGCACGATGGCGGTGCTGTCGCACAAACCAAACCAGTTCAAGCTGGAGCATTTGACGCTGCTGGAGATTCTGGGCCGGCAGGCGGTGACGCGCCTGGAGCTGTACAACCGGATCCGGCTGCAGGAGCAAGCGCAGCGGCAGCGGCAGCGCACGGAGCGCGCGCTGGCGATCGAGCGCTGCTTTGTGGCCGCCACGCTGGATTCGATTCCCGCGCTGGTGACGGTGCTGGATACGGCGGGGCGCGTAGTTCGGATGAATTATCCCTGCTCGCAATTGACGGGATTGAGCCTGGCCCAGGCCGTGGGCCGGCCGTTTGTAGATGAGTTCCTTGAAGCGGGCGACCGCGGATGGGCGGCGGGAAAGCTGCTCGAAGCGGCATCCGGGCAAGCTTCAGGACCGTATGAAACGTTCTGGCGAGCCGCGGGCGACGAAAGCCGGCGCGTGAGCTGGACGCTGCGGCCGTTGATGGGCCCGAGTGGAGAAATTCAATACCTGATTGTGAGCGGGCAGGATGTAACCAACCAACGCGAGATGGAAAATACGCTGCTCGAGAGCGAGGCCCGTTATCGCGAGGTGGTGGAGAACAGCCTGGGTTTTGTTTTTACGTGCTCGATGGACGGAAGGCTGACTTCGCTGAACGCGTTCACGGCCGAGACGCTGGGTTATCGCGCCGAGGCCCTGGTGGGGCGCATGTTGACGGAGCTAATGGACGCCGAAGGGACGGCGGCATTCCAGGATTGCCTGAATACTCTGGAAAGCGCGGAGGAGTGGCAGGGAGCATTGCCGCTGCGGCGCAGCGACGGCGTGTACCGGCGTATTGCCGTGCGCAGCCGGCGCATGCAGATGCCGGGCGAACGGCCGTTTGTGCTGAATCACGGCATGGATGTGACCGAGCAATACGAAGCCGAAGAGGCGCTCCGCATGGCTACGCGGCAGCGGGAGCTGATTCTGGAAGCGGTGGACGACGGCATCTTCGGTATGGACCTTGAAGGCAAGGTGACCTTCATTAATGAGGCCGGCGCCCGCATGCTTGGATACACGGCGAATCAGTTGGTGGGCCATGATCTGCATGAGCTGATCCATCACAGCCACGCCGACGGGTCGCCGTATTCGCGATCGACGAGTCCGATCCTGCAAGCGCTGCGGAGGTCGGAACCGATCCGCATGCGAGACGAAGTGTTCTGGCGCCAGGACGGAACCGCAATTCCGGTTGAGTATAGCGCCACTCCGTTGCTCGAGGAGGGCCAGGTGAACGGAATGGTGGTGGCGTTCCAGGACGTAGGCGAGCGGCGCCGCCTGGAGAAGATGAAGGACGAGTTCATATCAACCGTTAGCCACGAGTTGAAGACTCCGCTGACCTCGCTACGCGCTTCGCTGGGGTTGGTTCAGTCGGGCACGCTGGACAAGCGCCCCGAGAAGCAGCGGCAGATGATCGATATGGCGATCGGAAATTGCGATCGGCTGGTCAGGCTGGTCAATGACATTCTGGACTTCGACCGTGGCGAAAAGGGAAGGCTGCCGCTGAATCGCGAGGCGATAGATCCGATGACGCTGCTGCGACGAGCCGCCGACATTGCCCACAACGCAGCGACACAGGCACAAATCGAGTTTCACTTCGACGTAAATGCGTCGCCGGTATTCGTCGATGAGGAGCGGGTGTTGCAGGTTCTGAATGAACTGGTGGGCAATGCCATCAAGTTTTCACCGCCGGGCACAGCCATTGAGCTGGCGGCGTGGAATGTGGATGGAGTTGCGCCAGGTGCCGGACCTTTGGAGGCTGGCGCGGTGTGTTTCATGGTCGAAGATCAGGGGCGCGGTATCGTTCCGGAGAAGCTGGAGCGCATCTTTGAGCGATTCCAACAGGGCGATGGCTCGGACTCACGCGCGCTGGGCGGAACTGGGCTCGGACTGGCACTGTGCCGCAGCATCGTGGAGCAGCATGGCGGGCGCATCTGGGCAGAGAGCGAAGTGGGCAAGGGAAGCAGGTTCCTATTTACGATGCCGGCTGCGGGTGCGGCGGACGTGCGATAGATCGAGCCGCGATAAATCAAGATGCGATAGATGATATAGGCGACGCAGGCGGCAAGACCTCCTTTGTCACACGTGTTGGTGGTTTTGTCACCGTTCCCTGATGCGCGCGACTTGATCCGCGCCGTGAGACACTTGCATCGGCGGCATCCCTCGCATTCGATCCACTGCCGCGGGTTCATTCTGCATGAGCGTCTACACGCAATTCACCAATTTGCTTTTTGGCCGGCCGCTCGCGACAAGTGAGGAGCGCGCGGAATGCATTGGGCCCCTGGGTGGAATCCCGGTTTTCGGGCTGGATGCGCTGAGCTCGGCTGCGTACGGGCCGGAGGCGGCGCTGACGCTGCTGATTCCGCTCGGCTTGCTAGGCGTGAAATACATCGTGCCGGTCAGCATGGCCATCGTGATTCTGCTGCTGATTGTGTATTTCAGCTACCGGCAGACGATTGAGGCATATCCGCGCGGCGGCGGCTCCTATACGGTGGCGAGCCAGAATTTGGGCGAGGGCGCGGGTTTGCTGGCGGCAGCGGCGCTAATGATCGACTATGTGCTGACCGCGTCGGTGGGCATTTCGGCGGGAGTGGGCGCGTTGATCTCAGCAGTGCCAAGCCTGCAACCGCACACGCTTAAGCTCTGCCTGATTGTGCTGGTGCTGCTTACCCTGGTGAACATGCGCGGGGTGCATGACACGGGCGTGGCGTTCATGATTCCGACGTATCTATTTACCGGAACGCTGCTGATCGTGCTTGCGGTAGGCGGATGGCAAGTGGTGCACGCGGCCGGGCATCCTTTGCCGGCGACGTCATTACCCCCGATTCCGATCGCGACGCAAATGTTCAGCTGGTGGCTGATCCTGAAGGTTTTTTCATCAGGGTGCACGGCGATGGCGGGCGTGGAAGCGGTGAGCAACGGCGTGATGGCCTTTCGCGAGCCCACGCGCAAGAACGCCAAGACGACGCTGACCATCATCATTGCGTTGCTGGCCATTTTGCTGGCGGGAATTGCGCTGCTGTGCCGTGCCTACGGCATCGCGGCCACCGACCCCGGCGCGCCGGGCTACGAGAGCGTGCTCTCGATGCTGACCCGCGCGGTGATGGGGCACGGTTGGTTCTATTACCTCACCATCGCGTCGGTGCTGCTGGTGCTGGCGCTGAGCGCGAATACGGCATTTGCCGATTTTCCGCGACTGACGCGGGCCATTGCGATCGACAACTACATGCCTCACGTTTTTATGATTCGCGGGCGGCGCCTGTTGTATTCGTGGGGAATTTATGTGCTTGTGGTGCTGACGGCGGTGCTGCTGATTCTGTTCGGCGGCATCACTGATCGGCTGATTCCGCTTTACGCCATCGGCGCATTCTTGGCGTTCACTCTGTCGCAGGCGGGCATGGTGATGCACTGGAAGCGGCAAGGCCACGCAACCGGGCGCATGATTGTGAATTGCGTGGGCGCGGTGGCGACGGGAATTACGACGCTGGTAGTGCTGGTAGCCAAGTTCGCCGAGGGAGCGTGGATCACGGCTCTCCTGGTGGTGGTGATGATCCTCTTCATGCGCGCCGTGAATCGCCATTACGTGCGTGTGAATCGCGAGATCGATCTTGACCGGCCCTTTATTCCCGCCGAGGTGACCGAGCCCATCGTGGTTGTGCCGCTGGATCGATGGACCCGCATCAGCGAGAAGGCGCTTTCGTTCGCGCTCTCGATGTCGAGCGACATTCACTGCGTGCACGTGCAGACCAGCGACGATCCCGATCCGTTTTGCGAGCAGTGGGACAAAGACATTGTGGCGCCGCTGAAGACGACGGGCCGCGCGATTCCGAAGCTGGTGACACTCAAATCGCCCTATCGCTATGTCCTCTATCCGATCGTGGACTATGTGCTGAGAGTGGAGGGCGAGCGCGCGACCAGCAAGGTGTGCGTACTAATACCCGAGCTGGTGGTGCGGCATTGGTGGGAGGGGCTGCTGCACAACAGGCGCTCCGACCTTTTGAAGGTGATCCTGCTGATGCGAGGCAACAGGCGCATCGTGGTGATTAATATTCCGTGGTACCTGGAAAAGGGATGATCTCGACGCCGGACTCCCGTTCGGCGCACCTTTTCGCGCCAGATTCAGTCCAAGATAACGATACTTCCATCGCCCATGGGCTTCGTGAAAGGCGGGGGGAGAGGATAGTCTAGAAATGTACCGGAAACCAGCCAGGATGCCTGCTCCGGAGTAAGTCCGGACGCGGAAGGGCTTGCTTGTACAGGGTACCGATTGAGGAGAGTTTCAAGTTGAAGAGGACGCTACTTTTCTTGTTTTTGGCCGTGCTTTCGGCTGTGCTCATGCCCGTAAGCGCTATTGGCCAGGTTAATCCGGACTCGGCGCAAGCCCCCCAGCAAGCCCCGACCTACAGATACGAAGCCTACGCTGGATTGGCCTATACAAGCTTGAATCAGGTCAACCTGTCTCGCTACGGCTTGCTCGGCGGCAAGGCCACGCTGACTCGCGATTTTGGCAAGTATTTTGGACTGATGGGGACAGGGGACTACTACAGGCAACCGATCAGCAACCGCACTCCCGGTAATCCCGGCGATCCGTCGGTTTACACATTCATGATCGGCCCCGAGCTGCACGCCGACCTTTATGAAAAACTGAGCGGCGAAGTATTTGCCGAGCTGGGTGGAGAGCATACGGGCGGCGAGGGCATAACACCGGTGATCTCGTTTGCCGGCGGATTTGGCGGCGGCATCAAGTACTGGCTGACGGATCGGGTGGCAATACGCCTCGACGGAGATCGTGTTGCGGGGTCATTTTCGCTCGACAACAACACACCGCAGCTCGCCAATTCGACGCACAGAACGTGGAACGCGCGCGCAACCATCGGGGTAGTGTACCGGTTCTAAAGTTGGGCGCATGAAATAAACAGGGGGATACCTGCGCATCCCCCTTTGTTTTTTGCTCGGCGGTCGGATCAAACAAGCTTTTCTTGAGAACGAAATCCACGCGCACCTCAAGTACGGGCTGGGTCAGGCGCCGAACTTGCAGTTGCGGATGCTGTTGACCTTTCTGAATGGGCCAGCTTGCCTTCGGCCATGCGCACTGCGAGACACATCGCGGCCTTCATGTTTGTAGCGTCGGCCTGGTTGCGGCCGGCAATATCGAACGCCGTGCCGTGGTCGACGGAGGTGCGGATAATGGGAAGCCCGAGCGAAACGTTGACGCCGCCTTCGAAATCGATCAGCTTCATGGGAATGTGGCCCTGGTCGTGATACATGGCCACGATGAGATCGAACTCGCCACGCAGGGCGCGAACGAAGATGGTGTCTCCCGAGTGCGGGCCGGAGCAATCGATGCCGAGCGCGCGAGCTTCAGCGATTGCGGGAGCGATGATTTCGGCGTCCTGACGGCCAAAAAGGCCGTGCTCGCCGGCGTGAGGGTTAAGGCCGCAAACTGCAATACGCGGCGCGCGACGGCGCATCCAGAGCAATGCATCGTTGCCGAGCTGGATGGTGCGAACGATGTGCGCGCGGTCGAGACGGCAGGCCTGCTCGAGAGAGATGTGCGTGCTGACGTGGACCGTTGCCAGCTTCTCGGAGTAAAGCAACATGCGTGGTTCTGGCGCGCCGGTCAGCTCGGCGATGTATTCGGTGTGGCCGCAGAAGGGCTGGCCGGAGAGCGTGACGGCTTCTTTGTTGAGCGGCGCGGTGACCATTGCGTCGGCCTCGCCGCTCATGCAAAGCTCGACGGCGCGGCGAGCGTAGGCTGCTGCGGCAGCGCCGTATTCGGCATGAAGCTGGCCGAAGGCGATATCGTGATCGGCGGCGAGAGCGCCAGTCTCGAGGAGCGTGCAGGGCAACGAGCTGGGGTTAATGCCGCTGACGCGACCCGCAGCATTGAGCGCGGCCGAATCACCAATGAGAAGCCACTGCGCGAGCGAGGCGATGCTTTGGTCCTGGAGAGCTTTGAGGGCGATTTCTGCGCCGATGCCGGCGGGGTCTCCGATGCTGATGGCGATGCGTGCGAGCCTGCTCATGCTCGACCTCGCAGCGCGGCAAGAATGTCATTGAATATCGTGGGCGAACCGAAGCCGCCGGACTTCGTGACGACAGTGCATCCGTGCGCATCGCCGCCCTGCACGACGCCCCACGGAATGCCCGGAGCGAATTCACCCTGGAGGATAAAAGAGTGGGCGTCGAGAGCCTGAACGGCAAGCTGCGCAGTTTCGCCGCCGGTGAGGATGAGCGCCTGTGGAGCGTAGGAACGGAAGGCCGAACGAATGCGCCCAGCGGCGCCGAATTGAAATTTGAGGCGGAGGACACGGACGTTATCGCCGTGATCGGAATCGAACTCCTGGAGTTGGAGCTTGGTGACGGGGTGCGAAGTTCCAGCGATGAGCAGTGTGCGCTCCGCCGGCGGCACGAGTGCTTCCATTGGGCGAGCGGGGGTGAGTCTGGCGAGTGCCTGCGCCAATCCGGCTGAACCTGCGTAAAGCAATCCGGGTAGATCTTTCGCGGCTTGAGCCAGCGCATTGAGGTCGGCTTGAGTGGTGCTATCGCAGATGAAGATGGTCTTGCCGGAATCAGTGTCCAAAGCAGGCGCAAGCTCGCGCGCATGCGAGATAGGGAAAATGCGGCTGCGCGCCATGATTGGAAAGAGGCTGTTGAGGCGAACGCGCGAGTGCTTCCCAGATGCGTCCTCGATCTCCAGAACGCCGTCGCTCACCGTGCGGCCTGCTGCGGGAAATGCGGGAGCGAAAAGAATGGCGCGAGTTCCGAGGGCGCGGTGCGCGGCGAGCAACTCAGCGGCGAGCGGGCCGCGGCCGGCAGAGTCGACTTTCTTAAAGAAGAGCGCATTGGGATCGCCCGCAAGGGCCGTGCACGCTTGGGTGACGGCGCGGGCCGCGTGGCGATTTGAAAGCGCGCGTGA
>Ga0182024_10011621_pt1 | contig 17623 bp, 15 predicted proteins | sample P32metaG_FD_120480 | JGI IMG/M metagenome (GOLD analysis project Ga0182024, IMG submission 120480) | Permafrost microbial communities from Stordalen Mire, Sweden - P3-2 metaG (Illumina Assembly) | ecosystem: Environmental > Terrestrial > Soil > Wetlands > Permafrost | place: Sweden: Stordalen... | reverse complement strand
CCGGGAAAGTCGCGGTAGGGGATGCGGAGAGAGAGCGCGGCGGCGCAGGCGGCGGCGAGGGAGCCGGCGATCGCGATGAGCAGGGCGAATTTGATCAGGCGGCGCATGAGTTACGCAGTGGGTCGCAGGCGGGCGCCACTCGAGGGAGCGCTCATCTGTCGCGCCTCAGAAGTCGAGCGTCGGGAGCAGGTTGAGCGCGCCGCTCCTTGACAGTCGCGGTTCAGAAAGAAATGTCGAGATGAATCTCGACACGGCACGCTAAAGCGTGCGCCACATCGGCGCGTCATTGGTTGCACCCCAGGGAGTCGAGATAACTGGAAAGCAAAATCACGGCCGAAAGGCGATCCACGGCGCGGGAGCGTTTGCCGGTGCTCGCGCCGCTTTCCTTCAAAACGCGCTGGGCGGCGACGGTGGTCCAGCGTTCATCCCAAAACTTTACTTCGAGCCCGGTGCGCGCCGCCAAACGTCCCGCGAATTCGCGCGTGTACTCCACTTGGCGGCCCTCGTGTCCGCTCATGTGCAACGGCTGCCCCATCAGGATTTCGGAAACCTCGCGATCGGCGATCAGCTTCGAGAGAGCATCCAGATCGATGCGAATGTTGACTCGCTGAAGCGTGGGAAGGCCCTGGGCGGTGATGCCCAGCGGATCGCTGAGCGCCAGTCCGATGCGCTTTTTTCCGAGATCCAGCGCCAGAATTCGCCCTTTCAGTGGTTTCAACTGGTAATTCACTTTCGAGTCCAATTATAGTGAAGTCACGTGCTCGCCCCAGCCGCAACTACGCGAAAAGTCGCGCGATCCAGCGCGAACATTCTGGCTCTGGCGGCGGCGATCGGCTTGCTGTATTACGGCCGGGTATTTTTTATCACCGTGATTATTGCGGCAATGATCGCGATGCTGCTGGACCCGGCAGTGGATTTGTTCGTGAAGTTGCGGCTGCCGCGCGGCGCCGGCAGTTTCGCGGTGTGCAGCCTGGCGCTGATGTTCCTGTATCTGGCGGGGGTGGGGGCGTATACGCAATTGATCGCGATGATCGACGATCTGCCGGCGTACAGCAATCGGATCAACGAACTGGTGGACAACGCCGCGGCGCGCGTGGATCGCGTGGAGCAGGGCGTATACCGCACGCTGATTCCCAAGCGATTTCAGGATCAGGCACCCGCGCCCGACGCTGCCGCAACCGCGTCCACGCGCGGCAAAAAGAGGCCGGGGCCGCCGGCTGGTGTTGCGCAAGCTCCGCAGTCTCCGCCCGTTCAGGAGGTGCGCATCCGGGAGGAGCCCACCGCGGTGGTCTCCAACATTTCCAACTATCTCGGCTCGTTTTACGACGTGCTGCTGATGGCGTCCTTCGTTCCGTTCCTGGTCTATTTTCTGCTGAGCTGGAGCGAACATTTGCGGACGCGCTTCCTGTTTCTTTTCGAGGGCGAGGATCGCGACGCGGCAGAGCACGCCTGGCACGGAGTCGGCGCGATGGTGCGGGCTTATGTGATTGGAAATTTCATGCTGGGGCTGGTACTGAGCATCGTGAGCTCGCTTCTGTTCGCGGCGGTGAAGCTGCCGTATTGGCCGGTGGTGGGTCCGCTGAGCGGATTTCTGAGCCTGGTGCCCTACATCGGTTTGCCGCTGGCGATGATCCCGCCAATGGTGGCGGCGCTTCCCACGGGCCGCGAGCCTACTCTCTATCTGTTTCTGGCGGCGAGCGTCGCGCTGCTGCATCTGCTCGCGATGAACTTGCTGTATCCGAAATTCGTGGGCGCGCGGGTCCATCTAAACCCGCTGGTGGTGACGGTGGCGCTGATGTTCTGGGGTATGCTGTGGGGGGGCGTCGGGCTGATATTGGCGATCCCCCTGACGGCGGCGCTGAAAGCTGTGTGCGACAACGTGGTGACGATGCGTCCGTATGGAAGGCTCTTGGGAGACTAGGGTCCGTTGCCAGTTGCGCACCGCTCCCTGACGGTCGCGGTTCGGAAACGCGCTACTGAACCGCGACCGTTAGGGAGCGGTGCGAGAGTTCCTCGAGTTTTTTCAATGGATAAACGACGGTGAGTAAACAATTCTGGGTTTTCTTCGGGATCGGGCTAGTGGCCGTGGCCATTACGGTTGCGCTCACCATGGAGGGGACCAAAGGTAACCATCTCGAACTGGACGGCCGGGTTTTACACGTGAGGTTGCTGTCGCTCAATCCCAAGGCAACCATCGTGGTCGTGGATTTTCGCGAGACCAATCCGTCGGACGTGCGCTTCATCGTGAAGAATATCGAGGTGACCCTGGACGGGGTGAAGGACGCACCGGCGGGCCAGGTGATTTCGAAATACGACCTGAAAACCATTTTTGACAACCTGAAGATAGTCGGCCCGAAGTTCAACGACGCGCTGAGCACGGGCGATTTGATCGCTCCGCATCAGACGGTGGATCGCATGGTGGGGGCCCGATTTGAGCTGGGCGAGCAGGCGATTGCGCAGCGCAGCGCAGTCCGGATTCGGATCGAGGACTTGGATCGCACGGTGGCGGAGTTGGTAGAGAAGCAATAGGCCGCAAGTAAGTGCGAGTGGCCCTTGCGGCTAACTGTGCGTGATCTTTTCGAGATCCGCCGCTTCGCCGAACTTATACACGGCCATCTCCGGATCGATCGCACGGATCAGGCCCGTCAGCACGCTGCCCGCGCCAACCTCGATGAATCGCTTCACGCCGGATGACGCTAGCAGGCGCACGGTTTCGGTCCATCGCACCGGATTGGGGACCTGCTGATACAGCCCCTCGCGGGCTTCGGCGGCGGTGCGGATAGCCAGCGCCTGCCAGTTGTTGACCAGGGGAACTTCCAGATCGCGAAACGCGGCCGCATCCAGATCCGGTTTCAAACTCTGCTGTGCCGGCTGCATCAGCGGGCAATGAAACGGCGCGCTGACCTGGAGCAGAATCGCGCGCCGCGCTCCGGCGGCCTTGGCAAGTTCGACGGCTCGATTCACGGCGCCCGCATTTCCCGCGATCACCACCTGATCGGGCGTATTGAAATTTGCCGCGGTCACAATTTCTCCTGTCGCATCACCATGAGACGCTTCGGAGAGCACGCGAGCCAGTTCACCCTCGGGCAGCTTCAGCAGCGCCGCCATCGCGCCCACGCCGGCAGGAACCGCGGCCTGCATGTACTGCCCGCGCTTGCGGACCAGGCGCAGCGCGTCGCCGAAATCGAGCGATCCGGCGGCGACCAGCGCCGAATATTCACCCAAGCTGTGGCCGGCGACAAAATCCGGCGCGATGCCTCGACTGCGCAGCACGGCATTCGCGGCAGTCGACACGGCCAACAGCGCAGGCTGCGTGTTCTCGGTCAGCTTGAGCTGATCGTCGGGGCCTTCGAAGCACAGTTTCGAGATCGAAAAGCCGAGCGCGGCGTCGGCCTGCTCGAAGATTCGCGCGGCTTCGGGATGCGCATCCGCCAGCGACTTGCCCATTCCGGAGAACTGCGATCCTTGTCCGGGGAAAACGAAGGCGGTTTTGGACATGAAGTTGTGATTGTAGTACAGCGGCGGCAGGGCGCGGCCCTGCCCCACATGCGGTGCGCCTGGCTTGACCCGCCTGTTATAGTGGAGACGTGAAGCGGAAGCAACCCATCCTGCCGGCGCCGGTTCAACCAGACACCATCGTCCCGGCGGCGATCATCGAAGAGGCGCGGCGCGCCATCGAAGCTGACCGCGTCAAGAAACCCCCGACGTGCGTGATCTGCGGAGGCGAATCCACTCCGAACGCCACCGAGGGGCTGTGCTGGGTTTGCCGGCGCTTAAAGCTTAGCGCGTGGCGCGATAGCGACTCGCAAGTCTCAGCGCAGGAATAGCCGCCTCCAAGAACTGATTCGTTAACCGTTCGGCCGATGAACGCCCATAAAGCAAATTCCTTCCAATCGGCGCTTATCCCCGTGCATCTGCGGCCAGTATCGTCTTGGCTTTGTAGAGAACGCTGTCAGATCAGTTTTTCGTAGACGTACGCCGCGGCGGCCACGTCCTCGACGCCCAATCCGTTGGACTTAAAGATGGTGATCGGATCGCCGGGCGGGCGGCGCTCGACCTGCGCGAGATCCACGATGCGAGGGTCATTCCAATCCACGGGCGCGAGCAGCAGGTCGCCGGATTCGATTTTCGCGACCTCGATGGAATCGCAGGCGATCAAGTCCGCGCGCGCGATCAAATCGGATGGCAGTTCGCGGCGCTGCGCCTGATTCGACCCCATCGCATTTACGTGCGTGCCCTTCGCGATCCAATCTGCATCGAGAACCGGGTCCTTGGCCCACGTCGCAGTGACGACGACGTCCGCTCCGCGAACAGCTTCTTCGGCTGTGGCCGTCGCGCGCGCGCCATTTTCCGACGCGAAACCATTTCGCTTTTGCTCATCCCGCGACCACACGCGAACCTCGCGAAACGTTCTCACTGCTCTCATTGCCTCGATCTGAGTCTTGGCCTGAAATCCGCTGCCGATGATCGCGAGAGTGGACGCGCCGGGCGACGCCAGGACGTCCGTGGCATAACCGCTGGCTGCGCCGGTGCGGATCTGGCCGAGATGGTTCGCGTCGAATTGCGCCAGCGGCCGGGCGGTTTCGGCGTCGAACAGGAAGAAGAAAAAGTTGGCGCCGTATCTGGGATTCGCGCTGTAGAATTTGGTGCCGAAATATTTTCCGATGGCGCCCGCCATGCTGTGCAGCACGGAGCCCGTGGGCAAAGTCATCCGGCGTCGCGGCTGGTTGATGGCGTCGCCATTCCGGAGGGCGGCGAAAGTCTCGCGCATCAGGCGCACGGCCTCCCGCATCGGCAGGTGTTGGCGAACTTGGTCTTCAGTGATGAGGAGCATGATCTTTCAGTCTGAGAACATTAAACGCTATAATCGCGCATCATGAGTGGATTTCGCAGGGGCTCACCTCTCGCGGACGATCCCGGCGGGGAAGAACTCCGCAGGCCGCGCTGGTGGGCGTGGGTCGCGGGATTGCTGGCCGTCATATTCATGCTGTACGAAACCGGATCGTGGATTTTGACGGGCCTGTGTTTCGCGGCGCTTGCGGGCCTGGTGATTTATCACTCCTCGGGGCGGCAAAGAGGGTCGCGCGGGAAAACGGCGGCGGCCAGGTATTGCCTCAAGTGCGGCGAGGCGCTGAACCCGAACGCGAGGGAGTGCCGCACGTGCGGCAGTGCGAGTTGGTCATTTAAGAATTGATACCGGCGGCGCGCGACGCGCCGGGGCGGTCGCGCTTTCGAACGCATGCGCCAGTTGCAGCACCGCGAACTCATCGCGATGCCGGCCCACGATCTGCAATCCCACCGGCAACCCCTCCGGTGTAAATCCACACGGCACCGACATCGACGGGCATTCGAGCATCGAAATAAAATAGCAGCACTTCATCCAATCGATATACGTGTTCATTTTCACGCCCGCGATTTCGGTCACGTACGGAACATCGATTGAGAACGGAGGAACCTGTGTGCTGGGCGCGATGAAGTATTCGTAGGTCTCCTGAAAAACACGCATGCGATCCCAGGCCGCGGCGCGCAGCCCTTCGGCGCGCGCCAGATCCGCACCCGTAATCCGCGACCCACGCTCGATCTCCCATTGAATGGTGTCCTTGAGTTGATCGCGCAGCTCGGGGCGAATTTCCGCGGCGAGGACCGAAAAGCCCCACGCGCGAAAGATATGGAAAGCCTCATCGACCCCGCGCCAGTCGGGTTCAATTTCGTCGACAACGCAGCCCAGATTTTCGAACGCTTTTCGTTGCCCGTTCACTGCCGCCAGGATGCGCGGATCGAATACGGCTCCGCCCATTGTCTTAAACCAGGCCACGCGCACGCCGCGAAAATCACGATCCAGAGGACCGGCGAAGCGCGACCCAGGTTCGCTGATCGAAATCGGGCAGCGCGGATCGGGGCCGGCCATCACGCTCAGCAATAGCGCGGCATCGCGGACGCTTCGCGCCATCGGTCCGTGAACGCTCAAGGTGGACCAGGCGAGCCCTCGCGAGAAGTGCGGCACGCGTCCGGGAGCGGTGCGCAATCCCACCACTCCGCAAAACGCAGCGGGGTTTCGAAGCGATCCTCCCGAATCGCTCCCGTCGGCAATGGGGATCATTCCGCACGCCAGCGCGACTGCCGCGCCACCGCTCGACCCGCCGCAGGTCTTCGTAAGATCGTACGGATTTCTGGTCGCGCCGAAGACCGGGTTGAACGTTTGCGATCCCGCGCCGAATTCGGGCGTATTGGTCTTGCCGATGGTGATGGCGCCCGCGCGGCGGATACGCTCGACCAGAATCGCATCGGCGGCCGGCACGTAATCCCTGAAAATCGGCGAGCCGAAAGTGGTGCGGATGCCCGCGGTCTCCACCAGATCTTTGTGCGCGATGGGCAGGCCGTGCAACGGTCCCAGCGCATCGCCTTTTGACTTTGCTTGAGCTTGGGCTTCATCCGCCTTGCGCGCGCTTTCCATCGCCTGATCGGCCACCAGCGTCACGATCGCGTTCACGGTCGGGTTGACGCGGTCGATTTGCTGGAGGTGCGCTTGCATCACTTCGCGCGCGCTTAATTTCCCGGCGCGCATCAGAGCTGCCGTCTCTACCGCTGACAGAAAACAAATGTCGGATACGGGATCCGAGCCGCCAGGAGTCATTTCTGAAGTGTACATGCCGCGCGTCGCATCGACTGACGGGGCGGCAGCCGACAGCTTTGGCCGAAAACCACCAGGTCCCGGTGGAGCGGAACCATGGAAAGCAACGCGCACCAGCGGCCCCGGCCACCATCGTGATGTTTTTCAGCGATTTAACGATTGGCACGGGGATTGCTCCCATCAGGGCAGGAGGCAACGAAAATGAAAACGAAACTGATCGCAACCTTGATGCTGGCCGGTAGCTCACTGTTCGCCGGACCGCGTGTATTCTTCGGGGCAAGCGTCGGCGTGCCGATCGTGCCCGCTCCGGTGGTTGTCGCGCCCGCCCCGGTGGTGGGTTACGGATATGGATATGTCGCACCCGCGCCCGTGGTGGTCGGCGGCTACGGTTTTTACGGACGTCGGATTTGGAACGGCGGCTACTGGAGAGGGTCGGCCGTCGGCGCCCGGTTTGGCTATCGCGGATTCCGCCGATAACTCCGCTGTCGCGAGACGCGATCAGTTGAGCGTGCCAGCGCGCGAGTGATTTTGCGGGACGGGTTGAAATCCGCCCCGCATTTTCATTTGGGGCGCTGTCTCTGGCGTCTTACTTGGTAACGTCGCCGGCTTCTTCGACTTCCGAATCCGGATAGGACGACGCGTGCACCGCGCGGATCAGGCTTTCAGGCGATGCCGCATGGGCGGCAATCGCGGGCGGCAGATGATCTTCCGTGTTGCGCTTGATGTCCCGCAGCAGTTCCTTGATCTCGGAAACTTCAACCGAGATCGCGTAAATCTTCACCACGGCGAACACGATCACCGCGTAAGCGATGGTGCTCATCAGCCCGGTGATCACTTCTTGAGCTGTGCCCACAATAGTCCCCGCTTTACAGATCGTCTGCGAAACGGCAGAACTTTAGCAAGGAGAACGCGAGGAGAACGCACCCCTTACGGTCGCGCCTCAGTCGCCAGCATCCGCACCACCTGCTGCCGCGCCTGTTCGGTCAGCTCCTCGCGGTCGCGCAAAGTGAGGCCGGCCACGGGAATCGGCTGGCCGAAGCGCAAGGTGACGGGCGCGGCGTGGAACGTCGCCGACCCCATCGCCAGCACTTCACGCGTCCCCACCAGCGCGACCGGCACCAGCGGCACACCCGCCTTGATCGCGACGTACGCCGCGCCTTCCTTGAACGGTTGCAGGATGCCGTCTTCGGATCGTCCACCTTCGGGAAAGATCAGCACGGAGGTGCGCCGGTCACGAATGGTTTGCGCCGCGCGCGAAAGCGTCTTCAATGCCGCACGCGGTTCTTCGAGCGACACCGGAATGTGGCCCGCCTGAATAAGGTGCGTGCCCAGAAACGGAATCTGGAACAGGCCCTTCTTCGCCATAAAACGGAACGGCACTGGAATGTGGCTGAGCAACACCGGCGTATCCATGTAACTGAGGTGGTTTCCTGCGAACACATAAGTCGTGTTGGGATCGAGACGTTCCGCTCCCGCCACTGTCACGCGCACGCGCGTGATCCGCAGCAGCGTTCGCGCCCAAAAGCGCGCCACGCCCAGCATTCGGTTTCCGCCCTTGTCGAAAATCGAGACGCCGATGCTGACCACGCCGCACAGGATGGTCGAAAGAATGATCAGCGGGTCGACGAAGATCAGGCTCCAGAGAAACGCCATGGATCGGATCCGGCTACAGCTCCTGCATTTCGCCTATCGATGGCCTGGAAGGGACGATGCCGCGGGTGTCGTCACAGGTGACGCCAGGGCCGCTTCGAGCTTGGCCAGCCGCTCTTCCAGCCGTCGAATTTGCTCCTTCTGCGCGATACTCTCCGACTCCTGGCGCTGCACTTCATTCAACAGCATCGCGTTCACGTTCTGATACTGCACCGCATCCGGCTGCCCGTCCTTGTTGTAGACCACCAAGTCCGGATAGACCTCCGCGACTTCCTCGGCGATCAGACCGTACTGCAAAGGCTTCGAACCATCCTCGGCTGCTTTCTTATAGCGGAACGTTACCGGGCGCAGATCCATCAGGCCGCGGCTCGCGTCGCCCATGTTCTGGATGTCTTCCTTGTAACGCCTGGAAGAAGTGGGCGCGCCCAACTGACCGCTGGAGTTGATGACGACGCCGACGCCCCCAGGGCTCACGCCGTAAATGCCCGCCGCGTAGAACGAGGTATGTGTTCCAGCGGTTCCGATCTTGATGGCGTTACTGTCGGAGTTAGCGCCCAGGTTGCCGATATGGATGTTGTCGCCGCCCCCGTAAACTAGCTCACCCGCGGCACTCCCGATTGCGATGTTATTGTCTCCGAAACCTTGACCCAGCGCGCCGCTCCCGATGGCAGTGTTGTTGTTCCCGCCTACGTTACCAAAGAGTGCGCTGACCCCGAGAGCGACGTTGCCCTGCCCGGACGTGTTGTAGTAGAGGGCAGTACTCCCGATAGCGGTATTCTGGTAACCGCCGGTGTTCGAATACAGTGATTGGAATCCATCCGCGGTATTGTTGGATCCCGAATTGGAGCTTAAGACCGGACCGCCTTGTAGCGCTTGGAACCCCGTAGCTGTATTGTCGCTCCCGGCCGTATTCGCCATGGCCGACGCGCCGACGGCCGTGTTGGAGTTCGTGCTGATGCTGCTTGACAGCGCTCCGCTCCCGACCGCCGTGTTAAAGATCCCGGTCGTGTTTGCCTGTAGCGCTGTATAGCCGGCGGCAGTGTTTTGGTTCCCCGTAGTGTTGCTTGTTAGGGCGTAGGCCCCATCCGCCAGATTGAAGTCGCCGGTAGAACCGCTTACAGCGGACTGCAGCGCGAAGGCGCCCGCCGCCGTGTTCAGAAACCCGACGTTAAACGCGCCCGCCAGATATCCAGTGGCCGTATTCTCGCTCGCGCTTGACGCCACGCCCGCGGAAAGCAACGCCCCGGAACCCACCGCGGTGTTGTGGCTTCCGTTTTGGTTCAGCTGTAGCGCCCCAAGACCGACCGCCGTATTGTTACTCCCACCGGTGTTGGATTGCAGCGCATCGACACCCGTAGCTGTGTTATCGCTCGCGGTATTGAATTGGAGTGCGGCGACCCCGTAGGCAGTGTTGCTGTTTCCGCCAACGTTGGCGTTGAGCGCCAAGGTTCCAACGGCGGTGTTAAAACTCCCGGTGTCGATCCCCCCAATTCCCACGCCTGAAACGGTATTGGCCAGAGCTGCGAGTCCCACGGCGGTATTCTGAATACCGGGCACTTGCAGCACTGGGGTCCCTTGATACCGGACCACCCCAGCGAAGTTGATATTACCGTTCACATCCAGCGTCGACCCCGGTGCCTGCGTCCCAATTCCCACATTCCCCGTGCTGGATTGAATGCGCATCTGCTCGACAAATCCGAAGGCGCCATACAACTGGTTTCCCCCTTTGCCGAGACGCAGGTCTTTCGTCGGGTCCCAGTAGATTGCCGGGCCATAGGTGTCTGAGGCAAAGAACGTCAAATAATCGACCGTCTGCGCCATTCCGATCTGGGAAAACGGCAGCGTCCGCACATCCAGGGAGGGCGTGGTGTTGGCGTTCGCGCCAGGCGCCGTTCCGAACCCGATAAAGCCGCCGGACTGCTGAATCACGGAATCCCCGAGGTCGTTTGACCCATCCGTGAAAACCGGCACGAAGCCCTGCTGGCCGGAAATCGTCCTGGGCTTCACTGCGGTGGTATTCGTCATCGCCGTGGTCGAGGTGGCGGCAGTCGCGCTCGAAGCGCCACTACTTGCAGTGCCCGCGCTCGCCGTGATGCCGCTCGACGAGGCGCCGGCCAATAAGTAAGCCGACGCGGGCTTTCCGCCGAGCGTCTCCGCGTCCACCGACTTCAGCGCGTAAGGCACGCTCGCCATCAGCACGCGAGGCTGCTCGATCTCGCCTGGGCGATTGACCTGCACGCCCAGCCACCGCGGTTCTCCTGCGCTCAACAGATCCATCGGCACTCCGTCATTCTGCGTCGCGCCCATCAGGATCGAATACGTTCCTTCTGCATCCACGGCGACATTTTGTGTCTCTTGCCACAAAGCGACGCCGCCGCTCTGATCGCGATATACCGAAAGCGTCACGCTCTCGACACGTGGGGCAGAGCCATGCCCTGCCTCCGGCGCCGGCACGGCTGATGACCCGCTATTTGGTAACGATCCGCTGAACCGGATCACGTTGGGCACTGCTCCCGCCCTTGGAACGGCAGCGCCGGGTTGAGATTCCTGGGCGTATGCCACGGTTCCGCAAACCAGCGAAAGCGCGATTGCGGTTGTTTGTAGACGAGCCGTCTTCATCCAAAACCTCCTGGAGTCGTCGAGTGGATTTTAGTATCCGCGTTCTTGAGTATCGTATCGCAGTCGCGGCGGCGGGGCCCTATTTCTTAGGCGAGGATGACGCCGCCTTCGCAACCGGCGTCAAGGTCGTCTTGGAAACCACCTTGATCTCGAACAGCTTCGGCCATAGCTTGCCGGTAACGAACAAACGGTCACCTTGCGGATCGTACGCGATGCCGTTCAGCACGTCGACGCCTTCGCGATCGAAGGTGGGCAGAATGCCTTTAAGATCGATCCAGCCGAGCACGCGTCCGTCGGCGGGCGAAATGCGCACGATGCGATCGCTGTGCCAGATATTAGCGTAGATTTCGCCCTTCACCCATTCGAGCTCGTTCAACTGGTCGACCGGGTGCACGCCGTCGCGGACCGTGAGGCGTTTCTTTTCCTGAAGCGTCGTCGCGTCCCAAATGCGAATCTGCGCGGAGCCGTCGTCCATGTAAATCTGCTTGCCGTCGTTGGTCAGCGACCATCCCTCGCCCTTATAGGTGAACGTGCGCAATTGCCGAAACGTCGCCGCATCGTACACGTATCCGATCTCGGTTTTGTAGGTGAGCTGGACGATCTGCGAGTTGATCATGGTGATGCCTTCGCCGAAAATCTGCGGCGAGAGGCGGATTTCCTGCAACGGCTGCCCGGTTTCGAGCCGCACTTTTCGCAACACGGACTTGCCTTCTAGACCAGTGCTCTCGTAGAGGAATCCGTCGCGATACTCCAGGCCCTCGGTGAACGCAGTCTTGTCGTGCGGAAAAACGTGGATGACCTTGTAGCCGTATTCGGGCGCGGCGGCGCGCGCGAGGCCGAGGGAAAGCAAAATCATTGAAAGCACGGATATGCGACGCGAAAGACGCCGCACGAGGTGGGGCGGACGCCCTCGTCCGCGCAGGACCCCCTGGTCCTGCTTTTCGAACGTGCTCGAAACAAAGGCCGACGAGGGCGTCGGCCGCGGTCCAGAGGGACCGCCCCACAAGCGCCTCATATTTCGGCTCCACTTCGCGCGATCTCGTCGGCAATCGCGACCACCGCGCGCATTGCCTTCACATCGTGCACTCGAACCATGTGCGCGCCGTTGAGGATCGCGGCAGTTACCGCGGCGGCCGTGGCAAACTCTGTTTCGGCGGACAATGTCCCCGGTGAAGCAGGCAGCAAAGTCGACAGGAAACTCTTGCGCGACGCACCGATCAGGATCGGGAGCTCCAGCCGCGCCAGCTCGGCGAGCTGCGCCAGAATTTCGGCGTTCTGCTCCTTGCGTTTTCCGAATCCGATGCCCGGATCGAGCACCAGTTGCCTCCGGTCGATGCCCGCGCGCTGGGCACGATGCGCGGAAGCGTCGAGCTCCGCGCAAATGGTCCGGACCACGTTCTTGAGCGGCGGCAGTTTCGCCCACGTCTCGGGCGTGCCGCGCATGTGATTCAGGATCAGCCCGGCATTGGATTGCGCGGTCTTCTTGGCGAGATCGGGATCGAAGGTGAGCGCGCTCGGATCGTTAATGACATCCACGCCCAGGTCCAACGCCTTTTCCGCGACGTTGCCTTTATACGTATCCACGGAAATCGGAATGGTGAGCTTATTCCGCAGCCGCTTCAGCACCGGAACCAGGCGCCGCAGCTCTTCGGCCTCCGAAATGCGCGCCGATCCCGGCCGCGTCGATTCCGCGCCGATATCGATCAGATCCGCGCCGGCTTCCTCCATCTCCACCGCGTGCGCGAAGGCGCGATCGGGGTCCTGATATTTTCCGCCATCGCTAAACGAATCCGGCGTGACGTTGAGCACGCCCATGATCAATGTGCGTTCGCCCAGGGACAGGGTTTTGTCGCGGAGCTTCCATTCGAATCGCTTTCGCGGCATGAGTTTTCAGGTTAACAGTTCCGGCCGGAACACCGGTAAGAATAGAAGTCCGTCACAATATAACTTCATGGTGGAAACGATCATTTGGACGGACGACGGTGTGGTGATGATCGACCAGCGCCGTCTCCCACGAGAGCAGGTGTTCGTCACTTGCCGCACGTACTCGCAAGTCGCCGAGGCGATCCGTAACATGACCATTCGCGGCGCCCCCGCAATCGGCGTCGCGGCGGCGATGGGCATCGCGCTGGGGGTCGCCGAGGGAGCGGATTTCGAGGAGGTCTGCCGCACCCTCGCCGCCACACGTCCGACCGCGGTCAATCTGTTCTGGGCCATCGACCGGATGCGGCGCTTGCACGCGTCGCTCGTACCGAGCCGCGACCAAGCTGCGCTTGCGCCAAGGGAGCGGCCCAAATGTTCCGGGCTCGTCCAAGATCAAGACCATGCGATTACCGCCGCCATGATCAAAGAAGCCCAGCAGATTCGCCTGGAAGATATCGCCATCTGCGAAGCCATCGGCCGCAACGGCGCATCGCTGGTGCCGGATCACAAGACCGTTCTGACGCACTGCAATGCCGGCGCGCTCGCCACCGCGGGATACGGAACCGCGCTGGGCGTGATTCGCGCCGCCGTAAGCGCCGGAAAAAAGATCGACGTGTTCGCGGGCGAAACTCGTCCGTTCCTGCAAGGCGCGCGCCTCACGGCCTGGGAACTGCAACAGGACGGCATTCCAGTCACGCTGATCACCGACAACATGGCGGGTCACTTTTTGCACAGCGGGCGTATCGGATGCGTGGTCGTCGGCGCGGACCGCATCGCCGCGAATGGCGACGTCGCCAACAAGATCGGCACCTATTCGCTGGCCGTGCTCGCGAAAGAAAACGGCGTGCCTTTTTATGTGGCCGCACCGGTTTCGACGCTCGATCTGACGATCGCCTCAGGCGACGCAATCCCCATCGAGCAGCGCGCGTCGTCGGAGGTGACGCACGTATTCGGCGTCGCCATCGCTCCGGAGAACATGGGCGTCGAGAATCCCGCGTTCGATGTGACACCGGCGCGCTACGTGACCGCCATTATCACCGAACGGGGAATCGCGTGGCCGCCTTATGAGCAATCACTACTGGGTAGCACAGGCTTCAGCCTGTGAACGACACAGACTGAAGTCTGTGCCGCCACGCGCGAGGACTCGCGAGCGAATCTCTGTGTTACGTTGAGCATATGCAATGGTCGCGAGCCCCGCTGCTTTGCGCCGCTCTTTTGTTGAGCCAAGGCCTTGTCGGCCAGAATCTCTCCGGCCGCCACGCACCCGGCTTTTCGCTCCCCGATTCGAAGCGGGTACAGCACAATATCCTTGATTACCAGGGACGCTGGCTAATCGTCGATTTCATGAGAACGGATTGCGCGCACTGCAAGGCGCTTTCGAAAACATTAGAAGAAGTGAAAGCGAAGTACGGCTCGAAGATCGCCGTGCTGGCGATCGTTAATACGCCTGACAACGCCGCAAGCGTGTCGAGGTATATCGCCGAAAACAACGTGACCTATCCAGTGGTTTTCGACTCGAACCAAGTGGCCGCGTTGTACTTTACCGCGACAACCAACGATCCGAATTACGATGCGCCGCACTGGTTCGCAGTGGATCCTAACGGTACGCTTGTGTCCGGCTGGGCGCCCTATGCGGCAGACAACACGGAGTGGGTGAAGCAGTTGGATTTATTGATGCTATGCGCGTCCCGCGTGGGGATCACGTGCCCCCCGCTCCCCGCCCAGACATGGGTGGCGCAGTCCGCTCCGGCTGCGTCTTCTGACTATCTGAACAAAGCTGCGCGAGCCGGCAATCTTAAACAGGTGCAGGCCCTGATCGCCGACGGCGCTCAAGTGAACGCCCGCGATTCCCTCGGGGGCACGCCGCTTCACGACGCTGCCTGGGCCGGCGAAAAGGACGTCGCCGCCTACCTCATCCAAATGGGCGCGGACGTCAACGCGCGGCATGCCGAAGGCGGATCAACGCCGCTGCACTACGCCGTGCTCACCAATCATCCCGACGTGGTCGAAGTCCTGCTGGATCACGGCGCGGACCTCAAGCCCCTGTACAAAACCAGCCAGACCGCGCTGCATCTCGCCGCGGCGCGAGGCTACGCCCGCTGCGCGATGCTGCTGATCGCGCATGGCGCCGACGTAAACGCCCGCGACGAAACCGGAGCCACTCCGCTCTCCGAAGCTTCCTGGACCGGCGAAGCCGCGATGGTCCGGCTTCTGATCGAAAAGGGCGCCAATGCCAGCGACGTGAACCCGGAAACCGGCATGACGCCGCTGCACGCCGCCGCCAGCCGCGGATATCGGGAGGTCGCCAAGGCGCTGCTGGATGCCGGTGCGCGCGCCGACGTTCGCGATAAGAACGGAGCGACGCCCCTGTATCTCGCGCTCCAGTTTCAGCGCATGGATGTGGTCAACCTCCTGGTTCGCGGTGACGGCGCCAATCCTCCCAAGCCGCAGATCGCCGTGAATCAACCCGCCCAACCCGCCATGGACGTGAAAGCCGCGCTGCGGGATGAGGTATTGCGGGGACAGACCAACGTGGTCGTGATGCTGCTCGATCTCATGCCGCCGCTCGGGTCGACCACGTTGCTGCACGACGCCGCCCTGAAGGGCCACCTCGAAATCATGGAGTTGTTGCTCGCGCATGGCGCCGACGTAAATTCCCTGAATGCCCAGGGCGCGACCGCCTTGCATGACGCCGCGCTCGCCGGACAGCGCGCCGCCGCCGAAGCGCTGCTCAAGCACGGAGCCAACATCGATGCCCGTGATTCCGAATCGGGCGCGACTCCGCTCCATCAAGCGGCCTCCTGGGGCCGCCGCAGTGTCGTCGAACTTCTGCTTGCCCGCCATGCCGATCCTCGTATCAAAGATAAGAACGGCCACACTGCGCTCGATCTGGCGGTCGCCAACGGCCAAGCGGAAGTGGCCGAAGTACTAAAGAGAATCCCCTAGCCAGCCGATATTTTCATTGGAGGCGTAAGTAGTACCGCGCCATTCCCGATCAACATCGTGCAAACGGCACAAATTTCACCCGAACTGGCCGACGCCGCGGATGTACTCAGCGACCAGCTACGCGTCCACCTGCATCGTCTGGCAACTCTGCTCGAGCCCCACACCGATAAGATCGACCGGCGCTTCCTAAGACGGCTCCAGGAGCTCGAATTTCAGCCCAAACAGCGTATCGCGCTGGCCGCCATCACTCCCGGCGCGGCCGCGCGCATTCTCTCCCACGGGCGTCCGCCGCTCAAATTCATCGAGCAGGTGGAATACAACGGACGCCGCCTGGCCAAGCTCAATCTGCCGCCCAGCGCGATCCTGGAAGCCTTGCAGGAATACGACAAGCTGCTTTCGCCGATGCTCGAAACCTTGATTCCCGACGAGCACGCCAACTTTCAATGGGTGCGCGAACAGCTTCATTTTTGCGTGATTCTAACGCTGAATAACGCGTACTATCAGGTTCGCGAGGCCGAAACGCAGGCCTTCTACGAACTGTTTCGCATTGAGCTCGAATCGCGAAATCTGGAGGAGTTGTTGCGGCGATTCCTTGAATCGCTGGTGCATGTCTGCGGCGCCGACGCCGGCCGGCTGTACATGTTGAACGAGAAGTCGTCGGCCTGGGTGTTGCGTGCGGGCTCGCCCAAATTGGGCGACTTGACCGTGCCCAACCGGCCCGGTCTCATCAAGAAGCTTTCGAAACCCCGGCACCTGAATGGCGACGCTCACTCGTCAAGCGCGCTGCTCGACGTGAGCTGGCATCAGCGCTTCGAATCCTGCTGGTCGATTCCGCTGGCCGCAGGTGGCCGCACCGCGGGCGTGATGCAGTTTGGATTTTCGAAAGCCTACGAATGGCTGCCGCGCGAACAGGAATTGCTCGCGGCTGCCTCCGAGCGCTGCCTGATGGCCGCCGAAAAAGCGCGGCTCATGGAGGATCTGGCGCAGCGCGAAGAGCAGGTGCGCCGCCTGGCCGAACACATGTTGCACGTCGAGGAAATGGAGCGCCGGCGCATCAGCCGGGAGCTTCACGATGAAGCCGGCCAGAGTCTCCTGTGTATCCGATTGCAGATCGAGCTGATCGAACAGGCGCTGCCTGAGTGCGAAAGCGAATCCAGGGCCAAACTCCGCGAAGCCCGCGACCTGACCGAGCGCACCATTCTTGAAATGCGTCGTCTGATTGCCGCGCTGAGTCCCGCTGTTCTCGAGCAATTGGGCCTGGGAGCGGCCTTGCGGCAGCTGGTCAATCGCTTCCAAAGGTTACATGCGTGCCGGGTTCGCTTACAGCTTTCGAGGATGGGCCAGCTCCCGCAGCAGCTCGAAATCATCGCGTATCGGCTTGTGCAGGAATGCTTTAACAATATCGGGAAGCACTCCGGCGCGCGCCATGTAAACATTTTGCTGTCTTCCGCCGATGGAACTTTGAAGCTATCGGTGGAGGACAACGGCATCGGCTTCAACGTGGAAGAGGCGCTGGCCAAGCGCGAATCCTTTGGAATGTCGGGGATGCGCGAGCGTGTGGCGCTGCTCGGGGGACAGTTTCACGTGGACAGCCGTATGGAAGGCAGTAAACGGGGTACAAAGATTTCCATAGAACTGCCGATACCTAAGTAGAGGCGCGTAGGACGCGACTACGAAAGAAAGTCGAATACAAACGTTTATGGCGAAGATTCGAATCATTCTGGCGGACGACCACACACTGTTCCGTCAAGGCATCCGGACGCTGATTTCGGCCGAGGCTGACATGGAAGTGGTCGGCGAGGCCTGCAATGGCGGAGACGCCGTCGAGAAGGCGAATGAAGGTCGCCCGGACGT